>JACKZZ010010672.1_pt1 | contig 11664 bp, 6 predicted proteins | sample 8027871 | NCBI WGS metagenome assembly JACKZZ01 (sample SAMN15724774, study PRJNA655200) | protist metagenome | isolation source: fluorescence activated cell sorting (FACS) single amplified genomes of... | place: USA: West Boothbay Harbor, Gulf of Maine | collected 2000-07-19
TTTTCCAATCATAAATCATAATACATGCATGTACTTTTTAGTTTTTAGTTTAATAATATAAAAAAGAATAGAACAAAATAATGAAATAAATAAAACAAATAAAACATATCACTTCTTTTTTCCCACATTTTTCAACTTACCTTTAGGTTTCATTTTACCTTTAGGTTTCAGTTTACCTTTAGGTTTCAGTTTACCTTGATATCTTAAAACCTGATAAGCAGACATTAAATACGAATCACAAAGATCATCGCATTTTTTTTTATTTTTATCTAAAATTTCAATAGATTTACGATCGTTTACAAGTATTGAGTAGCATTGTAAAATACCTATTTTTTTCCTTTTATTGTATTTATTTTTAATATGATCCATATTAATTTCAGGACCTTGGTAGACTTTTAATTTATTACTAGCAGACATCATCGATACGTCGATTTTATGAAACAAGAACCAACTATAAAGAATCATTTGAATACTTTTCATAAAAGGATTAGTTAACGATGGTTGATTTTCAATTACTACTTTATCAACATTCAACATTATTTTTGATCTTTTATTTAATTCATGGAGTATACGTAAACCAATAACTTTTAAATCTTTTTTCATTTTCGGTGGACTCTTCATTTCTACTTTTGGAACCCCCTTATCTGTATGTCTACCACATGCAAGCTTATCTTTACTTACAACATATCTAGCCTTTGCTTTACATATTTCATTAAAACAAACAAGTGGTTCTGGTTCATCTATCAATGATATAATCTCCCAATTATTAACGATAAACCCCCCAATAGGTGTTTTTTCATTTTCAGCTGATAGAGAACAGAACGCTAAATTCTTTACACCAACATCCCATCCGATAACAGTATACATATATTTTATATTAAGAAATACAGATATAAACAGTTAATATTTTTTTTAGATATAAAAGGGAAAAGTATATAAATATTAACTATATAATAAATTATAAATAGACTAAAGTAAAAAAATACAATGACTAAAATTGATTACCTATATCACCTTGGTTTAGATAGTACTATGAATCTAAAAAAAATATTTCATGGAATTGAGGTTGTAATAATGGGTGGTTCAAAGGAAAGAGCATTTAAAATCGCAAAATCGATATCATCATTAGAAATGGTGAGTGATAAAACAACACCGATTATAAGACCTATTGGAAAGACCGATCGGTATGTATTATACAAGGTTGGTAAGTATTTATCTGTAAGTCATGGAATGGGCGCCCCTTCAATAAGTATTTTGTTACATGAATTGTACAAATTATTATTCATACACGCTGAATTGAACAATGTTCGTTTTATACGTATAGGAACATGTGGGGGTATAGGAATAAAACCCGGTTCTATTGTTCTAAGTGACGAATGTGTCAACGAAAAAGGAGAACCTAATTATGAAATTGTAGTAATGGGTAAACAAGTATCAAGATCAACGAAAATGGTAAATAAAGAAATAATTGATGAAATGTATAAAATATCCAATGATCATGGGTTACCTACTATAATAGGAAAAACCATGGCATGTAATGATTTTTACGAATCTCAGTGTAGATTGGATGGTGCTTTCTGTGATTATAATAAATCGGATCAACGAAAATACCTTATGAAATTATATCGTCAGAACATAAGATGTATAGAAATGGAAGGCGTTGCGTTTACATCATTTTGTCACAAAATGAATATAACTTGTTGTTTAATGACAACTGTATTAATAGATAGATTAAATACTGATCAAATATCTAAATGTTTAAACATAGATAATGCTTTAACTTTATTATTGAAATACATCGAAAAAAATAAATAAGAAAACAAATTAAATTAATTTATCTGTCACGGTGCTTATATTTTCAATGCTTAACCAAATATGGTTTTCGTTTTGGTGCATAATCACAGCCTTTAATATTACATGTGAATTTTCTAATTGAAGAATGACAAACGCTATGAATCTTTAAATATTGTTTTTTTTCCAACATAATTAGAAGCGTATTTACACTTTGTTTTATTGCAAACATATAAATTCCTATTTTTTTTAAATAATTGTAATTGTTTGATTTCTTTTATATATCGCTTATCTAGAGATGATTGTTTTTGAAAGTCAACATTTTCTAAGACAATCATCGTATCAATTAACAAAGAAAGCATCATAATACCTTTTTCTATGTGTGTTATATAACCTTTACAAAAATCATAATTCATTTTTTTTAAGAAAAATTTAATTAATTTAAATATTAAAAAACAATGACAGTTACTGAAGGAGATTTTGATTTACCGTACACTTCATATCAACTATTTATGTATAATCTATTGCATATATTTGTGTATATACAATTATTACGATATAAGAAGAAACCGAAAATAGATCAATGTGTTCAATATAGTTTCAATAGTATTATTTCAGGGTTTATTCTAGTTTGTGTAATATTGGGTATTAAATATAAAGCCACTGGTACCGTACAACCCCACTCTAATGATATTGGTATCGTAGACGGTTATATATCAATTTTAATGTATAGTTTTGTATTATATTACAGTATATATTACACATCTTTTGAATCCAATGTATCTTATTATTGGGGTATAATTAATTATCTATTTTTAGGTACTAGATCGATAATAACCACATTATACGCATCTTATTTAACTACAGTATATAAAACATATAGTATATTCATATCGCAAATTATTGTTATGATTCTTTATTTAATTATATATATTGTTTACAATAAATGTTGTTGTAAATCTAAAAGAAATGAGGGTAAAAATAATAAATTTAGAAAATTGATAAGAATAGTATATTATTATGCAATAACCATAACATTAATTCGCTCTATAAAAATGACAGAATTAGGTAAAATACTGGTAAATCCGTTGCCAATAATTTTTGATGGTAAAATATTAATTGGTGATATCATAATGGTTTCCATGATTCTAAATATAATTTTAATATATAATTATAATTACGAAAATAAGGCTTTGATACAAAATAATAGAATACGAGGTGGAAGAATAGAAATCTAGAAGAATAAAAATCATAATTTAGAGTTCTTACTATGATTTGGGCAAAATATGTTATTATGTTTAGTTTTTTTATTACATGTTGTTCCTTTTTTTTCACCCTTTTTTAGTACCCAAGAACATTTAGAACATATATTATTATTGTCATAACTCTCGATTATACTATTGTTTTCGCTATCATTTTTCTCTACAGAACATCTTTCATCTATAGTAATTAAGTCATCGTCTAACTTCTCTTCAACACTTATGACATTATATATCATATTATTTTTATCATTTAATGATACGTCAACTATTCTTTCAAATTTAGTATTATTCTCAACATCATCAATGTAGGAATTAGAATCAGAATCTATATTTTCATCAACAATAGTTTCTAAGTTCTCATCTAATAGTCTTTGAATATTAAGTGATTCGGAATCTATTGTAGTTTTTTTTTCCATTTGTTTATTCTCATCTGATTCAGAATCGTCGTCAATATCACCATCACCATCACCAAATTTCAAATTTGTAACATTTTCTTCACCTGTAGTTGAAGAACCTCTGGAAGAATATGAATCGTGACTATCATCCGAATCCGAATCAGAATCAGAATCATTTTCAGAATAATCACCCGACATTGAAGAACCCCCGGAAGAATATGAATCGTGACTATCATCCGAACCATTTTCAGAAGAACCTCCAGATGTTGAATTTGAATCAGATGATAGTTCTTGGACTTTTGTGTTTGAATTGGAATTGGAATTGAATTGTGATATTAATGGACCGATAGTTTGACCAATTAGTGGGGCTATATTAGAAATTATATTGAATTGACCTGTTTGAATTGCTGGATCCCGATCATCATCATCGTCTTCTTCATTTTCATTTTCATTTCCATTTCCATTTCCATTTTCATTTTCATTTCCATTTTCATTTTCATTTATGTTTATGCTTAATTTGTACCTTTTTGCTTTTTTATTCCTTTTATTTATTATTTTTTGAAAAAAAGCAATATCAATAAAAAGAATGTTTTCATTTTTGTATTCCTTTACTATATTGCTAATTTTCAAGTTATCCTTACTCTCTCCTTGCTTTGATTTTGATACTAGATCGTACAACTTTGTTTTTTTAATCGTAATATATTCATCTTTATTATTTTTAATTTCATCTGTTATTCGCTTTTTAACATTATTATATATTTTGCTGTAAGCCTTTTGATCTTTTCCACCCAAACATTCATTATCACTATGATTTGATTTTACCGAAGTTATAGATGAATCAAGAATAACACCGTCTAAATTTCTAAAATGTTGTAATTTTCCACCACATTTATTAATCATAGCATACTTACGATGTTTTTGATTTTTTACATTTTGTAAACATAATACTTCACAATTAGCACACTTTTTGATAAAGACTTTCATACTGTTTATAATATTGTTGTATACATATTCTTCATAAACGTATTGATTATTCTCTTTTTGGGAATATTTTAAAATTATACATCTCCTTTCATCACCATTTTCTATATATTGTGAAAAATTTTCGTAAATAGTACTATTGATGGAAGTTATAAGTATAGTCTTTAACTGATCATTTAAAATTAAACAATTAAAATCGAACATTATCATTAATGAATATATTTTTTCTGTATCCCAATTTTTTAATTGATTTAGTGTAAAATCTTCTGAATCATATGAAATATTTAATTTATCATTGAAACTTAAATTATACTTAAATTCCATGTTAGAAAGTGAAATTTTCACATTAGAAATATTAGATTCAATAAATGAATTTATAGTAGTAGTTGGGTCATTATACAATTCATTGGATACTTTTTCAAATTCAAGATTATTTGTAAAATCAATATCTATTTTCATTTTAAATTAAAATTTAGTAGAATTAAATTATTCCATAAACATTTCTTGTTTAAAAATGATTAGACAAAAATATTTTCATTTTTTGTGGAAATGTAGTAATTTACAACATTCGCTATAACTGGTGTAGTAATTTACAACATTCGCTATAACTGGTGTAGTAATTTGCAACATTCGCTATAACTGGTGTAGTAATTTGCAACATTCGCTATAGCTGAGTAGTAATTTGCAACATTCGCTATAGCTGAGTAGTAATTTGCAACATTCGCTATAACTGAGTAGCATACCAAGTTTTATCCAAAAAATGGTCAAAATCACTAGGGGAATTTTTCAAGTTAGTCATCTGTAGGCTGGTCAGGCTTGAATTTTTCGCCTCGAATTCTAAAAAAAAATAAAAAAAGTTTAAAAAGAATGAAAAGAGAAAAAAAATAGCTGCCGATTTTTTTGGGCTATTTTTATTGCATACCCCAGTGATAAGTTTTTCTAATTTTGGAACTACTCCAGTTTTTCTAACTTGAAATGTCTAAAATTAAAACTACTCCAGTTTTTCCAACTTGAAATGTCTAAAATTAAAACTACTCCAGTTAATGCTGTCTAAAATTAAAACTACCCCATTTTTGGATGTCTAAAATTAAATCTACCCCAACAAAACATCATAAAAATTATGGATAGAAAGAAACAATTTCAATGCGGTGAATAAGAATAAATATATAGTTGGAAGTAATATGATAATATTAAATGATGTTAATTCTGAGAATAAAGACCTAAATTAAAGCTGGTTGCTCTTTTTAATCAAATATTAACAAACCAATCTTTGTCAATAACAAAATAATACATATTACCAAACATTTTTATTTACAGTTGAAAAATGGACTTATATTAAATAAATTTTCTTTTTTTAATTTCTGAAAAAAATGAAACCATCTTTCTTTTCCTATTAATATCATCATCATCAATTATTTCTATCCTTGGATTTTGGATTCCATTTAAGATCAAATTTGTGTTACTTTCTTGATTACAATCATTAGATTTTTTCTTGTCATGATTTGGTTTTGGTAACATCTCAAACCCCTTTTCACTATCCATAAATTTCAATTCGAATTTGGATTCACATGAATCAAAATAATCTGTCAATGGTTTCACTAATTTTGTGGTTTGATATGAATGTTTTCCGTCAATATCGGTATATTGTTCATGATCTGGATCCATAATTGTGAGCATATAAATTGCAAGTTGTATAAACATACTTTCCGACTTCAACTCATTGGAATGATCACTATAAGAAAAATTCCATGTTTGACTTATATGATTATGTAAGGATTCCTGAACGTTTTGTAAATCATGATTAGTGTTAACCAATTCTCTATGGAAATACTTAATCATTTTCTGTCCCCCCTTATTATCATCATTATCCATTTTTTGTAACATATTTCGAATAAATGTATTGATAGCATTTAAAATAATGGGTCGTATTTCTTGACAAGTCAAATTTTTGTGATGATTCTTAAATATCTTTTTACCATCGAAAGAATATGATGACGAAGGGGCTTGGTAATTTGGAAAATATGGGAAAATTACGTACTTGTCGTCAAAAAGGAATATTCTATTATCATAACCATTTTCTTTAATCCATAATAAGTTATTTTGTATAAAATGATTACTCAAAATATTATTTTTGAAAGTACGATCCAATGGGGGGATATGTAAATTTTGTTGTATTTTCATGATTTCGGGGATCCCTTTTTTTTTAAACCATAAAATAGTATCATTGAGACAAACAATATATCTACGATGAAGTAAACCAATGCGTCTGCTTAATATACAGTATTTTTCTTTCTTAATCTTATTTACCTCATTCTTCACATCCTCTTCATCTATCCACAAAATGTAATTCGTGGTATACGGGGAATTTTTGCTTTTTGATACATTAGACTTATAAAAAATTAGTTTAACATCCTTTTCATTAATTGAGTTTAAATTCTCCCCATCTATAAAAATAACCATTATTGTGAAATGCTTGTTTCTATTTTGCTTATTCATCTTATTAGATAATCTTTGATTACAATTATAGGCAAATGCTTCTGAAAATGTATAATCTATAACATCTTTACAAGAATGAAACCCGTCATATTTTTTTCGCAATATCAATGTATGAGCATCCTTAAAAAACATAGGTCTTTTTCCAACGATTTCAAATACAAATGAATAAGCTGTTGTATTTCTCAACAATTTACACTCATCTTTAATCTTATTATTGTTTCCAAGTTTATTTTTGAAAGTGTCAATTGTTACCCCCCTTATTTTTGAACAAGCTTTATGGTAATCCAAAATTATTTCCTTCGTTTTGTTAATATTCGTCATAATATAATTTTGTTTCTTAGCCTCTAATAATGATCGATCTGATAACCGACCCTGATCCCATCCTATTTTTTCTTGGGATAAAATTCTAGTCGCCAAAAGTGTATTGAATTCAATAATATTGCAACGAGTTTTGGAATAGATATATAAGCAATAAAAATTGTATACATGACAAATATGCTGACTCAAAATATTATGCATATGTGATAAATCTCCTCCCCCGGTTGTATTTTTAGAATTTAAATCTTTAATCCGTATCTGTTTTACCTTTAATACTGCATAAAATGGGAAGATAAAAATATTATTATTCCCATCTTTTCTTTGTATGATATCTGTTTCCTCTAATTTTTCAGAATAAAAAAAATACATTTCGTAAAGAATTTCCCATGTGATACAGAATCCTAATATTTGTTTATCTTTTGTTTCATTTTTACTATTCCCATGCTGATTATAATAAGAAATAAACTGATTTAATCTTTCCCCGCCATAATTATTATCTATTTTGATATTGGGTAATCCATGAATCATACAATAATACCAAAAACATTTTTTAATTAATATTCGTAAATAATTAAAATGTTTTGCTGATTTATTTTGTTTGGTATAAGTTGATAGTATGTTAATAAAATTTGATGATGTGTTGATATTGTTAGTATCATTATTTCTTGGATCAAATGAATCGATATAAATATCTATGATTTCGAATGCAGATATCATATATTCAGTGGATTTATTCTTAACTAACTTTGTAAATCGATCACGTAAATCATAAATAATACGATATCCTATACCGGGATGTATTTTTTTTTTAATATAATCTCGTTCATTGTTTTCTAGGTATTCTTCTTTATTATTTAAATAATCCACTATTAATTGTGCAAATTTTGAATGTAATTTTTTATCAATACCCCATGATTCATCAAATTTATTTTCTTCTTTTTGAATCTGTAATAACTGCTTCTTTTTTCCTTCATTTTCAAATTTATTAATCTCCATATCACTGTTTTGAAGAAAAAAATCCAATGATCGACGGCCACAGATATATTTAACACCCTCATTTTGATTCAAAACACTTTTTTCAATCCAGTTTTTTATAGTTTTTAATTCAATTAATGTAATACACTGCTTATCTACTTCTTTACTTCTAGAGTTTAATAAAAGTTTTAATCTAAGAATTTGACTCGCTTTTTCTTGAAGAATTGAGTATACTTTAAGGTCTTTTTCTTTATCCCAATCCCATTTCTTTTTCCATGCAATTTTTTTTTCTTTATCCATGGAAACAGTAGAACCATTTGTAAGGCAAAAATGGTACTTTTTTTCCAATGGAAACTTTTTCCCATTTGAATGAGGATTTAATACAATTATATCAAATTTATTTTTGATAGCTTTCGAATCTGGATCGATTAATTTTTTTTTTAATTTATTTCTTTTTTTTAATAATTCACATTTTTTAAATTTTTCTTTTTTTTCATTTGTTGTACTATTTGGTGAGATGATATTGCACTCATTCAATGCATCTTGTAAAAGATAATCCAATCCATGATGCTGTGTTACGTTGTTATCATCTGTTATTACATCATATGTATAATTATAAGGTACATAATAACTTCCATTCAAAAGAATAACATCCATAACAATTTCTGTTTTTTTCATATATTTTGTATCAATGGAGAGTTTTGTATGAAATTTTGACATTTTGTTTTTGTTTTTGTTTTTGATTTTGTTTATATTTTTGTTTATGTTTATGTTTTTGCTTTTATAACTGTTTATTTAATCTTAAAAAAGAATGAAATTTTGACAAATTTAACTACCCCGTTGTGAAAAAAGAAAACACTTAAAAAAAATGAATTTTCTTATAATATAATATATATTCCCCCTCTCCAAAATATAAACTTAACAAAAATGGAGAAGATTGGAAAAACTAGATTCAAGATTGGAAAAGAAAATAATGATGGTCAATTAAATATTATGGATACGATAATATTTGAAATAAAAAATGGAAAATTAATTGCATCATCAAATAGTATTCTTAATAAAGACAGATATTCTATAACTGTGAATGAAGATTGGTTATTTTCGGATGCAATTGCCGAAATATTGATAATGAATTTGAGTTACATAATCATAGAAACAAAAATAATTGAAGACAGGGAATACTATTATGTATGTGAAGTTGATTTTTTCATTAATTTAAAAAAAATGAGGAATAATAAAAATTGGAAAAACATATTTCATAGTGGTAAACGATTAATATTATTGGACAATTTATTAGAAAACAATCTTAAAAACATAAATGTAACATCATTGGAATCTTTTAATGGATTAGATCCGAGATTTATACCAGCAAATTGGAAAGATTCTCCATCATACAAATGTGAAGAACGTACATTACCATCTTCAAGTAAAATAATAAATAAATTATTACCTTTTCAAGTTCTTGATCTTAAATGGGCTATTAATTTAGAAGAGTATATTGAAAGTAACCCTATGGAAGATTTTTATGAAATGGATGATTTGTGTATGATGTACTCTTTACCAAATAAGAACAAAGACGAGATTTTATTCACCGATAATACTGCAACAAAGACCTTATCAATAAATAAAAAGAAAATAAATACGAAAAGATTTTGGAATGGGGGGATTCTATCTCATGATTCTGGAATGGGCAAAAGCTTAATTACAATTGGATTGATACGTTCAAAAATATATGAAAAGGAACATAATTTAATAATTTGTCCAAAGAATATTGTACAACAATGGGAAGAATATATTAGGGAATATATATTAGACGATAAATACGACTATGAAATTTCATTTATAGTAATTAAATCAATAACTGATTATAAGAAGTATTGTATTAATGGAAAATTATCAATAAATAAATATACCCCAACAATTTTAATCATGAGTTACTCCATGTTTTCACATAAGGATTTTATAAGGGTATCAAGAAATAATACTGAAGTTGATGGAATATATGGATTTAAATGGGATAGAATAATTATGGATGAAATACAAACGGTTTTAAATAAACGAAACATATTATCAGCCCGAGTAGGGCTATTAAAATTGACTGATTATTCACCTGCAATAAAATGGATATGTAGTTCGTTACCTTATAAGAACATCGATGAATTTTTGATAATATCAAGAATTCTACAAAAACGTAATTTGTGTTTGAGAAGCATCTATAATCTAGATACGTTAACATTAAAGATAAACTATTTAAATTCAAAATATTTATACGTTTTGAATAAGATATCGTCAAAATATATATGTCGACGAACATGGTATGGAAGTAAATATAATGATATTTCAATATCTAAAGCATATTATCAGACATGCCAACCCAAAATCAAGAATATATTTTTAGATATGAGTAAAAATGAAAGAGTAATGTATGCGACATGTTTAAACGATCGTGAAAGAATAATGTTGTGTACACATATGATGTCTAGTAATTTCCGCAAACGACTTACAAGAGATGAGGAAATTTCTTTAATTGAATTGAAAGAAAAATATGCTAAAGAAATTAAATTGAAAAATGATATAATTAAGTGTGATCTGGAAAACATTAGTAAGAGATTAAATAATATAAAACTCAATACTAAAAATGGTGAAAAAAATACAAGATCAAAATCAATGAATATAACACGAATGGAGAAAAATATAACAGAAAAAAGAAATGAATCTAAATCTTTAATGAAAAAGGCTATAATATTCGAGAAATTAGATACCAGAATCAACGATAACGAGATATGTCCAATATGCTTTGATAAAATTTCCAATTTGGATATAATTACTGTCACGAATTGTGGTCATTTCACATGCATTGAATGTAGTAAGATGGTAATTAATATTCATCATAAATGCCCGATATGCCGAGAACCTATGACAAGGGATAATATTAATTATATAAAGAATACATTACCAACACCAAGTGTGTCTATTCGAGAAACCGAGAATGTTAAAGCGAATGATGTTAATGTGAATAGTTTTATTAGAGAAAACCATGGAACAAAGATGGGTTATTTAGTCAATAATGTTACTAAAATAATTAAAGAGGAAGTTGGGAATCGTATTATGATATATTCTTCCCAACGAAACATGATCCAAGTAGTGCAGAAAACCCTGGATGATATCGGAATAAATAATTTAAATGTTAAAGGGAAAGCTTATACCATGTATAATAAAATTAAAAGATTCCAGAGTCTTGAATCAGAAAGCCAAGTTTTATTATTATCATCTCATGATGACGTTTGTGGATTGAATTTAAAAAGTATATCTCATATTTTTATATTGGATAGTATTACAATAAAAAGTTTGGACAAAATAATAAATATAGAGAAGAGGTTAATTGGTAGTACGGTACGTATAGGTCAAACAAGGGAAGTGGAAATTTCCCGTCTTATAATGAATGA
>JACKZZ010003999.1_pt1 | contig 11662 bp, 14 predicted proteins | sample 8027871 | NCBI WGS metagenome assembly JACKZZ01 (sample SAMN15724774, study PRJNA655200) | protist metagenome | isolation source: fluorescence activated cell sorting (FACS) single amplified genomes of... | place: USA: West Boothbay Harbor, Gulf of Maine | collected 2000-07-19
AAAATCCCGCATATTTTTCATTAAATTGCCGTCTCAAATATCAAAGTATTATATTTCTCAATTGTTCAGTAGAAAATGTGATAGAATTCTTAGCGTAAGATCCTTAGTTTCTTGCCCTTGAAAATTACTAGTTTTATGTTCTAGTAAAGGAGATATACATAAAAATTGCTTTGGCCCTGGCCCATATAAAAATCCTGAGGATTCTTTTATATGGCCAATAATAGGATATAATTAATATTATTGTTAATATTGTAATAGGTGGTATGTCACAGCAATTCTAAATGGGTATATCTGTAAAATACTAGAGGAACTTCTACAATTATTATCTTACCTGATGGATTTAACACTACTCCTATATAGATAAATTCAGGTGGTCGTTTTAGTGAGGTAGGACAGAAACTTTGAGCTTTTCTTCGAGGGAATCACATTCATCTAGTAGGTCAACATTCGTCCATGTCACTATAGAGTGGTAGGAAATCATGCAGAGTTTTATTAGTAATCATAACCCATAGCTGCATCACCATCCCCGGATATAGATAGGTCTTCATGACTATTTAGATTTCCACTAACTGTGCTATCAGCCTCGAGCAATAATTTAGTAACTGTTTCTATAGATGGATCTTCTTGCTCTTGGATTATTTTCAATTGCTCAATAGTAATTCCAGCTGTTGTAATAATTTGTTCCTTAGTTAATCCTAAATCTAATAATTTCAATACAATACTAGCAGTTGTTTGAGCCTTACCTTCAGCCTTACCTTCAGCCTTACCTTTTGCTTCGCTTTGTGCTATTTTAATTCTAGTATTTTCCTGTTCCTTTTGTTCAAATCTCTCCTGTACTTCAGCATCAAGGTAAGCTAAGTATTGTCCAGGTGGCCATTTTGCAACTTTCATAACCTCAAACCCTTTTTTAATTATTTCAGGCGCGTGTTTCGGAACATCAGCCTGGTCCTTACACTCAGCTAAAAATTTTAGCCACTGTTCTTTAAGATACCTAGATGAACCATCATCCACACTCATAACCTTATTTTCGCAGAATTTCTTGAACTTTGTCAACTCAAAAAACTTCCATACCATCTTATTATCTGGTACTTCAATTCCTAATTCTTCTATAGTTGGTACAACAGTTAATTCAAAATGATCTCCCTGATTTAAATTATGTTTTCCTATAAATATATTATCCTTCCCAATAGAAATAATATAAGTTTTGTAAATAATTTCATTATACTGATTTGAAAAACCTGACTGGATTTGTTTTAAGATTAATTTTGACATATAGTATTGCGTCCGAGCTAAAAAATAATCTTCATGTTTTCTTTGCATCTCTACACCTATGGTCTTACCATTATAGGTAGTGCAAATTACATCAAGGGCACTATTAACTCCATATTTTCCATAAACTGCCTCACCCTCTCTTTCTATCTGTACATTAACGATCTTATTATTCCCCTCAAGATTTAATAAAGCATTTAAAAAACTTATTAATATATCTTTATGCTGATCATTCCCAAATAGCATTTTAAAGGTTATATCATAAGTGGGATCAGCAAATGTTATTTGGCTTTCTGTCTGCTTTTTTTTAGCTGATTCCAATTCTTGTGAAGTTACTATCCCAGACTTATTACCCCAAAAATCATGTTTACTAACCCCTTCTTCTAGGTATAAATAATAACCGCTTCTTATTTTATAGGTTATAAACCACTTCTCAATATGCTCAGCAGAGAGATTTGTTTTGTCTTGAACGAAAGCTTGTACGCTATTATCAAATATTACAGGCAGCTGCATATTGAAGGATTTTGGAGCAATTTGAGATAGAGCTTTGTAAAGTAACGTATAATTATAATTTTGTTCACCAAATTTCTGTAGAGGTAAGGTGCTGCGATTCAAATCTTCCGTTACAATGCCTACACCACTAAAAACATCATAGGTACGTTGACGTGTTACTAAACCTAGCCCATCTCCGGAATCAACAAAAGTAACATGTTTTCTTTTCATCCTTATTACCTGATAAGATTAGATAATTCAAATATATACATTTATTGTAACACCCATAGATAATATCTACTACCACAGTAGTATAATTAGTAAATCTATCAACTCTACAATTATTATAAATATATACATCTTGAGCGCTTCCAATATCCATATAGCTTTGATATTTAAAACATACTAACATTACAGATAAATCTAACACATTCGTTTAACTTATGCCTAATCTGGACAAAATACACAAAAATATCTATCAGTTGTGGTTAGAATAGCTTAATTAGGTTTAAGTAATTCAAAAGCCTTACTCTGTGATGCACATTCATCAAAGGTAAAAGTTTGGTTACAATTAAAACTTTGATTAATTTTGCCAACTAAAGCATCAGAGAAATCCAAGTTTTTTTGTTCATATTCTTCAAGGGCTTCCCATAAAATATTTTGCTGTTCAAAAACAAACTCAGAAGTTGAAATTATTTGTCTAAGCACAGAGGCAATTTGTTCTTTTTTATATTTATAGCCTCTTGCCAAAACCCATACTAATTCACATATCACAATATTATTGATAAATATGGTTTCGGAGTTAGAAACACATTGATCTATTATTGTCTCAGCTATAGCAGCTTGTTGTTTATCGTCTTGAGTAAGGTATCTTACTAAAACATTAGTATCTAAGCCTATCATTCCTTATTTTGTATGAATTGGTTCATTTCTTCGCATGATAATGATTGATCTGGCTTAGGAAGAATTCCTTTTAAGTTTCTAATGGATTTATTTAAGGGAAGGACAACCATATAACCCCCTTTATTTAGGAATTCTAGCTTTGTACCAGACTCCAGGTGCATTTGACTTCTAATAGAGTAGGGGATAGTTATTTGTCCCTTACTAGTTATTCTAGAGTAAAGAGATGTATTCATAAGTTATTTTTTATTTAGTCTTACTAACTATAATAATATAAGGAGAAATAACATTCAAGATATTATATTAAAAAAGTAATAATAAGGGTGTCTCTTAAAAAGGATCGTTTTTAAGAGATACTCTTATTATTATGAGATTATCATAAATATTAGTATAAAAGATGAGATAAATCTCTCAAAACTCTTTCTTGAAAACAAATCTCTTAAAAGGTATAATAGTTGATGAGTAATAAGATACAGTAGAAAAATGTTAGTAGGATATGCCAGAGTTTCGACTCAAGAACAAAATTTAGAGTTACAAATATCAGCTTTAGAAAAAGCTGGCTGCAAAAAAATATATACAGAGAAGGCATCTGGAGCACAACGTGATCGTCCAGAACTAAAAGCGGCACTTGCATACATGAGACCAAATGAGGGAGATACTCTTGTCGTATGGAAGCTTGATAGACTAGCAAGATCCTTGAGGCAACTGATTGATACTGTAGAAAAGCTAGAAAAACAGGGGATAGGATTCAAATCAGTAACAGAAGTAATAGATACAACTAGCTCAGGAGGGAAATTAGTATTCCATATATTTGCTTCCTTATCAGAATTTGAGAGAGGAATCATAAGAGAGAGAACTATGGCCGGCCTCAAGGCAGCAAAAGACATGGGAAGGAGAGGTGGTAGGCCATCTTCCCTATCTTTAGAAGATGTTAATGCAGCAAAAGCATTACTCAGTGATAAAACTATTACTGTAAAAGAAGTAGCCATGCGTTTAAAAGTTGATCCCTCTACTCTCTATCGTTATCTTCCTGGAGGTCGTAATGCTATTGTAGAAGGAATACTTTGAATTTAAAATTGAGAAAGATTAGCAGGATATGACAATAAGATTATGTATTGTTCAATGTGCGAATGGAGGGAATGTGCAATTATACCCTTTAAGATGCACGTCTAAAAACGAAGGAGAGGATTAAATGCCCCCTAAAAGTGATAATTAGCCTGAGGAAAAAGCTATGATGTTACTTATTAAATAGTGTTATTTCTGCAAGAACTATAAATAATAATGCTCTCTAGGAGATAAGATAGTAAACCTTCTCTAGTAGTCAGATATAGCGGTTTCTGATATTGCACCAATAAGATCAAGGCTCAGGTTAAAATAGGATTGTGCCTGAGTTGAACATCTAGTAATATCTTTCTTGAATCGTAGTAAATCATTTGAATACTCGGAAAAATCTGAGGTTTACGCTTAGACCCCCTAAAAAGAACTACACTCTATGATAATTTAGACAAAAACGAGAAAAGAACGTGATAAAAATTCCTACGTTACATTTGACCCTTTCCTAACATAATACCCAACAGTATAATGTTAGGGGTAAATATGCATGCTACACCTCTAATTTTGTAAATATTACTAATATTTACAATGTAATTAAGCAAATATTAGATACCAGCACAATCAAAGGAAAATAAATACACCCTTCTATTAAAAGCTCCAACAAAGAGTTCTGTATTGTAGCTAGATTACAAAGAATAGCTATTATAACTATTGTTATGGTTATGGCTTTATGAGATAATGTAAGAAATACAAACATTATATAGGTAATAATATGTTGTTAATAAATGCTAAAGATGCTCAAAATCGTTTTGGAGAAATTATGACTGCAGTTAATAAGGAACCCGTTGTTATCAATAGATATGGCAAAGCATCAGCTGTTATTATTTCTTATGAGGAGTACCAAAAGTTTGAAGAACTTGAGGATTTATATTGGTCTCTTAAAGCTAAATACTCTGAACAAGAAGGATATTTATCAGTAAAAGAATCAGATGATATTATGGATCAAATTTTAAATGTAAAATGAGAGAAATAAGATTATCCAAGGTAAGTTCTAAATTTTTACAAAAATTAGGAAGTAATAAATTTACTAAGCAGATAGTTATAAAGATAAAGCAGCTAGCAGTTAACGGACACTTACATGATTGTAAACTTTTAAAAGGTAATTTGTCTGGTTATTATAGAATGGATGTAGGAGAATTCAGAGTTATTTATCTATTGGAACAAAAACAACTTATTATTCCAATGATTGGTAAGCGTAATGACGGCGAAGTATATAAATTAATGGAAAAGAAAATATAAACAGTAATTCTTCTTGCGGCGGAATTTTCTACGAGGGCTCAGGAGGAGAAACTTATGATCTAGAGAAGGGTGTGAAATTTGACATTAATTAAAAAGATTAACTATACTATTATAGTACGAACATAATGTAAATATGTATGAAATTAGGTATAGGCGGTATGCTTCAATATAGGCAACAATTATCAGAGGCTGAATTAAACTTACATCAGTTGATTGAGGGTAATGTCAGTATAGATATTATGATTTATTTCCTTGCAAACAATAATTGTGATCTAAATTTTGTATATCAAGGATATGCTCCAGTTCACAAAGCATTCCATATGCAGACAAGAAATAGGGATATATTATTACTATTATTAGAACGTGGAGCAGATCCTAATGCTCGAGACAAAAGAGGAAACACTCTAGCTCATTATGCAGTAGAAGAAGATAATATTGAACTACTAAAATTACTTCAAAGTAAGGGAGCAGATTTTAATATTAAAAATAGCAGCGGAAAGACAGCTTTAGATCACACCGCTGAGCACAATGAGTTTCACCGAGAAGCTTATACCTTTTTATCACAATTTACGAAAACTAATATAGGCGAAAAAATAGTTTTAGCCATTAAGCATCAGGATTTGGAAGGTTTAAAAGAACATTTAGCGCATTTAGAGAATAAGGAAGAAGTACTAAATACTGAACCTGAAAAAGATGGGATGATAGGACATGTAGCTTGTGGAATAGGTAATCTAAAAATAATTAAATTATTAGAAGAAAATAGATGTAATTTATTATTACCCTCGAGTGATGATACTACTGTTCTAGAAGAAGCATGTGAAGGAGATAATGCAGACTTGAATTCTAAAGATAGAATACCACTTATTACCCACTTAATAAAGGAGGTAGGGGTAAGTATTACAAATCAAGCAATACATAATGCTTTATATTGCTCAGATATTGCAATACCTAAATTATTACTAGAATTTGGAGCAGATTCAAATGCGTTAGGAGAAAATGGGTATACCCCTCTTTTGGTTTTAATTAATCAACCACGTATTAAGGATAAGACTTTAGAAGTAATTAAATTATTATTAAAACATGGTGCAGATATATTGATCCATGAAAGTCATGTTGGAAATTCTTTACATCTTGCAGCAGAAAGAGGGCATTTAGAAGTTGCCAGAGTAATATTACACTATGCAAGTGAAAAAGGGCTGTTAGAACAGTTATTAGAGGTAAGTCCTGAAGAATGTTGGGTATGTTGCGGTATGACAGCCTACCAAATAGCGACAAAACATCACCACTATCATATGCTCAAGCTTCTTGGTAGTTATACCACTGCTAGCGTTAAGAATAATTTAGAAGAACTGTATTCTCATGGAAACTATAAAGAAATCATAGCAATTGCAGCAAAGGATGAGAATTCTGAAAATAACATTGAAGGTCTAAAGAAGAGCTATTATTATGGAAAGGGGTATTATGCCCTTAAAAAATATCCTAGTGCAATAAAACATTTTGGGAAAGTAATAGAAGTGAGTAAAGATCTACATGACGTAGATACACTGCCTGAATATTTTAATGAGGCTTGTTATTATAAAGGACATGCTCTATATATTCTGAAAAAGTATAAGGGAGCTATAAATGCTTTTGAAGAAGTACCAGAAGGACATCATCTATTCATGCACTCATGTTTATATAAAGGTTTATGTTATGAGCAATACAAATCTGATTTTCTAAACGCAGCAAAATGCTATAAAGAAGCCATAAGCTCCAGTAGGAAATTGAGTGATATAAATCAAGCAGAGATAAAAGATAATATATTAAAGGCATTAGTAAAGAACCTAATTACCCAGGATAAGATAGACGAGTTAATTAGTTTTTACGAAGAACAAAAAATTTCATTTTCTAACTTTAATAATGTAGGTGATTCGTTATTAACATATGCTGTAATATACAATTCTGTACCTTTGGTTAAACATTTGCTTAAATTACATATAAATCCATTACAGAAAAATTACAAAGGTGAATCTGCTTATACTATAGCTATGGATAATGGTAATACTACTATAACTGAACTTTTAGATAACCAAAGAGTGTTGGATGTTAATATGTCAGATCAATTTCAACATTTATCGGTTACAGAAAGCTATAGTTCAGAGGTACTAGGTGAGTGTAAAGAAGACGTTAATGAATAGGGTTAGATGACTATTTTTTTTGTAGCAAGTTAGGAAGCCTTTAATATATTATACTAAGTAAAATTTAAAGAATTAGATTCAAGTGAAATTAGAAAAATGAATCATGCCTAAAAAAGAGAAACAATCTACTAATTCTGAGGAGGAAACGGGAGTTATTGCTAGAGACCGCAATGATCAATACTCCACAATACCCTATGAGAACAGGGTTCTTGACACGCTAGCTAGTATATTACTAGTTGATAATGGTAACGCAGGAAATACCGTAGCTGCCGTTTGTTATTATAAAGATACATTATATTTATCTTATAATAAAACACCCGCAGATAAGTATAGATCACTAGTTCAAGAAATATGGTTAAAAATTAAGCAATATGAAATTAGAGAAGTACTGAAATATCATTTAATCTGTAATCAGTTAGATTTTCAAAATGTTATTAGAAATTATCTAAATATTGATGATTGTGAAATAAGTTCGGATATAAAATTTAAGATAAATGAATATATAAATGTTACTTCAAAAATATTAGATTACTATCTAATAGAGCACAATGACACAAAGAAAAAGAAAGGAGAACCTAGTAAAGTAGATGCTCAAAACACAAAACTTGATAGTATTAATAAGTGTATTAATTTATTCACTAAAAAAGCAATTGTAGAGAAAATTACTCAATTAGAGCTAATGAGTAAAAAAACACAAAAGGAAGATAGAAAAAAGTACTATGATAAAGAAATTCAACAATTAGAAAAAATAAAAAAAGAGAGTGAGTTAGAAGTAACTATTTCAACTAAAGAGGATATGGATGTATATGTAGTTGAGCAATACTTTGACCTATTAAATTTACTTACTACTCCTAATATAGAGATTAATCAGGATTTAGCGAAACTACTTCTTAAGCCTTTGCAGTATGTAATGAAATTTTTTAACTTTTATAACACATTATCCAATGATTTAAAAATATTACCCAATGAAGCATTACCTGGTAAAACTCTCCATGCGGAAATGAACATAAAAAAGAACTTCCCATCACTTGAGAATAATTACATAGGCATTTCTAGATTATCTTGTGCTTGTTGCGACGAGGTTTTTAAAATGATACCTTTATCAGGATACAGGGGTACTCATGGTCTATATTTTTCAGATTGGACTTCATCAATGATTCAATTTGAAGATGTATCAGAAAAGAATAAGAAAATATCTCAAAATTTAAGACATACGTACACAGACCATGAATTAAATCAAGTGAGGAATTTTGGCCAACAAAAAGAGCTTTCTGATGATGAGGAGGAGGAAAAATCAATTAATCTTGAGAAAATAATGGGTGAAAACTTTACTACATTTTACGAACTTAAAAATTTATTAGGTTTGTATAATAATATGGAGGCATCAGAAAGTGAATTAAAAGAAGAATATTTAGAGAATGAATTAGAAATATCTAATTATAAGACTGCCACGGTATCTCGTTATGAGCCCTATGCTTTTGATTTTGATATAAAGGGAGTGTTATCAGCTTACAATGATAATCCATGTCTTATGCAAAGAGATTTAACAGGTGAATTAATAGAATAAAAATAAGTCTATAAAGGGTCTAGTAGGAGACTACCTATTTTTACACGCTTATTGCCTGCACCATAATTATTTATTACAAGCATCCTTGAGTTTTTGCCCAGCTTTAAATTTAGGTTGTTTATAAGCTGCCACTTTAATAGGTTTGCCAGTACTTGGATTACGACCATCTCTAGCTGGTATATCTGATACAGCAAATTGACCAAATCCTATTAAAGATATATTCTTTTGTTCGCTTAGAGCAGCAATAACTGACTCAGTAAAAATCTTTACTACTTTTGTAGCTTCATTTTTATCTATGTTATTATGTTCTGCAATAAGGTTAATAAATTCTTCTTTTTTCATCTATTTGTTTTTTTTAAAGATTATCATTTATAAAGTCTTTATCAAGGCCAGTCACCATAGCAACAAACGCTAGATCTGATCCTTTAGCTAACATTTTCTTTGCAATCTCTAGTTTTCCCTTTTGTATACCAATTTGTTCTCCCTCAAGTTTACCCTTTAGGACGCCAATTTGTTCCCCTTCTTCTATATAAGCTTGTGCGATGGTTCTCATAATATCCTCACTATCATTTTTTGGTAAATTATCAACAATTAATTGTTCCAGTTCTTGTTTTTTCTCCACAGGAACCTTAGAGTCAGTATACCATAATAATAGTTTAGTATAAATATAATCCTTTTCCTTATCTATTAAAACAGCCTTTTTACATCTCTTAAATGCATCATTTAACATTTTGAGAGTATCTCTTTGGTAAATATTTTTCATGCAGTAAAGCACAAAACTAAGGTGTTTTTCGTAATTGATATCATCATTAGACATACTTTGTAAATCTATAACGCTATTATCATCATTTAGTGCTTTCTTAGCTAGTTCAGGATTATCAAACAGTTGCCAAATGTTTCTAGGAGCAGAGTATTTCTTAGAGCCATTATAAAGTATTAAAGGAAACACTATAGGGATTTTGTTTTTTTCAGTCTTGTGCCTGTCTATTAGAAGCAAAGTATATTGCCAGAGCCTTAAAGAAATCCAATGGTCTGGCTGAGATTGGTGTTCCAACAAGCAATATGCGAAAGCCTGCTTATTATCATTGGTAGTAAAAGAATAAACAATATCACTAAGTTTTTTCTTTAGACTCTCATCAACGTAGGATTCTTTTTCTACCTTTATAGTACTGAGATCTATGAGTTCTTTAAAATAATCAGGCAAGTATTCATCTAAAAACTCAGAGGCAGTAATGGGGTTTTCCATAACTTTTTTAACGAGTGCGTCATGTGGAGCATTGGTATTCATTTTGATATTTTCTAATTTAACAGCATGTTCTTCATTAACAAAAGAATGAGTAGATCCATCAAGGTTTAATCTTTTTGCTCCAAGTTTTAGAGATCTAAGGTAAGGTTTAGATCTGGTATATCTACCTAAAATATACTTAATTTTGGTTTTAGATAGATCATCTTTGAAACTTTCTAGTAATTCTTTATGGATATCTATAGCTAAAGGAGAGGGCGGGTTAGTAAAACATTTGGGGTATTTCTTCTGAAATAAAAGAAGTTTTTCCTTATAATCTTCGATAGTCATTTTAGGTTTATGCCGCAAAGGTTTTGTATTTTCAGTACTAGGAACCTTGGCAGCAGGAGTTTTATTAGTTTCAGGTTCTTGAGTTTGTTGATGAGGCTTTATAACAGAATCCATAGCTCTGGCTGCTATGTCTTTACCATTAGGTTTTAATTTTAAAGTAAGAGTAGGTCTTTTTTGCATAGTTTAAGATTTCTTTTTTTCTAAAGAATAACTTCCTCCTGTTTTAGCTTCAATAAATTCAGCTAAATCTTCAATCAGTATATCATTATCACTAAGCTCAAGCCAGCTTAGTAAAGAAGTCTTTGAAATAGTATCCTGTCTCATAAAGCTTTACTTTAATATATTAATTTCACAAGAGTCTGTTTATATTAACAAATCTTTACTGGAGAAGATAGTTTCGGAAAAATCGGAGGTTTACACGCTTAAACCTCCAGTAACATAGCTAATTAAGCCAAAGAATCATATCCTCTGGCTTTGCGTCTTTTTTTTATAATTTCCATAGTATTAGTGGTTTGTTTATCATCCTGGCACGGTATTATTTTATAATTACCAAGGTTACTATAGAGGCTACCCCAGGAGCAAATTACACTAGTGCCGCCAAAGAAGTTATGTTGTAATTGGACATTATAGTATCTATCTTTTTTTCGCCAATGGAAGAGGTGCTTCATATTAAAATGCTTTACCGTCTCTTACTAAGATTCCCAGCTATATTTTCTAAAAGCCTCATAAAGTAAAAGAATCCATCATATTTCTCACAGTAGTAGTCTAAGGAATTAATTTTACTACTTTGCATAATGGATCTAAGAGTCTTGATATTCTCAGTCATAGCCATAAGTATATATTCATCAGTAGCATTATTATTAAGAAGCTTGGACACCTCTCCATGAATTTCCTCAACTAGTTTTATATCTTGGTCATTAAGCTTCATAATAGTTATATTATAAGTTGTAATGTTAGTGTAACACCTAAAATAAATAGGTTCAAAAACAAATTTATAATCCTTCAGCCAGACCCTCGAGCAGATAGCGAAGAGGGCAAAAATTAGGATATTAATACTAATTTTTCGGTTATATACCCCTGGTAAATTAATGATTTACAGTTACTATAACATGACTCCTAATTATTACATAACTAACGGCAATAAATTTATCTCACAATTCAATTTCTTAGCAAAAACTTTAGCTAATTCTAGAAGCAAAGTTTTCTATCTTATCTTGTTATAAATCCTTTTTTTAATCTAACAAACTTACGGTGCTTAAAAAAAAGTTAAGTGATCCCGCGAAGCAAAGCTGAGCGGGATGTGTTTTTATAGTTATATTTACATCATAATTA
>JACKZZ010004623.1_pt1 | contig 11658 bp, 5 predicted proteins | sample 8027871 | NCBI WGS metagenome assembly JACKZZ01 (sample SAMN15724774, study PRJNA655200) | protist metagenome | isolation source: fluorescence activated cell sorting (FACS) single amplified genomes of... | place: USA: West Boothbay Harbor, Gulf of Maine | collected 2000-07-19
CGGTGGTGCTACAATCCTATTATACACGTTATCATACGATCACACGACGGACTATCAACTGACGACTTCAAACTTGGTGAAAACTAGAAAACAGAAAACACGAAATCACCAGGTTGTTTTTGTAGTATAGTGATAGGAGAGTGATTTAGTTGTAAAAATCAAACACCCATTGAAGACGACACAAGAGAGACGACTGCTGGAACGCTGGAACCGCTGGACCAATTATTAATACCGCTGGACGTCGATGCAAAATATTATTTACTAAGGAAGGACATCGTTCCACCCGACTAAGTGCGACACACACACGTTCTATGCCTGTCGATATCGAGTACCGAGGGACTACACTCTAAACGAGAACTCCTGATTGACGAAAAAGAAAAGGCGTGCCCCGGTAGCATCGGACGGGACTCGAGTTTTTGAAGCGGGATGGAAAGAAAAATAGAGACAGATGAGGTTGCACTCGTAGAAAGCGACGACTTTGCGAAAATTTTTAACTTGGCGTCTATGTTTGTGGTCATACTTGCAGTCGGGCATATGTTTTCTACACAACTGCACGTATCACCGCCGCAACCACAAAGTAAATTGTTAGGGCCCCGCATTTTATTGGGCGATGAGGATACGTTGGAGAACAAGGCAAAGGCATACCAGGAGGTGCACGGTCTGGCAAAGAGCAGCGGGTATTACTCGCATTTTGCCCAACAAGTCGGCGAATCATATACCGCTTACTACAATGGAAAACCATTTACACCGGAGGAGAAGACTGCCGTCGACCATGCGTTCTGCGCAACTGGGAAGCCTCATTCTCGGTATTACCACACCAGCACCCTCGTTCCGCACAGCGGCAATGCCAGCAATTTATTTGGTAATTTACCACTGAAGTCACTTATGTTTATCTTTGGTGGCCGCAGAGCACAGGCGTTGAATGACGGCTGGGTTTTCGTCAACGGTGTCATTGATGGAAAGCAGTGGGGCGAAGGTGCTAACGCGTCAAAGCGAATACACAACCCGCTGAGTGGTAAATCGTGCAACGAATGCCCAGACTACATTACAACAGCGTGCAAGGGAAAAGCGTTGTCGTGCAACGCGTGTAATCAATGGCACAAAGCGCGGCTGTCGATTCGCACAAGAACGAGCGTGGAGTGTGACGTGTTTCATACTTGGTGCCCGACGACAGACGTTAATTACCACTACAGGAAAATAAACTCAAGCGAAAAAGTGTATCGCTCTGAACACGCGACGGCTTTTGTGTATAAAGATGTGGAACACGCCGGGCAGGGCACAATGTTTATGCACGGTGGACAAGGTGCCACCATTGGTGCGACGCGAACGTTGTGGTATTTGAACCGAATGCCTATCCCAACGTCTGGAATAGATAAAACCGCGCAATACGAAGCTGAAATGACTGCAGAATGGCGTTGTGCTAAAGTGTACGGGAATTTAGAGTCCTCAGACTCGTATCAAACAAGTTTATTTCGATCGTACAACGCAGGTTGCGAGGCGAATACTCCGGACAGGCGCACAGCAATGTCTGGCATCATTGATAGTGGTGTGCCCAGACCACAACACAGGTGCTCCTGGATCGTGCAGCCTCCACCCAACGGGAAGCATACAATAGCCTTTGAATTTACGCGGTTGGACTTAAGCGATAGCGATGCTTATGTCTGCGAAAATTGGATAATGTTAGAGGAAGTTTGGTACTCGAACGAAACGGACTATATATTGCACTTAATTAAGACAAGTCCTACCTCTGCCAGCGGCGATGATGGCAGTCACACCAAGAAAAAAATGCTCCATGGGTCTCTGGTTGAAAATAGGAAGACCTTAGCGCGAGCGTGTTCAATTCAACAGTTAGAAAACAATTACGTCACGACATCCCACGTAAATGCATCGATGCATATCACCTTGAAATACGATAGTTTTTGCCCCGCCAACTCCGGGGTTGGCGGAAATTACACCATTATACCCGACGGCGACCCGATGTTATTGTGCCCAAGAACTTGCCCCACCATTCTTCCTTGCCTGACAACATGCAACAACCAAGGCACATGCAAAGGTGGACGTTGCCACTGTAAGCAAGGGTTTTACGGCACACAGTGTGAAAGGCGGTGCATCCGCAAGGAAGGATGCGGAAGTATCAGGGGTGCGGTTGACGATTTTTACCCCTCCCCACGTTTGAGCCATTCGCTCCTCGCGACATATCGCCATTCGGTCTCAAGGGTCGTAAATGTTACTGAAACGGGAGAACATCCCACCAACAATTGCGTGGTTACCAAAGAGCATCTTCCTCCTATTATGGACGGAAACGACGAATTGGGCGAAAAGTATGCATTCGTTCGAACAAATGTTAGCTCGATAGTTTATACCATGAGCGGCGGTGGCAAAACGAAAGTTGTGACCATGACGGAGTCGATAAGCACCACGGAAGGGTTTACTCGATTAATCCTCTTTGGTGGTTGGTCAGATCTCGTGGTATCGGATGAATTGTGGACGCTCGATGTGCAAGACCAACTTGAAGATACATATGACAGTGAAAATTGTCCTTCATTTGAAGGTTTATCAAATTGCACAAATTTTAATTTGACTTTGTGCCATGGCAAGGGTTTCTCCGATTCTCGTCGCCATCCACAATTTCCTACTTTGCCTCGTTGGAACAAGTGGTCGATACCGGTGCTCTCAGGAAGTGAGCGACCGAAGGGGCGGTTTGGTCATTCAGCCGTAATGTCAGGAAGGTACAGATCAGGGCAGAAAACTCTACTTAGAGTAGATCAATTAGGCGACAGAATGGTGATCTTTGGGGGACAAGGGCAAACAAATGTTATGAATGATGTGTGGGAGCTGAACGTACCCCAGGCACCCGGGCAGGTCTGGGAGTGGAAGTCACTTAATTTTTCGATGCCTCGAATCTCGACGTTTTATTTTCCAGGAGATGGACTCGTACGCGTGACGTTGGAGGAAGCAGGAATCGAATTGGATGGGACGATAAATGTTGTTGAAAGTCCTTTAAAAATAATTACAGGAAAGTGGCGCATAACAAAGCAGATAGACCCTTACACAATTGAGTTCAACGTAACGGAAAAGCGTAACCAAGAAGCTCATAGTATCGGCCCCGTACGGGCTATGTCGTTGCCGATTGGAAAGCGTCTTCATGGCGGGAAAATATCAACTAAATCATTTCCATTACCCCGTCGCCATGCAGCTAGTTCGATGTTTAAGAACAAAACCATCGGTATGGAGGTATTGGTGGTGTACGGTGGGTTCGACGGTATGGTTGGCTTGGATGATGTTTGGGTTCTGAATGTGAATGAAGAAGACTCTACCAAGTATGCATGGTTTCGCATCCTAGAAGGTGTGTCTGACCGAGGCGCATGGGCTGCGGCTATTGGGTGGAAACCATTTTGGTTCCTAGGCGTTCGCATGCAAGAAGAAAGCTCAGAGAAAGTGAGCTCTCGTTATGGGCATACAATGCTGACCATGACGAGCAGTGTGGATGGTTCAGGGGACTCAACGGATGTTTTTCTGGCATACGGTGGTATGGGAACAAGGCGGATTAGCACAGAAATGAACATCGATCATTACGGGTTCGTATGGGGCGGGAAAAATGGGGACATGGTTTATGTATGCCCATCGGTTGATATGGCATGCGCACACTCGACTTTCAAAGGGACTGCATTTCAAGCTTTGCCTAAACAGCCTCTGATTGGTTTTCTTGTTACTGTTCAAATCTTTTATTTTGTTGTGCTGTGGTAACTTATTGCACGCGTTCTGAATCACATGCAATGTTTTCCAGCAACTGCTCAATGTCAAGTCTGTAAACCATTGTTTTAATACTCTCTCTCAGTACGGAGTTTTATTTTACACATTTAAAAAAATTATATTATTGATTTGGCTGTTATCATATTTACGATTCGTAAGCTTACGTAAGTTATCATTGTAAGATAAGATAAATAAACAAGTTTCAGGGACTGATTAATCGTCCTGAGATAAGCTGTAGCATGAGCATTCCCCCTTATCACTATTTCTCAAATAATATCCTTTTTGATTTTCCAAGCAGTGGCATAAATTGGTTTACACATTTATTATCTATCGAAAATGATATCTGACCGGGTTCTGACTTGTGAAGGTTTACTTAAATGGGTTATTCCACGTTGTTTCACTGGTGTTCATATTGTACCAATATTTCTTCCCAGATTCTTTATCTATGCACTCCTTCCATTCTTTTCTCGCTTGCTCAAGCCGCGTTTCACGTTCAGATTCACGCTTGGCAGCCATTGCATCCTCATCCAACTTCTGTTGTTTCATTGCGTCCTGTTCTTTCGCAACTTTATCCCAACGATGATCTATCGTCACATACTTTGCTTCCACCCACTTTTCCTCTTTCTCTGCAATTTTAAAAAAGGTACCTTCTTTCTCGACATGCATTTTTTCAAATATTTCAATGGATTCTTTGAATTTGCAAGTCCCAACTTTGTTTGCGTTCTTACTAAAGTTATCGTACACAGACACACTCTTCCCTTGGCGGCCTTTGTCCCATTCGATCATACCATGGCCTCGTTTTGTTGCTTTCCTCTTCAATTCTTGGCGATCAAGATCAGCCCCAGTTTCCAATTTATGATGCAAAGCAATAAGGTCTACCTTGGGACATTTTTCCTTGCGTTTTTTTGTGAACTTTTTCCAATACTTCATTCCACAAACTTTATTTTGTAAATTCTTTTGCAAGTGAAATGGTTCCTGTAACAACGACGGCATTTTCTTCTCGAAAGTTCGGAATTCCGCCCACGTAATATCGCCGTCACGGTCAGTGTCAATTTTTCTCATCATATCATCGTAGTATGCTTGTTTTTGCCGCTTTCCTCCTTGCGCCATTCGCATTAACTTTTTTAATTCCAACTTGTCAATATGACCAGAATGGTCCCCGTCGAACATGTCAAACGCAAACCTGACCAGGCCCTCGTGCTCACTGGTGCAGTAGTTCATCATACCAACCGTGAACTCCGAAAACGAAAGTTTGTGGTCCCCACCGACTTCCATGACCATGAAGGCTTTTTCTCCAAACTCGGACCACTCTAGGTGAAAATGATCACAGAACTCGTCAAAATTTATCTCTCCACTGTGATCGCCATCACATTTGTCGAATTGCTTGAAAAGAGGCCACAGGTCGTCTTCGGTGATCGTCATGCGCCCCATAAACTTGCGCATAGGCACCATACCTTCCTGAAACCGGTCCCGCATACCTGAGTTTCCACAGCCCATATTTAGCTCTTACAGAATCGTTCCGAAAAAAAATGCTGACACCCTTGGCTATACACTGTGCTTTAATATGGTATTCAGGCCACCAGGAAGAGAAACCAATGGTCCAGCGCACGGGGATTTCCCTCCCCACAGTTGGACGCGGTTGTTTCCCAGACTCATTGTCTTGGAAGTAAGCGATCGACAAAAAATACGTTTCTTGGTACGTATACAGCATTCGTAATATGATATAACGTGATAAATATTAATATGGACTTGCCGGTCTCACTATTTTCTTGTTTACAATAAATAATGCTGGACACCCATAGTCAGGAATTAGGAGAAACGTTGCCTGCTGTGTGTGATTCGGTACCGTTAAGTCTAGTCTATCATGCTATGTAGTTTTGCGACAACAACAAATTTTAGTCAGCTATTTTTAATTTTTTTTAATTTTAGTCAGCTGCTACTGCAGTATTTCGGACACGCAGTTTGCGAAGACGACGGGTACTTTCTTGCGATTTGCACCCACGTCAATTCCGACGGAGCGTTCTGGTTGGCGGCATCGCAAACCGACCTGCCACTGTCCACGCCTGCCTGCCCGCACACACCACACCATATTTTGACAAAAGGACGCCCCTTTGGTGTGCGCAAGAGCACCGCTGAAAAAGATGCCCACGGCAGCGACACAAAATCCCTACACGTGCTTCGTCAGCACCAGCGTGCGCGCAACAAGAGATGCGGCAGCAAAGTATGATGGGACAGGGTACATATTGAGTACTGGTGGTGGGCATTCGACTTTAGTTCCAGGGTCAAGGCTTGAAGGCCATCAACATCATAATCATGCAACACAGCATAGCTACAAGAAAAGTACAAAGGGCTTCCATGTACAGAAAGGCCCCCCAAAAACGCTCGGAAGGATTTTGAAGCGTTTGCACAAACAGAAAAATACAATTGCTACATTTTGGATGGATCATACGGTCGGTAAATGGAAACACACATTGATGTTTTTGATATTTAGAGCATGGCGGTTCGTAGCAACAACACGACACAAAGAAGAAGAAAAAGTGCTAGCAATAATCAATCAGGTGCGTGGTGGTGGAGAGCGGCATTGGTTTGGTTTATGGGTTCGATTTCTGCAAGAGTCACAACGGCACTCTCTGAAGCAGAAAAGCAAAAAAATGAACATCGATCTAATGACGAATTTGCGCGACCTGGAGATGAAAGCGATGAGCTCAGAGGCGATCAACACTACTCTTGAAAAAGATCTTGAGTTTGCAGAAGGCGAAATTAAGCTGTTGAAAGGCAAGTTATTGATCTCTCAAAAAAAGCATACAGAGTTGGAGAAGGAACATATTGTGGCGACGGCGCAGCTGGAAGTTCTAAACTCTGTCGTATCGGCAGAAACTTCCACGCCGATGCTCGTGCAAAAATGCAAAGCTTCTATTCATATGCACGACCAAAACATTGAGCCTGTGTGTTTAAATCACCTGGAAAGCTCTAAACGGGTCCTTTCGTATTTAATTAAACAGAATGCCACAAAAAAACAATGGATTCTAGTCTCAGCATTAGTCCCATACATGGAGGTGCCGTCAAATGTCTGGTCTTCAATGTCTGGCGACCAAAAGTTCGAAGTGAATGACGAGATTTCTTTGGAAACGCTTGTTGAAAACGTTTCCCCGAAAGCATTTGGTCTGGCATGGTTGAATTACCAATTCTCCAAATTCCACGATGAAGTTGGAATTGAGAAGAAGGACACGCCGAACATTGTCCACATTCCCAAGGATCTTACCAATGGAATTGTTTGGGCCGCTGTGTTAGACTCCGTGGTCAGCAAGAAGGTAGAAGAAGAAATTGGATATGTCCGCGGGGTGTGGAGAAAGAAGCAGGAGCGCGTTCGGGTTCGTGAGCTGATATCCAACTTTCGCCGACTAAACATTTTTGCGGCATCGAAGCTAAAGACGGCATTGAAGTTCAAAGAAGGAACACCTGGCGAACATTTCGCAATAGTTGTCGAAGTAATGCGGAAATATCCTGGCTTGGGCGCAGATACAGCGGAGCTAGAAGAAACGCGTGATAAGATTCCACTAGCCGTACGACAGCTAGAAGCTCTCGGTGCAATAAAACACCAAATTGTGGATGCAATTGCTGCAGCAGAGCACATTGACATGTCTACCCTGGAAGGAAAACAGAAGTCGGAGTGTGCGTTTGAAGAATTAGACCGCGCATCGGCGTCGTTTGAAAGAAACTTGGCATCATTAGTGAAGGAAGTGGAAAGGATCAATGCGCTGGCAAATCATTGGTTAGCAGCTTGGCCGCATTCTTTGAGCCTGTGGCACCGGCGTTTGCTTGATGTCACAGTATACTGCGACCGTGTTTTACTGATCGAACAAGGTGTCGATATGGGGGAGGCTACTGGGGATGGACAAGGTCGGAGGGTTGGCACAGGCGACGGGAACGATTCAGAGGATGAATTGAGCAAGAATTCCAACGCTGTCCATTTGCGGATGTACTCCATGGTTTCCAGCGACAAGATGAAAGCTATTTGCACCACACTTCCTCTCATGAAAGAAGACCTTCAGGAGATTCGGAGTATGCTACGGGTGCAGTCACTTGAGATGGAGAAACTGTTTCAGTATTACAGCCGATGGGTTCACACAGATTCCACTCCGGACCAGCACGCAGATGATAAGTTGAAGACAATCACCCAGTTGCAGTGGTGGTTGATGATTGAAGACGCGCGGTTTGTGAAGATGCTACCCTCCGATGTGCTGGCGTCTTGTTTTGAATGTGCTTCCGGCCGAGCACACTGTCGCGGACCTGTCTCTTTCGGCAGTAATGGAGGAATCGACAAAACGGGGTTTGCGGAGACTATTTTAAGATTGACTTGGGCATTTTATCCTGGGGTTCATTTTTGTGAGTCTCTGCCCTCATTCATGGATGAAAAGTTTGGCAATTGCGACACCCTCTATCCTGCAGTCGACACGTACAGCAAACTACGCAATGTTCAACTGGACACCCGATTTTTGAATATTCTCGAAGCATTTGAAGAAAAGTTAATGTCTGACTTCAAATCTTTTGGCAGTGATGAACACGAGCATTTTATGTCTGCCAACGATGTGGTGTCGTTTTTGAAAGAGCACAAGGCTCTGAACCATCGTGTCACGGAGAAATACGCACGGTCTTGTTTTACCCGTGTCACTGCACTGCTTCCACACCATGGCCCTGGGTGTCCGCAACACCCAAGCAGCGTGATGAAGACTCTATCCATTACTTTTGTTCAATTTGTGACCTTTTGCATATGCATTTTCCTCGCTGATGACAGCGACCCATGGTTGAGTGTGTACGAATCTTTTCAACTCTGGCTGGAACACAAGATTTCCAATAACAAGAATAGCCCATAAAGGCGAAGGAAGCCGCTCGCATTTGTCACCGGTATAGTCTACTACGTACTACGTATACGATCGATCACCTATAAATCTACTACAAGCATGATACAGCAACACACAACCTCTCTCTCTACTATAGATAGACCTTACCGGTAAAGTACTAACAACTACTAACTTCATGCACGCGTGCGGACTTATTCGTTACTATCGTCCTCGTTCTGTCCGGCACATTTGCGCTATGTACGTACTATTAGGACCGTTGGCAGGAGATGCTGGACGACATAGGAGGATATGGATGTAGTTGCATCCCTTTTTAGACTATTCATATTTGTGTGGGCAACGAGTTCTGATGACTACTAGGCAGGTGGTGTCACACGTGCATGCTATGGTGATGTTGTTTTCACGTTTCGCGTAATTCCTTGCGATGCGTCCTTATTGCGTTCCTTGTTCCCTTCTCTGACTGGAAAGTTCACGTGTGGATTGTGTGTTTGTGTGCTTGTGGATGTTGATGGCGGGCGTGGTGTATGTGCCGGAGGGTTGCGGGGGAGTCAAAGTCGTCAAAACTATCACCTCGAATAGAGGCGCATCCACGCGGATACTCCGCCGGGAAACTGTGCAGCAAAAAGTAGATTTTCGTGGCGTGAGACTGTGTTCGAGAGATATAGTGGGACTGGCGAGCGAGCAACAATGACTCGTCCGAACACAGCACAAAATATGACAACGACAACGGCGACGATGCCGGGTAGTGGAAGGCAGAGCACCATGGTGAATGTCACGTCAAACACTTTGTCCGGGCGGTCGACGTCAAAGACAAATATTTTTGCTCGGCCCACGGCAAGTAATGGCAAACGACCGTCGACTGTCGCTCACGTTCCCACGGTATACGATATTTACGGGCACCAAGTTCCATTTGGCAAAGGGTCGGGCTTGGCTCGCCCCCCGGGAAACATAAAGACACTAAATGGGGAAATAAGACATCCGGCAGACTGGACCAGAACTCCTCGCTGCCAAAGTAAGTCACATCTACTCCGTCACAGAGAGGCCCAGCGTAAAATAGAAACAGACAAAGATCTGCACCGCACGGATGTTGCGTTGAAGAAGGTCTTGTACGACCGCAAACACGTCAGCTCATACAGTAAAGTGATGCAAGGATCATGCCCAATCCCCGTCAAATCTCCAACTCGCAGTGCATTGCTAAGTCGGCGACATAACGATCATTTGTCTAGTATGAATCAGACGAAAGCAGCATATGAGGCAAAGCTGGCTTCTGATCCAATGCGGAATGCTCTGAAAGAAGGAATGAAAACGCACAAGAAGAAATGGTCCAAGGGCAAACCGAGCGAAGAAGAATTTGATGGACCCATTGCCAAAGGTATATTTCACCCTCCACACTTGAATGACCCTGGTTTGAAATGGATCGACACACCAAAATTTAAAACCCGCGAACAGTTGCGCCAAGCGCGACTTCTACAGGAGAAAGAAACGGGAGTACAGCGCATGGACGAAAGTGTCGCAATAACAGAAAATCAATTACGACAAAACTACGCCAAAGACTTAGAACGGAGGAAGCAGCTGGGATCGCGTGTTCCATCCGTGGAAAGTAAGAAAGCGCTGCTCGCGCGGAGAAGCCGGGAGCTGAAAGAAAAAGTGGCTGCGTTGAGAAACTTGAAGTTGTCGGAAGAAGATGCACAGCGAAAGTCGGTCTTGAACGCTTCACAAAATATTGATGGGTGGTTCAAGACGGGGAACGAGGATTCGTATGTGCAATCGGCAAATCGACCGGAGTGCACGCTGGTAATGTCCCGAAAGCGCAGCAAATCGAACAGTTTGATCAATTCAGACCCGTTTAAGTCCCAGACGACATCAGTGCACAAACTTTTAAAGGAGAAGAATGCCAGAGATGGCGGAGAAATCTTAAAGCCGAACGAAATCGATCGTTTCACAGAAGGTCATAAAGCGCATGTCCGGTCGCGGTCGAAACCACCTCCGAAGGCACTGAAACGATGGGCTGACGTGGTCATCGAATTCAAGGAGGCTGAGAAAAAGCGAGATGCGAAAGAGCTGGCCATGATAAATGGAGATGAATACATTGACGATTCTGAGGAGTATTACAACCCATTAGATGATGCCCCAATGTTTAGTAGCTTTAGTAAGACGCTGCAGTTTGTGGAGCCCGTGTATGGCCTCGTCAAACAAGAGTTGGAGGAGGAATGGCCCTCAATCATGCTGAAGCCATTAAACAAAAAGCCGAACGGTAGAAAATTGACGTGCATGGAAAAAATTCAGCGAATGCGCCGATTTCGGCGAGTTCAGGCGGAAATACGCGCAGACGAAAATAAGGCGCGAGAAGCCCGCATAGAAATGAGCATGAAACGCAGCAGCAGTCTTGGCAGCGGTATCGGCCAGGGCCTTGGGCGTGTGTCACGCCCCCAGAGCGCACTAGATGCTTCCACGAACCAAATGGGCGCCAGTGGCGCATCTTTGCAAGTCTTATCGCGAACAAGCACGCCTGGCCCAAGTGGCCCCAAGGAAGCCCGGAGTATGGGAACGCTAGAGAGAAAAATGCGCCGACCACAATCGGTTCCAGCCATGGGTGTGAGAAAGGTTGGCTCGGCAGTGGAGCTGCAGGTGAAAAGCAGTAGTGATTTGAGCGTTCGCCCCGGAACTGCGCCATTGCCCAGGAGCAGGGTCCGTACAAGTGGCGGTTTTTTATAGTTTGGCGAGGCAGGAGAGAGAGAGAGAGAGGCAGAGTGTTCATCATTTTGTTCTTTTCGTAAACGCATCATGATGCTCTTGATGAGCAAAGTGGGCGGGTTGTCCATTGTGTTGGATGCAGTGTCACGATGTACACAGAGAGTGCAAGAAGTGAAAGAAACGATGGCAACCGAGTTCAAGAGTCCAAGAGTGCTTTTTAAAAATAAGTTATGAACCAAATTGACGACGAAGTCTTGGTGAAGTTCCCAGAACATTTTATTTATCTTAATTTACGCACGTCTATACTTAGTATGATCTAAGATATGATATAATATACCGTAACTTAAAATAG
>JACKZZ010008066.1_pt1 | contig 11658 bp, 15 predicted proteins | sample 8027871 | NCBI WGS metagenome assembly JACKZZ01 (sample SAMN15724774, study PRJNA655200) | protist metagenome | isolation source: fluorescence activated cell sorting (FACS) single amplified genomes of... | place: USA: West Boothbay Harbor, Gulf of Maine | collected 2000-07-19
TCTGTTTGTCGATTCCATAGCGCTGGTAGCAACGACGGCGATCGCGAATGACGAACTTACAGACGAGACGGCCCAGCAGATTTCCAAGTTGCTCGCCGACGTCACGCTGAACTCGACGATCGGCGATTGCCCTGGGGCGTTCAACACGACTGTGACGATTGTTTCAGCGATTGTTGGTGCTATAAGCACAGCCAATACTGGCACAAACAGTACTGCTCCTATTGGAAGCCAGGCTTTGACAGCGGCCGGAGCGAATACAGTGCTTGGATCTTTGAGTGGGACGATTTCGTCGCTGGGTGGAACTGCGACAAACTGCGGGCAATTCGGAGGGGTGAATGCCCTTGTCGACTCAACTTTGGTCGCGTCGTCGGCGGGTTCTTCTGTCGGAGAAATGTCGAGAGGTATCGCTACTGATTCGTTTACCGCATCAACAACGCGTGTCGGCGTCGCAACGCCAGGTTCTGGCTCAGACGGTAGCATCTTAAATTCTTCGAGTGGTGATGTGGAATTTGTCTTTCCGACAGGAGTGTTTGCCGACCGCAACTGCGCTGATATCGTTATCGTCGTAAAGGAGGCACCGGCAGCGAAAACATGCCGCGTCGATGACTCTGCTAGTGATAATAGTCCTTTTGAAAGCACGGCGGGATCGGGCATAAATCAGATTGCTTCTGATATTATTGAGACGGACATTGTCGACTGTGAAGGCAATGTAATAGGCGTGTCGAACCTGACGGAGCCAATTTCTTTTCTCATTCCGCTGTCTCAGGATGCTGTCTTGGAACCGTCTACGCTCCTGCAAACGTGCCCAAGCGACTCGTTTTACTTGCCGAATGAAGGAGACGTTACTTCGAAAGAGGTTGTCGTTGAAAAGGAAATCGAGTGTACGTTCTTTAATGAAGAAACGCAGCAATGGTTGTCGGACGGCTGTGTTGTCGCCGACCCGAACGTGACTCAGGCGGACGGGTCACGCGCTGTTCGTTGCGAATGCACGCATTTGACAGAATTCGCCATTCTCCTTCGTTCGAAAAATAGCAGAGATGCTACAGAGTGTAACGTAGCTCCATCGTCTGTGTTCGGAAGTATCATTTTCCTGGTCTTCGCCTGCATGTTTTTCGTGCTTTTGATTATCGGTACACGGCAGACTGTCTTAACGATATTTGCGTTCGGCCTCGAGCAAAAGACAATGCTGGTACAGCACACGCTTCTTTGCATCAGCTGCGTCTTTCGCGTATTAATGTGCATCATCTACTACCTGCTGCAGTACGCATCGGTGCGCGAAGAATTAGAATTCAGAGTCGTCGCCGCCTTAAGTGGCGTTCCCTACGTATGTATGCTTTGGCTGTTCTCCTTGCTCGTTACTAACTGGGCGACCTTCTATTACGCCGCGAAGAAAAATGACTTATCGGGAATTGCAGTGGCGTTTAGAAAGGTGCGATCGTATTTTATCTTCGTAAATGCTACTGCGACTGTGATATTCGGTTCTCTTTTTATCACCGTTGGCGCATCGACGAATGCCGACTTGCGCGCTTCGCTGACGCTCGCCGGCTCAGTCATGTATGCGATCGTCGCGTTTTTGATCTCCATATCCTACGGATGCGCCGGTTACGGTGTCATGAAGCAGCTCACGAAAGACTTTGCATCGGCCGCAGCCACGCGAACATGCATGATCGGCTTTACTTTTTGTGCATGCTTTTTTGGAGAGGCAGTCATTTGGCTCATTTCTGGCACTGCCCCTGAGCTCTTTTTCAGGAACTTTGAATTAATCAACTCAATCTTCTTCTCTTTTGATCTGATTGCTCTCACGTGTATCTTATTGATAACTCGTAGGACATTGAACGAAGGCTTGACTGATAAGCGGTCTCGGTTTAGACTCGACACTAAAAGTTTGAAACGCATAAAGCGTCGTAATCGACATGAAGTGACGCGTGTGTCTCAAAACTCATCGAAGTTGGATTCAGTACCTGTCTTCAACCAGATGTCTTCGCCGCGGAAGAGAAGCATGTTTTCGCCGCGATTGAGATCAGCAGCTGCATCTCGCCGTCCGTCGATGCATTATACTGGCAACGAGCTTCCTGCTGCGTTTGGCGGGAAGCTATCAAAGCATTTGTCAACTGTACATTTCGATCCGATTGAATTGTATTTCGATCCTGACAATGGTGACAAATTACTAAAAGATAGGGCTTCTGTCGTTGCTGAGCAAGAGTCAATCGGAAGGAAGAAGAGTGTAGACGAGTTTTGGTTCGAAAATTCTGATGGCGACTCCGTCATTGACATGAAAGAGCTCTCTCAAATTGACAACCATAGTGCCATTGGCCGTGTTCAAAGTAGTTCTCTGCCTGCTGATGATACGGTCGCTGCACGCGAAAGGGGGAATCTTTCGATCGAAGCAGCTCTGCGAGCTCTCATTTCTACTGATGCTTCAAATGATTCTGGTACTGAGGAGCACCCTTCTTTACAAGGGTCGCGAAAGTCAGCTCAACTGACCGGACAGTTTGATCACTGGTTTGCCAACCTGTCGCATTCCTCCTTGAGCACTGCGTCTTCAGACTCCTCGCCAGACTTCCTTTTCAGCGATGTTAGCAGTGATGAGGAGGAGTATGTGGGCCTCGAGTGGCTGCATGATGGTCTTTCGTCCCTTGCGTCTGCACGTTCCAGTGCAACACGTGTGTCGTTGCCGTCATGGTCATCGAGTGATACGTCAGATTCTTTATATCGCGCGGGTGGAATTGATTTGGAGAAAATGCAGTCCGCACTTGACTGGACGGAAGGTTTTTTGGGCAATTATAATAAGTCAGATGCTTAGTTTATGTCATCACATCCTGCCGAAACGTAGAGCGGCATTATTATATGTTATCGTAATGCGAAGACATCGAGGCACATTGAATTTATTGTAAATAATGGTAAGCGTTAAGTGTAAAGTGTTATGTAATTTGCGTATCGAACATGTGAAGTATGAGTAATTGACTATTATCCAACGTTTAATGAGAGTAGAATATTAGAAAATAGAAAGATAGAAACATGATAGGAATGTAATTATCGGCATTAAACTTTAAGAGATGGACAAAATCACTGCCCTTCATTTCACCTTCTTCGCTTCAGAATGGTTCGAATTGCCGACTGTCTTCGATCGAAGGCTGCCAAAGATCCAGTCCCAGATGACGAACATCTCGCCGAAATTCTTAGCATTGCCCGAGTAATTGCTGAACCGGTGATGCGAGTCATGGTGACCCGCACTGGCACGGAACGGCAGTACTTTTAAAGTCAATACATCTATCCACCAGCATTCCAGACCGCTATGGTTCACTGCGTTCTCGCCAATACGCGTCGCGATGTGAAAATAGGCGGTGAATGGGTGCGGTTGCATGAAGAAGAGAGCCGCGATGATTGGCAAACTGCCCTGCAGCATCGCATCCGTCGCATCAATGTAGAGAGTCGAAACGGGCGTCGGCGTCGTCAGTTTGTGATGATGCGAGTGAAAGTGCTTCCAGAGGAAAGGCACCTCGTGCTGCACGCGATGGCCGAGGTACAGGCCGAAATCATCGATCAGCTTCATGGCGACCGTCGAAAACAAGAAGCTGCCGAGCGACGGCAAAATAGGTTGGTCGGCGACGTACGTGATGACGAAGGGGATGGCGAGCGCAGAGATGACGCCACCGACGATTGCTGCCGGTCCAGCGAGCGTAAGTGCCGTGCCTTTGACCTGCTCGGTCAAAGGCACTTTTTCTTGAGTACGACGAATGGCGGCGGGCCGTCCTATGCCATCGTTCTTCTTTGAGTCAACACCGTATGTTATCAGATATTTCTGCATGAATGGTTGCCTTATCAGCCACTCAAGTGGCAGCGCTGTGATGATGAAGGCAGTCGCTACCACGGCAACAGGGCCGACGCCCCAGCACAAGGATGGATTCGCCATCCATTGACGCCACATATCTGCCGTCAGCATGCCTGCTTTACTTGACCAAATGGAACAAATCAAATCATAAATGTGGTATATGCCAATAATAAAATGCAAGTGAATCGAAATCATGCATTCTCAGCAGTTTATAGCCATGCAGGCTATTTCGTCACGAGATTACAATTTGTCGAGACAGAAAACAAGTTCAACAGTTGGCAAAAAAAAGAAAAATCACTCGGTGGCCGTGGTCGTGTCGATGAAGCCCGGCAGGAGGCTACGCGCGGCGGCAGCAGCTTTGTCGACGCGCGCACACTTTCCCTGGAACGCACCCTTGCGTCCACCACCTTTGCCTTCAACTGAGGCCGCGAACGCCTCGCCAACGTCGGCGACAACGCCCTCATCGCCTCCCGCGATGAGAAACATACCGACACACGTCTGTAATTGCCTCTGCTTCACTTCGCCGGAGCTACACGTTAAAAGCACCACACCTTTGTTGTCAGCGCCCAAAGCACCCGCGGTGCGCATGGCAGCAACCACATCACCCATTAAGGTATTAGCAAGCGACGGCGCGACGATAAAGTGTAGGTGCTGCGACACTGCTGCGTCACCGGACGACTTGCGCGCCACCTCAGAGGCGCGCACAAGGTCAGCGGCGCGGTCGAGCGCTGCCTGCTTGAGCAGGCGCTTGCGCGCTGCACACACTTCTTTCAGCTCGCTCTGCAGCCGTAGCGCCTCAGCAGGCGCGTCAGCAGGCGGTACGCGCAGCTGCGAGCACACACTGGCGAGTGCGGCAGTGTTGGTCGCAAGCGCGGCGGCGGCGCGACGGCCAGCGAGGAAGTAGATGCGCTGGGCTGACGACTTTTTGCTGATTCGCTCGCAACTGCGCGTAGAGTTGCAATCGTACGATGATCGTGATAATGTGCTGCGCGTGCGGCGCAGGCGAACATGATACGGCGGCACATGAGACTGTGCAACCTACCGCACGAGGTGGACAGTAGCGAGCTGTGCCGTGTTTGACAGGTGTGTGCCGCAGCAAGGGTTCGTATCCACACCGGAAATGGCAACAAACCGAAGATTATCACCGGTAAATGCTGCACAGATACATACGAAAATGTTCAGTCGTGGGTCGACGCATTGATATGAAAGCAAAGTGGAGATACACACAAACACATACACCCACTCACTGTCATCCGCCGGTAGCGGTTTAATCATCGTCGGCATCAGAGGCTGGAACGCCGCATCGCCACGCGCCGCCGCCGGCGATTCGTACACGTGTACATCAATGCCAAGTGCTGCTTCCACGTGAGATTGCACCGTCGCCTCCACAGCGCGGAGGCCGCTTGCATCCAACAGCGCCACACCGCCGCCGCCGCCACTGTCGACGTCGACGTTGCTGGCATCGGCGGCAGCAGCGTCATCGCTGGAAGCGGCGACCGGTGGCTCATACTCGACGTCGATGTAGCACTCGCCATGCGACGCGAGCCACCAACTGGTCGTGCGCAGGCGCCGCGCACGAAACAAAACAGCTGAGATGAGGTGCTGCGCCGTGTGCTGCTGCATGTGGTCGAAGCGACGGTCCTGTGCAAACAAAAATGTTCGTGCAAAGATGAAAGAAGGAGGGAAAACTCACAGGAAAACTAGCGCGCCATTGAAAGACAGCGTGTACGCCATGCATGATAGGATTGTAACGAGACCTAAAAAAACACAAACCTACCCACTCCACTGCGACGGTGACGGCGGTGCCGACGTCGAGCGGCGCCGAGCAGCGGTGCACGATGGCGCCGGTAGCGTCGTCGTGCCGCACGCTGGAGACGGCGATGGTGCCGTTGATAACGCCATGGTCGGTTGGCTGACCACCACCTTCGGGAAAGAGAACAGTGTCTGCCAGCACTACGTCGTACGCGGTGCTTGCGGGCGTTGCCGGCGTCACCTTCGTCTTTTTTACTGCAGGCACGGTAACATGCGTGCACGAGAGCACTCTGGTGTCCAGTGAGCGCTGGAATTGATTACCCGGCAATTGGCAGTGGACGAGAACCATTGTACACTACAGTTAGGTGCACGCTGTTGTGAGTGGAAGAGAGATCAACGACGCATGAGATGCTGAAGTTGCGGCAATCATTCATCAACAGACGCGTTGGCGCGCCCTGCAACTTGAGAACTGGACAGCTGGACGAGAACGACCGAAAGAAAGCGTAAATCGCAACTAATCGATACACTGAGAGCCCAATCATCTGGAAAAATCATATCAATTATCAAAAAGCCATTAACCAAGCTGTTAATGATTGTGTTCATGAATGTAATGCCTTGGTGTGCTCCATGTTGTATCAAATCGATAACTACCAAAAATCGAACACATTGTGCCGAACAGCATCATATCAATGAATCACAAATCACGCTATAATGTGCCCGTGTCGGTGACGCCTGATCCGCCGACACCAATCACGCCGAACGTACTTAAGGTGTCGTCTTCATCCTCTCGGCATCGGCACTCGGCTCGCTCACTGGCACCATCGAAGCGCGGCGGCGCGATGCCGTCATCGATTCGAACAGAGATACCACATACGCCACGCACGCCACGCTCATGTATGACACCGGGACTCACACGAGTCAGTGCCTACGTCGTCGCAATCGTCGAATTCCGGTGAGTCGGAACGAACGATCAGTCTTTAGATATTTTAGCGATTAGCGAATTTTTGCATGGGTGAAAAAAATCTTGAGTAGTGTGATCGAAGCAATAACTAATCACATCTTTGCCTAAACGTGCAACATACGCTCGCAATACAGCAACAGGAGCAAACGTGTCGGCATAGCAGCGATGGACTTGCGTTCACCGAAGATAGCGCTGTATCAGTTCGGCGGCGAGTACACGAGCAACCGGGTGTAACGCGATACGTCTCCAGTGCTCTGGCTACATGTCGCGTACACACATATCTCATAATCCTTTTGTAATCAAAACGCTGCAGATGATCAGATTTATAGTAACACGTTATCGCTGTTGGATAGATTCGATCCAGTCGAGATTCTCGTTCCAGATACCGTTACCGGAACGACGCTTTACTCGCTCATCCGCGACGAGTTCGGTGGGTTTTCAAGTCTGGCTTTTTTCTTTTTTACTTGAGAGCATGATAGTCACATTTGGACATGTGCATTCTCAGATTAAGAATGCACGTGTTATGCAAACACGTGGAACTTCATTTACGTCGAATTCGCTCTCACGATTCAGATCTGTCAAACATCGAGTTGGTCGGGCGCAAGCATTTCAACGAGAACGCCGGTATGGAGTACGTGCGCCGTTACGGACTGCGTGGTAGCCTCAACAGCATCATTAGCGTAGGTAATGCAAATTACTTATGTAATGCAATTGCATGTTGACAAATGCATCATAGCAATTTATTATGAAATCGTAACGCAACAATAGGCCGAGGATGATCTGTACTTGTGTTTGTCGGCGGCGGCGGCACTGGTGAGGTACGTGGAGCACATTCAGAACCTCGTATTCGCTCCACAGACGCTGCAAGTGCAACTGAAGAGCCTGGACGGCATAATGCGTGTGAGTGACGCTTGAGTTTCTCTACTTTCTTGTGTAAGGGTGTCACAGCATGCGGAAATAGCTTAGCCCATCGCTAGCAACATTCACGTACGCGTTTTTGCGGTAAAGCACGACTACAAACATATTCCACATTCTCTACAAATCCTCCAATTCGCATGAATACTGCACTCTTTTAGATTGATATGAAGACTGCGCGCGCACTTGACATTGTGCCGCGCCACTCGACATCGCGCACAGCAGAGAAGTGTGGCAATGCGTCGGGGAAGGCGAAGTTCCCATCGTTATTTGACGCATTTACAACGACAACGAAATGCGGCAAGCGCCTGTTACGCACGACACTGCTACAACCGCTGACAGACGAGGCGACGCTTAATCTACGACTAGACACTGTCGCTTTTTGCAAGTAGTGCGTTTTGTAAATGATTGACAAGATAGCGAGTAAAATGATGCCACACTGTGGTGCGTTATTGTGCGTATACGCAATTATCTTCAAGCTCGCGTGCACATAAATCTCACGTCGGTTAAATCGGAGCTATATCACAACTCTGCAGTGCTTGCCAACGAAGATTTCTATTTTGATCTGCATTCGGGCTTAATGCAAATGAGAATCGATCTAGACGCGCTGAATGCGGCATTAGTGTCGATTCCAACGCATGAGACGACGCAGCGCGCGGCGCGCAAGCAAATCGAAACGATCCTGTACCTGAAGCAGACGCTGGAAGCGCTGCCTCAGCTACGGCGCACCACCGAGCGATGCCGTGCATCGCCATTGCTTGCTGCCATCGACGACAACCTTGCAGCGCCAGCGGCTGAGAAACTGCTGACAGAAATTGGTGGCGTGTGCGACGCCGACGCCAAGCTGAGCTGCAGTAGCGACCAAAGCAGTGCGCGCTACCAGTTGGCGACGGCAGTAAAAAAGGGCATCGACGAGCACTTAGACGTGGCACGCACCGTCTATCTGTGCGTTTCTCTCTGTTCTCTTTGCTTACACAAGTTGGATTGCCCGATACATTCATTAAATGTATTGTTTTTTTCTGACTTCGCAAGCATTTTTGCTCATCATCGATCCATCACAACACAGTGAATTGCTTGAGGATCTGCATTCTCAAACGCAGCGGTACAACGATTTGCTGGACGTCACCGATATTTCGCTGAAGTGGAGTGCAGCTCGCGGATACTACCTCAACGTGCCAGCGGCGCTATCAGCGACGCCACAGCGACTTGCCGCGACGCCATCCGGCGGCAGGGACGGTAGCGGCGGCAGCGGCCGTGGAGGTAGCAGTGGCGGAGGAGGAAGCGGCGAAAGCAGCGGCAGTGGCAGGGATGGCGGCGGTGTAACGGCCAATAGTCGCTCGCCTATGTCAGAATCGTCATTCGCATCATCGTCGAAATTGTCGTGGACACCTTCATCATCAACACGTGGCAACCAGCCGCTCTTTCAGCAGCAGGTGCGGCGCGGCAAACGCATCCTCTGCTCGACATCGGAGATTATTTCTCTCAACGATCGACAGCGGGAGGCGTTTAATGAAATCATCTCGATCACAGCGCAGCTGACAACGCGATTACTCACAGCGATCCGCCACGAAATGACTTGGCTTTACCTGCTTGCCGAGTCGCTTGCCTTCCTCGACCTAACCGTCTCCTTCGCCACGTTCACTTTGCTGGGTCAGGCGCACGGCACGTATACGCGGCCGCTGTTCACGGCCGACGGGCCGCTGCTTATTCGCGGCGGACGGCACCCGGTGATAGAGCGCAATATTGCTGCCGTCATCGCTGCTAATGCGGCGGGCGTTGGCGGCAACGGCGCAGCGCCACGCACGTTTACCGCCAACGACTGCGTCTTGTCTCCGGAAAAGACAATGGCCATCGTCACCGGTCCGAATTCGTCAGGAAAGAGCACATATCTGCGCATGGTGCGTACTGGCACATGCATTTCATGCATTTCTCCGTCTAATTTTGTCACTTTTGTACAATCGATCGCCATTAGTCCGTCACTTATAAATTACACGCAAACGAAACAAAATAAACACGAGTCAGGTAGGTGTAATGACGCTCCTGGCGCAGTGCGGATGTTACGTTCCGGCGACGGCAGCAACTGTGCGGCTATGTGACCAGGTTAGTTTTTCGCCAGTAGCCAAGTATTGTTCGCGTTACCATAGACAAATTGCAAAGGTACACACCTGCGTAAACAACCATTCGTCAGGTATTTACGCGTGTCACAACTAGCGATGACATGGAAGGGAATGCGGGTTCCTTCCTGGTCGAGATGCGTGAGGCGGCGTACATTCTGCGCGAGGCAACGCCGCATGGCCTCGCGCTGATTGACGAGCTGGTGGGCAACGCTAACGTTTTTTGCTTGTTCGCATCGGACATTGTTGTTTCACCTCGTGACGACACTGGTAGCGTTATCCAACCGTTACAACAAGTTTGAAATTTTGCTGCTCGTCATCTATTGCTCACCAAAGTGTATGTTCTCGCTCATCTTAGGGGCGTGGCACGTCCACGCTGGACGGCGTCGCCATCGCGTGGGCAATGATGGAGGGTTTACTCGCCCGACGCGTGTACACGCTGACGGTAAGCGATACCATTTTCAATTATGCATTTACTTTACGACGTTAGCTCGCGACGGCAGTAAGGAACTTTGCTTTTGGATTTGTCATCGCTTTGCATATTTGCACATAAGCAAATATCATGACCATCAATTTTCGATTTGAACGCTGCAGACGACGCACTACACAGAGCTGATGCGATTGCCACAGATCTATGCTCGCGCAAAGAACGTGACGCTGGGCGTGAAGTTGCGTGGCGGCGGCGACGGCGACAGTATCGGCGACGGCAGTGGAGCAAGCAAAATCGTTGCAACTGCCAGCAATACACACACAGCAACGCGCTGCGTCTACTACACTTACTCCGTCGGTGACGGCTGTAGTAGGTATTGAATTCTTGTGCAAGTGTGCTGTGCTTTCGTGCATACGCAAACCTTGTAATCACTCGGATTCAATTGTGTGACAAATACTCCAGTTGACGATGCGGCGACAACGCACTACGCATTGTTCATTGCGCACCAAGCGGGGTTTCCACCCGCTGTCATCGACGGAGCGCGAGAACTTGCCGTAAAATTGCGCAATTCTCAGGCGCAGCAAATAACCAGCGGCGACAGTGACGACGGCGACGGTGGTAGCGCAAAATGCTACGCGAGCAGTGAGATGCATCTTCGTCTGAAAGGATACTACGCGCTTGTTGATGCGCTACTCGCTCTACGTGGCGGCGGCGTGGCGAATACGACTTTATCACTGCAAGAAATCAAGCGGCGCATCGTGACGTTGCGACGAGAGTATCTCGTCGCCGCAGCTGGCGGTGAAGACGCGGCGAATAGTTCTTTGCCAGGAACAGCGGCGGCAACGACGGAGGTAGTCCCATCTGCATTTGTCGCGCCGCTGCCCGTACAAATTGGGCGTCGCATATTATTGGTCGGCACCACCGACAACATTGCCGCTGACGCCACCGGTGCTAAGGCCACCGCAAATGACGCCTCTACAAACTTCTCAATTGTTCGCCCTATTTTCGCTCCTCATTCTTTCTCTACTGCGGCGCCATCTTTGCCCATTAATAGCATTGGCTCGCGAGTCTAGTGTTTTAAAAACAATACGTCCAAATGAGCAAATTATACGCCTCTACCTTTGCTGTGACGTCCGCTGCAGTGCGACAGAAACATCGCTGGCTATTTTGTGGCAAGGCAAAGCATATTTTCACGAGAGATCATGAACGGTTTTTGTTGATGTATACTAGTTAACCAGATAAATGTTTTTTTTCACCCGTCGACATCAAACTTCATCAATTCGTCTTTTTTGAAAAACGGTCGAAACATTTTGATTATGTTATGGCACGTTCCAGAGCGTCTCCTCGCGACTTTAGCGCTTCAAAGCAAACGCGCGAGTCGAGCTTATTCTTCGTCGTATGCATCAAAGCCGTCAGTTGAGTCTTCAAACTCGCCACCGGCGCGGCTCCAGTTCCATTTGATACTGATGTTGCCAACCACATCAATGCCGTAGTGATTGGCGATGCGGATATGCAATCCGGTGAACACGTCAGAATTGTAGTTGTAATTACGCACTCGCTCATCATCCTCATTGTCGCCACGGCCCATGCCGCCACCGCCGCCGCTTTCGAAGCCCCCAGCTCCGCCTCCGCCATACGCACCACCACCAGCGCT
>JACKZZ010002727.1_pt1 | contig 11652 bp, 2 predicted proteins | sample 8027871 | NCBI WGS metagenome assembly JACKZZ01 (sample SAMN15724774, study PRJNA655200) | protist metagenome | isolation source: fluorescence activated cell sorting (FACS) single amplified genomes of... | place: USA: West Boothbay Harbor, Gulf of Maine | collected 2000-07-19
TGGAGGTGTTACAATAAGCGATACTGGTTTAACATTAGCTGGTTCTACATATACTGGCGCTTCTGCTGGTTCAGTTGGTTTTGAGCTTACAACATCAGATAGGCGACTAAAGGAAAGATTAACGAAGATTTCTGCACCATTAGATACACTTTCTAAATTAAAAGGTGTATACTATTATTGGACTAAAGAAAGCCGTGAAAAGCATAATTATGATTCAAGAAGACATCTTGGTTTCTTAGCTCAAGATGTTGCAAATGCATTACCAGAAGCTGTTGACACAATTAAAGACGGACAATATCTTGGTGTTGATTACCAATCCATTGTACCACTTTTAACAGAAGGTATCAAAGAATTACATAATGAATTATTACTAGTTAATAAAAAAATATTATTGATTGAGTTAGAAAATAAGAATTTAGCTGCTAAAGCTATTGAAGTTGAATCAAAAGAAAAAGAAAAAGAAAGAAAACTTGTTGCTGAAAATAAAAAAACAGAAAAGCTTGAAAACATTATATCTGAATTATTACAACGTGTGGAAGCACTTGAAGCAAAGACTATGTAAACTAGAGAAGGCAAAGAGAAGCGAAGAGAAGCAAAGAAAAGCAAAGAGAAGCAAAGAGACATACATGACGACTTATGTAATAAGATAAGATAAGGCAAGTGATAAAATAATGAATATATAGAAGCAAAAGCTGTGGTGAGAACAGCTTTTGCTTAACTTAGTCAACTGAATATATTGTAGTGTAACTAAAAGTTTAAATTTAAATTAATTGGTCTTTTTTTTTTTCTTCAGTTTGTATTTACAATTACAATATAAAACTAGTAACTTAACGTAATATTCAATCTTACTTACTCTACTATTACTTAAGTCATTTACGGTAGATCTTTTCCCATCTATTGACCCAAAACGTTTCCCCTACCCCAATCGTATCCTGTTCTACCATTAGCCCCTTGTGGTGCTCGTTGTCTCAATCCAGCATTACCACCCGTAGCACCACCACCAGCAGCAGCAGCTTCACGTCCACGTGATGGTGGTATATATAAATTTGGATTACCTTGAGTGAGACCAGTAACCCACTTCATGAAGTCTTTACACCATATTGGTGTTTTAATTAACTCCATACCATTTTGATTTGGTAGTATTTCAACTAAGAAATAATATAAATGTCCAATTGCAATACCAACAAGTATCAATGTTGGTGAACCACCCATTACTACTCTAATCCCACAATAAACCCATGGAAGGTATAATGACTTGAATTTCACACCCCACATATTACTGATATTCTCAGGATTTTTTCTACTCCATACGTATATTATCATAAATAATATAGGTTCACTCATAACAACCATACCAAGCCCTAATGTACTTTCATAGATACCTAATATTATGCATGATACCATGCCAAAAAATATCATATAAAACATATCTGCTGAACTTCCACCTGCACCGGTATTATATGGATCAGCTTCATATCGTTTACAATTTTCATATAATATGAACATATGAAAAACAAAATTTAAACTAAAACCACCAGCAAATATAAATGGTGTAATTAATTTCCATATGTGAAAATCTCTTAAAATTGAAGACCAATTAAAAACTAAACCTGCCGGTCCACCTAATGAACTTGGTATAAGATTAAACGATGTACACATAGCTGTAATAAATGTTCCTGTGAAAAAGAATTTTGTTATTGGGGGCACTTCTCTATACCAATCAGAGAAGGAACCCGTATCTCCTACCCCTCTTACATTATTTGCTGCCATTTTCTAAAATAAATTTAACTTTGAGAATGAAAGGACAATGAAAATGAAAAAGAATGTTAGTAAAGAATTGTTAGAAAAAATCAAGGACATCTATATCTATTTGAATAGCATCTAACATACGATCCTGTATTGTATTAATATCTAAAAGATAGTCAAACACGTGGATCCAGCAATTGCATTAAACTCTTGGTTTCACAGTAAACACAAAAATATTACAGTTCGAATTTGGTTATCATGCAACTTCAATATGACTTCTGAAACATAGTCACTCCACTTACCTCAACTCTTTTTGGATCAAGAATTTTTGATGCCTTCTAAGTGGGATGAGAAGATTATCCCATCTCATCTTCCATTCTTTCGTTTCCCGATCATTTTGCTGTCGTTACTTTTCCCACTTAGTAATATAGCATATTTTTGTGTCACGCTGTTAATAACAAGGGGAAATGAGGTTTGATTTAGAAGGTTTGGATGTCTTCTTTCCATATGAGAAGATTTACAAAGAGCAGTATGAATATATGTTAAATCTTAAGAGAGCTATTGATGCCAAAGGCCATGCCCTCCTAGAGATGCCTACAGGTACTGGTAAGACAGTTTGCTTAGTATCACTTGTCACATCATATCAATATCAGTACCCTCAAACAGGTAAGCTTATCTATTGTACTCGTACTGTTCAAGAGATGTTCAAAACTATGGATGAGATTCGTAGAGTTATAGCATATCGTGAAAAGCAATGTGGTCCAGCTGGTGGTAAAGTATTAGCATTATGTTTATCAAGTAGAAAAAATATGTGTGTACATCCCAGAGTAGAAGCAGGAAGTGATCGTGAGACAGTAGATAGTATGTGTAGAAGTATGACTGCATCATGGGTACGTACAAAAGCAGGTGTAAAAAAAAACCCAAATGTTCCTGAAGATGAATCTGGTTCCAGTAGTAGTAGCACTAGCGGACGAGGTGGAAGAAATAATACTACTTTACCTGCACCACCAGCACCATCTGCAACCACAACTGCAAATGCAGATCCAGATGTAAATATAGATGCTAATGGATGTATTGAATTATGTAGTTTTTATGAAACATATGATAATGAAAGAACAGATGCAGAAATACCAACAGGCGTTTATTCTTTAGATGATATAAAAGATTTAGGGCGTGAAAAAGGTTGGTGTCCATATTTTATGGCACGTCATATGTTAAATAGAGCTGATATAGTTGTATATAATTATCAATATATGTTAGATCCTAAAGTAGCAAATTTAGTTAGTAAAGAATTAGAAGCTGAATCAATTGTTGTATTTGATGAAGCACATAATATTGATAATGTGTGTATTGAAGCATTTAGCGTTATATTAGATAAAAGAAAAATGGAAAATTCTATGAGAGGAATCAATAGATTATCAGCAAAAGTTGGTGAAATTGTTACCCAAAAAAAATTAGATTTTCAAAAAGATTATAATAATTTAGTCAATGGTTTGATAGAAGAGGGTGCATACCCGTTAAATGATCAACATAGGGGTCATCCAGCATTAACAGAAGATCAATTAACAGAAGCTGTACCTGGCAGTATTAGAAAAAACGCACATTTTGTATCATTTTTAAAAAAAATTGTTGTCTATTTCAGAAAATTATTGCTAGGTGATGTTGTACAAGTGCAAACAGCCTTAGCATTTTTACGTGGTATGAATACAGATACAATAAGTGATAGAAGAGTGTTACAGCATACATCATCTAGATTAAATGCATTAATGCGTAGTTTAGAAATTTCTAGATTAGAAGATTTTACGTCATTAATAGAAGTTGCAACATTTGCAACATTATTAGCAACATATACAGAAGAAGGTTTCAATGTTGTATTTGAACCAAAAGGTTCGATGATGGCAGGTATATCTGAACCATTGTTACAATTATGTTGTGTTGATGCATCTATTGCTATTAAACCAGTATTAACTAGATTTCGTAGTGTTATCATTACAAGTGGGACATTATCGCCAATAGGTGATTATGCAAAATTATTAAATTTTGAACCTGTTATAAAAGAATCATTTCCAATGAGTACATTTCGGAGTTGTCTTTTACCATTAATTGTTACAAGAGGTAGGGATCAAGTCCCAATAAGTTCAAAATATGAATCAAGAATGGATCCTGCAGTTATAAGAAATTTTGGTGAGTTATTAATAGATGTTGCATCATCCGTACCTGATGGTGTATGTGCATTCTTTACATCATATAGTTATATGGAAGCTGTATTATCAAAATGGGATGAATGGGGTATAATATCAAAAATATTTCAATATAAATTGATTTTTATGGAAACAAAGGATGTATTAGAAACACAAGAGGCTTTAGCTAATTTCAAAAGATCATGTGATTGTGGTAGAGGTGCAATATTTTTATCTATTGCAAGAGGTAAAGTAGCTGAAGGTGTTGATTTTGATAGACATTATGGTAGAGCTGTATTATTATTTGGTATACCAATACAATATACACAATCACATGTATTGCGTGCAAGAATGGCATTTATGTTAGAAAAATATCAAATAAGAGAACAAGATTTTTTAGTTTTTGATGCATTACGTCAAGCAGCACAATGTGTTGGACGTGTTATAAGAAGTAAAGAAGATTATGGTATAGTTATATTAGCTGATTTTAGATATAATAAACAAGATAAAAGAAGTAAATTACCACAATGGGTTCAACAATTTATGCGTGATAGTTCTTTAAATATGTCAACAGATGTAGCAATGGACTCAATTAAAGCATTTTTAAAATTAATGGGACAACCTATTGACAGAAAAGCTCTAGATGATATTGTTATGTCACAAGAACAAGTTCTTGAAAAGACTACTGGAATATCAGCTAAAGCAATAGAAGAAGCAAATAAACAACAAATTGCATTAAATGAACAAAGCATGAAATTACGACCTGAATGGCATGCACAAAGATTAAAAGAAGCTGAAGAACATATGCATGAAACTGATGTTACCGCTGAAAAAATAGGTGACACATTTGAGATCTCTGCCAATAAAAATAAAAATGAAATGGAAGTAGAAGTAGAAGTGGTTGCAGAAGCGGAAGTAGATCAAGATGGTGAAGAGTCTTATCGCCATAGTGTTGGTGTTGATTCTAATGATGAGCCACAGCTATTACAATCTCGTAGTATCTTACCAGCCAGTATTAATGGTCAATCTAAACAACAATTGAATACAGGAGAAAGATCACTGTATATTACAAATTCTAATTCTATTTCTAATGAAAATCAAGTCATTTTGGAAAGAATTACTGGTGGTATTGGTTTGAAAAGGAATAGGGATATAACACCTGTAGTTGATATGATGCTCGACGATGACTAATGACTAATGACTAATGACTAATGACCTGATGACCTGATGACCTGATCAGATGATTACGTTATGATGGTTTATAAAATTCGTTACGGTGTAGAAATGGAAAAAGAGAAGAAAAGAAAAGAAAAGAAGAATGAGTAAAGTAAAATGAAGTGAAGAAAAGATTACTTTGTCTTTGTTGTTGTTACTGTATATACACATAATAAGAATTTCAATTCAATTTTCTCTATTGCACTTTATATTTTTTCTATGTTTGATTGTTGTTATTAACATTGGTATTGGTATTAGTATTAGTACTAGTATTGGATTGCTGTTTCTACATTTTAAAGTTCGTTAAATAAAATAATTTCAATATCCTCCTCTTCTTCCTCCGCCATTACCGCTACCAGCAGAAGCAGCACCACGATTATCAGATGCAGCCTCATATGTACTTAACTTCCTTCTTGCCTCTTGATAATTATATTTTAATGTCTCAATTTCTTCAAAGAAATCCATATCAAATGCAGCCAATTCTTGACGTAATTTATCATTTTCAATAGTTAATCGTTTTACTTCAGCATTTGTTGTTGGACCATCCATACCACCTGGTCTTGCAGGATACGTTTGACCAGCTTTCATATTATTATTATTATGTGCATCTTGTAAATCACTTCTTAAATTTTCTAATTCACGATTTTGTTGTTGTGTTTTCTTTCTTAAATCCATAATTTCACGTTGAAGTTGATCATTATTTTGATTAGCTGATGCACCACGTGCTGATGCAGTTTGTGCTGTTTCTTCTAATTTCATTATACGTTCCTCATATAATTTATTTGAACGTTTTAATTTATCAACTTCTTCCAATTGACTACCTGTATTTTGTTTTACTTGATTTAATTCATCATCCTTATTCTTTAATTGTTTACGTAGTGTTGCCAATTGTTGTTGACGTTGTACAAGTTTTTGTGATGATTCTTCGGCACCCTTTAATTTTGCCTTTAATCCACCAATTTCTTCTTCAAGTTTATCAGCGCGACGTTTTTCATCTTTTAATTTTTTATCATTGTCAGCTGTTTTACGATCATCATTATTTCCACCTTTGCGTAATCTATCATTTTCAGATTTTAATTTTTCAACAACACGCCTCATTGCTTCAACAGTACCTTCGAGATCAGCTTCTCTACCAGCTTTAGCAGCAGTAGTAGATGATCCTTTTGTACCACCTGCAGAAGGATGAGTAGCCTGTCCAGATTGTGAAGCAACTGCACGATAAGCAGTTTCAAGTTCTTTAATACGTCTTCTTAATCTATCAGCATCTTGTTGACGTGCTTCAAGATCAAATTTTGCTTCAATTGCTCTAGCATCACGATCAAGCATGGCAGCTTCAAGTTCAATCTTTTGTCTTCTTGCAACATTTAATTGATCTTTTAAGCTTTCTTCACGTAAATATTTATCCTCACTATCACGTAAAGAATTTTTATTACCAGCAGCAGCCTGTTTACGTCGTTTTTCACTTTCATCAAGTTCAGCTTCAAGTTCACCAATACGGACAGTATTATGACTAACTCTATTACGTAATTCATTGATTTCATTCAATTGTTCAACTTCTGCTTTTCTTCTTAATTTAATATTCTCTTCTTCAAGTGTAAAAATTTTAGAATTTGCTGTCTCAGAAGATGCACCATCATCATTTTGCCCTTGCCCTCTACCATGATTTCTAGATGAACCATCATTACCAGAAGATGCAGATGCAGCTCTTGATTTTTTCATCATTTCATCTTTCGATGCTATAGCTGATTGTGTCGCCTCACGTGCACGTTTCAATTGGGAAGTTAATTCTTCAACTTCTTCCAATTTACTTTGTAATCTTTTTTCAACAACAATTAAACGTTTTTGCATTTTCTTTTCATTTTCCCATTTTGTGTGTAATTGTGAACGTAAATCATCTTGTGGGACATTTGATGAATCACCTCCTAATGTATTACCTGTACCAGTAGCAAAATTTTGTGTACTATTTTGTGCATTCATAGCACTACTACTAGCAGTAGCAGTAGCCATAGTATCAGTCAATTTACCTTCATGTGATATATGCGATGCATTACGTTTATTACCTGCAGATGGTATAGCACCAGCTTCTTCATTAGCTTTACGTAAAGCAAGATTTTGGGCACGCAATAATTCAATTTCTTTAGACATATTCTCTGATTTTGCTGTTAATGCTTGCATATCTTTCACTTGATTAGCACCACCTTCAGTTTCAAGTAATTCTTTTAATTTGTCACGTAATCGATACTCTTTACGACGACTATCTTCCAACTCTTTACGTGTTTTATTTAATGCTTGTTGCGCAGTAGCAGCATTAGCTTCACTTGCACCAATTTGCGCTTCAAATCTACGTGCTTCTTCTTCAGCTGCTGCACGTGCATCAGCTAACTTTTCACGTACACGACGAGCTTTTTCAAGATCATCCTTTGCTTGACGTAATCCATCACGAAGTGCACCAATTTGATTACGTAAATCTTTAAATTCATCAGTATTTTGCGTAGTAGAACCATGACCACTAGGACCACCTTTACTAACAAGTGCAGATAAAGCTGCTTGTTCTTCAGCTTTGATAAATTCTTCTTTGAGTCGTACAATAATATCGTAATAACCTTTAAGTTTTTCATCCTTAGCTTTCACTTTTTTAGTAAGTTCCATAATCTTTTTCTCATCAGCTTGCATCATACTAGTTGTTGCAGCACCATTAACACCAGTAGTTGATGATGGTATAGCACTTGCTTTACCAGCTCTACGTAAACGATCTTCGCTTAATTGTACCTGTTGTGCTAATTTAACCATATCATCTTTCATTAAATTTATTTCTTCTTGTGCAGCACCAGCACGTACTTTACGTAATTCGGCTAAATTTCTTTGTTCTTCTAAATCAGATCTTAATTTTATTATATCACTATCTTTTCTTTGCATAATTTCATCTGCTTGTTCCAATTGATTTAATAATTTATTATGCAATTCACTATCAATTGGTGTAGCACCAGACATACTTAATTTATTATATTTATTATTTTTATCATCATTATCTAATTTTTCTAATAATTGTTCCGCTTTTTTATCTGCTTTACTTTGACGTTTTGTACTATTTGGTTGTGACATCATATCTTGTATTTTATCATTTAATGTATCAATTGTACGATTTTTTTCAGATAATAATTGTTTTAATGAACCTATTGTGACACCAGCAGCTTCTTGTAATTCTGCTTGTTTTTCTTGCATTATACGATATTGCTTTGTATTAGTACCAGGTTGTTGTAAATTATTATTACCACCACGCATATGAGGTAAGCCCTCTTGGTGTGCCATACGTTCATAATATGATATTTGTGATTGCATTTCTTTAAAATTATTTTCTAATTCAGATATATGATTACGATATTTATCTGACTGTAATCTTGTATTACTTGTTTCACGTCTAGCGTCATTTAATTCAGATGTCAAATTTTCAACTCTTGCTAATAATTCTTCACTACCAGTAGGATTATTTTCAGTTGCAAGTTCTGATTTCTTAAATTGTGCATGTTTCTTTTCAGATTTAACAGGTTGATCAATGATAGTAACATCAACAGATGAATCTAAATTTGAATCAATATTATTTATATTTTTATTATTAGTATTAAAACGTGATGTACGAACAGATCCACTATCACCACCATCATCATCAAGATTGTCTAATAAACCTTTAGTTTCACTAAATACTTTACCAACTTCTAAGCTTTCGCAATCAGCTTCTGTTTCAGATAATAAATTCTGTAAATGTTTTTTTTCTTGCCTTAATACCTGGATTTGTCTACGTTGTTGTAAACATGATAATTTATTTGTTCGTACTTCTTCGCTTAATGATATTAATCTTGCAGCAATACTTTGTGTTTTTTGTTTACTACTACGATCTAATGTTAATTCTAAATCTTTACATCTATTATTTAATATATCTACTTGTGCAGTTAAATCTTGTACTTGACCGTCAAGATCATTTGATTCATCTTCAGCAAGTTTTGCTTTAGATAATGCATTTTCAGCCATTTCACTTAATTCTTTCACTTTTTTAGACATTTTCATCATTTTATCGCCAATTTGAACAAAACCAATATTCATATTAACTGCATTTTCTTTATCGTCACCATTATTATTATTACGATTCTTTTTACGCGAATTATTGTTTGGTAAATCATCTTCAGTAGTATTTCTTACATTGCGTAATGCTTTCTTTAAAGAACTAACTTCTAATAAGTGACTTTCTTGCATATTGCTAACAGCTTCATCACGTTGATCTAATCTTGCTTCTAATAATCTTACATTTAATTCTCTTTGTCTCATACCACCACGTAACATTTGATACTTGTTTACAAATGCTTTATAACTTGATTTCATTGTCATTAATTGTCTTTGTAATCTACCAATTAATATATCATCGTCACTTCTTGATTCTAATCTTGTTATATGTTCACGTAGTTCTTTTAATTCTTCAACATGTTCGGATCTAAATTCACCAATAGTTTGTGCTTGTTTTGATGCAATTTCACACATTTCTTTATATTTACTAGCTTCCATAACAGAATCCTCTAATGCTACAGTCATTTTTTCTAATTTCTTTTCAAGGGCTTCTTTATCTTCGCGATCCAAACCATCGCTATATTTTAATTGCATAGATAAACATGTTTTTCTCATTTCTTCTTCACGTAATGTTGAATCTTCAACTAAACTTTCTAATTCACTAACACGTTTCACATTAGTTTCAGCTTCCTTTGTTACTAAACGTAATTCTTCATTTAATGTTTCGCTACGTTTTGTTGCTGCAGCTAATTCTACTTCTAATCTACCAACTTCACCACGGAATACAGCAATATCTGTTACAAAACTATTGATATCAGATGATGAATTCTTTGCATTCAATGCACGTGTTGTAACATCTTTTTGATGTTCCAATTGTTGTGCAAAATTTGATGCTGTAGATTTCATTGCAGTTAATTCACTTTCTAAGAGAGCATTTGTTAATCTTGATGTTCTCAATGCATTAGTAAGTTCTTTACCTTGTAATGCAGCAACACGCGCATCAACTTCACGTCTTAATACAGCTAAATGATCCTCACGTAAGCTATCCAATTCTTTTTGTAATGATGTATAATCACTTGATGGTATAGATGTATCTAATTTTCCTTGTAAATATGCTACACGTGAACCAGCAGCTTGTTTAAATTGTTCTAGATATAAGATTCTTTGTTTTAATGATGACTCCATTTCAATAAATTCTTGTTCATATTTATTGCATTTTTCTTTTTCATTCTCTAACATTTCACTTTGACTTATATATTTACGTGATAACACAGATTCATTTATTTCATATATTGCTAATTTTCTTGTTAATTCAACCAATTTTGCTGCATCTGATTCGGGATTTTCTTTTTGTAGTTGTAATTGCATATCAATATGACGTTGTAAACGCAATTTTAAATCGTCTCTTTCTTCATTACATTTTTTAGAATCATTTACTAATTCAATTTCTTTTTTTTCCCATACGTCACTTCGTTGAGCATAGTCATGATATATAGCAGCCATTTGTTGTTTAATATTAACTAAATTTTCTTCTAATGCATAAATAACTTCATGTTGTTCTCTTGCTTCTAATTCTCTTTCATGCAGTTGCTCTAATGCTTCAATTAATTGACCATTTAATTCTTTAACGTCTTCAACCCAGTCCTCATTTGGTAAATTCATTTGTTGCAAAGATTTATTTAATAATGTTTTACCAGCTGGTGTATTTGGTCCTGTGTATGAATATTCCATTGTATTACCAAAAGGTGTTTGATTGTTATTATAACCAAATGTTTGAGACATATTCATATTCATTTGTCCACCAAAAGTAACACCTGGTGTTTGTATGTTCATATTATCACCACCAGTAGGTGCAGGTGCTGGTGCTGGTGTAGCAGAGACAGGTACAATTGGAACATGAGGATGCTTAAAATGAGGTTTTTTATGAGATAATGCATGGCCGTGTTTGCCATGTGGAGTAGACTTGTGATGATCTTTATCTTTATCCTTAGCTGCTTTCTCTTGCTCTTTTCTATTATGTTCCAATTGTTGTTGCAATAATTGTTGTTGTGCTGCCATTTGTTGCATAGTTTGATGCATAGGTGAACCAGCAGGCAATGAACCAGAACCCTGCATAGATTGAATTGTTTTCAGTTGACTAATAATACTTTCATTGTGTGAATGCATAATAGAACTAATATTTTCTGTATGATCAACACTAGTGCTTGCTTGATGACGTATAAGTGAAATTACCTCATCTTGCATATTTACCATGCGTGTACGTAACTCAGAATTTTCTAATAAAAGTTTTTTCATATCATCACTTAAACGGGAAATTTCTGCTTCTTGCATTCTAGTTAAACCAGTTGTAGAATTACTATTACTATTATTACTATTATTATTACCACTACCAGAAGCTTGTGTTACTGTTGATGGTACACCTTGTTGTATTTTAGGTCCAGTATAATCACCACCA
>JACKZZ010013402.1_pt1 | contig 11650 bp, 12 predicted proteins | sample 8027871 | NCBI WGS metagenome assembly JACKZZ01 (sample SAMN15724774, study PRJNA655200) | protist metagenome | isolation source: fluorescence activated cell sorting (FACS) single amplified genomes of... | place: USA: West Boothbay Harbor, Gulf of Maine | collected 2000-07-19
GCATGACAAACATGAACTCTTCCAGACCCAGACATTTTTACAGTTGATAGGGAAACAAGAAAAGCTACGTTGCCTCGACGTCCGCAAGACTGCAGCCGCAAAGCAGAAGCATTAAAAACAATTATGCACAACCATCCTCAACGGCCGGCAACGGGGTGATAAGAAGCAGCGGTCTGCTGCAGGAAAACACGCAGCAAAAGAAATTTGCCCCAGCATCGCGTGCGCGAAATAAGCGGTAGGTACAAGAGCCGCACAGTTTCACTTTCATTTACATTAGTCATACGACGTCACGACACTTTTACATTACGACACCTTTGCTTCTATGTTTCCTTCTATTGCGACACAGGCTCATCTGATACACTCGGGCTGTCCCATTCAGGTTTTACACCTAGTCTGCTTGCTGCTCTGTTTGCTTATGCTTGTTACACCGTGTTTGCATCCTCTGTGCATATAATTGTACTAAGAAGAAAAAAATTGGAACAAAAGCTTCCCCCCTGAGCTTTTTCGGTTAGAGAACTCGTTCTTGCTGAGACCTTGAGTTTTCGGTTGAAACCTTTGTACCAGAACCAAATGAGCTTGCCTCACGTCACCACAAGCGAAAGCCACTGCTTTTCCTTATCGGTTTCAAACATGTACTACACGCAAGGAAGAACATTGACATCTTGTCGATTTATCCATCGAACCCTGGTGGAGGGTGTAGCCGTTGTTATTGCTTTCGGTGGTTCATCTCTGTGAAAGAGTCGATCGGGAGTTGTAGAGAGTCCTCAATCGTCGCCCTAATGAATAAGAGTGCTGCAAATGCTTCGGAACTTTGTCAGAGTGAATCGATAAGTTTGATGCCCAAGACTTTTGAACCTTGTCCCCAGGCCTGCTTATATATCATTCTACAGTAGATCTGAGCATACGCCAACGTCTCTGGACGTCCCCATTCCCCCAGAGTAGAAGCACTGTGTTTCGGTACTTGCATTGAAATAACTGCAGGAAGCCAGCACGAATTACAGGCCAATATAAAAACGAACGTCTATCGAAAAATTGAGTGTGGGTCGTCCTCCCACAGTACTTGTTACAAGAACCACATCTCGACCAGCTCTGTGAGCGAAAATGGCACTGCCGCCGGGTTGCGTGCGGATAAAGTTCGCCTTCGGCGTTCACGGCCTGGACATGAAGGCGGACGAGGTGGTGTCCGTAATCGACGGGACGCAGGCCGCCTATGCCGGCGTGAAACCGCAGTGGAAGCTGCTCATGATTGACGGCGAGGAGATGGTCGACGAAACCTTGATCCGACCGGCGCTCATGATATCACCGTGTCAGCTTGGAAACATTTCCAAAATGGAAATAGGTAATAAATCAGCTTCCGTAACAGGTGGACACGCAAGGCAAAAAGTGACTGTCTTGCACAGGAGGTCCTTGCAATATTTGTCTGGTCAAGTGGGTACAAAAGGGTTGCTGTCAGCAATCGTTGCTAATTGCTATCATGACAGGAATTTATTTTACGCGCAACATCATTGCGCTAATGAATAGAATGAGAATAGACTCAACGCTCGGAGCGTCTGCGAAATTTCTCTTGCGCCGCTTAGAAACTGCGTAGTTTGCGGCTGCACTACAGTGTATAGCGAAGATTCAATGCATCACAAACTTTTTCCTTTTTGTCGCTTTCCAACCTGACCCTCCCACACCTGAGAAAGTCCAAGTCCGGGAAAAAGTACGACATCGTCTTTTCCAAGACGGCGGAGGAAATGGTACTGAGTTTTTTTGTCATGTAAAAGTCAGTGAGGAGGACTTCTGCGCTCGATCTTCGTCACATGCCTAAAAAATGTTCGATATTTTGAATCGTCTTCGTCGTGTGTCGATTCAACGCCGGTAAGTAGCTGTGAACTACAAAGTCCGGAACAACAATAAAGGTAGGAATAAATCAGATTTTTGATTGTAATTTTTATCAAAACAGCGCGCTGACATTGCCGCCCAGGAAGCAGCAGAGGCAGCCAAAAGGGAGCGCATGATGGAAGAGGAGAGAGCCAGGAAAGCTGCAGAAGCGGAGAAAGCAGCAAAAGAAGGCGCGCACAAGGCCGAAGTGGACGCCAAGAAAGCAGCGTACTTACTCTACTACGTTGGAAGTAGAGGATATTCTGTCTTTGAAGCTCATGATCTTTGCACAGCGGAAAGAATCTACAGTCATAATGATCGGCTGGCGCTAAGAACAGATCGGTCGATGAGCATGTTGACACGACCCAGCGAATCGATTCGTGATACGAAAGTATAAGTTCTACCTTGCCGAAAATGCTTTACCTCACTCTAGGTATGCCGAGGGCCAGGCGGCAGCGCGCAAGGCAGCCTCGACAAAACCACCATATGAACTGCAAATATGTCTGGGTGCGGAGGATTGCAAGATTTGCGATGCTTGTCTGACATAAATCTGAAGTCTGTGTTGCATGGACACGAGAACAAGGTGCTTCATCTTCCTGTCTTGCAAAAGTAGCCTTACCATGCATGGAGAATACGCAACACACACCGGCTCAAAGACTTGTCATGCTTTGCTGCGTGCAATTCCAGTGCGCTTATCATTTACAGTCTCGCAAAATAGAACTTTCCAGGAGACCCAGACGTATTTGCAGTTGATACACTAGAGGGCGTGACAATAACCGTCAAGGAGCGCGATGGACCGAAGGAGGCAGGAGACAACGATGTCATCATCAAGTATTACCGAGTTTTGCGTTTTTTTTCATGAGATAGCTCCCTTTAAGCCCGTTTGAGCGCTGTCAATTTCATGCAGTGTACGCAAGAACTGGATCCTCGACGGAACATGATCGATCCTTTTTTGAACATCCACTTGCCAGGTATGTCGACTACGCCGAGCCCTTCACACTGTCAGAGGACGGAAAGCTGACCCAGAAGGATATCGACGACGTGTACTGCATCTCCGCCGTCATGCCAAACTCCTTCATGCACTTGTCGGTACAGAGAACAGTGAATTTCAATTTTTTTCATTGTGTTCTATTACTACGCGCTTGCATTGAAAAATAATTCTCATTCTCAATGAGATGAATAGAAGTGTTCCCGCAACTTGTCATTTGCCACGACGCACCAGATAATTGTTCTCATGTAATGGGCGGGGGTTCCATGAAGAAAAAATGTTTACTTACTCTTATGAAAAAAATCAAGGTCCGCGAATTTGTTGGGGACGAGGAGCATTTGTACATTCAGGAAGAGCCGCAGGGCGTGTGGGGCACTCTGACCCCGAAGATGAATTACTTCCTGTACATTCAGCAAGACCAGGCCACATACGAGGAAGACATGAAGCGCATGAAGGAAGTCTGGGCCAACGCCGCGAAGGGTAAGTACTTAGATACAACACCTACTTACTAGAGTCAGTTGCTTTTGATTTATACAGCAGGGAACTTATGATGATTCATTTGCAGAGTTCTTGGGTCACACGACGACGACTCTGCGTCACAAACAAGATGACTGGGAAGGTGGTCTTGCGTCGTGTATTGAAGTGATGACTCTTTGTTTAAGTATTTCGAACCATACAAAGGACTGGTTTGTCGCTCATCTTAGGTACGGAAGAATACCTCTTGTCGTTTGGAAGGCAAGACGAATAATAGCCGCGCGACCGCAGAAGAACTCGCTGCGCCCGCTCGCCCGCCCTTCGCAAGACAAAATGACCATTACACGCCACTCGCAGGCGTCAGTACCTACCTACCACGCGCGCGCCCGATACAGCAAGATTACGTCAACAGATTTTTAGAATTCCCAAATTGAAATGATCTGACACTACACATTCTAAACCAGCGTTACATGTTCGCTGTCTCGCGCGCCCACACTATGCTGCCAGTGCCGCAGCTGAACATGATGGACCCTTTCAGAATCCAGTTGTCTTTCCAATCAAAACTCTCACTCTAGTAAATGAAGACCGCTTGCGGTCCTGGGGCAGTTTAATTTTATCGCGCCCAGGCCTTCTTGCCATGATGCGAATTCTTGTAAAAGCTGAAGTTGAGCGAGCTATCGAGTTAATGTAGCCCCATCTGGGAAAGCAGAAAAAAATGTCCGGTTAGAGAACTGCGCAGGAAAGAAGTTTAATACCGAAATAATTGTCGTCGATACCCTGCTGTGCAGCTCTGCCTCCGCCCGCTGCACCTCACTGTTCTGTGTGCTCCAAAGAATCAATACAAAGATGTCGGTGCTCTCGGACACGTTTGCAGTCCTGCCAGGACACTTGCCCGCACTTAGTCATCTTCCAACATGACACTTGCCCGCGCGCTTCCTCGACATGTTGAGGCTGCGAAATGAAATTCAAACTTGGATACGATCTGTAGCAGTGTAAAACATAAGTTGCCTATAAGTTGCAATTAGTGATACATGCTGTTCTCGCTGCCTCGCGGCGTGTGCGCCGGCCCGATTTGCGCCGCCCCGATTTGCGCTAAGGAGGAGAAGAGAAACGGAGTACCGCCCTTGTCTGTACCGACAGACGATGAATTGCTGCCCCGCATCGCGCCGCGCGTCCCTCACGAAATGTCAACGCGCTTACCGCCGCAGGGTAAGTAACGAGATGAAGCACGACGGAATGATCAAATTCACCGCGCCGCGCGTCCTACGCGAAACTTGAACGCGCTTACCGCCGCAGGACAACGAACACGAACGCGCCAGCCGCCGCACTCCCACTCGCGCCGCGCCACACAAGAATAACGAGCCGCCGAAGTAGACATGATAGATTGCAGCCACCTGTTGCTGCGCGCGCCAGACGACCCTCAAGGTTTTTCGCGGTTCCAAGAACACGCGTCGCGCTGCTCCGCACACCAGGGCTCTTTGTTCATTGATTTGATTTTTCTCGCAGATTTTCATGAAGAAGAAGAGCTGTTGAAGAGTCCCAATCCAAACCCTATCCCCTCAAGATGAAATAAGTAGGAAAACGACACCCAATCTCGTGACGCAGGTGAGCTGCCGACCATGAAGGAAGGCTGCAGCTGCTTGTACGGTAGCCCGTGCGTGAATCCGGACAACTGTAAGGATTGGGACAATCGGTACGCGGTAGCCAAGGCCAATGGCGGCAACCCGAACATGTTCCAGTAAGTGCGATCAGGTTGGTGCTGCTCCGAAAGATTCGAGATTCGAGATTTTGGCTCGATAAGGGTTGTACACTTTGTAATGTAAGAATGAACACTTAACACTAAGACAAGAACTTTTAGAGCAGCGAAATAGAAGAAGTAAGTAGGAACTAAAGGCGGTCGACGCAGTCCGACTACTTGGGATGGGAAAAAAGAGCAGCCGGCCCCCACGCATTATCGGGGAGACCACTCGACGTCGCCGACGGTTCGGGCTTGCCTGAATTTCACTTACACGACACGAAACTTCTATAACCCTTTGTACAACAAGCAGACTGCATCAGCACCGATATTATCTTCTACAGGGGCGGAACATCAACACCGATATACATGTAGAGTGTAGTTTCAGATTGTCGATCTTCAGTATTAAACTCTTTGCTTACTTATTCTACTTGAAGAACCACCCGTCGATGCTAATCTTGTCTAAATATAAGTGGGTGATGAATAAATAAACGAATCTACTACCGTGACAGAAGTCAACTGTATCATGTATCAATTACGTCACAAGAACTTCTGAGTCGCCATGAACTTTTCAACAAGTATGTCGTATGCAATGACAAACTTCTGTGTCGCTCTTCTGTGGTCTGCTGTGGGCGTAGTTTCTGACGTGTTCTTGTCCTGCCGTTGCGGTGAGTTTTACGATTATCTTCTGAGGGATGATTATCTTCTGAGGGCCTCCCGCGCGTAGTTTTTCGCAGCAGAGTCGGTTATTTCAAGCGCGACTTTGGTTTGTTGGAAATGGCGCTCCCCGTTTCGGTCCACTACTTGACCGAAGGGTATTTCATCTGTCTATTGTACGTGCTTCTGACGTGTTGCCAGGTGACTCCAAAGTTCTTACAGAGATCTTGCAGCCTACGGCGGATATTTTCTTTGCGCAAGTGAGTTTGTTTTCCTTTTCTGCCCTTGAGATTCATCGACTTTCAAGAACTTGGTATCAAGTCTTGACTAGGATCAAGATGCAGTGCAAGCCGCGGCGCGTTGCACAGGACCGGGGTCGTCCACCAGTGCGGTTGCGTCGTCACAAGTGTCTCCCGTCGGAGGGCTGGAGAAGATTCCCCACTGGTGGAGCACTTCTGTTTCTCCTTCTCTTGGTCCGGTGTAATGGCACAACGGAGGCGGGTGAGGAACCAGGCACGAGGATGGAAGAGGAACACTTGCTGGCGTCCCGGCTGAGTCGTCCGACTGTGTCCCGGCACGATGAGCACGCGCGCCGGCACGACGCTGAAACGCCATTTGTGCTGCAGCCAGGTGGCGAAAGCGAACCAAAAACAGTCAAAAGAACGTCACCTCCGACATATGGGTTTATTCGGACCGACGACGGACCACAGGACCCTGGAACAGAAAGTGTGCCCGCAATCGGCAACGACCCGTCGAGGTTCACGGCGGACCAGGAAGACGAGACGGCTAGCGGTACCGTGCATGAACCTGGGACAACAAGCGAGATGCTAGAATTTTTGCACGCCGACTCGGGGGAAGCTGGCGACGCTGCCTCTCCTCAAGCAGACCGAGAACAGGAAGGAATCCAAGTCCCGTCGAAACCACTACTGCTTCCAGATGCCGCGACGACCACCACTGCTTCCATGACTGATGATCCGCCAGTGCGTTCTCTCGCACTGCAGCTGCAGCAAAGTATGCCACAGAAAAGAACACCTTTATCATCAAAAAGAAAAAACTAGAACTACTCGTTCGTGGTGCGCCACAAAAGAGCTGGCCGTTCGGCATGGCGAACTCTTTCGGTAAGTAGAAGTACCCGTCTATTAGCTAAACTGCGCGACAAACTGCACTCTGGACGACGGACAGTTATTTGCCTTTCTTGTGGACGTCTCTAAATTACATACAAGGCGGCGAATTATCTCGAAGCAAGTTCAGGCAGCAAACGGCACCAACACAGATTCGTTTTTTCTCTCGTACCGGTGGAGTGCTTTTCTGTAGGATACAAGTGGAGCAGGAGCTGCGGGCGATGCGCGCAAAGCAGGAGGCAGATCAAAGCGCTACGGCGTATCCTTAGTAAAAACGTCCCCACCTCCCTAGACGCAAGATCATGGGGACTTCGCTACACAAACCAACAAGTTTTGGCTGTTGCGCATGACAACTTTGGGTTCGTAGTGTAGTCCTCTTGAGCTGGTGCAGCCGCGTGAGAAATCGATACAGCTTATCCTGATTCTAGCTTGACAAATTCCACCCAGATAGCATTTATCAGCAAATGCCTTTCATGTGGCTGCGCATGGCAAACATTATTTTAAGCATGCAGATTTGCGCGACAACGCAGTCGTGGGGACGTCATTACACAGGATACGGCGAAGCGGTTCGCGGAGGAACGGAACGCGACGGAGAGCCGCTTTGTCCACGTTCGCAACGCGGGCTCGCTTAACGAAATCATTTTGCAGCGTTTGCTCGCCCTTACCATCGCACGGATTCGCGCGAGGAGTCTTACTTCCATCATTTTGCTGGCCGTTGGGTTCATTGCCGTGGTAGCCGGAACGGTCCTGCCGTCGGTCCAGGTTTTCTTTCCGACCACGGTGGACTTCCCTGTCCAGCCGGGGGAAGATGAAGAACACACTAGAGGCTCTCCCCACGACGGCACGGCGGGCGAGGACGATGATAAAACATCACGGGAGCAGCAGCAGCTGGAGCCCGGAGGACAAGCCGGGGCCGAGGTCGAAACCGAGACCTACTACTTCCTCCCGGAAGATTTCGTCGACCGAGGTACCCTGTCAAACGTGTGCTGTAGTCACAGCTCGGCCCAGGGAAAGATATGGGCTTCCTGTCTCGTCTGCTATGCGTTCGCCACGATACTCAGTCACTACACCTTCAACCTGTACCCGCTGTGGTGTCCCGGGAACGGAGCCGACACGAACGATCTTGCCAATTCCCAGACCGGTTTGATTGAGGCCGGTTCTCTGGAGGAGGTGGCGGCCCGGATGGTTTGGTTACTGGTTCCGAACATCCTCTTCATCTTGGTCGCGGCGATTCCTACGGTCAGGTCCGGGCAACAGCAGGACCCCTCGCACTCCCACGCGTCGCAGGGCGATCGCGATCCGCACCAAAGCGCCACCAGTTCGCGCAGCGCCCCCATTACCAGTGCCCAAGAAGCCTTCTGGGTGCGAAATAAATGGTGGCTAAAGTCCATCCACGGCGGACTGGCGGGAATATCACTCGGTGTGCTTCTTTTCTCTATTAACTGCAAATATGTCTGGGTCTGGAAGCATCCGAACTTGTGATGCCTGTTGTTGCGGATCATACAAAGATCGTTGATGCATGACTCTCAAAAGGTGCCTACCCCTACTTCGGGCCATGCTGAGAGGGCATTCTTCATGCACAATAGGCATCACCAAGGGGCTGCAGAACCTGTGATGCTTTCCGACTTGGGGGAGCTTGGACGAAAAGCTGCATGACGAATTGTGTCCCGGGGCCTTGTGCTCCGGCTACTCCGGATCGCAATCGATAGAGGGCGGGACGTGCACCGGCGACAGGCGCTACCCAACCAACCAACCAAATCGAGAAATCTTCCAGACCCAGACATGTTTGCAGTTGATAGTCTCTGAGACTCTGCAACTTTTCGTCGGCGAGGGCGTCAACATCTATTGTGATGAAAAATCCGCCCTTCCCATGTTGAAAGCGCATCCTTCCGAAAATTTGTGATGCAGATTTTTTTTTTTTAATTGGGCCCCGCTCTGTTCAGATTCAGATTCATGGAGCGGCCCCCGGGCGGAATACTTCTGGTGGTAGACGTGGCCCAAGGATTTGCGGCTTCGCGCCGCGACGACTTGATGGGGGTCCCGCACCCCCCCTCCGCTTCCAAAAATACTGTTTGTGCGTGCATGCTGCAAAACCTCCGGCACCGCGGCACAAAAAAGGAGCAAGCTCCTATGCACCATACACAAACGTAGAGATGGAAATCATCGGGATGGAGATATTGGCGACGCCGATCAATGACGCCAGTGGCAGCTAAAACCCGAACGGCGTGGGGGTAGCTACCAAGCCGAGCGCGCGGATTCGTTTTCCTTTACGTGTCGAGCCGGTAGCAGCGGCACACGCCACATCTCTTCATCTTGCAGCGTCCGGAGAGATGTGCTACGCATCTAAATTCATCACTAAAACTAGGAGGCCGGTGTGCGTTACTTAACACGTGAAGCAGTTCTACGAATTCACCTGCCTGCCGCAGCAGGTCAAACAGGGCCGACACCTTTCACACAGTTAAGCAGTGCGCGTGTATGCGTGCACTTTTCATCTTGTTTTGATATTCTTACTATCTGCTCTTGTCCTCTGCTCCAGCACATTGTACTGCGCGTCTTGTTCTCGCTTCGCTTGCGTTTTCCCCTTCCTCCCCCGCGTGCGTATCGTATGTCCGCGCTAGCAGGCAGATCTTCGCTTTTCATAATGTTTTCTTCTGAACTTAGTGTCTGTTAGTCTGTATCTAGTTGCTAGTCCGTGCTGTAAAACTGAAATACCGCGAAGCGGAAATCTTAAAGAGCTTACGTCTGACTTCAAATCGTGCTAGCATATTGTTTCTATTTCTCATCCCCACAACCCACGACCAGCCTCTGCTGGAAAAAAAGAAGTTTGTGATGTGATCCAGCCTCTGCTGGAAATTTGTGATGCAGATTCGTGACCACAAATCCGCTTTGTCATGCAAGAAGGCAAAGGCAGAGAGTTCGCCGCGTCATGCAGGCGGTTTGTAACGCTGCAAGTCGTCCTGCAGGACAGACGGCTGCCATGCTAGGTGTCTACACCGAGAGGCCCCTGCCTAGACTTAGGATCTGCGTGCAGTCCTCTACCGCAAGACATGCACACAAGTGCCGCAGCACAGGTTTCCACTTTGATAAAGATATGGGGAGGGGAGATTTTTGATTTTGATAACGCCGGCAATTTATTCAGGAAACCGGGCGGCGCGTTCGACGACGTTTTTTCGAACCGTCGGCTTGACCGACGGCTCTCGACGAAACTGTTCGCAACTCCATTTTCGGAATGTCACGGCGTGTACCCGCAGGAGACATCACATCCCAGCATTTATCGTTTCAGGGTGGGGACCGTTCTGCTCGCATTCGTCAGCGGCTTCGGCTGCGCCTTTTTTTCCCTTTTGCTAACGGTATCGAAGAGAACAAGAAGAGGTGACGGCCGCGAGTTTTCGGCGAGGATTGTGCGGGTTGCGGGAGGGACGCTGGTACCCACAGACACGAGTCTCCTGCTGCCACGCCTTGTGTACGCCTTCGAGCTGGTTGTGATGCTGCTCGTGTGGAGCCTCCCCTTTTTTCCTGCGATGCTCGCTTGGCACCGCCCCTTGGGCGATCTTCGTGCAATAAACCACGACATGAAGTCGCAGATCAGGGATGTATACTACTTCCATTCGGCGGCGCTCCCGCAGTGCGGAACGTATTTCGACCTTGCTGCTCCAAATGCGTGCAGCAACCCGGCGCAACGAGTCGCGTTGATGTACGACGACGTGGATGTCCCGAAATGGATGTGGTGGGATGCGGAAGCGAGCGGCGACGTTGCCATCCTGGATGCACGAAGACCAGCTACACCGCCGTTTGAGAACTATGCGGCCTATTTGGAGAACTGGGTATCGTGGTACTGGGATTTGGATATCGATTACGATTTTCACGTGAAGCTCGAGGACCAATCGGAGTAGACAGCCGAACTATCGGTCCGCGACGTCGACACCGGGGGCGGGGGACGACATTCGGGTACTCTCATTCCGACAGAACCACACGGCCTATTTTTTTCTGCAGGGGATGGTGGGTTTTACTGCTGCACCAGATGCAAGTGGAGAAACACAATCAACCACATTATAACCAACAGGATGCAACTAAGAGTAAGAAGAAGAGCGAACACTACTGATGGTGATGTTTTTGGAGTCAGCGATCTTCTGCGAAGGACAGCGAAGGAGCACAAAAGGAAGAACCTCAGTGAACATTTTCTGCGAAACAAAAAACATGCATCCCGCGGCGCACCCAATCGATCCCTGTGAACTCATGAAGATGCAGGCGATAGTACAAAAACGCGGAGGTGTTTTTTTCTAACTAAGTACTTTGTTCCCCCATGTTTTCAAAGAGTCCTCCGAAAGAACCGTGCGAAATGTGAACACGATCTTCCGTCAGCTTGTAAGTGCTGACTTTTTGGATCGATGCGATGCTCTCTGCGTGCGCTGGTCAACATCTGGATTCCGAAAAAAAAAGCTACTACGCAATTGTTGATCCGTACGTGACGTGGTACTAACTATGTTCGGATTGTCGTTTGCGTCGTCCTTGTTGCCGACAAAAAGACAGCTACTCTTCACCCTCCCGATCTTCTTCTTTCTCACGCAATTGGGCCTGGATTACTGCGAGTATTTGCTTCTGACCCACTTCCAGCATTGCAATGGCAACAAATTCCCCAACTTGAAGCACACGAGCATTGCGGAGCAGAAGCCGGATCAAAAAGGTGGGAAAGATGAAGGTGACACCACTACTTATTCGAGCAACAAAAAGGTGGACTGATTTAAGTCTAATAGATGAACAAGCTGCTGTGCGGAAATAAGTACAAATAATCCGGTAGGCTGCAAGTACAAC
>JACKZZ010020647.1_pt1 | contig 11647 bp, 15 predicted proteins | sample 8027871 | NCBI WGS metagenome assembly JACKZZ01 (sample SAMN15724774, study PRJNA655200) | protist metagenome | isolation source: fluorescence activated cell sorting (FACS) single amplified genomes of... | place: USA: West Boothbay Harbor, Gulf of Maine | collected 2000-07-19
ATTCTAAAGAGTTCTTGCCCGGAACAAATGCCATGTATAATTGAAGAAAAGCCCACACAAATTATGCTAAGAATTAACATCCATAGCAATCGGAGGCCCATATACACTCGTCGTAAGTATTTCCTGGGTATGGGCATCCATTTGGCGTGCATCCCTTTTTACACGGAGCAACCGGTGCAACAAACCATGATATGGGGGCGATATTGTACCACCCACCTCTTCTTCGGAAATTTCTTAGGTATAATTCTGAATTTAATCCCCGTCTCCACGCACCACCTCCTCTAAAACGAAGACCACCTCCTTTAAAACGAGGACCACCACCCCCACCCCTAAAATTTTCTATGGAGTTATTGTAAAAGAACACAAAAAACAGAAAAATAAGCGCACAAATAATAATCAACGACAACGAATTTATCATATTAACTTAATAATGGATAAAAAAATAAAAATTATGTAACACTTATATAAAATGTATCAACGGAGTATGAAAAACAAAACTAAATGTGTGAGATCTAAACGCACAAAAGGTGGGTGAGGAAGTGTGCCTTCATTTACTGGAGGCAAAAAAACTCGGCGAGTAAAAAGAAAAACTCGGCGAGTAAAAAGAAAAACTCAATGAGTTTAACAAACATAACACAAATATAATCCATGAATGACATTCATTACGAATCGACAATTGGGTTAAAATAAACAAAAAATAATAAATGTTGTTATGTATAATACCAATGTCAGATATTTTCAACACAATAAGAGTACAAACAACCTATACTGATGATGAAATACGTGCTAAATTGGTGCAATATAATAATGACGAAATCAAAATAATTCGTGAATATATGGGTCTCCCACTCGAAAAAGCCAAAGCACCAGTAAAGTCTGTCAATCAGGAAATATTTCGCCAAATTCGCCACAATTTGGACGATTCTATGCGCCAATTTAGAGAGAAAAACCCCATTGATGTTGAATTTGCATCGTCCAATATGTCAAGTGACACAACTGAGACAACAAAGCCCTTGTATTGCACTATATTGGAGTAGTTGTTTGGTGATTTTGACCTATTTTATAAATGCTTGTTTGGGTCATTTTTTGACTTACAAGAAAATCTCCATTATCTTCGTGAAGCTCCGGCATTATACGGGTTAACGGCTTATCTACCACTAAATACATTCGATCTTGTTGAAATAACGACCTATATTCTTCGGGTGATAAATTTCCACAAAATTTATTAAGCGTATAGTGTGGCGATGGTGCGGGTTTAATGTTTTTTACATAATTATAAACTGGTTTGTATATTAAATTAAGAAGATGATATCTCTCAAACTTGACTGATGAATCAATATTTTCTTTCATGAGATACCCAACAGCACATTCTGGTGCGCAAAAATTTCCATACACATGATATGAATCTTTAAAATAAAATTTGGGTATGTAAATTGGCTGATTATCAAATTCACATGTGCACCAAAAGCATGCAGATTTGTGTGTGCATGTGTTATTGAGGTGAAGCATTTGTTGTAAATTTGCCATTTTTTTCATCACCTGTGTGGTGGTTGTTTGTGTTTTGTGTGTATTTAAATTTTGGTTTTCACTGGTGTTTTGGCTTGTATTTACATTGAAATCTGACACTACAGACCAATCTCCCCCGACTGCTGGTTGGGGTCCGGTATCTAAATTGTCGTCAAGAGCTGAAATGGGACATTTTAAATTAAGAATAACATTGGGCTTAACATCTTGTGGTTGGGATGTTACTGTGGGTGCCAATACGATCTTTCCCCCCCTGGGTTTTCTTCCCCTCTTTTTTACATTTTGTGGTTCATCTTCGCTGATATCGACCACAATAGCTTCCTTGGGTTTTCTACCTCTTTTTGCTGGTATCTTTGGAACAATATTAGTTTCGGTTTCCATAAATAACACATAAACCTTAAATGTTTCTATACTGTAATTGATTTTCTTATTTTTTCAACCACAAAAGCTACATGAAATAATTCTAGCGAATTTCCTTCTTGAAATACATTTTCAAGAGAACTGAGAAAGGTTTCGGTAATATGTGTTGGATAATTTCTAATAAAATGATTTATGACCAAACAAAAAAATGTCAGTAAATCAAGGTTGTGGTCTATTATATATTTATCTACATGGAGAAGTGTATCTTTTAAAGAAATATCAACATTTACAATAATTCCGCACATATTATTCAATATCTGTGGTGTTATAAGCTGGTTATTATTAATAACCCCTTTTGTATTATAAAGTTGCATACAATTTACCATACTACGAATATCTGACCTGAATGTTAAATGTAAATAATCCAAAAAATCATCGGTAAGAGGTATATTTTCAGATAGGGCTACTGAATGCAAAAATGTGTTGATCTCTGGTATAGGCAATTGGTCATATTTTAAGCATACAAATTCACTATGTAGCACATCAACAACACGTGAAATATAATTACACAAAAGACAATATCTCACATTTTGTGCTGATGTAGATTGTATTAATGATCGCAATCCGTATTGTGCAGTTTCTGTCATATAATCAACCTCGTCGAGCACAACAAACTTTGTTCCACGTACAAATAATGAAGATGAATTAACAAAACTATTAATTTGATTTCGAATTACATCTATTCCTCTATCATCTGATGCATTAAGATGTATTATTAAATCGACACTTTGTTGGTTATATTCTTTTTGATATACTTTGATAAAGTTAACAATAGTAGTTGTTTTACCGGTTCCCGGCGGGCCGTGTAGAAGTAGGTTTGGAAAATGATTTGTTTTTATTATCGATTTGAGTATTTTTTTGTTTTCTTCGGTAAGTACAATATTTTCAATGTTTGTCGGTCTATATTTTTCTACCCAAGGTATATTTTTTCTTCTATCAACCATGATTGTATATGCTTTACACCCTTTATGTATTTTTTTACACCCAATAACGAACAATTCAACTGATATGTTTAGGAATGGGTACACTCTGTGCAATATTGCGTATTATTTTTTTATAATTATGTTCTATTTCGTCATCGGTTGCACCTGGCATTGCGTTTCCAACAATTTGCATATATTCAGTATTTTGTTTTGATTCATAATCATAATAATGTGGATGGGATTCTTTCCATTCCTCCAGATTGCGTAAATTAGAACGAGCTATTTGACGTACTACATTCATTAACTGGGTACGTGCGTCATCTTTTTCCCAAGCATTATTTTCTCGTATGTACAATGTTTCGCGCTTTACATCACTACAATGAATTGGGCGTCTATTTGTGGCGATTGAACGAAGATTTCTCATTAATATTTCAGATATACCATCCGAGAATCCAGCCTCACCGGTGTGTACCAAATCTTCCACCTTGCACGACATTTGGCTAACAAAGTCCGCCAAATTTATTGCGTCCTTGCATGTTTCATTTAAAAATACATTGAGATTAAATTTATTATTTATATTGTTGTGGCTGTTGCTGGTAGTTGTGATGTTTTTTTCTTTTGAAAGTTCAATAATTTGAGTTGTAAGGTCATTGTTTTTTTTTAAAACGTCCATCACCATTCCCAAATCGACCTGTTTTGTGCTTCCATGGACATGAAGTTGTTCTTCTTGTTGTCGCAACTGTTCTTCTTGCTGTTGAATCTGACTGTCCTTTTTCTGAAGCTGTAGTTCTAATTGATGTTTTTCTTTGTTCTCTCGCAATTTTTTATGCTTTTGGGTTTGGCAATGGCGCTCGTAGTCATTTTTTTTAAGGCATTCTACACTGCAAAGGGTGCAAAAATAATGCCTATTTTGTTCTGTGCTTAAGGTATATGAAAATTGTTCATTGTAAGAATTTTCTATTTTTTGTATTTCTTCATCAGATGTAATTGGTAGTACATCAAGTTTATCTGTTCTCCAATTTTTCCACCCACCATTTTCCCGGATAGCAGTGTATAATGAGCATATATTATCTGTGTTAACACAGTTAACTTTGTGATAATGTTTTTTCTGAGATAGATTAATGGTGTGTCCTATAAATCCATTTTTACAGTCATTTTGAGTGGCACAATAAATTCTGTATATAATGACATTGCACTGTTTACCCATATAATAAGTCATTACATATTTTTATTTGGTAAATTGGGAGAAATTATGTACTTTTTGACAAAGAATTGTTAGAATTCTCCCAAAACAACAAATTATTTCTATAAGTTTTTCTAACAAAGGGAGATTTCTCCCCAAAATATAAATTTTTCATGTATTTTTCAAAATGTCTCGGAAAAATGAAAAATCTCCCTTTTTGCAAAAATGTCCAAAAATGTCCAAAATGAAAATCTCCCATATTTGTCAAAAAGTACATAATTTCTCCCATTATAGCAAAGAAAGTACATAATTTCTCCCATTATAGCAAATAATGCGCTTTTTTCATTTTTGTCCAGTTCCGGATCTCCGTTGGTTCGACCCATTTTTGGGGTAAAAAAATTATGGTAACAAAAATTGTTAGTAGATTTTTGCCCAAACCTTATGATATATGCTTTTAAAAACGTACAAGAGTAAATAATTACCAAAAATCAAAATCTGAAACATGCAAAAAAAGAGTTCCAAGAGTGTGTTGGGAAATGAAAAATGGACATTTTAAAAATGTCCAAAATCAAAATCCCAATATACTTTTGGAAAAACGCTCTTTTTTGTGCATTTTTTTCAACAATTCTCAAAAAGTGCCATTTTATGGTAAAAAACACGTTTTTTACCACTTTTCGGAAAATAAAATATTGAAAAAACGCCAAAAAACGTCATTTTTGGCAAAAAATGGCACTTTTTGGAAAAACTTTTTTGGAATTCTGATTCTGGGATTTCCCGGGAGATCTCGGGATTTCCTGGGAGAATCGCATTTGGCAAAAAATGAACATGAATATTTAGATATCATCATTACGCATTACAGACAAAAATGAATAACATCGATTTAGAATGGTCATCTTTTAGTGCAAATTGGGAAAATAAAACAACTTGTGGGGAGTGGGAAAAAAACGTAAAAGTAGAATCAACACCGAGTGTTGAAAAATGTAATATCCCAGAATCGTCACCCAATTGTATTTCTACACAAACTCACAAAATTTATCTGTCGTCTCCTATAGACTTGGGCATATTTTGGAAAATACCCACTATTTCATATACAACTCCAGCAACTGGAGTAATTAAAAAGGAAATCAAATTCGCAACAAATGATAGAGACGAATTTAATTCAATGGAAAGGGAATCTGCACTGGAACCAAGGTGCGTACATCATGTATTTACACACATAGATAATCCAAATGGAAGAGTAAAATTTAAGGATTCAAGAAAAATTACAGTGGGATTCAACAAAAAAAATATTGAGGGATTTCAAAGTAGACGAAAACCAAAACGAGTGTTTTATAACTGTATCGCACTAACACTGAGAATTGAAATAAAAAATATTAACGGCGATATAACGTACAAAGATATACATAATAAAGTCTTCAACACCGGAAAGGTTGAAATGCCAGGAATTGTCGATGATAGTATTTTCAATATTGCGGTCAATAATTTATTAGATATTTTAAACCCTTTTTGCAATACATTGTTAAATTATACCCACGGAGGAATGGTAATAACAAAATCAAACTTTAATTGTGGATATTATATACATCTTGGACATCTTCAAGATGTTCTCGATAAAAAATATGGAATGAATCCAGTATTCGACCCATGCACCTATAGAGGCGTAAAGTGTAAATTTATGTATGACCCATTGATAAGCGAAGACACACAACATGGGACTGGTAGAAGCAAAAATGATGAACTTATCAATGTATCGTTCATGGTTTTTCGAACAGGTAGTGTTATTATTGCAGGAAAATGTGGAACTAGAGAAGTAAATAGTGTGTACACATTTTTGAAAAAATTGTTTTTAAATGAATATAATGATATAATGCAGAGCAATGTGAGAGTTGATACACCAGATAATGATGCCGCTAAACATAAGCCATGGGAAGCACTTTTCGGTCAAAATAGAACACCAATACTGTTGCACACAACAAAAGTCTAGGTATACCCAGCATATTTTTATTTTTTATTTATACCACGCAGCTGAGTTCGGGTTGAGTTGTTAAACAAATCCTTCCCAACATCAAGCGAACATGTGCGACTTGAAGTCAATTGTTCATCTTTAAATAAATTTGGAAATGGTTGAACCAAATTATCAGTATGGGGCAGTTGATGACGATACATATCACTATTTGAATCAACCGTGTACTTTTTCCTATCATCACCTATGTTAGAAGCAAAACCACTCCATGGTGGCCGACTTCCTGGAACAAAACCCTTATTTACATTGAATGGTGGAACTAAACCTTGGTGTATAGGGTTGGGAGGATCGATTGATGCCATGGTAACATATTTTGTTGGAACTGGCCTAGGGTCATATTGGGGACGAAGCCCCTCAGTTGAAGGTAAGTTTCGTTCATACAAACGACTGTTTATTTCATTATTTTTCTGGGAAACACTTTGCATGTATATATTACATCAACCGAAAAGAAAATACAAAAAGAGCATTATAATCAACTAGATATTTCTTGAACTACAACCTTCATTTTTTGAAGTTTCTCTCTTATACATTCTGTTCGTTATATATTCACATGTTTTTTATTGATATTATGTATGAGTTTCGAAGAAGAAAATATTGAGAAAAATGTGGAGAAAAATGTTGAGGAAGACAGTGATGAAGAAGATGTGTTTATGAAAAACCTAACAATGCGTTGTTTGTGCAACCAAAATTATATCGCACAGTTAAATCGTGACATAAATAAAGATGATGATGAAATGGATAAATTAATGATGGATGTGTTAGTACACGAGCCCGAAATAATTGACATTTTTTTCTCATTGTTAAGAAATTCGTCGGACATTGGAGACCAATATTTGCACACCACTTTTACAGCCTTTATTAAACAGACTATCCAGTATATTAAATTACATAAAATTGTAGAGGAGAGTGGTGAGGAGAGTGGTGAGGAGAGTGGTGAGGAGGACGATATTTAAACGCCACCCATCATGTGTGATAACGTTTTAGATGTATTATCCTATTTGAGATTTTTTCTATTTTTGACTCATCATCATTGTATTTATCTCTGTCGCGCACTGTAATATAAATCGGTATATTACTTGTCGCATAATATGAAATACCATTTTCTATGGAATAGTACACTCGTGATATTTTGATATTTGATTCGAGAATTTTCAATGTACATTTTGCACAACATGAAGAATTCCCCAATTTACCTATTTTGGGAGATGCTTTTATCACAAATAAATAGTAGCTGTTATTTTTTATTTTACTGTGTTTAATATTTTGAAGAGCCTGTATTTCTGCATGGGTTGTCATATTTTGTGAAATTTTCCTTCTGTTATTTTCACCATAAGAAACAATATTGAACTGTTTTGTTAAGATAAATGCGGCATGATTATACACTTCCGTTGGTGTTCTTTTTCCAGCTGCTATATTTGATAATTCTAACAGCCTGTCAAATTTCTTCTTGGGTATATTGTTAGGATTATCTATCATTAACTTTAATGTGATAACTAATCAGTCATTTTTTATGCCATTTTAGTTTGTACTTATAAGTTGTCAGTCGGGTAACGGTAGCACAAGAGTACTCAAAAAAATAAATAAATAAAATGAAATATAAACACCATACCCGGACGTGTCAATTCCATAAAACTGTGACACTTTTGTTAGAATATACCCCAATATAAGTGTTACACCAACATAAGTAATAAATAAAGTAGTATTGGGCATTTATAACTTGCACATATTTTATTCATCGATATATTTCTCTAACAATTTATCTGGGAATTCTTGCGACACTTTGCGTAAAAATAATGCATTTGGGTTGACACGTAATAGTTCACTAATAACATGTTCATCTTGCTGATTGGATGCGCCATTAAATGTCCACGGGCTTGTGGGAGATGATACCTTACGCTCCCAATCTGCCACGGTACTAACCGAATTTATAACATTTTCTTCACCGATACTGTCGTATGCTTTTAATATGATGGCAATCATACTTTCATTGGCTAAACCACCATTATTAATGGTGCGATATATTTTGGGGTTTGTTGCGAGGAAATGTAAGCAAAATGCGACATGTTTTCTGGTTAATATAAACCAAGGATCGTGGGTTAAATGATATTGTACTGGAAGATGTGCTAGATTTGCACGTTTATGGAACCATATATTCCAGCATGGGTTTCCCCACCGCATAATAGATTTATTTTTGTGTTCTTCAAATCGTTTTCTAAATTGAGAAGGGCTAACAATGGGAACACATGATTCAGTTACCAGGCAAAACCATGTGTTATTTGCATCACTTTGGTGTGCGTGGTGAATTAATGCCATATATGCGTTGATTACATAATAGTAAGATGATGGTTGTATTTTATTTTCTGGGAGGGCGTGTTCTTTTATCCATTCTGATGTTATTTTTGAACTATTTTTGTAGTGGAAGTAAACATTAATAATATCGCTGTTGGGTTTTATCCATTTTTTCCACAGATGTTCTTTATTTACAATATGTTTTCCGCTTATAATAAAACAGAGTGCGATTTTGCTCATATATATGTGTGTGTTCTGTTGTTTTTATATTTTTTCCTTTTTGTACAACAATAGTAATTATATGGAAACGCGGGAAGAACAGTTGGTGCGCACAAACTAATATAAAAATTATGCTTCTATTTAACAACATAAGATGTCGGCCACTGATCCCATTTTAACCCCCGACGAAAATCGTTTTGTCATGTTTCCAATTGTCTACCAAGATATATGGGATATGTACCAAAAAAGTATTGACAGCTTTTGGCGTCCAGAAGAAATTGACCTTACACGAGATATTGATGATTGGAACAAACTAACACATGACGAACGGAATTTTATTTCAATGATACTGGCGTTTTTCGCCGCGAGTGATGGTATTGTTGTCGAAAATTTAGCAACACGATTCATGGGGGATGTCCAAATATCAGAAGCGAGGGCATTCTACAGTCTTCAAACTTTCATGGAAAACATTCACAGCCATACATACAGCTTACTTATCGAAACATATATCGCAAATAAAGACGAAAAATACAAACTACTAAATGCAATTCAAGAATTCGATTGTATTAAGAAAAAAGCAGATTGGACACGAAAATGGATATCATCCAGTGACAATTTTTCAACGAGATTAATCGCATTTGCATGTGTCGAGGGAATATTCTTTAGCGGTGCGTTCTGTAGCATTTTTTGGATTAAAAAACGCGGACTGTTACCCGGACTAACCTTTTCGAATGAATTAATTTCACGCGATGAGGCACTACACTGTGAATTTGCCATATTATTGTACAGTAAATTGGAGAAAAAAATACCCCCAACTGAATTTTATCAAATTGTTAAAGAGGCAATTGACATAGAAATTGAATTTATTACAGACGCACTTCCATGTAAACTTATTGGAATGAGCGCACCATTGATGATACAGTATATTAAATTTGTTGGAGACAGGCTTTGTGTTCAACTGGGGTTTGAAAAAATATACAATGTAACAAACCCATTTGATTTTATGGAATTAATATCACTTGATGCAAAGACCAATTTCTTTGAAAAAAGAAACGATAGTTATGCTCTAGCAAACCTCAGTAAAAGCAACGATGATTTTTCTTTCAGTGAAGATAATTTTTGAAAAGATTGTCTAAATTTTTTCTGTCGGAACCCATCTCTTAAATTTATTATCATAAATGCACTTCATGGGCACACCTCTCTTATTTACAATCTTACCATTGCGTTTGCTTTCAAATTCATCTTCACTTTCACTTTCTTCAAGACTGTCAAGTCTTTCATTTCCTCGGACATTACGAAATATACTGTTCATTAATACACTTGTCTTGTAACTTGGAATACGAAGTGTATCCACTTTTTTTTTTGGTTCGTTTTTAGTAGAATAATAATATACGTCTGGAAGAGGATCAGCAGTAACCAAAAATATCTGTTGTTGTTTCGTATTTATAGACATTTTTGGTGCAACATATTTTTTCGTATTTTTAGAATGGGGCAACTTTAAATCCACAATAGAACTACCACGCGCATTTGCATATAAAACAGATTGAACACAATTTTCATTCATGTATTCGTCGGCAGATAGACTATCAGTAAAATATCGAGCTCCAATAAATGTCATGTGGATGCTGAGAGAATCCTTAAACGCAAAATTCCCAATAGCCGTAAGTATTCTTTTAATTGCTTGAAAGCGCTTTATATATAATTCAGTGCTATAGTTTTTTCCACTATAATAAAATACATCATCCACATAAATATACTGGTCATTGGGTGAAATACCAGTCATCAACGTACCAGAATTTATAAATAAATGATGCGGTAAGGATGTAGTGTTATTGGTATTAATGCGAGTATTTATGACCTTGTGGTGGTCTGTTATTTTCATTATAACACATTTATTTGTATTATGATGATTAGTAAACCAAATTAAATAACGGTCTCCCTTAATTATGGGTACCACGAGATTAATTAAAACATTATTCGAAATATCATTCGTTGTATTTATAGTTGGCCTGAACCTAAGTGCCGTATGATGTGGTTGTACATAGTCTGGAATTTGGTAGTGTGGTGGCGAACTCATCTACAGTTAATTTGCATTATTTTATACGCAATTGTAACGAATCATTTTTTGTATTTTCATAAATAATTTAAATCTTCACAGAAAACAATGGAAAGCATACAAGTTGCCATATTAAATGACCACAATAACCATGATGATCAACTGAAAGATATAGAACAAAGAATACATACCAATCAAAAATTGCTTTTCAAAAAAAAACGCGAAATTGAAGCAAAATGTAACACAAATGATTTTTTGAAAACAGTTGCAAGTGATTATGCCAATTATAACAATTATTTAATTGAGGAAAAACAGACCCAATATGATTCTCTTCAGCAATTGCAAACATATTTGACAAATCTTAAGAACGAAAACGCGAAATTAGATGCAAAAATTTATAATTCTGAAAATGACGAGGAAGAAATACTGAAAGAAATGGAAAAACTAAGGCGTCAATTGAACAAACTAATTGATAATTCTCGCCCACTTAACAGTATAAAAGGATAGCATATGTGTTATACAACGACTACTGGATATATGAGCAAACTTTCACTTAATTTAGATAGGCTTATTCAGTTGGTAAGTATGTTATCTGAAAATGACAACAAAGACTCCGATACAGATGTTCCTGAAACATGGGATAGTAAATCACAGGAATATATCGGACATATGGTTGAAAAACATACACTCAACATACTTGCCGCCAATGAAAAAATCGAATTACTAAGCGCACAACTAAAACAATTTCAAAATAATAATGTTGATGATTACAGTAAAATAGTAGTAAAACAGGAAAAAATTAGCGACAATATAAAAAACACAAAAGATGAAAATATGGCGACAAAATACGACAGAGTTGTGTTGGAAATCGAACCATTGGATTCAGATTTTGTTAAGAAGTCCGCCGATGAGAGCAAAATTGGTGCGGGGGGTGATGCAACTACAGACAACATACATACAACGGCGTTCGGTATTGCGTGTGGATATCCCCTATGCGAGCCTACTGAGGA
>JACKZZ010010137.1_pt1 | contig 11643 bp, 3 predicted proteins | sample 8027871 | NCBI WGS metagenome assembly JACKZZ01 (sample SAMN15724774, study PRJNA655200) | protist metagenome | isolation source: fluorescence activated cell sorting (FACS) single amplified genomes of... | place: USA: West Boothbay Harbor, Gulf of Maine | collected 2000-07-19
AGTAACATTTTACTATCCTGAAATAAACTATCATGTCGTAGATCTTGTACACTAGTTGCAGTTAACATTTCAGGTTGATCACTTTTAGGCTGACCTGCTGTTATTTTCTTTTTCTTACGTTTACCATTCGATGAAGCAAAAATAATCTGCCTAACCCATCTAAAAATTCGTTCCGTTGAGGTGATTACGTCTTCTGATAATCCTGTTACATCTATGTTATTGCCATTAGGTGGTCCACTGACATTATTAACTTGTGATGCAGATAAATCAACAACACCAGTACTTGTTAATTGCGGTGTTTGACCAAATGTAATTTGTGTCACAAATGGTTTTATACTTCTTACTTTATATTGTGGAACAGTAGTTGGGTCAAATATATTCATTTGTATAGATAAATTCTCCTTTGATGACATATTAATGAATTCATCCCATGATGGATCCTCAACAGGTTTATCATTTGGTGACAGCAATATGCAACATGCTGCAGCAGCTAACATTACACTATTAGGAGGATTCTCAATGCCACACACAGCTTGAATGTCTTGTTCAGACACGTCATCTATGGCAAATGATGTACCTGCTGATAAATGACTTGACATATCATCCTCTCCACGACTAAATCCGAAATGATATTGTGCATTATCATTATCATTATTATTTGGATTTGCAAATCCAAATTCATTTGCATATGCTGCGTCTGATTCATCCATATCTAGAACATTATTTCCTGTTAAATATGAATCATATTGATTCATATCATTTAATGGTAATATTTGATCATTACCCATTGTAATGGCATTAAAATCTCCACCTTCATCCTCATAAAAACCAAGACCAGCATCTAAACCAGGACCTGAACGATTTTCAGATTGTTGTGATTGATTCTCTGAAAACACATCCGCTTGCGCATTCCAAGTGCCCTTCTTCTGTTGCAGTAGTTGTTTATCACTATTCTTTTCATTAGGTGATGGTTGTCTCCCTGATCTATGTTTCATAGTTTTTAATACATTATAATTTGCTTTTTGTGGATTTAAATCATTTGCTTGTATTTCTGCTTCCTGCTGCCAAGATAAGAGACCAGGATCATATTTAACACCACCGGGGTTATGATTACTATTTGTTTGATCTAATTGTTCAGGTCTTGTACCACCTACTTCACGCCCAGCAAGTATATCATCTGTACTTAATACAGTATTGCATTCTATTTCAGTTAATAATAGTCTTTCAGCAATTCTTAAACGTAGTCTTTCCTCATATAAATGACCAGTCGTGGCATTATTTGCATCATAGGATGCTCTTAATGCAGGATCCATCCAACTATCTGCTGTTTCTTCTAATGTTGATGATAACATCAAAGGGTTTTTCAATAATTTATTTCTTGGAATTCCTAGCGCTTCAGCCAATAATTCATTATCATATAAAAAATCAAGATCTGCAATGACTTTCATTGTATAGTTATATCCTTCCCATACAAAAACTTTAGGTGATTCAGTATTATTTGCTGCTGCTTCATTACTAGTACCTTCTAGTGATGTAGCACTAGCAGACTCGCGCCATTCTATTAAAGTATCTAAATAATCTAATGTTGTTTCTCGTAAATGTAGCATTAATTGCAATATTTTACTACCTGCTAACGGTTTTATAATTGTATCACCATCAGGTGTTTTAGCTTCTTTAACTGCACATAAATGCATTAATTTCATTAATTGTGACTCACGAGAGACAATATATTTGATAATTTTTAACTCTAAATTCTGATCAGTACCTACATGATGGACAAAACCAAATGTTGATGAAATTGTTTCGAATGCATCTTTTGTTGGTTTATTAGGCGAACCATTAACACCACCAATTGTACCAAAACCACCATTACCTGGTGATTGACTACCTAAGGTACCATACATACCACCTGGTGTATTACTTGCTTGGATAAGTCCTTTCATATCCGCCGTCATAGTAAGACTTCTTCTACTTTCTTTATCAATAGAAATCTTATTGTTCCAACCAAGCTCTAGCTGTTTATTACGTACTTCCATCTCTTCAGAACTGATTGATACAGTATCGAGCATCATGATGAGGCTTTTTTCAGGGCGTATCAATAGCTGCGCGTTTTTCGTGCAGTTTTGGCTACTAATTTAGTCGAAATAAGCCGATATTCTATGATCTATCTAAAACTGAGGACTGCAATTACTATATCTAAACCAAGTGCACTGTTGTGACCCCATTCACCTCTTTATCACCTTCCACAGGATGGTTACACCGGGAAGACATCGATATCCGACAGCGGACGACACTTCACTGGAATTGTGGCAAAAGCACTCGAGAGAGAGGTAGGAGTAAAGTTAATACTATTCTTGCACATTTTTAGTAAACTAAGAGTTTTGTTAAGTAGTTGACGTCTTGGCAACCTCTTGGAAAGCCTTTTGAGTGATGAGGAGGCGAGTCTCCACTTGCGCAACAATGCTGCCTATTACAGTCATATTACTATGCTTTATGCTAGATTATACTTTAGCTGGTTTTAGATGTTTAAATAATTGTACAGGCCATGGTAAATGTAGTAATGAAGATGTTTGTATATGTAATGATGGTTGGAATACAACAATGCCTGATTGCTCATGGCGTCAATGCCAGAAAGGCATAGCATGGGCTGATAAACCCTATGGTCTCGATGTAGCACATTCACCATTAAAAATAGAATGTTCTAACGCAGGCTTATGCAATCGTTTTAATGGTATATGTGAATGCTTTGATGGTTTTTCAGGATTAGCATGTGAACGTATGACATGTGATGATGATTGCAGCGGACATGGTCAGTGCATGACATTGAATCAACAATATAAGTTTCATAATAAAGCAAGAGATAATAGAGTTGATTATACTGTATGGGATTCAGAAAAATCTGCTGGATGTGTATGTGATTTTGGATATACTGGAGGTAATTGCGAACTCCGTTATTGTCCCAAAGGTCATGATCCTATCATACCTATTGATGCTTATCATCAAATAAAAATAACAACAGGTGCAACATCTGGTACACTGGGTGGTAAATTTAGATTAACATTTAATGATAAATCATTTTATTTTCCTGCTGAAGTTGAAAAATGGTCGAATGACGCGTGTGCATTAAGCTTCGCTTCATTGCCGAACATAGGTAAAGTAACATGCACACAAACAACACCTACATATGAAGGTGGTGGTGCAATATATACAATTACAATAGAAGAATGGCCTGTTAATCCATATGAAAACAATATATATACTCACAGAGGTCGACCAGATCTCGACTCATTCAGATGTGATTCATCACAAGCAACACTGACATCGCCCGACACAGGTGATGAAAATACACTAGTTTGTATAGTTAGTGAAGTATCGTTAGATACAACAGTGAATGGTAATAACGCTATTGTTACGATACCATCATATGAACCATGTAGTAATCGTGGTATTTGTGACATGTCGACTGGTTTTTGTAAATGTTATCAAAATTTTTATGGTGGTAACTGTGCTATTTTTTTGCCTAATGGTGTTGTTAGAAATTTGCAGGATGTCATGTCTATAACTGTTACAGAACCAACATTTCAATCATCTGTATTACATTTAGCTGATACCGTACGTGGTGAATATAAATGGTCATCCATATTAATTGAAAATAATTTAAATCAATATGACAACAGTAGGGACACTCTCTGGGATATGAGAGCTTCTGGTGATATTGATATGTATCATGGTGGTATTAATATTAGAGCAACTGAAAATTCAGGTAATAATGGTTTACATATATTTGAAGGTGGTTTTACTGTAACAGGTGGTATGACCATTGCATCCGGTGGATTAGAAATTGTGCCCGAACCGAGGGAAATATATGACAAGTTCAGTCCCGACGGTTTAGAAGACATCTGGATAGACGGCAGTCTTGATATTACTGATGGTTTACATTTAGATAATCAACTAACCATAAATGGTACATCTGGTATTACTATAACTGGTGGTATGACTATACATGATCATGGCCTAAGGGTGCCCGATTGTGGCATATGGCTGCCTGACATAAACATACGAGATGACGCACCGCATTCACCATGTGATGATCCAAGAGGACTTTATATTGGTTCAGGTGGTTTAGCTGTTGATACTGGCGGTGTTCGTGTATATGGTGGTATGGCTATTATTGGTGGTTTAGTGCTGATTGAACCACATGTAGGTGGTAGCACTAAAGGAGCTACTATAGAAACAGGTGGACTTGTCGTTCAGAATGGTGGTGTTACTGTGAATGAAAAAGGTCTTACTGCCGGACGTGCTTCATATGTATATGATAATGGTATTAGTGTAACAGGTGGTATTGAAGTATTATCACATGCAACAATTAAAAGTAAAATTGGTATAAATATTATTTCTGGTGGTTTAACTGTAACTGCTGGTGGTATTTTACTCGAAGAATCATTATCAGTTACTGGGGGTGTATCTGTTGATGCAGATGGCCTTGTTATTGAAGATGGTGGTATGAATACGCAAAATTATGTTAATGTTACGAATAGTATGCAAATTGTAGATGCTGGTTTAAAGGTCACAAGTGGTATAACTGTTAATACTGCTGGAGTAGAAATTGACGAAGGCGGCGCTAGTGTATACTCTGGTGGAGTTACCATCAATAATCGATTAACTGTTGTTACAAAAGGTATTGTAGGTGGTATTAGTGAGCAAGACTATGCAATTAAACAAGGTGGGTTATATGTGGAAGATGGTATACGTTTTACTGCAGAATATGATGGTGATGCAGATCAGTTTCTTGATATACATCAAGGAGGTATGACCATCTATGATATTGGTCTTACAGTAAGTGGTTACAGAAAACACGATCGTGATGAAAAAGCATTTACAATTGGTTATAAATACGATAATAAACTTGGGAAACCAAGAAATGGACTTGAAGTAACCACAGGTGGCATTGTGATCGCTACTGGTGGTCTGAATGTCATGAAAGCCAGGCTACAAGTACTCGACGACGGCGTAAGCACGGAAGGAAAGATGCATGTTAGTGATGGTATTACTATTCAAGGTGATGGTTTAATATCAGAAAATGATGGAATGAATGTTCATGGTCATGTTACTGGCTCACCAGCGTTTACAGTATTGAGCGGTAATTGTGTAATTAAGGATGGGCTAACGGTGACAAACAGAGGTGGACTTCGTGTTACTGGTGGTATATCCGTAATAACTGGTGGTATGTCTATTGATCATCCATTAGCTTATGTTAAAGATAAGCAACATGGATGTGATGATTTAGTGATTGAGGCAGGACCAGAAGATACTGCTGATGGCTTTGGTATGAACGTCAACACGGAAGGTGTACAAGTAAAAAAAATCAAAATTTCATCAGATGGTTTAATTATCACGTCTAATACTGCAGGTGGACCAGAAAATGGTTTAAAGAATGTTCATGATATTAAAAGTGGTGGTTTATACTCTAAAGCTGCGGTTACAATTACTAATGGTCTTTTATTAAAAGATACTAAAAATTTACCAAGAAATATTAAGCGTTTTACTGTTGATGATGGTCTAGTTGTTGCAGGTGGCATAAATATCCACGGTTATCCTAATACAGCAACGCAACATGATACAGGTTATCTAACAAATACTTTATCTATTAATGGTGGTTTAAGTATTGCAAGTGATGGTCTTGTCGTTCATGGTAATTATGGGGCTAAAACCGGTATGACCATAGGATCAGGTGGTCTGGTTGTTACAGATGGTATGACTGTCAGAAATATTGCTGGTATGGTTGTTAAAGGTACTTCTGGTGTTTCTAACACTGAAAAAGCTGTTAGTATTGAATTAGACGGTGCCACAACCAATTATTTGCATGTCGCAAATCACGTTGTAACTGCTCCTTTACATATCAATATGGGAAAAAGAGATGAAATGCACGTTTATGGAGGTCTTACAGTATTTACAGTAGGTATTACTATTAATCCGGTACCACTTATACATGAAGGTACAAAATTAAATATTAATTTCGGTATGCATTTATTTGATGAAGCTGGTGTACAGGTCACAGCTGACGGTGTTTCTATTATGGATACAGGTTTAGCAGTACGTGGTCCTGATTCGTGGACAAGTGTATCCATACAAGTACAAAATGCTGCATTACGTGTTGAAGGTGATGAAGCAATCGAGTCAATGGATTTAGGCTTAAACGCGCCACACGGTGTCACTATACATTCTGGTGGTTTAACAGCTGTTAAATGGGAGGAAGTAGATGGGTATATTGGAGTGCATCCAGGAACTCAGGAAAGGCAATGGTTTGTTACTGGTGGGAAACCCAACCCGGAAGATGCCATGTTAGCTATCAATACTGGAGGAGTAAGCGTTGAAGATGGAATGACAGTGATGGATACTGGTCTTATTATCACTGGTGACTTTGATTTGGAAAGTCTAGATGATGTTAAAGGTGTTACAATTACTCAAGGGCTTACAAACATTAAAGAAAGTGGTATAGATGTTACTGGAGATGTGGTTGTTGTTGGTGGTTTAATGGTAGATGGTAGTGCTGGTATAGCAGTAGAAGTTAAAGACGGTACTGCCATCATTCAGAAAACTATCAAAGTCTGGTCAGGTGGCGGAAAAGTTTTAGACACAGGAATGGTTGTTGAAGAAAGTGGAGTAATAGTAAAATCTGTTAATACAAGATTAGGTGAAGTTGGTTTAACATTATGCACAGAAACTTCACTAGATTGCAGTGGTATGACTGTAGTGGCAGGAGGGTTAAATGTATTTCCTGGTACACTTGTAACCACAAGTGTGACAGTTACATCTGATAGAAGACTAAAGTCTAATATTGAATACTTAAGTAGTATCGATGCACGTCATGCTATAAGTCAATTACATGGCGTATATTATGATTGGAATCCTGAACATGCATATAGTAAAGAGTTATTATTACAATTAGAAAAAAATAGATTGAAAAGTAATTCAAGTATAGTAGAATCTTCATTCAGTGACCTAACTACGCGTCGTGTTGGTCTTATTGCTCAAGATGTACAAAAAGTGTTACCAAATATAGTATTTCATCTTACTAGTGATAATCAGAATGATACATCTTTAGTAAATAATACAGAAAATTTACTTGGTATTGCTTATTCAGACCTCATTCCTTATATAATTACAGCAATACAAGGTGTCGATGAATGGACAGAAAAACAACTATTACAAACAAAAGTAGAACAACCAAATGCCATTGCATTACAAGCTGCTATTGATGATTTAGAAAGTATATTATTGCGAGTAGAAGAGCAGAATAAAAATTTACTACACACAGCATCACTTTGAAATGTTAATGAGAAATAGTATATAATGTAAAGTATGTTGTTAATATTGCAATATTCATTTTCATTTATTAGAGCTTGACAACACAACACACTGTACTATTTCACTTTTGCTTGTATTTATGGCCTGACTCATCTCACATTCGCGAACTTTCGCGGTTACTGCATGTTTGCTGCCATTTCGACAGAATCATACAATTCAACCTAAATAGACTCATATATACACAACACACTCCTTCTCACTTTTTTACACACACTTATAGAGTAAATGCTAACCAATCAATAAGAATGGATTTATATACTATCAGTAAAACTCCATAGCCTTCGCAGCTTGGCAGCAGGGAATAAGTATAAACTACGTGCAAGAAAATCCATTCGATGGCCATGTGCGTAACATACACAGCATGAGTCTTCATCTTTTGATAAATGTATACATCCCAGCCAGAAATGACCTTGAGATACAGCAGATAGCCAATAAAATCTTTTTAACAAATTTGTCTTGTCATCATAAGATTGGATTCTGTATGGACTACAACCTGCCTGAAGGGGATCACTGTAGCCAAGTTCTTGCTCAAATGAGCAACAATCTACATTCATTCGTACAGCACCCACCATATCACGCAACAGAAGCATCCATTCATCATACATACCACTCTCAGTAGTTGTTGCAAAACGTAGATTAGGTACAATATTTTCGATACTACATACCCTCAAAAAAGGCATGTGGTCATCAGAAGCGTTGGCATAAACGGTGGCAGAGGTACTATCATTCACAACTTTCTTCACAATTCTTTCAATCATAGCAATACGTTTAATTGATATGCTCTTCACAGCTCTTGCTTCACAACAATCATAATCACCATAGTACTTGTTATTACTTATTGCGTGTGTATGTGTAGTAGTCACTGTCACATTTTGAGACAAGTCTCGGATATCAATATCGTGGGAAGTGTCGCTACAATCAATATGTACTCTTGTCATTTTACGCGCTTCAGCAGTAATTCCCCATTGTCTAGCCAAGGCTTTGAATGATGCTGCTTGTCGTGCAAAGAAGTACTGACTAGTTACATTCTTTGATAGTGGCTCATCTTCCTTACCTACTTTTGATGATGTCGATATAGTAGTTGTACTATAATTTTGTGATTTTGGGTTGTGTGTCATTGGTGCATGTAGGCTTCTCTGTATTGGTGCAGATTTGACCCAAACATAGGGTGAGTCATTTAATACAGTGTAAACACTCCTACAGGTCAATAGTAGCTTAAATACGGATCTAACTTCTAAGAAGCCAGTTGCTCCAGTCATAGCAAATCCTTTTGCTAAAAGATGTAAATATGCTGCATTCTCACTATTATTGGTATTTGCTTTTCTCTTACTCATCTTGTTACTACTACGAATAACGAGAGATGACCTAGGATTTGAAGATCTTTTACGTTTTGAACTTCGTCCCGAAACAGAATTAAACAAGCATACCGTTGAATCTGCTAAGCCCACTAAACCTCTTATAAGTATTTCACCAACTTTGACTGTCACTTTTGTCGCTGTAACAATAGCGTTAGGTAGAGTCATAATTTTCTCCTGATCTTCAACACACGAAGCTGTATAGTATATGTTATGACCAACAACAATAGATTGCCGCTTTAATCGACTAGATACACGTCTTTGGTAATAAATCGCGTTTGTTCTATACATACAACGGGGATTATCAATATATTCCCTGTTCCTGCTGTTCGAATCTAGATCAAAAGATTTAAATCGTAAATAAACACAAGGGACAAACAATACACGGACTAAAATTAGAATATCAAAAAACTAATCAAAAGGTTCAATGTTTTGATTATGTAATGGTTTTATTTAACCCTCTAACCTCTCTTTTTACCTTTCTTCCAACTTCGTGGGTCGGGCGGCCGGGTCCCCAATTTGTGGATTCTTTCTTTCACAAAGTCAGAAGGTTTGTGAGCTATCAGGAGTTGAATTCGGAGTGTAAAGAGAATTGTTTCTAATATTGTTATTTTTTGAAGGGTATTGGATCCTAATATTTGGATTGTATAGAGTATGGTACGATTGAAGCAGAGATATATCATTGGGCAGGTAATGTTTGATCCTTCAGCCAAGCACCGTGAAGAAGTGACAAGTCGTAGTTTGCTGTCAGCGATACGGGAAAAGATTGGTCAATTCTACGGCGAGGTGGGAACAGCTCAATTGAGTACAAGTATGGTGGTCAAGTTTCATGATGGCGAGTGTGACAGTGGTGGCCATGGTACTCAACTATTCATCATAAGATGTGCTCGTGAAGCAGAGCAAAGCATACGTTTCGCTATGAGTGCAATCACATTAATCAAGAGGTGTACATTGATACTACGATCCTTATCTGTTAGTGGTAGCAGTAGAACTTGCATATCTACTACTGAAGATATTATCACCAAGGCCATTGATGCAAACTGGGAATTAAATGATACAGAAAAAGTCGAAATTAAAGAAAAATTACATCATAACCTACGAAGCTTCTTAGAATAAAATAAAGTAAAGAACATAGGCTCTGAGAAAAGCAAATAAATCCTCTTCCTTCGTAGTATGTGTTGTTGAGGATGCTTATTGGTTACGTGTAAAATTGTGTGAATGTTAGAAAATGTGTTATATTGTGTTGCTATTGCATAATTAAGCCAGATTATTGGACTATTTTGATTATGACTACATATATATATTATCAAAAACTTCAGATAGATAGGGCTCTGATATCAGTTTGTACTACACCCTTCATTTTATTTCATTTGTTCTCATCTGAAATTTTAAATATAAGATAAGCTGTTGTAGTATTGCATATAGATAACACACAGAGTGATTGCAATTAGAGTTAAGGTGTAATCAACACCGGAAGCTAGCTTTGCCTTTTAGATGTAATCAGCATGGGAAGTACTTATCCACCGACCACTAAGACTCCCACATAATTCGCAGTTCTTGTTTTCAAAAGATGAATGCTGTGGATCTTTCTGAAGATAAGGCACAGGGCAGACATGACTTGGCATTATTGTCATAGCAGAAACGCGCCTGTTACCATAAACCTTCTGCTTAGGCGTAGGAGCTTTTCTAACATCCTTCAACTGAGTCTTTGGCTTCGTGGACACAACACTCTGGCGTGCAGGCACAGGATTTAGGGGTAACCCTTCGAATACAGTAGCCGGTGCATGAGTGGCAGGAGTAATAGATTTGGACTTGGTACTCTTTTGACTGGCTACGCCCAATAACTTGCCCTTCTCTACTTTTGGAAGAGGTGGAACTGGTGCCACATAGGGCTGCCCTCCACCTTGCACAGTAAGTGGGAAATCATATGCGGGCTTGCCATAATGTTTGTATGCACGCTGATACTCTGTGGTATAACCATATACAGGCTTAATATACAGTTGATGTAAAGATATTTCATGATCAAGTGGCCCACTTGCCCCAACTGAGGAGCCAAAACTACCTCCTCCACCAGTGTAGTAATAATTAGGAGTAGAGCGCCGTGGAACTGTAGATGCATGAGCATTCCAAGATGGAATCGATAATAATTGTTCTTTCTTCACTGGTGGCAAGCGTGTCGTCTTCTCTACAAGGTGACCTTTACGTGAAGACTGGTCAAAATCTGATTTTAAAATGGACTTCAAGGACCGACTGGGAACTCGATCTCCATTTATTTTGGTATCTGTAGTAGTAGTAGTAGTAGTGGTGGTGGCAGTTGCAACATCAATAGGATATACATCGCTAATATAACATTTATTGATCTCATTTATCGTACTTTCATTACCATTGTCGTCATTCGTTTGGACATATTCTGAATATAGAGCATCGAGATCACGAGCATTTCCAAATTCAAAGGTTCTACTTCTGGGACGATTTACTTCTCTTCCAAAAGACGTAGGCACATGAGGCTCACTTGACTCAGACAAGGTAGTACTAGTGATGCTAGGTGTAACTTTTGTCTTTTCTTTTGGCGGTATGACATTCATTACGACGTCCTCTACGCCACTCTCACGTACTGATGTAGTGTATGAGGATGGTCTCATCGAAGCGAAACGTTGTCGATGTTCTTCAGGAGCTGGATCACCACGTTGTGACACTTTAGGTTGGTTGCGTATAGGAGCTGGTAGCTTGAGATACGAATCGTCAGTCATTTCTTTCATTTCCTCACCTTGAACTACAAATTTTTCGTCAATTCTAGTACGCTTAAGTGATGATGTAGATTCTGTTGGAGAAACAACATTGATACTCAGCTTCACTGGTTGACCAAGACGAGCTTGTTTAGTAGAACTATCTACTCGATGGGTATGCTCTGGTGAAACTA
>JACKZZ010019991.1_pt1 | contig 11642 bp, 8 predicted proteins | sample 8027871 | NCBI WGS metagenome assembly JACKZZ01 (sample SAMN15724774, study PRJNA655200) | protist metagenome | isolation source: fluorescence activated cell sorting (FACS) single amplified genomes of... | place: USA: West Boothbay Harbor, Gulf of Maine | collected 2000-07-19
AGTACATGTCCTGTGTGAGTGCCATCGATGGTGCCTGGTTGGCTGATCTAGGACCGATGTTTTTTTCACTCAAAGATCAACCAGGTGAAGGGCTAGCACGTCAAAGCGCACAAGCAAGAGCGAACAAAATGAAGAAACAACGTAATGAAGGCACTGATGAAATGGATGAGTTAGAAGCATTTGCTGCTTCAGAAGAAGCCTCTTCATCACGACGACAGGGCGCACAGAAAGTGGTCACAGTAGGTCACAGAAATCCGAAAGTGCGCACTTTTCTTTGAGTATATACTGTAAGTTTGTTATGAATTGTGGTAAATATTGTTGAAACGTTATACAGTCTGTTTAAAGATTATTATACTCTAAAAACATCACCTTCCTCAACCGCGTCGCTCGCCAAACCCATTGTCCAATCCCACGACATGGTCGTGTGTTTTACGGAGCCATTTGTCGTAATTCCTATTTTTTTTGTTAATACGCACTGCTGCGCTCAATTCAACGTATATCACTACACGATGAACTGATATCCCTTTATATTTTTTGTTTTGTTTTTGTGTGATGTTTTTTTTGTTCATTATTTTTACAATATTCTATATTTGTATTTGATATCATTTATAAATTTGGGGGTGATCACGTTCATATTATTGTACGCGATCATTTTGTGCTAAATGAAATTTAGTTTCAGTTTCCTTTATTGTGTTGCTTGGAGTTCTCCACTGGCTGCTGCCAAAGATACATTATTCGCAGGCGCGGGAGCTTGTACTGGCGCATTTTGCGCTGCAGAAGTACTCCATGCTGATGCATTTGCAGGTGCTGCATTTACATACTCTTCATCAGGTGCAAAGAATAGATCAGATTCCATTTCAACGGTTGATGTAGAGCCCACAACTGCTGGTGGTCGTGTGCCAAATCCGCCACCACCTTGAGGAGCTGCAACTTGTGCTGAAGCTTGTGGTGGAATGATTGGCTGTGGCTTAGCTTGTACCGCTTTGGGTTTAGGTTGTGATGCACCTTTGATATTTGCCACATATCGCTGTAAAGATCTTAATGTGGCTGTGTCGAGCTCGTCAAGCGGTACTTCGATGTCCTCATCTCCATTATCAGGTGTAGCTGCACTTACAATATCAATAACACCATTCATATGCTCTGGTGCTAAACTGTGAATATCAGAAATTAAGCTCTTCTTTTCGACATATGTTAATGGATTTTGTGCTTCAGCTTGCTGATAATCAAGCTGTCCAACAACTTGGTCATGGGACACTGTAGTGCGAAGACGTGATATTTCACTCTGCATATCAAGCATTCTTTGCTGCATTTCTTGCATTGCTACCATTGAACCATCTGGTGGTAAAGCTTGCATCATAGGTGCCCTTTTGGCTGGTTTTGATTTAGATTTTGTTGTTCTTGCTAGTCTTTGTTGATAGGCTGCAAGTTCAGCGGGTGTTGCTGTTGAACTAGTTGCATTTAATATACGAAACTTTTCTTCAAATTTAGTAGACATTTCACGTGCAGCAATATGTACTGGATTATCACGCATTTGATTATATGTTATGGCATTTCTAAATACCAATCGAACATCAGCCGCAAAATCCATTGTACCACCATATTCGTAATTAAATAATTTAGTTTTAACAGTTGAAAAATCCATTGGTGTTGTAATTTGATCATAATAATCTGGTATACCTAGTGCAATAGGATCTACAGGTTCAAGAAAGAAGAATGCTGATGGTAATTTACTAAGTGCTGTCAACAATTCACCACATCGTATTAGTTGTTGAGAAAGACGTTGGGCTCGTTGTGGGCCAGGTTCTTCTTCAACGACCATAGCTCGTGAATCAGCTCCTGTGACGCCGTCAGTCTTGACACCTACTGCATAAGCACCAGCCATCACGGCACTTTTCTTACGTTCTCGTCCAGCCCCATCACGTTGATTAGTAGTACCTTGCGGTTCTTCTCTAGGTACTTTAGCTTTGACTTCACGTGTTGTTTTAGTTGCACTAGAGCTTTTGCTTTTAGCGCTACCAACCTTTTTGGCTTTAGAACCTCGTGGTGTCGTTGCAGGGGGTTGTCCACCAACTTTTATAACGTACTGTCGATACATGACAATTCTTTGATCAGCATCCATGTTACCCTTGAGTACGTAATTACCATACTTATTACTACCCTCACCATCAACTTCCATACCACCATCAGTATTACGATTGAACGATAATATGACGTCACGTTCAGCTATTTGATCAGAACCATTACCAGATGCACGTTTTAATCGAAACCAACCTTTATATTTACCACTCAATGCTGTTTCCTTAATTTCACCGTGATCAGCACCTTGTAATATAAGTATATTTGCTGGCGTAAATGTTTCTAATAACGTTAATTCAAACTCTGATGTCATGCCCTCTTGTCCATGCTGTGAGTCAACCATAGCCCATAAACCTTTGATACGGATGTTGGCACCTACTGGACCCAATGTCGGATCACGAGCTACCGTACCACGCAGAGATGGTACAATATCATAGTTAATGATTGGAACAGCTGGTACAGCAGCAACAGTAGCTGTTGGCTCTGCTACATCAACTAGAGCTGTTGTATTTACTGGAGGAGGCACTGCGGGCAATGTCTCTGACTCCACCTGACGCTTTGGGACAATCGAGTCCATGGACTCAATAGGCAATTGAAAAGTGTCCATAATAACTCACCGAATTTTTAATAAGGTTGTGTCTTGCCTCACTCAATCCAAGTGAATCTTCCGAGTTCACAACAAGACAGAGAGAGTGTTCGCCACACATACCAAAAACGTACGGTGGGCGTATATTTGCCATTTTTGCGCGTCATTTTGCTACTTTCGATTCAATATTTTGCATTATTATTACTCTCCCAAATGTATGTCAGAGATTAAACTATTTTTGGTTGTGCATTAGATATTGAATGTTTTCAATTATTTTACAAGTGATACATTAGAACCTATCACAACCTGGGTTCCGACCTTCAAGATTGCACTGTAGAGTGATCATTTTAGCTACCACTGCTGCTGGTACCTTCCTCTGTCACCACCGGTGGTTTAGGGGAAGCAATCGTATTCTTAGCTTTCAGCTCCTTTAACTGAGCTTGTAATTGCTTACATTTAAGCGCTTTTACTGCATTACTATCGCGCAGTTGCGAAGGCATCACTGTCAAATTAATGATTTGGGCTTCAGCCAACTTTAATTTTGATTTAATATCAGAATTTGATTCATTCAAAATTCGATATCTATCATCAAGTAATTCTTTTTTTTGTGCAAGTAATGCACCATATGTAACGTTTTGTTGCAATGCGTCTTCTAATGTTCTACCTTTTTCCTCGTAGTTAGTTTGAAGCATACGAAGTTCATCTATTTTTGATTTTTGTTCATTTAATTTATTCTGACGATCTTTGTCTTCTGCTTCTAATGTGGATAATATATGATCATTTTGTGCAGTTTTTGCTGCTGCTAATTGATCGTGAAGCGATAGCGCATGTTTTACAGCGGCGCTGTGCTCCTTTTGTTTCATAACCATATTTGTAAATTGTTCTAATTTTGATTTTAATTCAACTGTTTCTTGTATTTTTAGATTTAATTTCTTTTCTTCAATTTCCACTTTACTCAAAATACTATCACGTGTTTTTGCTGTATCTTCTTTTATCTTATCCAAATGTGAATCGGTTGCTAGTTTTCTTTCATCAGCATCAACTTTTTGTCTTTTTATTGAAGTTTGTACTTCTCGACATTTTAATTGAAATAACGATAGTTGATCTTGTAAACGCGCATATTCTTCTACTAGTGTTAACATATCACGGTCTGATTTACTTTTCAGTGCTAATTTTTTACGATGAGAGACAACACATTCATTAAATCGTATTTGAGAAGATGCTAGTGCTTCAGGACTTGATTCTTCAATATTTTCAACTGTAATAGAAGGAAACACATCGTAAGCTTCATTTTTACTATATTTCATTTCTTCTAACGAACTCAATTTTGATGCTATTGTCAATTTTTGCACGAGAGCTACATGAGCTGGTTCCTGCTCAGCTTTGCGTAAATGGGCAACATCACTCATACTAAAATATCCTCTACTATAATTATTAGTTATTTCCACTCACCACAACAAAATTTCAATGATGGAAATTCTCTCTATCGGGCAAACAGAGTTTGATTTTTCCTTTTACCTGGCATCAACCCGTCAGATTGGTAATCACGACAAACAGCTTCTATGATTGCATGGATTTCACTTCCACGTAGCACATAATGAAAGGAGTTTCATTTGACGAGGGTAAGGTGCGAGGGTGGCTGAAAGGTCAGATAAGTAGGACAAGCAGTGCAAGAGATAATTCAGATCTAGATGTGGAAGGCCTTGCTGACTATGTGATCATGCTTCTCCAAAGGCATGAAGATAAGCACACTCTACGGTCATCATGCACAGGTGAGCTTGTCGATTTTCTTGGTGACGGAACAAAGTCGTTCGTAAGTGATGTTTTTGAATATGTTTGTGGTGAAGATTCAAGTAGAAATAACAATAGTAGACAAAGAGAAGAAGAGGATGAAGATGAAGAGATGGAGTCCAGGAGAAAAAGAAATCGTATAACGGGTGAAGATGAAGATGCTGACGACAGTGCAGCTCATAATGGTGATCGTGTAGCTCTTCATCGTGGCGACAACGAGGGTGGAAAAAATTATGAATTCGAGAGAGGTACGGCCGACAGTGGTGGAAGAGGTAGAGGTAGAGGTAGAGGAGATGCACATGCTTATGACTATGGTCGTGGCGGTCGAGGACGAGGTGGACGAGGTAATTACCAGCAATTCGGAGGCTATGGTAATGGCTACTCCGGGTATGCAGGGTATGCACAAGGAGGACACCTCGATTATGGCTCGATGGGAGGCAGAAGGGGCGGTTTCCCATATAATCAACAACAGCAACAACAACAATACTCCTATGATTATGGAGCTAGTGCAGGGACACAGTTCGTATGGAAATCACCAACAGATCCAGGTCAAGTACTCACCACAGAACACAGTCAAAATACCACAGGAAGCGATGCAAACGTATCAATACAGCAATCATCAAGTAGAGAACTTGAAACCGAACCTGAAGGTGGTCCCTGTGATGGTGACAGCTCTGACTTGTACGGTGACATTGATGGAACGGCAGACTATGAGGAAGAACCAGAGGTAGTTGGTGGTACCAGTATCAGTAACGGTGACAGTACAGAGAAAGTGAATACAACCGACAAATCTCCATATAATGATAGCAACGAAGAGATAAGCTCTGAAGAAATTCGTACAAAAAGGAAAGAACTTACTGAATTGCAATCAGCACAAGAGAAAACTCTATTGAAACAAATTGCCGAAATTAATGGAATGCTATCTAAAGTCAAGGAGAAGCCTGGACAAGAGAAAATTGCAATAGCTATGCAAAGTAAATTGTCTACACTTCAAGTCAAGCTTTCTACTTTGAAGTCTGCAATGTTTGGAAATAGTGGTAGTGCTACCTCGTCTAGTCCACACAAAGCAGCAAGTGCGTCGATCGAAGGCAATGCCTACGGCGGTCGTGGCCGAGGTGGACGTGGACGTGGAGGTAGAGGTAGAGGCCGTGGCAGAGGAGCAGTATTTCGTGGTGGAAGAGGTGCAGGATGCACTTCCTATGTACGTGGTGCTGGTAGAGGAGGATCAGCCTCGTCGGCTCTTGATCTCAGTTTTGCGTAGTATTTTTCATTATTATCCTAAATAGTCGTAAGTAAATATTGTATACAAATCATTATCAAAGAATTACATAAACCGTACATGATTTCATTTTTACCATATTGTCATCCAGTGGTAGTAATCATGTTTAGCTGGGCCCACCCATACGACATGTCCACAAGGATTATTGAGACTGAATTCACTCTACTAGAGTTCTTCGTTTTTCATGCGCTTTCTATTTCTTTTTCTCTGAGCTGCTGCTCCATTAGCTAAGACACGCTCTTTCCCCTGATAGCGTTGTTTTTGGTGATGATTCCAATTTTTCTTGTTCTCTTCAACATTGATTTTTTCCATCATTCTTCTTGCAGTATTTTTACCACCAACTTCATATTGAACCTTTTCTGCAATTTGATCGCTATTCATACCACTCTGTTGCATTGCTAGTATACGCTTCCTAGTTCCCTGTGACAATTTAGTCAAAGCTTCATCGGTCTTCTTGTTTTTGCCAGAAGCAGCATCTACACTACAAGTTATGCATATCAGCATCAAAAATAAGAATATAATATGAATGTATTTCATCTTATTTCGGTTTTAATGAATATAGTGCTCTTCAACTAGACCTTTTCTTTTCTCTCCGGTGAGAAATGCCCGAAGGTTTTTGAAGTCTTGGAACTTTCATTTTTTCTTTTTCTTTAGGGGACTTCGTTCTACAACTACCCAAATTTGCACAACAACAACCATAATGTCACGTACCAATAAAAAGAATTTATATGTTGGTGGTTTGGATGACAAAGTAACAGAGGAGCTCCTAAAAGCTGCATTCATTCCTTTTGGTGACATTAAGAATGTGACCATACCTCGAGACTTTACTGCATTGACATCATCTGGTAGTAATGATAAGTCAGGAAGTAAAGGATATGGGTTTGTAGAGTTTGAAGATGTGGAAGATGCTGCTGCTGCAATTGACAATATGAATGGTGCAGAGATCTTTAATAGAACCATAGAAGTAACAATAGCAAGACCAATGAAGGAACATCGTACTACAGCTATATGGGAAGCTGCAGATACAACGACATCAGAAGATGTACAAGAGCATTAATAGAGTAACCGGACCACCCGAGTCATTTTTTTATATTTGTGAAATTGTACTAAATTGTTTATAAGGAATACAAAATCAGCAAACGTTCCATACCGCACTATTGCACAATCTATTTCTATTTATTCTATTCCACTTTATTTTTACTTTTTCTTTTTAATATTTTCCCTAAAAGTGCTTCGCTGTCCTCATCTGGAAGCAGACATAGCGTAGTCGCTGTAACCAGGATTCCACAGCCCAACCCACTGAGTAAGTGCCACATCAAAGGCCCAAGTGCACTATAGCTCGTAAAACCATCTACACCCGATACCTGCGCATTGTCATACTGTTCTTTGCTTCTTCGAGTGAGACTAGCGGCAGCCACCTCACAAGCCAGGAAGATGGCCACTCTTATTGGCCATGATATTTCTGATTTCTTTTTTATATTTTGATTATGTGTACTTAGGTACCACATACCATAACCTCCAGCAAATATAGCACGAACACACATACCACTTATATTTGCGTATACTATTCTTGCGGCACCGGTAAGTGGTTCTGATATCTCATATGCACCGACACCTGTGGTGGTATTTGCTGTTAAGAGCTTGTAATCGTACGTTACTACTGCATCAATAAATGTTGGGTGTATCACTACAAATGCATATGTTATAGTAGATAGCACCATTACACTATTAATATACAAAAAATGTGCGGGTGGAGCCACTGCGTACATCAGGGCCTCGCTGACTCCATTGATTCCAAGTACAAAAATATATAAACAAAATGCTGTTAATGTTTGTAATGTTTCCTTACTGCGCCATTGGGATGCCAACATATGCGTCATAAATGCATGCACATACGACGGTCCAATTGCTGTGATACTAGCACCCACAAAACCGACAAATAATAGAGACCGACGAAACATGGTTGCTATCAGGTCCACTTCTGGGGTATCCAAATTATCACTATTTTTGTTATTATTATTATTATTATTATTATTATTATTATTATTATTGCTGCTGCTACTACTACTTTGTAATGCAAGACGAGCAAATGCGGACCTGCAGCTTTCTTCTAGTGGTTGCCATAATATACGGGCTATGAGACCACCGTAATTATTACACAGCGCGTATATTCCTTGGTCATGACTATCTCGTGTGAACGTAAGCACGATCTTGTCTGCTTCAGTTAAACCATGTTTAAGCAAACTTGAGCATGTGATTGTACCGGCTAGTTGAAGGGTAGCAGAATCTAATAAGTTCCACATTACATCATCGTCAGCACAACTTACGCGCTTCTTTGTCAAGGGCTGTTTGCTGATTTTCCTGTTATGTTTTTTCTCCTTTACTACGTCATTAGATTGTAATGGTGATGTTAGGAAAGCAGGTAACATATCTTGTATATGTACTTCTGATCCAAGCAAGTGTGATTGCATTATAGCAACCAATAGAATCGTGACACCATAAAGTACCTGTGCCAAGCCAAAACCAACGACACCCCATTGAAGCACTGCTACGAAAACATATGAACTTAAACTTTTTACTGCAACAGCAATACCTTCTGCACGAGCTTTTGGTCCAGCAATAAGATTGACCTGGTATTGATTTATCCATGGTTCTGCACAACACTCCAATAAAGCCCCCATACAGTATAGCAAAACAACGACGGCAGATATCCCATGTATATTAGAATCATCACTATTATTACCATTGATGGTATCACTATTCGTGTTAATTCCTATAGCCGACAATATCCTAATTTTTGTGGATAATACTATATTTTGGGATGAACCAAAACTTATGAATGCGTAAAATGCTCCGATGAAGAACACGCCACAGAACAGCACGAGAGCGGGCACCCATGACAAGTTCACAACCTTTTGTCTTTCTATCTTTCTTTTGCTTGTTATTTCTACATCAGCATTTCCAATATTGATGGTGTCATTATTATCATCATATCCTCGTTTAAGTACAGCTAGACGAACACCTTCTCGTGACAAAAACAACAAGCTATTGAGCAAAAGTTGCAGTTGGACCTGAGCCACACCGAACATCTCAGGTTTCTCCTTACGCACTAAAAGTGCATTGAAGAAGAATGTTACAAGCTTCTTCCCAACGTTACCAAGAAACGTAGCTGTCGCGAGTTGTTGAAATCTATTAGAAATATGCATATCTCTTAATGGATACTATTCACACTATGACAACAATTCGTCACTTTTCAAACCTCAAATCACTACACTTAATTCAGGCGATGTGGCAATAAAGTGCGCCCCAAACTCCTCCCAAGGAATCGTGACCCCCACCTATACTGTTCGTATAGAACTTACGACGGACCATGCCGGGGGTCAACATTTCTAATCTTTAAAGGAGAACTTAATCCTGCAATATGAATAAGACGAAGATGCTACCGCATATTTATGTAGTATGCCTATTTGTAGCACTTTGGTGCATCGTGAGAATCGAAGGGGCTGATGAACAAAGCATGAGTCCATATGAGCAGAACTTGCCAGATTGTTCAGAAGGCTATAAAAAAGTCGTAAAGTTGACAACAGAGAAGGCAATATTATGTCCAATGATAAGAGATGAAGAAGGTTTCTTAGCCGAATGGATTGCTTATCACCAAATGCATGGTTTTGATCACATAATGATCTTTGATGATGGTAGTAGTGACTCTTATCGAAATGAGATTGCACCATGGTTAGATAGTGGTTTCGTAAGTCTTAAAGGTAATTGGACAATGGATAGTATACAGATATCGCCAGCATTTACAAAGAATGAATTCAAACGACGTATGACAACAAAGCAGTTACTAGAACGTGAATGTAAGAAACAAGCACTTGAATGGGGTTATAAATATTTTGTTTCATTAGATATAGATGAATTTATCGTTGTTCATGATTTACCAAGCTCAGAGGGATACCCAATAAGTGTGGTAGATAGCATGCATAACTTCTTCACACAAAGTAATGGTAAAGGTTTATTATTTTTAGAAAAATTTAACTTTGCATCAGTCCCTCATATCCAAGAACCTGTGAACCTACTGACGATAGAAGCGTATCAGTCAAGAATGAAAGAGCTCCGTAGAATGTCTTATTACACTACAGTGATGCCTAAGATTGGCATATTATTACAAAATGGAACTAATTATGATGAGAATACACCCGAATACCTTGCAACGTGCTGCCACTTCCATGGATGCCACGGCCACGATCCTGTTCGCCAAAGTTCATTTTGCAAAGAGCAAGATGGTATACAAAAGGGTATCATTAGTAAAGGCAGTTACCCTGCTCATCAAATGATGATTAATCATTATAGTAGATCATTAGAAAAATATACTGTAAAGGCAGCAACTTGGACAACTGCTGGTGGGGAAGTAAAGGAAGGTCAGACGATAGAACAAGTGACAAAAGATTATGATATTAATAAATTTTTTCAAAGAAATTTAGGATGGAAAGTAGATCGTGTTGCTATCAAATATACATGTCAATTAAGGGAAGTATTAGCTAAAGCGCAAAAAGTGAAACCGTTTATGAGAGCCGGTTCATTATGGTACAGAAATGCGGAGTTCGGCCGGCACGTTAGTGTGCCAGACAAAAGAGGAAGGTATGGAAGACCCAATCCTGAAGGATATCACTTTAAAGATGGCAATCCACATCAATATCATGGCAGTAATAAAGTAGCTACAGAAATGGGTAAAAATGATGAAAAACTTTTTCCAATGCGCCGCAGACGACTGCAGCGCCTGTTGGCTAGTGTGCAATGAGAGAAGGAGCAATAGAAGTAAGTCATAGTAAAATAAATTTGTAATCATGTTTAATTATGTTTATTTATATAGCTAAATATTATATACAAACTATGTACTTACCAAACTCCGGGAAATATACGATACGGAACATGGGTCTTGTACTGCTGCCACGTGAGAGAACCATACTTGGCGGCACAGAGTTCGTCATCGTCGAGTTGCCGAGGTATGAACAATGCTACATAATATAATGGATATAGCAATGGTATTAGCGCTTGCATCCATGTGTCACTCACAATCACTCCTGGTAACGCTAATGCTATAGCTTGCATAATCTCTCCAGCATAATTAAAATGGCGCGATACCCCCCAAAATCCGGATATTAGAATCTTATTGTTTTTCGGTAATGATTTTTGTTCAATAAAGCCAAAAAAACATGCCTTATTTTTAGGATTACGTTTATAAAAATATTTTTGCATATTAGCCCCGCGTGTGCAAATCCATCCTATAAAATACAGTGTTGTTATCAAAACACACTGAACATGAGTAATGTCCTGTGCTGCGCTCACTAAGCGATGTATTCCAATACAATAGAAAAAAGGGTAAAAGAAGAAACAACCCCATAATAATTTGGCTCCAACTTTTTCAGCAAATAAGTCATAAGTGTAAAGATGAACTTGTTCTCCAGCGAGATATTCAAACAGAAAAAATGTAAATAATGCAGAATAAGTTTTCAGTGCTAATGATATAGATCCACCGTTTTCATGTTTTTGTACTTCCATAGCAGAGCAAATGTTCAGTTGTAAGTATGTAGCTCCAACTATATATAGCCACATTTTGATATCAACACCCAAAATTCGAGGATTCCATTCTGTACCCAGCAGTAGTCTGGACAAGGCACTTGGCATACCAGACCGTTTATCTTCATCTTGTTTATTTGTTGTTTTGCGTGGTGATTTACGTGTACCTTGCACGCCTTGGTCAGTAGTTGTACATCGGCTGCGACTACAATACTCTTCTTCTTTGGCGTTGGTGTACCCTCTTGCGTAAAACCAAACACTGATCACAATACCGAGTACACATGCAGATAACGCTGCACCGTTAAAATGTTCATAGAATGCTCTACGTGGAAC
>JACKZZ010002205.1_pt1 | contig 11641 bp, 10 predicted proteins | sample 8027871 | NCBI WGS metagenome assembly JACKZZ01 (sample SAMN15724774, study PRJNA655200) | protist metagenome | isolation source: fluorescence activated cell sorting (FACS) single amplified genomes of... | place: USA: West Boothbay Harbor, Gulf of Maine | collected 2000-07-19
TGGCGGTATGTAGACACGGATATCCCCGAAATCCGCTGAATTTTCGCGGAAAATTCCGAGAAATTTCCGAGAAATTTCCCGGGAAAAGTCGACGAAAACAACAGGGGCGTAATGAGTGGGCGGCAGAGAGGGCACCAGAAAACGAATCGAGAAAAAAAAGCCGAAAAATTAAGGCTATTTCATCATCAAAGACGAAATAAAAAATCGGCCTGGTTCGAAATGATTTAAAGTGCAGACTTTAATGCTTCAAGCGTAATACAGCGCACATTCAAGCGCTTTTTTAAACTTTGAAGTGTCTTCGTACCCATTGGCGACGCGGGAAGGCCTGTCCCTCTGATGGCCAATCGTTCACTTGGCGTGAATTCTCGAGTTTGTTCTCGCCTGTCTATCGTACGCTCTCTGCTATGACCCGACTTACGCTGCCTGGAATGGCCAATTTTTTTTTTTTTTTTTGAATAATAAATCGGCTTTTGAAATTTTCCGAGGAAATGGGGTTGTAGCATTGGGGTGTCTTGGTGTGAAAGGTTTAATTCTTATGTTATTCACGTTTGAGTTGAGGAGAAGAGAGGAAGTGTGTTAAAAAGGTCGGAGAAATTGCCCGAAGAAATAAATCCCGGAAGAAATAAATCCCCGAAGAAATAAATCCCGAAATAATATCGGTTGGGAGTGTAGTACCTTCGTGTCAGTTTTGGGGTGGTTTTTGGCGATGGCTTGGGTGAAGGCGACGTCTGGAAGAGAGAAAGAAATGGAAGGAAAGGGGGGGGGAGGAATAGGGGTTTAGAGAGTATGGAGAGGAGGTAGAGGGATTAAACGTTCTTTTTTTCAATAAGACAACTTCGAAGACGATTAACGGTTGTTGTTGACACAATATGATAACGTCAAATGAGGCGGGGAGGATTAGCAGAACCTTTGGCGACCGTTGGCAGGAATCGTTCTTCTGATGCTTTTGCTTCCCAGACGACGTCCCAGAATGGCCTGTGGAGAATTTTGATGAGAAAAAGGGCAAGAAATGATTCAACAAGACTGAAACTTCACCTGACCGAACCGAAGACAAAGAAGCCAACGCACGCTTCCATCCCGGCGACCCCATCACTTTGCTCATTGAAGACTTAGAGCCATCACGTTGGCGGCCTCTTCCTTCCAACGGGCTCCTTTGAAGCGCGTTTGTGTGGTTGTCAGGATAGGGCATGAAGGAAGCCATTGCCATTCCTTTGATGACGAGGGGTTGCTTTGCTTTTTCTCCCGAAATTTTGTTGAATCGTTCCAAAAGGCTAAACTTTTGCTTCAAAGGCCTGTCCTGGCGTCTGATAGGAGAGCTAAGGCCTTTTAGGGGAGCAGAAAGCGGCCGATGGGAAACGCCTGTTTGGGTCACAAGACACTGGTGAGCTTTCTTCATTTCCATGTCCGATCTAAATTGTTTCTGAATCGTTCGTATTCTCCCTATGACGTTTTCTCATCCTTCTTCTAATCCTTCTTTCATTCATTTTCCATTCTTTCTCCACTTTCTTTCACCAACAGCGGGTTGTGTCCCCCGGAGCCGGTCCCGAAGCCGCTACCTCAACTTCTTCAAACTCCAATTCCTCGGATGCATCCCCTAGCGCCGTCTTTCGCGAGTCCCGGCGCAACTCCCTCAAAACATACCCTGCTGCAGCCCGCAAGCGCCAGTTCAATGCCAAGGTTTGCCTAACGAAATTCTCCGACTCTAATTCTCCGACTCTAATTCTCCGACGACTCTAATTCATCGACTGTAAAGAAGCCCTTAGGGCAAGTCTCTCGTCGTAGCAAGCCGAGTTCAAAGCACAGTCTTTTTGGAAAGGACAGAGAAAGTAAATCAAAACTTAAGTTTCTGATGCACTTGCGTTGTGCTCGGGGCTCAAGAAGCAGTGTGAATAACCCGCAACGTGCCGCAAGCAGTCGGCCAGGTGCGAAAAAATCGCCGCTAATTCGCCGCTAATTCGCCGTTTAATTCGCCGTTAGTTCTCTGTGAAATCTCCGTGAATTTTCCGTTAATTCTGCATTAATTCTCCGTTTATTCTGCATTAATTCTCCATCAATTCTCCGTTAGTTCTCCGATAATTCTCCGATAATTCTCCGACAGCTCACGTCAAAAATCGCCACCGATCGCAGTCGTTTCCTGCTGCCGGTACGAAAAACCACCCGAAAAACTCCCCCGGAAAAATCGAAAATTTCACCCGAAAAATTGTCGAATTTTTAGACATCCAGCCTGATTATTTCGGCCCCGATAACCGGCTTCGGAGCGATGAAACGGCCAGATCAACACGTGGCAAAGGGTCCGAAAAATAAAAAAAATCCGCCCGAAAAAATCAGTTGAAAAAATCAAATGTACCCGAAACCATCATCCGAAATGATAAAACTATGCGGCATCGCGGCTTGTTTCCGCGCATTTTTCACGCCATATTTATCTCCTATGTTTTAAAAACCTCAAAAATTTTAATTTTTCGGGACGGTGGTTTTCCAGGATTCCACGAGCGTGGACAGATGGGCCAACACAACCCCCCTCCTCTCGAACAGTGACGTCAGCTGACTTCCGAAGCCGACAAATTATTAAAAAAAATAATATCGCGGCTGAGGAGATGCTGATGCGGCATGGGCCGACAGATTTACCGCCGTCACCCGAGTCATCTCGAATGTTGGCTCCACTAAGCATCTTAAACAACTATTCAAATGCAGGCAAAAATGCTTATGCTAGCAAGCAACCACGAGAATCACAGAGTAATGCTATCCCGACATCAACGGCTAACCCTAATTCAAAAAATCTGAATAACGAAGGGGGGGGGGGGCCGGAAAACCCCGGCCAAAACCGGTCATTTATCGGCGAAAATGAATAATTTTTCGGCCGAGAAAGCTGAAGGTGCGTCGGGAGGCGAGGCGAAAAAAAAACTGCCGAAAAAATCGGCAAAACTGCCGAAAAAATTGGATCCGCATGCGTACACAGTGTCGCGATCGGAAGAAGAGCAGATGTGCGTTGACCAGACGCGCGAATTAATAAATAAAAAATCGCCCGGGATTCTCCGGCAGTACCGGGATGATGACCATAAGCTCTCGCGTATCGTCATGCGAAAACATCGGCCGAAAAACGGGTATAATATCCCCAAAGCGGCGCGTTTTTTCGCGGAAACTGTTGCATGGCGGAAAGAGCATCATATAGAACACGTGAGAAGGTTTCCACCGGAGGCACTGCAAGTGGCCAATTTGTTGCTGCCGGATACTATACCATCTACGACAGGCAGATCAGGGAAGGATGGGATATATGACAGAAATGGTCATCCTGTGTAAGGAATATTTGTTTAATACTGTTTTTTTTTGCCTTTTGTTTCTTGTGAATAGATCATTATCTTTTGATTCTTTCATGTTAAGTAGACTAAATACATTAAACATCTATTAGATACGTGCTTAAATTCGGTCTCACAAGCATGCGAGACTGCCTTGCCAGACTCACGCTCCAGGTAAGCTTTTTTGACGACATTTACCGGGGTTTTTGCAGCGTTTTTTTGTCGATTTTTGTCGATTTAGTGTCGACTTTTACCGTTTTTTTTTGTTTTATTTTTTTTGTCGACTTTTACCGTTTTTTTTGCGTCCTTTTGTGTCCTCCTCCTGATTTTCGCGCCGAAACCCGACTTTTACCGCATATTTCTCTGTGATTTTCCTGATTTTTTCGCTGGAAATACGGGCAGGATTGGGCACAGTGTCATGCGCACGCTGTGGAGACGATGGAATTGCAGTGTCGACGACAAACTGTCAAAACAGGGAGATGGATCAACAAGATTCGGTTGATTCTCGACTTGGAAGGCGTCAGTCTGTTTGCGATCAAAGGGTTTTTAGCCTACGCGAAAATCATAACGGAAATGGATTCAACGTATTACACGGGTCTGATGTTATCCACACATGCTATTAACGTCCCGTCGTCACTCTCATGGGCATATGCGCTCATCAAACCGTTTCTCTCCGTCGGAGTAAAGTCGAAAATACAAATATACACCGGGAGATCGACGTATGAGCAAGTGTTGTTGGATATCATCCCAAAGCATAGCCTGCCTATAATCTATGGCGGAACACTTGATTGGGACCCACCAATTGGCGATAGGGTCGACTGGAAAGCGCATGACGCACGCACACGACAGACGGCTAGGAAACGATTCAAGTGTGAATCAACGCCACGTGCTGGGACGAACGGGTTGCAGAAAGTGGTGATGAAGGCAAAAAGCACCCATGTCGTTCGTTTGGAGGTTGTCCCTGGCAGTGAGATACGCTATTTCTTCGAAACCTCCTCCACTGCGATACTCTTTGAAGCTCAGATCATTGAGCCTGTTTCGAAAGAAGCCAAGTCCCAGAAGGGAAAAACCGCCCGATTCGCAGTGGATCCAGTGCAGGTTGAGTCGTCCGATGTGCCCTGGCTCTCGAACGTAATCATGTTCGAGAAAGCCACAGTGCAGCTTAAGTGGACCAACAATATCGGCTTTTTGAAGACGAAAGATCAAACGTTAACGCTGGGGGTGGATGTTGTGCAGCATCACGCGCCGGAGTCGGACGGGAAACTAGGCCACGTGTCACTGACATGATGATTTTTACGCCGATAGGTGGTAGCAGCGCTAATCGGCCGGGCATGCCGTGCGGCGCGCATACTTACTTATTATTATTCCTACTGTTTTAGAGAAATTCGCCAGAATGCAATTGCATGAGCAACGAGCCAGTGCGGGCATATGTGCTGCTACACGTACGTACGAAGCAATAAACAATAAATAATAATAATGCAATAAATAGGGCATAAGCTGCAATAGCTGCCGCCATACGCATGTCGGCGCACGCGCGCGCCGTACGTACGCACGCAACTACGTTTTACCAGACACTGATGAGCACATTATTGAGTCAAGGCCTAAGCTTTCGACGGCGGCTCAGTGTACGTCACATGCACCGCCGCACTCGATCGATCATGTCACAGATCACTGTCGGCAAAAATTACTAAAATTACTTATCGATCTCTGCCGATGAGCTATCGTTTTCCTTTATTTTGTCGGGAGCAAGATCGGCAAGGTATGGGCTGGAGAACCTCATATTAGACTTATCATGAACGACAACTGCAGACTCTGAGTACGGACTCACCGGCACTGCGTGTGTACCGGGTGTAGGCACAGGCACAGCAGTTGCTCCAGGTGTAAGCATGCAGAACTTCTTTCTGGAAGGCGGATGGCGGCAGAAAGCGAAAACAAAATCAAACAAATCCAGAAAACTCTAACTTGATTGTGGAAGGCATCTTGCAAGGCTCTAGCGCGGGGCCCAGACCGCCCGCTGGTACCAAGTTTTTCGCAAGGAGAAGAAGTCAGAGCATTTGCCAACACCGAGCACCAACGGCAAAGGCTAGAAAAAAGCGCTAAAAAAGGAGAGCGCCAGGAGATCCGCGACTTCCTTAGATCGGAGGCGTGTTGTGAAGTTGTTTTCTGGACACGATGGTAAACATTTTGAACTTGTTGAATGCAATCAAATCCCCTTGTTTCATGGTTGTGAAACTTGTTCACTTTTATTCAATCAACTTCTTTTTTTGGGCAAAACGCAGGCTTTGAGAGACTTATCAATGATGTCGTGCGGCCCAGCGCGGTGTCTTCTCTTAGTTGTTCTCGGCACCAGAGTTGCCGATGGCGCCTGGGTTGCGGGCGAATCTGCTGCTTTAGAAGCGTCGGGGATGGGGGGCTGGACTGGCCCTTCAAACGGCACACAGTCCGGAAACTTTCTGGAATCCTTTCAAACCCAAGGCGCCGATAAACCCCACAAACTGATGGAGCCATCCTTTGTCTCAGAAGAGATCTCTGAAAAGGATGCGCCTTCTAATTGCACGGAAAAAGAAGGGTATTTCAAGAAACTCAATGGGGAGTGTGCGACCTGTGAGGCGGGCTTTTTTTGCCCGGCCGACACGTCTTTACCAGTCCAGTGCAATGAGATGCTAGGAGACTATTGTCCGGGGGGCAAAGATGCTGGAAGCCCTGAACCGTGCCCGGTCGGATTTGTTTGTCCAGGCACTGCGCGGAAAGTGAATTGCGATTATTACACGCGATCGGATGTCCAGAAGGACGCAAGCATTGGGATTTATTGCCCGGAAAGAACCCCAGTTTTCCCCATGTTCTGCCCTCTGGGCTATTATTGCCCGAATCCCTCAACGAAAGAGCTCTGCGCGAATCACCAGCATGCTGAACGAACTGCATGGGCCCGAACTCTCGAGGACAGGTTTGGCATGAACCTCTGGCGACGCACCAGAAAACCTACAAAAGCCCCGACCCGCGAGGCTTTCAATTGGACAGAAGAATGGGTAAAGTTGAGAGCAGAACGAGAAAGAGAAGCATTGGGTGACAATGGGGCTTCGACAGGTGCAACTATCGAACTGACAAGATTAAGAACGACAACGGACGCGGAGGGAACAAAACCTCCAGCTGACTGGGAAGTTAAAGAGGTCGCTCAACTGGCGGAGCTGAGAAGACGAGTTAAAGCGCAAAGGTGTGCCAAGGTGTTCAAACTCGCGGAACAATGGCGCGATGAAAAAGAGGCTGAGGAAAAAAGAGCTGCGATAGCGAGGAAACTGGCCAAATTCGGATTCAGCGTTACGACAAAACCTACCCAGGCAGCCAAATTAACCCCAACAGCTCCAATCGATCCAATGTCTCCAATTGATCCTGCCCTTTCTGCCTCGCAATTGATATTTGCGAAGCTTGTTGAGACTGGCCTAGCCGCTACTACGAAGGGCTCGGCTTCTGGTATTGACGACGAAGAGTGTGCACCGGTAGGAGGTCACTGCAACCGTGAAATCTGCGAGTTCTCAAAGCAGAACGGGACAACCGAAAAGGAAACGAGTAGATACAGGATATTCAGTAATTATTGCTGCTGTGGCACCAGCGCCAATACATGCGAAACCACGAAAGAATCGATGGAGTACTGGCCCAACGACACGGACTTCGGCGAATGCAAAGGACCGACTCAGGAACCCACAAAGTACCCCATCCGCTCTCCAAGCAAAAGCCCCGTTACCACTTCTCCATCGTTCGCTCCAACTGCCAACCCTACATATTTCGTGGGGAAACAATTCGACATCCACAACATATATGAGGCACAGACGGCCATCTATTGTCCCACAGGCTCCAAAGAGTTGCGCTATTGTGCGTCTGGCTTCTACTGTACCGGCCCTGCAAACCAGACACTATGCTCTGCGGGGTCATTCTGCCCAAAGGGCTCGCGAGAGGTGATTTTTATTTCAAGAACGAATGCATACATTTTTGTTGAAAAGTCTGTTTTCTATTTTTGTCGTCGAAGACCCCCTCTTAGTGACACCATTATGCCATGTAGGACCTCTTGTGCACTGCTGGCTATTACTGTCCAACACCCCGAACGATGATTGCTTGCGAACTTGGACAGTATTGTCCCGCTGGGTCTAAATATCCGCTTCCTTGCAGCGTCGGGCACTATTGTCCACATCCTTCTGTTCAGCACAGCTGTGACACAGCCCTCGAAGCTGACAGGATAAAAGAGGTCATGAAACAGCTCAACAAAGCGGCGAGAGCTTCAGCCATAGCCTTTGGAAAAGATCCCTCCGACGTTCGTCAATTCGACGCTATAGTCATTAACGGGCCTGGGGTTTACTGTCCCGAACGCTCGACTGAGGTTCGTCTCTGTCCTACCGGCTTTCGATGTGCTAACTCGTCAACGAAAGAGATCTGCATGGCATCAGAGTACTGTCCAGAAGGAACACGCCACAAGCGACTCTGCCAAGCAGGATACTACTGTCCGAACGCGACTGTGCAACTCTATTGCGAAAAGGACGAGGGCAGTACGCTAGATATTCACTGCCTACCGGGACAACCTTGCTTCTCGTGGAGATTCTCGCACGAGGACTTGTCGAAGCTTCCAAATTATTTGGTTTATGATGTTGGCAATAAATATTGCCCCGAAGGATCAGTCAGCTCCGAGCTGTGTCCACGCGGATATTATTGTCTGACACCAGACGTGAAAGCCCATTGCAGTTTGATTAATGTTGATAGAGACAGAAACCACCGAAGCAGCGAGGGGATTGACAGATATTTCAATTCGCATTATGTAAATGAACGTGATACTCATGGCCGGAGAAATATGGCCGTTACGTGTCACCGACGCGGCAGCAGCATGTGGCACTTTTGCCCAACTGGATTCACGTGCAACAATCCAATTGATAACCCTATCAAATGCAACGATGGAGCTTTTTGTCCGATGGGAAGTTATTGGGACACAACGTGTCCAAAGGGTTATCGTTGTCCGAATGCCACCACCATGCTTCAGGTATTGTACATTTATAATTTGCTCGCCGCTCAACCCACATATTCAACTCATTTTTGCGTCCTTTTTTCACCGTTTGACAGTGCAAGAAAGGCGAGTTCTGCCCTGCCGGCACCTCCAAGAAGGATTCAAAGGAAGCGCTGTGCCCGCCAGGAAGCTTCTGTGCGACGACGTCTGACATAGAAGTATGCTCATGTGGTACGTACTGCCCGGTTGGAAGCACGGCAGCCAAGGAGTGCGAAGCCGGAATGGTGTGCGATACAACCCAGAACCACACAGAGTGTCCAGAAGACCACTACTGTCTCCAGGGCATGGTCAAGGCTGTCGCATGCCCTGCTCGCTCGAGTGCACCTAGTGGCAGCTCATCCCGTGGCGACTGCACGTGTGACCCCGGTTATTCGGGCGACTTGGCGGATCCCGATATGGCCTGCACTGCAGACAGCGGCAGCACCCACGCCCTCACCAAGTCGCAAATTGGCCTTGTAGCTGGTGGGGCTGTGGCGCTGTTATGCCTACTGGGGTGTCTGGCAGTTTGCTTGATCAAACGATTCCGAAAATTCAATCAAATTTTGAACGAATCGGACATTACAATTCTGAACACTCTAGGCGCCGGGAACTTTGGAGTGACGTATCATGCCAAATACAAAGGCTTATTCGTAGCTCTTAAAGTTCCAAAGGGTAAGTCGGATATGGACGAGCTTCTGGCCAACCTTGAGGTAGGTTAACCCCGATAGCAGCCTTGGAAATCGTTATTCGTCTATGATCAGCTATTTTTATGTTTAACTGCTTCTGTGCATCTCAGATTGGGTCTCACCTGAACCTGATGGAGTTCATCGGAATATCGATGATCAAGGGCAAGCTTTGCACTGTGATGAAGCTGTACGAGAATGGATCATTGGATGCACTACACCACACCTACGACTTTGTCACCCCTGTCCACTTCTTCAAGCTATTGCATGATGTTTCCAAGGGCTGTGCGCATCTGCATTCGCTTGGGATTGTTCATCGCGACATCCGCTGTGCTAACGTACTCATTGGTGGCGACCTGGCTCGTGGAGCCCAAAAGGGCGGTTTCCAGGCAGTATTAGGTGATTGGGGTCTGGCCAGAAAAGTAGACAAAGGGAACTCTACTTCCAGGGAGGTTGACGACGCCACTTTCGGCGCTGAAGTTGGCACTCAATCTGTGAAAAGTAGTGATGAGGGTTTGGAATACAAGTCGAGTTGGAATAGTGAAAGCGGAATGAGCCGCACGGTAAAGTCGCTGTCAGAAGCGGATGCCATCTTCACGAGACACCAGAAACTCAAAAAAAGCAAAAGCATCCATCCAAGACTCAGACCTGGACCGATAGACCGAAAACATGAGAGTGGGTCTCTCGGATCACGCAGTGATGACAGTAGCGACGTCGATACACCCTACGCGAAGCCGTTACAACGACACAAGAAGACCCTTGGACCGTATGCCCAATTAGAGATGAAGGCAGACGATTTGAGTGACAATTCTGAACCTGAGTGGCAAAGGTATTTTGTTGAGGCAGCTACTTTTTTAGTTCGTTTTGTGATGTATTTTTTGGCAATATTTAACAGTATTTCATTTTTCATTTTTTCCAAGGGCGGTTGGACAAGGCGATGCTTTGTCACCACGGACCAGCATGCCCTACGATGTCAAACTTTCGAAAAACTCGCACCACAGCTCTTTGCCAAGCCAGCCACCCAATATGGACAGACGCTCAAATGACACGCAGAACAGCGAGGAGAAACGGAGCACCCACAGAGCCTCGATAAACTCCATTTCAAAAGGGGCGATATCTGCCTATCATGTCAACACAAGCCAGACCCCTTGGCCATGGTCCGCGCCAGAAGTGACTCTTAAACAGCGATACACGATGGCAGCCGACGTCTACATGATTGGCGTCCCCATGTGGGAAGTGCAGAACAAGGGGGCTGACCCGTATAATTGGAAGGAACACGCAAGGGATCCCTTTTCAATAATTAAGAATATCGCCGAAGAAAAAGTGTGCCTGAAGTGGGGTCAGAATATTCCGTCTGTGGTCGCCAAGTTGGGACGCATCTGTCTCGCTGCTGACCCTGAGATTCGCCCTGACAGCAGCCAGCTTCAAACATGGATTGATAAAATGCTCAAAAAGGCACGCAATGACACGAATCAAACCTCGCAGGCTCAGGAGCGAGCAGCAGCTTGTGCCGCAGCCATAGCAGCAATGAAACTTGCCGCGAGCGCCACGGCGTCGAAGTCCTCAAAGTCCAGACCCCAAGGCTCGACGTCACGTGACTCAAAATCACGAGAGGGCTCAGTATCAAGTCTGCCCGAAGAAAGGAAAAGTGGGAATTTCGCAGACAGCAAAAACAGCACAACAAGGGGCGGCAAAGACATGGTCACACCAAAACATTCAAATGTTGCTACCGGCGAAAGTTCCGTTTCCAGACATGATCCAAACGTGGAATCTAGAAGACCGAAACGATGCAGGAGGCTTTCAATAGGATCTCCACGCCTTACCCTTCGGCTGACTTCACCCCAAAGAATCAAGCTGCAAGAGAGAGCATGTTGTGGCGAAATCCTGGGTACTCTCCTCCGAACGATGGGGGAATTTTGGGCAACCTGAAACACCCTACAGCACTCCCGCAAGACATTACGCAAGGCTCACATAACCTTCCAGGCGTGAACATTGACACTTCAGACACTGTAGCCGAGAGGCGCGGGGCAGAGACTAAGTCGTCGTGCTTACCCGCTGGCACTGGATCGAAGTTGTCAGGAAACCAACCGCCGCCGACCGAGAGCGGCCCTTATTTGGCCGTCGCCTCGCAGCAGAGTGATTCGGCTGTGAGAATTCCAGAGGCATCAAGTGACATGACGCTTTCTCAATTCGGCGACATCTTTGGTAGTAAGCACAATTGAGCAGCATGACGATTGTTGAGCGCCTAGCTATGCTACTCCACAATCATTCGATCGTATCCTTGCGCAAGGGAATCGAACGCAGTGCGCTCTAACAAAGCAATAGGCGCATGCAGCATTAGCATAGATGCGCTGCATGCTGCTGCTGAGCGCACGTAACGGGCATTCGCAATCTTGCTGCTAGCCTTTCGTTTGGGTAAACGAACCGAGAAACTCTCTCCCTTTTCTAATGTTGCGTAAAACCCTTCGTCACTATTCAATGTAGACACATCAGTGTCTTACGTACGTTGCGGCATGCTGCGGCCGCTGCATGCATGCTGCCGCAGTCGCTCGCGAAGCGCCAGATAGAGGCGGCGCGGAACCGCGCCATGCATGCTTGCTTGGCAAGCACATGCAGAGTGCTCACAGTTTGATGCTGCCGTT
>JACKZZ010004881.1_pt1 | contig 11636 bp, 9 predicted proteins | sample 8027871 | NCBI WGS metagenome assembly JACKZZ01 (sample SAMN15724774, study PRJNA655200) | protist metagenome | isolation source: fluorescence activated cell sorting (FACS) single amplified genomes of... | place: USA: West Boothbay Harbor, Gulf of Maine | collected 2000-07-19
GACTTCTATGAGACCCTTAAATGTGTTATGATCCCCACTGTGTAAGTCCTCATTTGGGTGCATCCTCACCCCTCTCACAACCCCCAAAGGCAACACCTTAGCCCCGTCAGCTCCTGCTTTCGCTTCCCCTAAGTCGATGTCTAAAGTGTAATCCCCACCGGCTGAGGAGCCCCAAGTCAAAGAATTCAACACCCTACATAAGATTCCTCCGCCTTCCCCGTCGTCTGCTCCATCAACTCCCACTCCGCAACCATTCTTATCTTTTTCACCGAATTCATCCGTTGGCTCCTGGTTCTGGTGACCAGGACTCTGAAAGAAGAGCTTCCTAGCAGACCCCACAACCGTCAACAAATCCTGTCTGTTAGCCGCCAAAGTAGCTACGTTAAACGAATGGTCCATCTTATACAAAACGTTTGCCCAAACCGAGTAAAGCCCTGGGGCTGGAAACCCTAGGGGATTCGCAGCTTGCTCCCTCAAAGGCGGCCCTATCCGGGGACCACTGCCACTGCCACCGGAACTACCAGAGGACCCAGCGCCAGCAGCGGAGGCAGCCGGGACCCCGCTTGATGAATTAGAGCGGGCGCCAGCTTTGAAAGCAGATTTCGCCCCGTTCTTGCCCCTTTTCCCCTTAGCCTTGAAGCTCGCCGGACTAATTCCCTTCCGAGAATTGAGACTGCTGAGAGGTGGCGGTTTAGATCCTCCGCTCCTCTTAACCGTGGTTTGCGACCGCCTGGAGGTGAGATGCCGCCTCCCCGACGTCTGCAGCCCCTGAATCGTATTTTGACCATTAGGAGGTTCCGAATCCCCCTCCGCCGCCCCAGAATGCCCTGATTTGTCCTCAGTCTGACCCTCACTCCGAGCCCCGTCCATCTGACTCCCCAGACTCTGTCGTTCCCTCCCCAAAGCTGCTTCTTGATGTTCCCGGATCGTGCGGTAGTTGGAGTCCATCTCTTGTTTCAGTCGATCCCGGGTGTGTAGAGCGCTGGGGAGCCCCTCCTCCCGGGTGTGCAGCGGGCTGGCGACCCCCTCTTCAGGAGGACTAACATGCAACCGACTCTGCAAAGACGGAGGCGGCGTTCTCCCATCCGCCACTGACACATCTGTGAAAGCATCCGCCGCCCTCGCTACGTCCGCAAAAGCCGAAGTTGGTGTGGGCAACGGACCCGTGCTGCTAGCTCCCTTCCCCCGCCCCGAAATCCGCTTAAAACTTGCGAGGGGGTTGTTGGGTGAGGCAAACATTATGCTCGCTTGAAGGGGGAAGTGCTCGCGCAACCGCTCGGCTCGCGCAGTCGCATTTCCCACAACGGCATTGGGATGCCGCCCAATCTTCTGCAACCCATTTCCCCGCGACAACTGCTGAAGAAACGCAGGCGGCCGAATCGGTTCAATGTGACTACTGGCCGCAGAGACACCGGCGGCGACAAGGAGAAGAAGCACCCTCGGAACCACGACGAAAACGGACCTCCGGACGTACATCATGATTCATAAAATCTGTGAAATAATCCCTTAAAACAGGGTAGTAATCTCTACGTTATCAGACACTCATAAGGGCCCACCGAGTGCTGCAGGTGGACCCCAAACGGCTCTATTCTCTACTACAAATCAGACTACGGCCGCTGCTAGCGCCATGAATTATGAAAGACAATAAAACCGTCGGTACCTCACTACCCTACATTTTTTCCGTTACTGTGCTACACAGACTCCACTCCAAGTCTGACTCCGCTCATGATTCAAGCCTCGCAAAACTCGGTTCTACGCACCGTACGAAAGGTGCCGTACGCAGGGAACACAGCCGCCTTGGACTCCGAAATCCGACTGCAAAACAAACCGAAAACGCTTGAGACAGGACCGGAAAAATGAATAACACTTCAGCCTTGAACCTTGGTAAAGAACTTACCACCCAACGTAGAATCCAATCGTCTCATGCTGGTCAAAATCCACTTACCCGTGTCATTCACCGAAAGCGTCTGATTCGGATCGATATTCACGGCTGGGACTTGGACTCCATTCAGAGTTGTGGCAACAGCTCCTGGTGGAGCCGCCTGCAACGCCTTGGCCACCGACTGCCCCACATGTTCCGCCACCGATCTTCCTTTGAGAGCTACATTATCGTTCGGAGGGTGTAGCTGCTGAGCCTGTGCCGGGGGCAGCCCAGGCCCCGGCGTCTCTGGTGCCTCATTCTGAGGCTGCAGAGCCTGAGCCTGCGGTGGAGCTGCTGCAGGTGCATTCTGCTGAGCCGGAGGTGCTGAAGGTGCATTCTGATGAGCCGGAGGCTGCTGCACCTGCGCCGGTGCGCTCGGAGGCTGCGCAGCTTGCTCCGCTGGTTTTGCGACTTCCTTGGCGTTCTTGGGCTTCTGGGACATCTCGGGTTTGGCAGACGATTTCGGGCGCATTCCAGCCTGAGAAGCTGACGCTGGACCTGGTGGGGCCGGTGGAGCCTCGGGTTTGGCGGCTTTCGGTTGCGGCCCAGGTTGAGGCCCCTTCTGAAGCTTGCTATCTGGGACCCAGATCCAGCGCCCAGACGGTGGGCCCGCCTTCTCTCCAGCAGCGTTAGGATCCGCGTTATCCTGCAGGATTGAAGCAGCGATGATATTGCTCCCATTTTTCATCTCCCCCCTATTGCTCCCACCTTTAATCTCCCTCGCAGCAGGTGGTGGTGGTGCCACCGGCAAAACAATCTCCACCGTTCTCCGGCCCTCACTCTTCGTGTAAACGGTTTTCCCAGATCCTTCTCCCGGCCGAGTGACCTGCAGGAAGCCCTTCCCTTTGAGGATTTCCCCGACCGGGACTCCGCTCTTCCTGGATTCCTCCAACATGCGTTGGAAGTCCCAGTCCGCGCCAGGATCGGTGCTCCTAATGCTGACTACGCCTTCTCCCAACCCCAATTCCACAACAGTTCGATACGTAGTGTCTAAATGAACGTGATTCGCAGCCACCGTAGAAGCACCCCCCACTGTATTGCTCACAACTGACTCCTTCGCCAGCACCCTTTCTGCAGCTGCCTCCCTCTCCCTTACTGCAGAACTCTCCCGTTCTTCGGCCGCGCCAGCCGCAGCCTCCCGTCGTGCATTCTCCTGGGCCGCGGCTTCCCGTCGCGCATAGTCCTGGGCAGCTTCGCGTCTGGCGTCATCCCTGGCTGCCACTTCACGCCTGGCGTCATCTAGGATTTCCGCTTCTAAGTCCGAAACTTCAGTTCCCACGAGCGAATTCCCTCCACCAAAAGAAGCAAACGCCACTACTTCCGGGTTCACCGGTGGTAGACTCTCGCTGTTGGAGGTGAGGCTTTTGAGGCGGGCATGCCTTGGGACCCCGGAACCAGAGCGACGGTGCTTCCTCTTAGACCGTACCGGAGGCGAGACTTGGAAAGCGGGGACCGCGCACGGGAGCGCAGCGAGACCCGCTGCAAAAATCAGGAGAGAAGTCCGCATGTTGAAAACGGCCGGAGGATCTCAATTCAGGCGGATATCGGGGGGCTAAGCATGATGAAAGTGTCCTTGAAATTACTACACGTAGAGCTACTACGTCTGGTCAGACAAAAATTTGTCTAAGACTGAGAGATGTAGCCAGTAGACTACGAAATGACGGCGGTCTGCTGCCGTCTGCTACGTTATCGGAATACAAACAATTTCACCTCTTTTCGGGCTTAACAACTACGCTAAGCAAAATCTAGGGGACAATACAACGGGCTTGTAACCGTCCGTCCCAGAAACCAACCGGCGACATCACGAAGGTTTGACTTTGTCTCATGTTGACTCATATTCTGCCTCTTTCGGTGCTGATATCGACGTTCTTGGTGATTTCTCGGATAATCAACCCGCAAGTGCCTCGGCAACCCGACTGGGGGCCCGGAACACGCTCTCCAGCCCTTAATTCAAGCACCTGCAGCGACGGAATCCGGGTCGGATTCGGTCGACAGAGGTGGATTAACTGCTCTTTTCGAGTACTTGTTGCAATTCATGATAACCCGAGCTGGGCTCGTTATACAGGTGGTTTCCTGTGCATTCAGCGTCCTCGAGCGCCCCGGCATCCGATCCAAACCAAGACCCCTGAGCGGACCTTCCCCCGAGACGACTCGCTTGCGGACTCAAAAAAATTGTTACTACCGTTCAACTTCTTGCGTGAGCTGCTAGTGCGTCGAATCGAGACTTGGTTACTTGATATCGTCTTACTACCATTGGTATTCCTCTGTAAAAATTCTCAAAACTCTGAGGATTGCGACGTACTTGGTACTACCCTGAAATGAGCCTAGTCTAGACCCTCTTACGCCAACTCCGGGGACGCCAAAGAAGGCAACTAGACCCGGCCCTCCATCAGTATTTTCTGCGACTAAGCGTAGCTTAACTGGCGATAATTGGTCCTGGTCCGATAAAAATCTGAGATAAATTTGAGTGATAAAATTCTGACAAAAATTGAAGGAATGCTGAGCAAACCTTGCACAAAAACTTAACTATTAAAGGCCACACGTGCCCCTTGTGAAACGCTCTTGAAAATTCCGAGGACTTGTCCTGTAGTGTGAAGCGCTCTTGAAAATTCCGAGGACTTGTCCTATAGATACTCGCGTAAAAACATGGTAAGGGACAGCCTTATGAAGCACTGCCTCCGGTAAACGGTAAACCGATCATAAATCTAGTGTAAACTTGAACTGTTTGAAAGAAGTACTTCCTCCTCAGTTGCTACCTGTTCCGACCATAGTCAGTCAGCACCCCAACAATCTCCTCCTTTCATCATGTTAATCAGCATCCAGAGACGTAGCTCTCAGTTCGGAAACTGCCCCCGAAACCTCCCCGCGCTGTCCTCCCTATAGAAGGTCCTCCGATCCGGATGCTGGTTCACCTCCACTTTTCCCCCGGTGTTCATGCTGTTTTTGTCGAAATCTTCGCCGTCCCCTGCCGCCTCGGCCTTCACAGGGTCTCCTGCGAACTGTCCAGGATAGTAGCCCGGATCCGATTCCCTCGACTCCACAATCCGCGGCCCCCTATCCCATTTCCTAAGCTCGACAGCCACCCCCTCTTGCTTAATCCTGGAAATCAAGAAGGCAAACTGGTACTGAACCCCTAATTCAAGGGCTCCAATCTGATCCTGGTTGATCGCGCTGAGGACGATACCATTGGCCAGGATTTTCTCGAGTTTCTTAACCGTCGCTGAGCTGGCGTAGGCGTTATAAGCGATAGCCCTCTGCAGTACTACGGCGGGACGCTCGTTTTTAGTCCCTAATCCCGCGGTTAACGCCTGACTTAGGTACCAAGAAACGACGTCGTTCGGCAACGTAATATACGAGAACAGGAGCGTCGGCAGCCTGGGGAACTGAGGGTTGTCCTGGGGGCGTCGGGAGTAGCCGCGGGCCCAGCCGGCGTGGACGCGTTTCTTTCTCTCAGGAGGTGGGGGTTTCACATCCGACCGGGTTCCCCCGTTAGCGAGGTTTCCGCGTTGGAGCGTCTCTGAATGGAGCTTTGGGTCGAATTCTTGACGCTGTCCCGTCATTGGGTTTACCCATTCGCTACCTTGGTCGCCCTCGTAAATGCCCCGGTCTACTTGCCAATCCAAGTCCTTTTGAGCGTGCTTCTCCTGAGACTGATACTGGTCGAAGCCTGGCTGCCCCTCGCCAATAAGCGCAGTAGCATTCTCCTCGCTCCTAATAGCAAGAAAAGAGGTGGAGGCACCACTCTGACTCTTCTTATGATGAGTCTTGTGGCCGTGATGCCCCTTGTGGGACTTCTGGCCGTGGTGCCCCTTGTGGCCGTGCTTGAGGTGGTGGCGCCTGTGATGGCGGTGGCGCCCGTGAAGGTGAACCTCCTCCTCAGAGTCACCCTCTTCGTCGGAGTCCTCATGCAACCTCTTCTTATGGAACTTCCTGCCCTTCTTGTGCTTCCTCCCGTGGTGCCGGTGATGATGAGTAACCCCCCCCTCTTCCTCCTCGTTCTCTTTAGAATCCTCGTCCGAGGGCACATAATTCTCGTCTCCCTTAGCAGAAGAAGCGAGGGTTTGGGCGATTGAGACTTCGTTGTCCTCTTGTTCTCTGTCATTCTGATCCTCCTCACTATCGTTCTCTTCTGGAACCTCTCCTTCGTTCTCACTAGCATCCTCAACACCGTTGGAATCCTCCATTCCTGTTAACATGGTGTTTAAAGGCTTTAACGCCCCGCTATGGCTAACCTCCTGCAACTCAGTGTCTGAGTGGGTCCCGAAAATCGGTTCATCCTCCAGCATCTCCTCGGCAGACTGAGTCCCCTTCATCCCACGTTGGTCCACCATACTCAAACTGCTGCTGCTCCTCCTTGCCCAATCCCAAAAGTCCTCAGGCGCCCCCGCTTCTGACGGCACCACGGCTGTCGGTCGGCTGGCGTGGTGCTTCGTATCGGTCCCATAAAGCCCGTCTTCAGCTTCCCAATCAGTTTCGCTTTGGTCGGACCATACCCGGGATTCCACAAATATATTCGACACCCATTTACTCATAAAACTAGGAATCAACGCCTTCACCTCCTCGTAAACCATCTCAGTGTAAGCTCTCTTAAAACTGGGGAAAACCTGTAAAGCCCGGTTAAACTCCTTCGATATCACCATATATTTACTGTTAATAGAAGATCTCTCAATAAGCCTCCTAGTATTCCCCTTATAACCAGCGCCAATCGTCTTCCCCATGTAGGAGGCTTTGAAGCCCTTGGGAAGTTGGACCTTCATATAATTGTTGACCTGGGGGGGAATAGATCAAATCGAGGTTCTTACCTGGATTACGGTGCAATATTCATTCTCGAGAGTGTTGAGCCTTACCTGGATAACCGTGCATTCCCTCGGATGAGCAACGCAGTCAATATCAGCGAAGGTCGGAGGAGCAGGGGCATTCTCTGGGATAAAGCGCCACGGCGTCAACGCACACAACACCTCATACCCCGTTGACAAAAGATTCGCCCGTCTCAACCCCGCGTGCACTGATACTTGAAGCTGAGTATCCGAAGTATCGGATAAAATTGCGGCGTTAACGCCTTTTAAGGCGTTGGTGGATTTTACTGCTACAGAGTGGAAGACGATCATGAAGATAGCCCCCGATTTCCCTGATTCCGGACAACTGTTAATACCTTGCATCCCAGGGGCAGCCTTCTTAGCGCTGGCATCCGCATCTGCGTCGGCATCCGCACCCGCATCCGCGTCGGGATCGACTTGGCCGTGAGAATAGGTGGAGTTGAGGGCGGAAAGGAACATCCCCCCCGACTTCTGATGTGACCGCTGGTACTGCTCCTGACCCCTCATCAAGCTCACGCTGACCTCATCGAGCATTCCACGGGTGTACCCAGGTTGATTCGGCTTCTGAAACGACAGAATCTCCCCATCCGCAAACACATTAGAGGGCCCAAAGATCGTCGGCTCGCCCTTCCCGTACTCAATCGGTTTCTTAGCCTTCTTATGCTTCTTGTGGTGCCTCTTATGCCTCCTATGCCCCTCATAAGCCTTGGAATCCAGCTGGACTCCGTTTCGGTTGAGAAATTCCTCCGAAGTTTCGAATTTTGACCAGTGGGAATCCTCGGCCTCTGAGTCTCCTCCCTCTTCCGATTCAGACCCAGACCGAGACCGGTGCGTCATATCCTGTGCCGCCCCCTCTTGCGCGCCGAAAATTGTGTTTGTCATGTCAAATCCACCGGTTCCACCACCGAAAATCGTCTTAGGACCGTTCTTCATATGAGTGCCACGCTCCCAGAACTTCCCAACGCGGACAGTCGTGATTTGGATGTCGGCGAGCTGGAGGGTTCTCAAGGTTCGAATTAGGGGATTTGGAAAGGGGTGATTTCAATTTTCATCGTCTTCCAGTCGTCATTCTCTGTCAATCCTGATTGCTCTGTCAACTTACCTCAACGCCGCCCCCGTAAAAAGTCGCGAGCCCATCCCTTAATGCGAGCACAAATGAGGGGTCCATTTCCTCAACCATGAAGTCGGCTCCATGTGAAGCCGGTGTTTCTACGCCTTCTGGCAGGACTAATTCCAGCTTAGTCAACATAGCATACGTCCCCTGACTCTGAATTGTATCCCGAATAACGACGTCCTGAAGGTTTCCTCCTTCAGGGGCGGTTAACGCCTCTACAAACACCACCCCAGCAGGAACCACTCCACTCTCAGCCCCCGAAATTCCGTTCTTAATCGCCGAAGTCAGGTTATCGATAGCATCAGGGGCGTTCACTGCTGTATTAACCGCAGCTGCTGCGTGAGCGGTATTAGCTTTCACCTGGAAATTCACCGTAAGAGTCCTCATAGCCCTCTTCTCCGCCCCAGTTTCCATCAAACTCATAGACGAACTAAACGCCGAACTCGCGCTACTCTTAATCTCCTCCCACGCTTCCCCCGTAATCGCTGTGATATCGATCATACTAGCTGCGATTCCTCCTTGAAAATAGAGGGCAAACGACTTCTTAAGCACCTCCAGAAATGGGGCGTTTTGCAGGAGAGTTTCAGCGGTATTTCCTTCGGGAAGGTCGAATTTCAGCCCCACCGTAAAAGCATAAGTTCCCGCTTTTTCGATATTCACTGCTGGCTGCACATACCGGGTGGGGAAAAGCGGATCGATCGGCCCCTCCCACCCGATTCCATCTCCCAGAGTCCCGTCTAGGACAGTAAATTTGGCTATACAATTGCTGCCCATATCCTCGACTGGAGTAGCCTCGTTCTTCGACTGTACCACCTCAGCAATCTCCTTAGTTGACATGACCATATACCACTCCAAATTGACGGTTTGCGTCGGATTAGCGCTATCCCCCCCAAGTTTCGCGCTCTTTACCCTCACCTCAGACAGCAGATCCTCGGTCACAGGAGTACCATAATCACAAACAATTGCCGTCGTAAACGCGTCCAGGTAGCCCTCTGTGCTGACCGCTTCCAGGAATTTCTCATTCTTCGCCTCCTGCGTGACACTTCCGTCACCGGGATCGGTTAACTGAGCCTCCACCGGCAACGCATTCAGACGCAACTTCCGGGAGATCAGGTACTTCTCGCCGACCACGTACCTGCGGAGAGGTGAGTAGATAGGCAAGAATATTTTCTCTTTTAAAAATCTGATTCCAATCTTGAATCCTCATTCCCGATAGTTACTTACCCCATCGGTCCCGCAACCTTCTGAGCCCTTGCCCCATCGGTCCCGCATCCTTCTGAGAATCCGCCTGATCCCTGAGACTGAGATTTACTTACCCCATCGGCCCCGCATCCCTCTGAGACTCCGGCCCAATCGTCACGCTTTCGATGGTGGGTTCGTCCCCCGAGGCGAAGGCTTTGAGCCATTCTGCCGGGCTAGCCCCGATTTTCCCGTCAATCGCGGCTTTTCTCGCCTCATCAACAATCGGCACCTGGAACACCACCAGGATCTTGCGCTGTGCCTCATTCGCCGCACTCAAGCCATCAATCAACAGATCCGACTGCTTCATCCCCAAAAATTCTGCTAGCCCCTTCAGAATGAACCCGTCCTCCACCCTCCCGCGAGATAGAATCCCATCTAAAATCGCAGTTTCATCCTTGGCTGCTGCTGCGGCTTTGTCATAAGAGGCTTGCTCGTAGACAATCTCCAAAGAATACTCCATATTCCGGTTGAGAACCGCGTTCCTGAGGGGCATGTTTCGGTTGAGAACCGCGTTCCTGAGGGGTAAATTACGAGGAAAAATAAATTACGAGGGCGCTCCTAGGGGGGAGAAATTTGAAATACTCGTCAACAATCACTGTCAGTGGGTTGGACTTTGATTTCACTTACGGGACGAAAATCTCCTTAGTTTTAACCAACGCCACTTACGGAACAAACATCCCCTTCGTGTTCACCACCCCCTCTATACTCTCAATTCCCTTCAGCTCCCCTAAATCCCCCTCTGGCACCTTCTTCAAAGCCTCCCCGAGGGCGGTTGCTCCAGTGTCCTGCACCGTTTTCTCCAGCTTCTCATCAGAGATGAGAATGCTATACTTGAGGGTGACTTTCTTCCCCAACGACTCCCCTCCTGAGAGGGTTAAACCGGTGATAGACCCCGCCTGAACCACCCCGTCCTTTCCACCCCCATACGCCGTTGTTACCAGGGCGGATTTAATAGCAGCTAGAGCCTTGGGGGTGTCGGCGAGCTTGGTGAACTGTTCGTCGGTGATGGAGGCGTCCTCTCCGGAGCTGGAATACACCAATTCTATAGAGAAATCAGCAGAATACCCTGTGACAATGTTGCTAGTTTCGATGCCGTCGACGGGACTGGGAGGAAAGGGAAAGAAACGTGACATGAACAGACTTTCAGCCAAAAGACTAAATTCAGCCTGACCTTCCGCTTTCATCATTCTCCTCTTCCCGCAACTTACGTTGCCTCCACCCCGGACAGCCACCCCAGAAGCAGCAGCCACCGCAGAAGCATGGCTTGCCTATAGTATGTTACAAATACGTACTACTACTGCGTATTCCTGTATAATACTGATCGAATGTTGATTTTGATTGCTGGAGTGCCTGTGTAATACCAAAATTATAGTACTGTTCAAGTCTCTCTACGTTACCGAAATTGCATCTATTTCCAGCCAGTGCTACTGCTGAAACTGGCGAAACTGGCCTCTTCCGAGCGGCCTAAAAGAGGGTCGAGTCCCGCCCCGCTAGTCGCAAGAGCACGGGTCCTCGGGGTCCTCACTAGGGTAGGGAAAGGATAGAAGTTCAGGAAGGGTAATTCGGACCCCACATAGCACCGTTCGCAGGCGCGCAGCGCACGTAGACTGCAGGGCGCGCGATTTTGTGGGGGTTTCAAACTCGACTCTCACTCATGAACTCTCGGACGTAAAGATTGAACAACCTTGGTATGCCACCACCAAGATGGCACATACTAACGCCTCAAACCGCGATCGAAACCTTTGAGATTTGACTTTATTAAGTCGTTTTCCCCGCGCGAAACCATCGAAAAATGAAGTGCGACTTCAAGTCAGCAATTTGCACTAGTACTTAATTACCCACGACCTCTCCCTCGAATTGCCGGGGACTTTCCGTCTCTGAACGCTATTCTACCCCTACTTCAGCCCCATCTTCGAGATCCCCCCTCTCAGCCTTCTCAAATCTGACTCGGCCAAATCCCGGAGAAACGACTCTCGGGTGAAGACTTGTTCGGGTTTCTTAGACTTGGCCTTCTTTGCCTTCGATTCATCCTCACTTTCCCCGCTGAGTCCTAGCACTTTCCCTCCCAATTGCAAAGCGCTCTCTGACATGTTCTTATCCGCGTAAATTTCTTGTTTGGATTTTTTTCCTTGCATGACCTCCTGAACAAAGAGTTGGGCCATTTTCTCATCCTCCAAGGAAATCCCTTGCTTACTAGTCCCATAACTAAGCGATTTCACACCATTCTCCCCACCTGCTCTTGTGGAACTTGCTGAAATACTTATACTTTCCTCTCTCTCCTGTTTCTGGAAATACCACACCAAAATCGAAAATCGGTCCTTGTCGGGATTGGTAACAGGCCGAACCTCGTGTTCCATCCCGTCAGCGGAGAAAATTGCGATACGACCAGCTTGTGGAGGGATGGAGATCACCGGTTCTGGGGAGAAAATAGGAGAAAATTTAGTGTAATGGGAGAAGCTATCAGGGAAGAGGGTGAATATCGTAGCTCGATATAGTTACAGTACCCATGTGGACAATCATCATGATCACGATTCGCCATGTC
>JACKZZ010012786.1_pt1 | contig 11635 bp, 2 predicted proteins | sample 8027871 | NCBI WGS metagenome assembly JACKZZ01 (sample SAMN15724774, study PRJNA655200) | protist metagenome | isolation source: fluorescence activated cell sorting (FACS) single amplified genomes of... | place: USA: West Boothbay Harbor, Gulf of Maine | collected 2000-07-19
ATGGAACACCCGGTGGCGCATGCTTTCAATTTCATTTGGGGCACATACATGCGCAAAGTCAATTACAACCCCAATTAAGTCCTGATGGTGACAACAATCAACCATTACATTTGCTCATAACCGAGGAACAGAAACTTTATGATACGATTGATTTTCGAATTTCAGGGCTGCAAATATTTGTTTCGAATCGATACAGTGGTGAATTTTTGGAGGTAGAGAAAGGCTGGACAACTTTATTGCAAGTTTCATCAATAAGTATGATTCTTGCGATCAGCATTGCTCCACAAATTGGAATTATTCCTCGAGTAAAATGGATCGGCAGTTTAGAGAAAGTCATGATTCATTTATCATCCTCAAATTATTTATGCATTTTGACATTCATATCAACTCTTTCAGCTCTAATGTTCACCAGCATCAGTACAGAGAACAGTAACAGCATTGGTTCTAAGGATATCATTAGCAATGAATCTTCTACATTTAATCAATCGATTAAACAATTAGCAGTGGAGTATCCCATACAAATGCAGCAAATGTATGAGCGCTTTATTGAAGGACTTTCACGAGAAGATGCGCTATCATTATGGAAGCGAATAATATTCCAAAGCCAATTCACTTTAAATCATTTAGAGATCAAGATTGTGAATGACGATCAAAATCTTGCAGAAGATGAAATTATTACAATTCAGCTCATTGATCTTTCTTCTGTATTTATTCAACGCAGTTATGATCGATCGATCACCTTTGATCTCCGGGCATTATACATTCAAGACCACATTATTCATCATGGAGATCAACAAACACATTATTTGATTTCATCTGATTCACAGTTAGTATCATCAACATCACCCCATTTGGACCACCATCTTCGTCAACCGCTCATTCATATCGTCTTGCAAATGGTTTCAAATCAAATTCCAGCTGTATTGAATGGACTAAAGAAAGATGATACCACTGAAAATATACATCGTGATCAAATTTTAAAGCAAGGATCTACCAAAGAAGACAAAAGAGGAGGAGACGAAGAGCGTCATAATACTTGGAATTCGAATTACGAATTTCCCATTTCTATTTTGATTTTATTTGATTCACTGACGGTGAACTATCATCGGGAAACGTTGGCTTCTTTGATTCAATTTCTAATGGTTCCGATTATTGCTTGCCTTGCTACTGAAAAAACTGAAGAGTTTTCTGAATTGGTATCGTCGTCGTCGATTTCATCATCATCAACAGTAAACAAACAGCATGGAGAGAATGGAAATATTAGTGTCTCATTTCAATGTCATCTTTGCGTTCAATATGTGGCGATTCATTTATTGGAGAAACAGATTGGATCAATAGCTTTTATTTCAATTGAAAAATTAAATCTTGGATACGCTCAAAGTGCTATCGGTCAAAGATTATTCTTTCAATTAAATTCAACATCGATTAAAGATTCGCAAGCAAATAACTGCTACATTATTCAGGTACAAGAAGAAGAAGATGATGATGAAAAGCCAATGTTAAAATTCAGAGTTCAGCTTCTGAAGATGAACTTGGAATCCATTTATTTAAGAGCTCGGATTGCAAGAGTTCGTTTGGTCTATCGCTTCATACAAGATGTTTGGGTTTTTCTCAGTACAGGACCATTTATTCGGGCTGTCTCATCATTATCGGTTCCGACTGCTGATGCTGTTGTGTATGAAACTAGAAATGAACAAGCATCATCGTCACAATCTGCTTCTATTCACGATGAAAATCACGAGCAAAGGCAACTTCAATTCCCTTTGATTGATATTTTGATTTACAGGGGTAGAGTAGAAATGCCAGAGACATCTGAAATATCCAATTATCTGATCATATATTATGATTTGGTGCTGATCAAAAACTTCGGCAGCACTACTGGGATTACATATGCAAAAAATAACCTTTTGATGATCGATGTCAACGATTTTGGATTCTTGACCCGAAAGAAAACATCACTTCTAGAAGAAGAAAGCAATTTGATTCAAAAGTCTAACGCTCATTGTGAGATTCAAGTTCTTGAACATGCCATTGATACGTTGATTCAGATTGATGATCCTTTGCGAATTGCTTTTACGAAAGAGCAATACGATTCCCTATTTATCATCCCGTTTTCAAACTTTTACGAGGAGCCAAAAATTCAGCCATGGCCAACGACAACTACGAGTGATGAAAGAATCGTCAGTAATGAAAGTAGCGTCACCGCGAAATATCATTTTGATTTGAAAATATCAAATGTGTCTTTAGAATTATTAGTAGATGAAGGAAACAGTGCAGAAATCCATCAATACGCTTCTCATCAGCTCTCATTCGTTCGAATGAATATCGACAGATTGAATATTGATTTATATTATGATGATCAATTAACGTTGATCCTTGAAATATTGAATTCGTTTCAGCTCGAAAGTACTTCTAAGGCATCTGGGATATCGAAAACGTATTCAAATTTGGTGAATCTCTATCATCCATGTTCAACTCGTGACGACGCAGAAGTTTTACCTGCTTATCGCGCTCCTGTGTTTCATTTATCAATTATAAAGAACTCTTCAACGCCAGATATGGATTTTATCTTTCAGATACCAGAAGTAAAGCTGATTCTTACACCACTCCTATGGAGTTGGATCAATTTTATGATTCCTCGATTTCCACAATCTTTTGCCCCAGCCGTGGATAGAAATGAAATCGAAAATCAGAATAGTGATGGACAAGAAGACATGCAGCGCAAATTCAATTTTCAATTAAGTATTTCCTCTGGATCGTTACTTCTCATTGAAAATCCTCAGCTGATCAAATCCCGTTCGCTTGTTTTGTCATGGGAATTAGAGTGGATAATACAAGATTTACTGTCCGATTTATCAGCTTTTCAATTTCAAGGAAGTATTCTTGGCATCACAGCATCCACAACTACTAATGATCCAATGATCAATGCAAAAATTGACAATCATACGCATTGCATTCGACCATTTGGCTTAACTTTTGAATTTTCGGCTATACCAGAAACAAACACTCAAAACTTTTTACTTCAAACAGATTCGACATTACAGGTTCATATTGGATATTTGGATGTAAAAACGGTTCTAGGGGCACTGTCATTTGCTTTTCATACTGAGTCACCCCTTGAAGAAAAATACGACAATCAGCATCCCGAGCAGAAAACGTCATCTTCAACGCAACTAAAAGGCTCTATAATTGAAGCAGATTTTGTCATGCCCCAACCAATCTTGTATCAAAAAACTCAAGTAGCGTTCTTTTTGAATGCCAGTACTGGTGCCAACCATACAGAAAGCCTCGGATATTATGACAATGGTCGAGGTAAAGCATTACACCGTAAATATTTAGCCTTCCCGCCATTATCTTCACAAGCAATGCGTCATCAATTTTCAAACCAGGAATTTACACTTGTAAATGCCCGATCTTCCTCCTCTCGCAGTCATCACAACCAGGATACTAGTAGACGTAGAGGATATTACTATGGTCGTCCTATACATTATGGAGATGAGTTAACTCTGTGCGATAAGGATGGCCATATTGTCCAGAAGTGCACACAACTAGGTATTCATGGATATATTGGACCGAACACAAGTACGGCTGAAATAAATACTAATCCCTTCATGTTTCGAATTTGGCGAGCTGGAAAACAACACCTAGGTAATGTAAAAGATATGGATCGATCAATTATTCGTGAAGGAGACCGAGTCATTTGGGAAGGTATCAGTCTATTTCAAAATTATCCAAGCCTATGCGGAGGTGGATTTCTGATGTTTAATGGATATGGTGATGCTCCTGTTGAAATGTGTATTCAACCAACTACAACGGCGAAGAATCCAAGTAACGACCATGATAACACTGTGGATAGCAGGGGTGGAATGCAACCACAGGAGCAAAACAAAAGCAGCTATAGGTTGGCTATCCCTGGACTTAAACTTACGTTTGTTAATGATACAGCCAGTACGATGCACTTGCCATTACTCAATGTTCAACTTCAGCAAATTGAAGGGGAAATTCAAACAGTTTCTGTCAATGAGGTTTCGAAAATATCAGCCCTATTACAACTTGGAATAGAAGCAGCGTATTATAATGCAAATTTAGGAGCGTGGGAGCCTTGCATTGAAGCATGGACTTTGCATTTGATGCTGAATGTTCGTGGCGGTGTATTATGTAAATCTTGTCTGTACCCACAAGAAAGACCAGTCCATAGCCACGAGAAGAAAGAGTGTAACAATCTGTTCCGACCTTGTGATCTCCCAGAAGCCAAACTCAGTCATTTTTATGACACCATTCGTCGTGTAAGAGACACGAAATATCACTACAGTAAAAGCGTTTTGAAGCTAACCACCACAGCTGCAGCAGCAGCAGCAGCGGTCAATCAGAGCCAAAACCTGGCCCCAGATCGACAAGATGACCGGCTGATCTCAACTTTTAGTCCAAATTATGAAAGACTTGTCAGTCAAAATTGTACTGATCTATTTTTCGTTTCGAAGCAACCACTTTTAGTCAACATTACGCCAGGATTAGTGAATGTCGTCTCTCAAGTATCATGTATTTTTATGCAAGAAGGATCTCAGGTTAACAAGGCAAAAATTGGTGACAATGATTTATTATCTTCATTTATCTATATTGATAATCAATGTGGACTGGATTTAAAATATTATCTCGAAAAAATATCCAAAGAAGAAGAAACAACGAAAGAATGGATTATAGTTCAGCATAATGAATGTCATCGCACAATTGTACCGGCTCATGAACCACCACCATCATCGTCGGCCTCTCGAACAAGGTTGCCACCAAAGAAACGAATCTGGATCAACTTGCTTCCTTCCACCAAACATGATGATGCTTGTGTAAGAATTAGCGACATGGGTCTTCCATTCATGTTCATACTTAACCCCTCACAATCCAAGCAATTCCAGTTATCGGAAAGATGCACATTGGTTTGTACAATGGAAGCAGAAAAAGGGACGATTATTTTACGTATTCGATCTTTTGCAACCGTATTGAACCAGCTACCATTCTCTATTCGTCTGCGCTATCACCACATCAGCGGCTCTTCAAGCATTATTATTTTGGAATCTAAAAGGTTACATTATATTCCAGTTCAATATCTGTTAAATGATGCATCTACTTTTGATCTGCTATTGCTTGACGACAAAAACGATTCACAGAGAAAATCCGACGCAGTAGCTACTGGGCTGAACGATATTTTCAAGACAACAGCAAAGTCTCCGCAATATTATCACCATCGATTATTATGCTATCAATCAGAAGCATCTAATAAAATGATTGTACTAACCTGTGAAGAACAAAAAGATCAGCAGTTGACACAGTGGAAAATTGTGCTGCAAGCACCGGTGATAGTTGAGAATAGCATTCCTTATCCGATTTCGTGCCGAATGGTTCAGGTATGCGTGTGCGCTTTGTGCAGTTTTTGTTAAAAAATGAGATGAAAACTTATGTTTCTATTTACATAGAGTGGAGCTAATCAAAAACATACAATATCTCCAAATGAAATTTGTCACATATACCATTTGAACGAAAAAGTCTTACTTCCAAAAAATGAACAAGTTGAATTTATGGTGAAATGGGACAATCAGTGTGGCGAATCATGGTGTCCTCCAATTTATTTATCGTCAAAGAATGTTTCCATTCCGTTTAACAATTCTAGGACGAGGATACGATTTTCAACAGAACCTACTCGGACTGCGAAGGCATTAACACATGGAGGATCATCATCAACATCAGAAGAAGAATTTGTACCCACATTTCCCATTCGATGCTGCATTTATAGTGAATTCTGCTTCATTGATCAAACAGGATTGAATTTAACATACGACTATCTTTGTCAATCTGATGCTTCTTCTGAAATTCAAACGATCGGGTGCCCATCGAAATATTCACAATTGCAGCCATCGATGGCTTTATTTTCTCCCGACCCTCCCCAATTAAAAAGTACTTGTACGGTTGCCATACCTCATGCTAAAATTCAAGTAACAATGATGCTAGAAGACAAACATCGACGAAAACGAAGATTTATTTCTGACGCATTTGATATTGGAACAATCGGAATGAGAGGTCAATTATTGCTTCGTCCAACTGGGGATGAGGTGGAGCTCAGTGATGAGAAAATCAAGCAGCACCAGAAGGAACAATCATCTCAACATAAATGGATCAGTGATAATATATTCAAGAAAAAGAAAAAGGTACCGATAAATCATCGGCAATATGAAATTGGTGTGAAAATTGACCTTCCTGCTCAACCCTCCTTTTCAAGAACTACCGTGGTATCCTTTTTACCACGTTATCGCATTTTTAACGAAACATGTTACGAATTGTTGATTCAACAAGTGCTTCCGAATTTTTATTTCACAAATGATCTTCAGCTCAAAATGGAGGATAACGAAGCTGTTAAATGGGATAATGAATGTCGATTGCAGATTTCATCTGGACAGTGCCATGCCTTTCCATGGTGGAATTCAAATGGAAAGAAGAAAATTCAATTATCCATTGCAAATACTGCTGAATCAACTGATACCACTTCCAATGGGCAGAATCAAATCCCAAGCTTTTGCACACAATGGTCTGGTGATTTTGAATTATCTTATATTGGAGAATTCGATTTACCCTTACGTCGACGGCATTTCGAATCCAAAGATGAATCTGAAGATGAGTTGCATCCAACATCCTCACTGGTTTTATTTCATATGGTGATGCAATTGAATGATCCAATGATTGATATTCATATCCGTGAAGTACCATTATCACAGCAACATACTGCTGCTCCATTTCATATTGTGAATGATTCAACGCGATATCACTTAAAGTGCTGGCAAGCTCAAACTCCTTTCCCACATGTTACTGCACTCGATCCATTAGAATCCTGCTCCAATTATTATTTGGACATGCCACTGGGCTGTCAAGAATTACGAATTCAACTTTGGTCGGTTCCACCTCTGGCAAATTACGGCGGTGGAAGTTTTCACAATATGAGCCATAAAACGGATGAACAGCTTTCGAATTTCATTCTGTATTCTTCAATGACATTGGACTTATCCGAATTACTTTATGAAACTCAAATTTCAGTGGAGGATGTCCCAAATGTGGCTATGGACAATGACGAACAACAGCGATTTCCTTTGAGAGATAAACAACAAGGAATTAAATGCTGGTTGGATATTCAAAATAATCCATATTCTGCTTCGCGACGTCAACGAATCATACGATTAACGGATGAAAAGCATCTTTCTAGTCGCGTGTTAGAACCCCCTTCACCTATGCTTGGCCCTGAGAAAAAATCATCGTCGATGAATCAAGCAGAGCAACTTAATTACCAAACAAGGCGAAGGGTTCTTGGACAGTGGAAGCAGCTGCGTTGGAATTTAAAACACATGAAAAAGCTCATGCGATCATTACCCGTACCCGAATCTACGCCAATTATCAACAGCCATCATACGAATCATCAGAAAATGTATTTTCAAATTCTTGGCGCCTATGATTTAGAAGCAATTATACCCTTTGATTATGAAATCAAGCGTCCATCGATCTCATGCTATTTCCTGATTCATCTAATTTCGACACAACCGCGTCAGGATAGTAAAAAGATTATCTGCCATGTGAACAATTCAAGTCATACATGGTACCCCAAATCTTTTACATGGTATGGACTCCTCTCTCCTTTTCATTTCAAAATTGAATTGTTTATCAAAGATGGATTTCAAAGCACGTGTATTGCTCAATTGGACTGTCGAAATATCATCGAATTGAATCAGCGAAAGCAAAAGCAGCCGCAATCCGAATTCATGCTGAGTCTTCCTTTAGAATTCATAAACGTATCAAAATCACCAACAGCAGCACAAGTTAAATTGAGGATTGTTAGCTGCGACATTAATAACAACCCTGGAACTCAAACAAAACGATTGGAATTAAAGAAATTAATGGAGCAAACTGAAATGTTAAAACATCGATTTGAACAAAAGTTGGGTGGGTTAGATAAAGATAGTGTAAAAGTCGAGGCTGAAGCTGAGATTGAAGTACTTCCCTCCTTAGAGGAGGAAGAGGGTAAACAAGAAGCAGAAGGCAAGGAAGATATGGAACATGAAACTGAGGAGCAAGAGGACGAAAAACAATTAATGGTGACTTTATTGTCAGTAAAGAATCTAGTATTATCCTCCATTCCATCACAAGTTCTGAAAAAATGGAAAAAGAAACGTAATGAGATTCAGCTATACGCATCCATTACAATTCAAGACACTACAAGATGTACAGATTTATCTGAAATGATTATTTCTAACACTTTCAGCCAAAAAAACAAGCACAAAACATCCATTTTTGAAGAGGACTATAGAGTTCAATTTCAAATTAACAAGCCTCTAGGCTTAGATTTGTTTTATCAGGGGGGAGTCATGATTGTTCGCAGCTTATTCAATCCCTCCTTTTCTACTTGCGGGCAGGAAAGAAAAAGAATTCACATTGGTGATCAGCTCGTCGCTATTAATGGGCAGCAAGTCAAGGGATGGGGAAAATATGACATCATGCATACATTAGAAGCTGTGATGGAAGGGCTTCGAATAGATTTAGATGCAGTCATTGAAGATGAAAATGAAGAAGAAATGAAAGGACCAAGCTTTCAAGGGACGGCTAATATCAATTCACCCACAACAATTATTAATTCTTTTGAATTGACTTTTCTTCGCAGTTTTAACAAAGATGTATCATCATCAGCCTCGAATACTACTACAAAGACCACGAAAACAGCGGCTGCAGATTGGAATCAATCATTGTACTTTACTCTACCAGCAGAAGTACCGGAAGAAAATGTGCATGAAGATGTTGAGACATTAAATTCCATTTCCTCAACAATGACCCGAAATGGCAATTCCCCATCCTGCTCTTCGCCGTCAAGTTTCAACAATCTAGCCCGAGTACGGCTGTATGTGAAGAATAAAGAATGGGAGCAAAATTGGACCGCAGAAGAGAATATTTCAATGATACCATTTTTATATTTCTTTGGACAGGATGAAACGCTAAGGCAAATGAATCATCTATACTCGCCACAGAATTATGATTTTTGTATCGGCGAAGCATGGGTTCCATTGCCTTCTTTCGATAGCAAATCGTCGTCCTCTGGGCCTTCTTCCTTTCAAATTGGCAATGAAATTAAGGAAGAACGCGTGGCGCTTTTTTCGATTCATCCTCCATTTGCATTATGCGGGGAACTTCATATACTGTTGAACTGGAAGATTATTTCTCTGAATGTACCATCTTCCCCCACTGCCACTCCTTATCATTATTTTCATCATTTAACTTCGTGTATTCAAATGGATTTCAATGGAGTTGGGATTTCCATGATTTCTAGTCATGCACCACAAGCTAAGGAATTACTATTTTGTTCTATGATGGGCAAAGAGAACAAGGGCGATAACAACAGTCAAGATATTAAACAATCAAGCATCCACTTCAATTATACCGGATGCTCGTCTGGTCAGCAAGTATTTGATATCCAGCTGTATCAGTTGCAAATTGACAATCAGCTCTATGACGCAAACTTTCCGGTTCTATTAGCACCACGCGTAGTTCTACCTTCTATTGTGAAAGAAGACGAAATTACAATCGATGCTGAAAAAGAAGAACAATCTCAAACCATGAGGAGCAATTATTCTCCCATTGTCCTTCAATGTATGCTTGTGACTTCGGCTCTTTCACAAGGAATGGATGCACTACCACCACAACCGCAGCATCAACACGGATACAGCTTTGATTTCATCTACTTTCATTTGCTTCCTCTGAATTTGAAATTAGAAGATTCATTTTTACTTGCACTTGTTCATTGGTATCAACAAATCCAGTGGCATCACAATGATCCCCATCATCCTCATGCTTGTTCAACTATTAATGCCACTACTTTGGATCAAAACGGATTATCCAAGCCTCCTGAAATCGACCCGTTCATTTTATTCCATTTACCGAATCTAATGCGAACGGCTACCACAGCAAGTAGTGGTACTGCCACCTATTTATCCATTCATCGATTTTTACTTTCGTCGATTAAAATTCACGTTACTTATTTCACCACGACTGACGATCCTTTAGAATTACTCAATACGACGATGACTCTTCTATTACGAGGAGGGGGGGACAAAGAGCCAACTGCAGTAGTAGCGCCGTCATCATCAACACCCATTATCACGAAACTCTTTCGTACATTACTAGGTGCTGCAACAGCAATTATGACGAATTTGGATGCAGCTCCGATTACCATTCCTCAATTTTATGAACAGCATGTCTATGAATCTATGTCGGTATTCCAATCACGATTGATGTCTCACTTTTGGAGCTGGGGTCTGCGTAGTTTTTACAAAGTCATTGGTTCAGTGGACATCATTGGAAATCCTGTGGCCTTGGTGTCAACCTTGGGGACGGGCGTGCGAGATTTTTTCTACTCTCCCGTCGAGCACTTGGTTCAACACGAAAATGAATACTCGAACTACTATGATGTAGAAGACGGCATGTCTTTCCAAGAATTTGTAGATCATCCCCGATCAGTTTTCAAGATCGAAGATTTAACCACCGGCATGACCCATGGATCAAAATCTTTGTTGCAGAATACAGCATTAGGGATTTTTCACACGGTAAGTCTGGAGTGATCAATGGAACGATGCGAATTCTAATCAACTTTTTAGACTGAAAAAATTACGCAAGCTTTGGGAAAAGGAGTGTCAATGTTAGCTATGGATGATGCATATTCTCTCTCTCGACAGCGTCGACTACGACAGCAACACCAGCATCTTTCACTTCAGCAGCAGCAGCGTCCGTCATTGCAGCATCATCCACAACGGCCCTCAGATGGACCGCCAATACCTCCATCTTCCAGTAGTACGGCAGCTGCAGCTGCTGCTTTGGATGGTGGAAATTTAGCCGATGATGTATGGGAAGGCATTCAAGGTGTGGTGATGAATCCACTGAAAGAAGTAGGTCGACATGGTCTTACGACAGGATTAGTCACGGGTATTGGAAAAGGGTTTGCTGGTTTAGTTGGTACGTCTGGTGTTAGGACTCAGTTCGCGCTACATCCAAGTATTGACTTTTTGATATTCATTATACTTACCTAGCCAAACCGACAGCTGGATTGCTCGATTTATTTCACAATTTATCCAAAGGAGCAGCGGCCGCAATTCATTCTACGAGAAGCAATGTACAGCAATATTATTGGAATACGCGAATTCGACTTCCTCGTCGAATATGGTACGTAAATGAATCAAGGAGCTCATGTTAAACTATCACTTACATGTCTACCTATATGATTTCATTTTTCCAGTCAGGATGGAGTGATTGTTCCTTATTCTCAACGAGAAGCGGAAGGGATGGCAATGATGCTACTATTACTTAACGTCGAGGGTGATATGCATTACGAGCAGTATCTCTATCATGGACGAATAGCATCCTCCTCTCCCATTTCTGAAGCACGAGCTGGTTGTCCTTCACAATGTTACTTGTTTCTCACGAATGAACGGCTCTTTTCGATTGACACCGTGTCGGGGGAGCAGCAGTCGACGATGCCCATTCGTTTTTCGACCACGGTGACGACCAGATCGAAGAACGAACATGAGCCGGAAAAGCCAATATTAGCCATGATCTGTCCTAC
>JACKZZ010006468.1_pt1 | contig 11633 bp, 5 predicted proteins | sample 8027871 | NCBI WGS metagenome assembly JACKZZ01 (sample SAMN15724774, study PRJNA655200) | protist metagenome | isolation source: fluorescence activated cell sorting (FACS) single amplified genomes of... | place: USA: West Boothbay Harbor, Gulf of Maine | collected 2000-07-19
AAAGCTTCCCCGCGGACCGCCCCGAAGTGAGGCCAAGAGCGATCCTCCAACAAATGGAGGACGGCGGCTCAGTCAAACTTGGATATTCTGAACCAGGATCCTTCTTTTCCGATCGGAGACCGGGGATATCAGATTCCCGATCCGAAGTATCGTCTTGGTCGGAGTCGAGGGAATCGATTTCCCGCGCCGAATTGCCGAACTCCCATTTTGAGCAACACTCTGATGGCTCGTGGGTAAGCGTGACGCCCGGGGTTTCCCAGCGTACAGGATCGAAAACCGGTACCCATCGGACGGATAACACATATAAGTCGGGGCATACGTATGAGTCTTCGACGGGAAGACCGGGGAGGAAGGGTTTAGGGTCCGAGAATAATAGGGGTAATACGGGGTATGAATTCGCCGCCGAGTCGGAGGAAGACGATATTTACAACCAGTTAAGAAGCGGTTTACAGAGAGTTGGGAAGGTTGTGGACACCATTCCCGATAAACTAACCCGCACCAGCACGGGAGCTCACAAGCGAGACAGCCGTGAAGTTGATCGGTTGACACAGAGTGCGAGGGCGGTGCCGATCTCGGGGAAATCTGCCACGTGGGGTCTAGGTTCCCAGAATAGTCTCAGTGGAAGCCGGATCTCAGGAGGCGTGGGTAGCAGCACCGGAGGAAACTCCGTCAAAAAGTCCAAAAAGTCCCGTAAACTTTATAAGTATGGGAATAAGAGTGGGATCCCGAAGGCTTACCCGACAAGGCCCGATTTCCGGTTTTATGGGGAATCGGGGGAGGGGGCGGACGATCCCCCGGCGAGGAAATCCGGCTCAGGCCGCCACCATGCTGGCACGATGAAGAAAAACCGGCTTCCTCCTCTATTAAGACGCGAGTATGATAGACTGTCGTTGTTGCGGGATACGGCTCGGAGGACTTTGTGTGCGCGCAAGTTCCTCCGCGGAAAGCTGTCCCTACCCTCCGAAGTCGGAATGTATGGGTGGCAACACAATCCTGGAACCCGATTCGCTTCCCAGGTCTATTTTCCGGCCCTAGTCTGTTGCGTAGACAACTGGGATCAACGGGTATGCGATCTCTACAGGGACAGTATCTAGAGGACAGCTGGTGCCAGCGAGTATGCGAGCTGTATAGGGATAGCATCTAGGGAAGCAATGAGTATGTGACCTGTATAGAGCATATAAAGAAGGATATCTGATGGAAATAAGGATAATTTCTGAAGGAAATTGGACTATGACGACAAGTGAGGAACGTGATGATTGGGGGGGAAACCGAGGGGAAGAAGGAGGATTCAGGAGTATAATTTAGTGGAATTCAAGGCAAAAATTAACTTAATTCATGCGTAAGTAACGACAGATAACGGCCGAGGCCAAGTAAAGTAGTGGCTAATCTCCAGTACAGTAACGGCTAATTCCCAGTAAAGTAACGGCTAATTCCCAGTAAAGTAACGGCAAATGCCCAGTAGTATCGGTAGCGTTAGGAAGTAGAACCCAGGAGTACGGCAAACACCAGTAAACTAGACCACCAGTAAAGTAAGGTCACCACCACCAGTAGTATGGCCACTTTAGCACGAGAAACTGTACGAGTAGCGAGCTCGCGTCCTAGACGCAACAACTGTGAGCTGGCGTCCCAGACGCCCTAGTACGGCTAACACCAGTAAAGTAAGGTCACCACCACCAGTAAAGTAAGGTCACCACCACCAGTAGTATGGCCACTTTAGCACGAGAAACTGTACGAGTAGCGAGCTCGCGTCCTAGACGCAACAACTGTGAGCTGGCGTCCCAGACGCCCTAGTACGGCTAACACCAGTAAAGTAAGGTCACCACCACCAGTAGTAGTACGGCTAACACCAGAAAAGTACGGTCACCACCACCAGTAGTAGTACGGCTAACACCAGTAAAATACGGTTGCCACCACCAGTAGTAGTACGGCTAATACCAGTAAAGTACGGTTGCCACCACCAGTAGTATGGCCACTTTAGCACTAGAAACTGTACGAGTAGCGAGCTCGCGTCCTAGACGCAACAACTGTGAACTGGCGTCCCAGACGCTGCTTGTAAGACGTAACTACCGCGAACTGGCGTCCCAGATGCTGCTTGTAAGACGTAACTACCGTGAACTGGCGTCGCAGGCGCCGCAAAAGGTCACCACCACCAGTAGTACGGCCAATTTAGCACGAGTGAGGTCACCACCCTAGTAGTACGGCTAACACCAGTAAAGTACGGTTACCACCACCAGTAAAGAATGGTAACCACCCCAGTAGTATGGCTAACGCCGGCGACGTAAGCGTAGCAACTGTGAACTGGTGTCTCAGACGCCCCTCTTTAAGACGTAAATGCCGCGAACTAGCGTCCCAGACGCAACGAGTATTGTCAAGCAATTACCCGCGAACTAGCGTCCCAGATGCCGCTATTCAAGAAACAACTACCACGAACAGGCGTCTCAGACGCCGCTATTACAACCAGGTACTTGAGAAGTAACTACCGCAAACTAGCATCTAGTAGATGCACTAACTACGAACTTGCGTCCCAGACGCACCAATTGTGAACTGGCGTCCCAGACGTCTTTTTGCGAACTTTTTATTTTTCGGTCGTTTGACCGTTCACCCCGGTCTTAGTGACCGGTTTAGCATGCTTAATTCGAATTCATTGAAGTCAAGAACTTCTATCATTAACCAATTCTTTCATTTTAGTAGAGCGATTTCGACGAAGTGGCCGCGCAAAGCGGCGCACACTAACCATACATTCTCAAGATTCAGAAGTAAGGTGGCCGCGCAAAGCGGCGCACACTAACCATACATTCTCAAGATTCAGAAAAAAACCGCCACGAGCGGAAGTTTAGCATACACAGACTTTCAGACCGCTACGAGCGGTGCAGGGGAGGCGCGACTGCCATTGCGGCACGCCCAAACCCGAGATATCAGTTTTAGGTCCGATTCAGACGCGGCTGGCGTCAAAAACAGCTGCGAAGCACTCGATACGGGAGGGAAGGCGGCCCACATTGGGTTCTCGAGCCTATCCTTAGCCCGAAAGCAAGACCAAGCACCACCATAATATGATCTATATGATTCTGAAAAGCTGTAGAATACTTTGTTGATAGCGTACTGCCGTCCCCCGGGAGGGTGGTACGACACATTTAGACCACATTTGTCCCACATTGGGACCGTGCTGAGAAAAGTTGTTGATTCCTGTCGAAACGCATTCAAACAAACATGAGAGGTGGTGGGCGCGCGCCCGGATCCGGGACGCGATTGCATGCTAATTTGGGGTCAGGTCTCATTCCATAGTGCATGTTCTGAGAGTAAACCCTCGTACGTTGGACGTTCTGAGTTTTTCCCGCGCGGCGGGCGAGGATCGACGGTTTTTGAGTGCACAGATGAGGGCTGACCGGAGGTCCTAGAGAGTGGAGTTCTTAGAGTCTGAGAGTGTTTTTCCGAGAAAGAGCGTGCACAGTCGATCCCATTCGGAACGTTTGACGTTTGGACCGCGCCTCCATAGTGCCCACATATACTGGGTTCTCCATAGCGCGAAGGGCATTTAACCTCCCAAGATAAGCCCTCCTTCCCGATTTAACCTTCCCTCCCAACTCGCCAGTTTTTGTCGGTTTTTTGGAGAAAATTGGGGGTTTTCACCAGTAGGGTGAGACCTCGCTGTATTTAGAGAAGTCTTGATTAGGGCACTAGGGCCAGTACTGCGTCGTTGTACAGAGTACTGTGAGGTCGGTTTTTGTTCAGTGGTTTTGTCTAGAGTTTTTCTAGAAAGTTGTTACAGTGAATAGAGTACTCAGATTCGATTCATAGATTCTCCCGACCTCGTCCCACTTTTAGTTATCACCCCACTTCTCAAGATGGGTAACGCCGCCTCTCCTTGCTGCTCGATCCTAACTGCGGATAAGACGGATTCAGTGTTATACGTTGATCCAGCTGCTAATGCCGGAGGCGAGTTCGGCGGTCACACGGTGGATGGGAGCTACAAAGCAGCGGGCGGGGGGGGGAGGTGCTGCGGACCCTAATGCTAAGACAGAATACGGAACGTTTAAAGATGACGAAAGCGAATATACGGGCAGTTTCCTCGGAAACAGGAAGCATGGAATAGGGAAGGAGAGGTGGTTCTCAGACGGAAGTCAGTTCGAAGGAAACTATGTTTTAGGAAGGAAAAACGGGGATGGCATCTACCGCTGGGCAGACGGATCGCTTTATCAGGGACAGTTTAAGGATGATGTGATTTCGGGGAAGGGGGTTTACAGGGGAGGGAAATCAGTTTACCAGGTAAGATGATCTGACCGGAGATGGTGACCGAGGCTGATGTTTACCAGGTAAGCAACTTAAAGATGATCTAACCGCAGATGATGATGACAAATCGTTGACTCCCTTTACCCCTAAGTTCCCCTCTATTTCCCTTAGGGGCAATTCATCAATTCCACTCCCCCAACTGCTCAGAGTCAATTCCCCCTTAATTCCCGTCAACACCACTCACTCATTTCCCCCCTCAGGGTCAGTTCGTCAATTCCCGTCAGCACGGGGAGGGCACTCAGACTTGGACGGATGGCAGGCGGTATGAGGGGGAGTTCCGGGAGAACCAGCGGTCGGGAACGGGGAAGATGGTGTGGCCGGATGGCCATTTCTTCGAAGGACTCTGGGTCGCCGGGCAACAGCATGGAAAAGGCAAGGAAGGCACGGTCGGGAAGGACGACAGTATAGTGGAGGTGACCTACGAGAAGGGCAAAAGACTTCCAGCCTAAGTGACCGGCTACGGGATTTCCGACGGCTCCTTCGTTGCCCGATGATACCGATTGTCGATGTCCACATATGAGAATGGCAGGAGATTTGCGGGCGCTAAGTCTAAGTTACGATTGATTATAGAGGGATTCTCGGGGTGGAAGATCGACATCATGGTCACCAACATCGGATTTGAGAAGAAATGAGGAGCCGCGAGGTCACAGTGAGGACCGTGAAGTGAGGTCACAGTGAGGACGGTGAAGTGAGGTTTCGGGAATAGGGAGATAGGTGCCTCGGCACGATGGGGATCTGGATTCTATCTAATCGTTTCACACACTCATTCATTTTCCGTCTGCCCTGCGGGTAGGCATGGCCTCTTTATTTAGGCCGAAAAACGAGCTTGCACTCTTCTGGGCTCGTCAACATACTTACATCTTTACATCAAGTGCTACCAGAAACTAGGGCTGTAAGGCTCTAGTTCATACACACCATTTTCAATGATTCCTCAAATTACACGGGTTTTCGGTCGCTCTCAGGGCCGCAAACCAAACACATCTTACAACGTTATCTCAGTTTTTCTAGGGCTATACCACACGGTACCTATACGTGTCTATACAATTCTTATCATATTATCTTAGGTCCAGGAACGGAAAGGGCGGCGCTGTAATATCCCGGCCGCGAAACGATCTGACTCAATCCATTTTGGTGGGCCTATTGAGCCCTGTACAGCCTTTATCAGGCAAATTTCAAGCCTCTTATAGGCGAATAATGCCTCTTACAGGCGAATTTCAGTTAAGACCTGACGACTATTCTATTAGAGTTTATAGCGCCCAAAACCCGAATTCTCACCCGGTAGTCGGGGCAGCGGAGACCCTCAAAGAGGACTTCGCTCGCTCGGGCTACTATGGTGGGTTACTAGGGGGCCGGAGGTTGCTAAATTAGATCAATAATTTGAGGCGGATAAATAGTCTCGTAGGTAGTCTTGGAAATAGGTAGTCATTGTCTTAGGCGCTGAAAATGCTCTGTGAGAGAGCGGCTCTGGTCGATTGGAGGAGGGATCATTACGGGTTCTAGCAGTAACTCGAGTTGTGCACACCACCGACGAGAGAATCTCTGCTAAGGGCGGTGGCTCATGAGATTGAGATGTGAGTGGCTCATGAGAGTGGTTCCAGAGTCCAGGTTGATGGGGGCACTGCCGAAGTTTCGAGAGACGGAGTCGAGGCAATACGAGATGCGTTGACGCTCAGTTGTCCGTCAGGCTCGTGGGCGTTTTGTACGCTGGTATACCCGAGATTTGGTCCCGCGAGTCGACTTGAGTTGACGTTGGATTCATGCGAATTCCAGCCGGTTCCATACATCCGATCTCCGACACCGAGGCTGTTCACATCCCTGCGACTGAGAGAGCTACTTCTGGTTCATCCTGGTTCATCTACCTGTACCTTCCCCTCATCTATCGATCGATTTCCCCGTAGTAAACTGCACTCGAAGACGATATCTCGGCGGCAACACGAGTAAAACCGGGTCCGAGTAGAGGATCCCACTTTGTACACCGACTGACTAGAATCCTGATTAGAAGTAATTGATCTAAGAAGGCTTGTTCAACTTTACTAATAAAACTTCCCTCCTTCCCGCCTCTACTTTGACAAGATGGGTCAAACCCAGTCTCACCCGGATTCCGATTCGGGCGGTGAAGTTCAGAAGGCGGTGGGAGGTCTGGGTGGGCCTGAGAAAACCAGTATAGCCGACCTCCAGCCTCTCATCTATTCTATTGCCGAGCATCTCGACTGGAAAGACCGCGTCAACCTCAAACTCGTCTGCAAAGGGGCTATGGGCTCAGCTGGAAACGTTACTCAAGACTCCGTTGAGGCGGTTTTAAGTGCTAGTAAGACTGGAGCAGAGGCTTCTGAAGAAGAGTCCACCGCTTGCGGAGGGGAATCTAACAGTGGGGACGACGGGATTTCGGGAGAGGAATCGACTACGACGCCCTCCAAAAGCAGTGCTTCTCTGGAAAAAAAGAAATCTACTGATGGGAAAACAGAGTCTACTTCGTCCGATTCTAAAAACTCTTCGGAAAAACAGGACGATGGGGAACCGGCTGTGGGGCGTGACGGGGGTGTTGACCTGAATATCTCCTCAAAAAGTCTTAAATCCGACCTCAACAAGACCTCTCAAAGCCTTAAATCGATTACTTCGCAGGAGGACGCTGTTAATTCCGACCTTCTCTGGTGGAGGTTTTTAACAAGGAGGTTGTGCGCGGAGTCTGGGCTTTACCTCCCCGCGCCTACGGATCAACAACTTCAGTGTCCTAAATACTGGAGAAAAGAGTTTTTAAGACTCTTTCCGATTAGAAGTCGGTTTCTGGAGGAGGAACTACCGGAGCCAAGTTTAGCGGATCCTCTAGGCGGTTTGGATGGTCTTTTCCCGGGGGAGGGGAACTCTTTGAGGGGAGAGAAGGGCGAAGAGACCGCTGTGAGTGTAAACCAAGTGGCGGAAGACATAGTTCAAGAGGGAAAGGAGCTTATTCAAGAACGAAAAAAGGAGGAAATAGACCGTGATGAAGAATTTAAGATCGGAGTGTACGTTCGAATTAAGGGGGGGAAATTGGGTAGAGACCCCCGTTTGGAGCTGGATCCAGAAACCGGTGAACCCCTGAAAAAAGACGACGGTGAAGGAGACGATTGTGAAGATAAAGCCGTAGTCCTCCCCTTACACCAGCGGGTGGCCCTATTAAGACAAGCCTACCCCTCTATTTCTCAGGAGGAGGCGTTGAAAGCCGTAGTTCGCGAAAGGGGGCAGGTCCCAGTCGGCGATAAGGGCGGTGCTTTTTCGGGGAATGACGCCCGGTGTAAGGCCAAGAACGGGAAGAAGAATGAGAATGAGGGGGCGTCTTCCTCGAGTAAGGGGCCGGGGGACGAGGAGGTTTTCGGGTCTGCAGCAGGCGAAGACACCGACACCCTCGATGTTCAGAAGCTCGCTGGAGCTGACCCTGCTTCTCTGAGGCCGCAGATTTTGGATACAACCGGGAAATCAGTGTTAGCAATAGTACCTGGGGTTGGTTTGCGGGAGTTTTACTACGACTCGGTCTTCAAACCCGAGAATGCAGAACACAACAACCAAGAACAGGTGTATGAACAAGCAGTCAGAGAGTCCGTAGGGGATTTCCTTAACGGCTCCAACACCTCTTGTATATGTTATGGGCAAACGGCGAGCGGGAAGACGTTTACGAGTTTTGGGCCGCCGGATCTGTTAGGAGCGAGCAAAAAACTAGAGGGAATCGCCCCTAGAGCCTGCCGTGAAGTCATGGAAGTCGTCCGGAAGAGGAGGGAGAACAGTTCTAAGATGAAGAGCGATGCCAACAACAAGAACAACAAGACCAGTCAGGGTTCTCAAGAAGAGGAGTTGATCACCGATTTTTCGTTCAATAACGAAGCTAATCCTGTAGAGACCCCAGTTACGGATGCAGTCACTTCTCATCAGCAGGAGCAAGAGGCTTATGCGAGTCAGGGTGTACCCGGCTTCGAATTATGTCAACTCTCCATCTCGTACGTCGAACTATATGGAAACGAGGTCAATGACCTCCTCAAAGGCGGCGAAATCGTCGGGCAGGAGCGGGAGGGTCGGTATTCGGGGACTAGAGCTACTGATAGGGTCGGTCACCGGTACGTACTCGACGGCCATACTGCGGTTAATGTCAACACTTACGAAGAGCTGGAACAATTGCTGTTAGAAGGCGATTCGGCCAAACGGAGGGCGGCAACGGCGATGAATGCTCGCTCTACACGGGCTCATACGGTGCTGATTTTGAACTTGGCTCAGAGGAGGGAAGTCGCAGTACCGGGGGCGAGTGCCAAGGCGGCGTTAGTGTCCGATCCGAGGAGGGAAGTCGTGGTACCGGGGGCGAGTGCTAAGGCGGCGTTAGTGTCTCCGTCTGCGTCCTCCTCTTCTACCTCTAAATCGAGTGCCAAGGCGGCGTTGGTGTCTAATTGTGAAGCGGGGTCCTCCTCTTCTACCTCTAATAAGTCTGGGACTGACCAAGGTACCGCCACTACTAAGAAGTATACTACGGTTCACTCGAAGTTGTTTCTGGCTGATTTAGGGGGTGCGGAGAGGATGAGTAAGAGTAAGGCCGATAGTAGTGTGCGGGCGCCTGTGATGATGGTCGGAGGAGAAGAAGTGAATCGAATTTCGTGGCACGAATACTACGCAAACCGGAAACGCGTTCAAGAGACCCTCCTCATCAACCGAGGACTTTTGGCGTTAAAACGAGTTATTACAGCCTTGAATGATCGGGTTACTGCTTGGAAGGAGTGGAGAGCGAAGGTTAAAGGTCTTCAACAACGGGCTATAGACGATGGAAAAGTGGTTCAGCCTATGGAGTATTACTGGAACTTGGTACCGCCGCCGGTGGTCTATATTCCTTATCAAGACTCGAAACTGACGCAGATACTGCAGAGCTCGCTCGGTGGAGAGTCTCGGACGACGATTATATGCTGTGCGTGCCCAGCCGAGTGGAATGCTTCTGAGAGCGTACACACCCTCCGTTTCGCGGAAAACTGCTCCCACGTCTCTCTACAGCAGTTAAGAGCGAACGGGAACGGGGCGGAGAGTGGAGGGGGGGTTTTAGATGGGTTTAAGCGCGCCTTGGCGACAATCGATTCAGAGATCGATGGTTTGGAAGACCAAATCCGCACCAAGGAGCGCTGGGAGACGAAGGTCGTGGAGCGAACGGATTTGGACACCGTCGCGGGCGAATTCGGGAGGTGGTGGGACCGAACGACGAAGACGGAGACGGTGAAGGCAACGGTGTTGGTGGGCGCCGAGGTCGAACGGGAGGCGTTGGAGAAATGTCTCGCCCGCCGGAAGCAACTCATGGGCCTAGCTTCCGCGGGATTAGCTCCGGGAGTAGGGGGGGCGGGGGGCGTAGAGGGTCTTAGTAAGGAGGACCAGGAATTCTTGGGGAAAGATTTCCGAGGGATGGCGTACGGCGCTGAGGAGGATAAAGGGGCGAAGGATTTTAGGCACGCAGCAAGGTTCTCCAAAAAGATGGTGGCTCGAGACTTCGAAGATTTATCGGTTGTGGCGGATGGGTTGCGATTTCTCTTTAGGAAGACGGCTTTTGCGAAACAGCATTGCAAGGAAACCGATGAGACTATTGGGAAAAGGCTTCCAACGGATCATGAGCTACTGGCTCCCGATACCTCGAAATACTACGAAATTGCTGAACGCATGAAGGAAAGTTATGAGGGGAAGCGGGAAAAGGGGGAGATTTCAGTGAGTTTTGGGAAATCAACTATGGATTTTATTATGGAATGGTCAAAAATCAAAGATTGTGACGCGAAAAACGTCATTATCGAAGAACTGGAAGTGGCTCTGCCGCTCCTGGATAGGGACGAAATCTAGGCGAGGTGGCTCTGCCCCTCTTGGACCGGGATGAGATCTAGGCGATTATAACTTTAGGTGGCTTTGCCGCTCCTGGACAGGGATGAGATCTAGGCGATTATCGAAGAACTTGAGGTGGCTCTGCCGCTCCTGGATAGGGGTGAGATCTAAGGAGCGTTTGGGGATGCAACTGGGAGGAATGGGGTTTGTGATGTCGTGAAGAAAAGAGAGAAGGACTGCGGGTGGAGGATAACAGTGGATTCGGATTGATTGGGGTAAAAACCCGTGTACTTGCAGTGAACTTGAGCTTGTGCAGCGCCTGGTTCGACGGTTGTCTCGGTGAAGAGCAAACCGGTTGGGTCAGGATACCGCTCCTAGGCTGATATTAATTAACGACCGAATACGGTGTTAACTGTGAACTTTGTGAACTTTTCCGCTAAATATGCGGATGGATACTGGGCTGCTACGGCGGCTGTACTCTAGAAACCAAGAAACACACTCTTAATTAAGACAAAAACCTGAACCAAGACAAAGAAACCACCAATTAATCTGAACCACCGATTAGGGTGAGTTCGTGAGCATGACCAAGGCTTATTTAACTCGAACTTTCCATCTCAGAACTGGGGTCCAATGCGGCCCGTGACGGTCCAATGTGGGCCATGCCTGTGTGGCCCATGTCCTGGGGGGTGAAGCCCCGAGGTGAATCCCTCAGGATACCCGATTTTACTTTTAAACAAAACATCGCAAAAGGATTTTTATTCAAGGAACAATCTGACTAAGAGAACGCTTTAGAGAACTTGACCTACCCTGTCTACGATGTGTGACCAGCGATAGAAAAGCTGGGGTTAGGACCGCTGGTAGGGCTGGTCGCACTAGATAGGCTCGGAATCAACGACTGTTTTCACTGATGGTACCACTAACCACGACGTTATAGCCGTCGGTACCACCGAACATCCACTTTACTATATTTTGACAAGATGTATGATATCGGGCTAAAGAGGGGGTCTACCGGAGGTAGTTTGCCCTATAATCTCTATCGGACGCATCTTTAAGTCCGAGTAAGAACTCAAACTCGAGAAAGATTAGACAGAACCACAGAACTAAACAGAACCGCAGAGCGGCACCTGTATAGCTACTTGTTTCACCCGAACCCGATTGTTTGCGACTGGGGGTGGTGGTGGCTGACGCCAACATTTCCTGACAGTCAGCGACGATCCAAGATAGACTCCGAGAACTTAGAACTCGCCTGTGGTCCCCCGGTGGTAGTCAGGGGTACTCTCTGGAACTGTTTCAGAGAAGTTCCTGGCGCGCACTGGTGTGGCAACCGAGTTTCGAGCAGGTCTAGCCTTTTCTCAGCCCCGTACGGGGCGTGCTAGCCCTCTCCGAACCTCGGTCCAAGGCCGAATTCGTGTACAAACTTGATCCCCAAATTGTCGCGAAATTCCCGTTCTATACCTGATCCTGTTCTTCTCCCTCTCTAATTCCCGTCCGTGTCTACCCCTGTGATCCCCTTTCAAGTTCCGCATCCCTTTCGAGTTCGC
>JACKZZ010006795.1_pt1 | contig 11632 bp, 3 predicted proteins | sample 8027871 | NCBI WGS metagenome assembly JACKZZ01 (sample SAMN15724774, study PRJNA655200) | protist metagenome | isolation source: fluorescence activated cell sorting (FACS) single amplified genomes of... | place: USA: West Boothbay Harbor, Gulf of Maine | collected 2000-07-19
CGGTATGAGCTAATCGTGGACGAGGACACTAACTCTGTAGGCAACGCGCAGTGGTTCTTTTTCGCGGTGCGGAATACGCGCGCCAACCAGGTGGTTGATTTCTCCATTGTGAATCTGGGGAAATCCAACTCGTTGTACCAACAAGGGATGCGGCCGCTCTGTTTTAGTTTCCGGGGAGCCGAGGTCGAGGCGCGGGGGCGCGCATTGGAGGAGGAGGAGGCACGGAGAGTCCGAGATAACCGAGCAAGACTCATAAAAGGCGAAAACATAAATGATTACAGTAACTGTACTAATACTATGTCAAGACGACTTGAAACAGGCCTAAATCCAGGCCTACAAAGATGCAAAAGTGCGGATATGTATCGGAGTAAACGGGAGAGAATGGAGGCGCGGGAGAGAGAAAGAGGCGGCGATCTAGAAGATGAATCTGAAAAGCCTAGTAATATTAATCTAGATTTAAAATTAATAGGTGGACCTGGTACAGCGGAATCTAATAATAATAATAATAATAATAAATTTAATAATAATAATACTCGCTCCGAATCCAGTAAAAAGCCAGTGTCGGCTGGGTATCAAGGGCTGCGCGGGTGGCACCGCTGCGGAACTCACATATCGTACGAGCCTAGCAACTTGACCAAAGGAGAGTTGCGCAGTAAGCTTCGAGACATAAAACTGGGAGATTTCATCGGCGTGTGCCCCGACGATCTAATCCAAAAATTTGGTACGCCTGGATCCAATATGGGGTGTAGCGTCGGAGCTTTACTAGCTAATGTCAATTTATTAAATAATAATCAGGATCTTACTCAGACTGAGAATGCGGACGTTAATAATAGTGAGGATGAAGACAACGGAAATGACGCTAATAATATGATTGGAGAAGTGACAAGAAGCAAGGTCCAACAACAAACTACTACTTCATTGAGTTCACGCAGTGCCAAGTATAAATACACGGCTGCGGGGGATCCTCTGCGAGAAAACAAACCATTGCACCGCTTGAATTTTCGTTATAAGTTTGCCTACGATGACGATGTTGTCTACTTCGCCTACACTTATCCCTATACCTTCACACGTCTTCAGCGTCTGCTCTCGAGCTTGGATGCAGAGCATTGTTATACCACCATGCTATGTCGTACGCTGTGTCACAATTGGGTGGACGTCGTCACAATCACCGATAGAAACTCCAGTTCCAACGGCAAAAGCATTGTGTTTATAACTTCTCGCGTGCACCCTGGGGAGACTCCTGCGAGTTTTATTATGGAGGGCCTGCTGAAGTTTTTGACCGACAAAACGGACAAGCGCGCAGCCGAACTGCGCTCCCACTACATTTTCAAGTTGGTTCCGATGCTGAATCCGGATGGAGTGATTGCGGGGAATTACAGAACCTCACTGGCCGGGGCCGATTTGAATCGTCGGTGGAAGGCTGACTCCAAGGCGCTGCACCCCGGGATCTATCACACGAAGAGACTCTTGAAACGTCTTTCCAAAGATTTCGGGGTCACCTGCTTTCTTGACCTTCATGGCCACAGCCGTAAGTTTGAATGGTTTTCCTATGGCTGCCACACCAGTGACCTGGGTTCTGGTACCCTGAAAGACCCCCGCATTCTGCCCTACTCTTGGCGCAGGGCGAGTCCCACTTTTAGTTTGAACAACTGCTCCTTTGCCACGCCCACCTCAAAAGAACAGACAGCCAGAATCACAGTGTGGAGGGATTTGGGGATCCTCAGCTACACCATAGAGGCCAGTCTAGGGGGCGGGTACAAGCGGTTGCCAGACAAAGATGGAAATTATGGTACTACTTCTTCGCGAAGAGGAGATGGAGCAGCCAATAATAATTACTTTGGCTACATCTCCAACAACAGTTCTGCTAGTAGTAGTAGTAGTAGTTACAGTACTAGTAGTTTAATAGTACCTACTACTACTTGTAGTGGTGAGACTAATATTATTTCTGGACTTAATAATAATAATAATAATAATAATAATAATAATAATAATAATAATAGTAATATTAAAGCTTTACCGTTACAGGTCGTCCACTATGTGGCTAATGATTATATCGCGATGGGGAAAGACATTGCGCTTGGTTTCCTCACGCGCCTAAGAAAAGCGCAGGCTAGTCAGCGTATTGCGACCAAATTAGTACAGAAAAGATTTAATAAAGGATTACAACCAGGTCCAATTAATAATATCGAGGCTAGTAGTGATAATATTAATATTGATCATCTGAATCAGATGGGGGCGAAAGACAGTTCGGACAAAAAAAAGGGGAAACAGTCAATGACTCCAAAGTCTACTACTAGCGCCACTCAGGGTCTAAAACCGAAAGAAGATATTAATTCAAGCTGTTGCGAGGCGGAGGTAATGCAGGAGCTTTTTGAAGTGTTGAATGGTGAGGCTCCTTTGCTAAACGTCGCAAAGGATAAGAAAGAAGATTTCAGTTCGGAATCGGACCCCGATGCTGATTCGGAGCATGAGCAAGAGAACCAGTTCCTCAAAGAGCATCCCCACTGTTTCTCTACGAAAAAGAAGGAGCAGCTTTCGAAAATGAAAAACCAAAAGAAGAAGAGGAAGAAAACTTTGTCCAAGTCGAAGCTTCCGAAGAAGAAAAAAGACGACCAGGAGGAAGCTACTCCTGAACCAGTGTCCAAATCAGAGAGCAATAGCACTTTGAAGAGACTGCAACAGCACTATGCAAGCATCCCCTCAACCGCTGCCATTTTTTTCCACAACCCAGTGAAAGCGGCGAAGTCAACATTGTCATTGACAAGTGGTTCAATGAGCAGCAGCGCCGTGACTTTAACTGCTGGTCAGACCGCCTCAAATAATAATCCTTCTCTTAATAAAAGTGTGACGACCAGTGCTAGTAGTCCCTTAATAATACGTTTGCCAAATGACATCGACAATGTCCCAAATTTGAATGCTAATAATAATAGTTTAAATGGTGGCAATGCTGAACATTCAATGGTTCAGACGCATTATAATACTAGTGTAACTAGTTCTAACTGTAATTTATTAACAAACGTTAATAATATTGTTAATAATAATAGTACATCATCGCCGAGTGTAGTTACTTTAAGTTCTAATAATAATAATAATAATAATAATAATAATATGAACATGAATCAAGTGTTAAAAAATGGAGCGACGAGTCCAGAGAAAAATTTTATCTCCGATTCAGGCCCTGCTCTCACAGGAAGTGAGATGGGGGCCGTAATGATAGGTTTGAAGAAGCAGCCTTTTCTAGGGCGTGCTAGAAAAAGTCTTGTTACTAATACTACCAACAACTGCTACAGTCCTTTAATATCATCATCATCGTCAGCTAAATTTCAGCCCGTTTTAGGCTCCTCATCCAAAACTGACCGCCTGTCTTTACGGTCGTCGCTTCAGAACAATATTAAGAGTCCCAATAATATTATTAAAGCCTCGACGTCGTTCCCGAACCTTACCGTGGTACAATCAGACACCACCGCGAGTGAGATGAAACCATTATTGACTGCTGTTACAGATGATACCCTAGTAAATTTAAACCCAAAAATAATAATGGAGCCATCTCCGGCAGACATTGACAATAATTCCTCAGGGATTCAAACAGAGCCCGAGGCTAACAATTTCAATTTATCTGCAGAGTCTAATCTAGTAAAATCTAATATTAATAATACCAGCGTAACTGTACTAGCCAATAATAATGACAATAATAATCAGATGCATCTAAGTGTAACAAGTAACAGTCTAAGCTCATCATTAAAACCCGGATCCGAAGATAACTCGACAGAAATGTCGCAGCCTACGAGCAATCATCTCACGCCCGAGGACTCATCCGAAATAAAGATGCCGGAAACCTCTTCTTCCGCTGCTGAAAAGGCGGGGTGGACACATTTAATAAATGCTCTGATGGACAAGGGCCTGGAGGAGATATCTCCTGTTGACGACGAACTGAGTAGTAATAATATTAATAAGGAGTTTAAATTAAAAATAGGAATTTTTGAACCTGGCGAGGTGCTGAATCCCGCTGATAATATTAATCTTAATAATAGTACCACCAATAAGTTAGTACAGGACGAAGAAGACATCGAAGATACTGCCACCGATGTGGGAGCGACTGTCACTACCCTCGACGCGACAATAATGTCTAGTAGCAGTAGTTCGGCGGCCGAGGAGGTTGTTGGTGAAATTTGCTATTATAATGATGTGAATAATAATAATAATGGTAATGAGGCCGTCGTCGTCGATGCTCTAAGACCTGGTAGTAGTAATAACATTAATCACGTCGCAAAAAATTTAATTGGGACTAGTAGTAGTAGCAGTGCACTATTAACTAGTATTAGTAGTCCCTGTGCTAGCAATAATAATAATAATATAATGGCGAGCCAACAGAGTCACAGCAAGTTGAAAACTCTACTAAAACCGGGGCCTAATATTAATATTAACAGTCACAGTGCAGATTCATCTCGGAATCATTTAAATCCCCCCCCTCCGCCCGAGATCCCCAATGCAGTTTACATTTTGTCGTCAGATCCTCCCCCAAAAAAAGAGAATTTGGCAGGAGGCGTCACGATCGTGTCTACTAGTAGTACTTCAGAGGGTTGTTTGCCAATTCGCACCAAAGGTAAGACATTACGACTCGCAAAATTGAAGGATAAGCTGAAGGAAAAGTTGGAGCAGAATTGGAAAACAACAAACCCCACTCTTGAGAGTCTACAACCACAAAATTATACTAAATCTACCACCACCAGCAACAACAGCAATGTGCTAGTGGGTTCTTCTATATTAAACTTTAATAATACGAAATCCCCCAACTCTTCAGAACATATTCCGCCTTTAATAAAAAATCTTGACGCAGATAAAAAAACATCAGATGATACCACTAATTCGACTACTACTACTAAACGGACTCTAATTTGTGTGGACGTTCCTGGCGTGATGCCAAGTGCCAGCAATAGCTTTGCGGAAGACCCAAGTTTAATTAATATTAATTGTACTGTAAAGTCTACTACTGCTGATCGTCAGGAGGAATTTCTTCTTAACGCTGAGGATCCACCACCTAAGGCTGCAGATAAAAATACTACTAGTATTACAGAAACGGCCTGCGGAGCAAATTCAGAATCTCTTGCGTCACAGGGTACTATTAATACTGAAATTAATATAAATTCCGCACATAGACAACGAGTGGAGAGCTTAAACAGGCAAAGGCAGAATCTGGGCTCTCGCGAAGTGGGTTTCCGGGGCATGACTTCTGGCGCCGATCTGCACGACTCGATTAAGAATCCTACTGATTCCGAAGCCCAAGTTCAAGAGCAACAGCATCGTCAGCGTGTGAGCTTGAAGAGGTTGATCGATCGCGAGTTAGAGTCGAACCCACCTGGGAGTGCCTCAACCGTTGGCGGTGGTGGTCGTACTAGTACCAGAGCAAATTTGGAGGGTTTTTTGTCATTGTCCAACTTGAAGAACAGCAATTGTTTACTAGCTGACATTCAGCGCACCGCTTCGGATGGGAATCGGGTACTGATACCGGATCATATCAATTCGGAAGTGGGCACAGCCTATACACGTTCTCTCTATGGACCCTTGGATAATGATTTTACCAGACCTCAGACAGCAGTCTCTGATTCAACAACGAATTTATTAATAGATGAGGAATTATCTGAAACTACAGTACTAGTCTATGCGAATAATAATAAAGAGGGACCTCCGAGTCTCAGTGCGACTGCCAATAGTTTTAAAAAAGAAATGTCAATGAATATTAATGAGACTGGTACTAAATTAGCCTATGCTGCCCCGCCAACTGAAATGGAAAAGGCTTTCGACCGAATGTTTAAAGTGACCCCCCGACCTGACTCGGGAAAGAAACTTAATAACAATATTATTAAAAATGGTCAATGGCAGCAGCAGGACAGCAGTCTTGTTGTTAATGAGCAGCAGGTCCCTCGCACCTATTTAGCGACGCGCAAGCTAGTCGCTGAAAAAAAGAAGGAATTTATCGAGACGCAAAAAGCGGCGAAAAATTTGGTCGCAGAGGTGCTTTCCAAGATGGATTCTAATGAATCTGAAAAACAAGGCTCAGCTACGACTTTATTAAAAGTCCCCGACCTCAATATTGCGGGTATGCGCCGTGACAGTAATATTAATCAATTCTTAAGTAGTCTAGCAGACGCTTCCTCTTCGACTCATGAACTAGGGCACCTCACTCCCACGCAAAATAGCACTGCCAAGGCAACTTTGGTGATGAATTCAACTGCGCCAGGTCAAATACGGAAATTGACCCAAAAGTCCTTGATGCAGATTGGTTTGGGCACTGCTACTACTAGGGGCAGCGATGAATCTTTTTTAGGCGGATCTTCCGCTATTAATAGGACAACACTCTTGACAGGAGCACAACAACATTCCTCGGGGAAAAAAATATTGCCGGATCCCCCCATTAAGGTGGTCTCAAAGAGTGGCACAACAACAACACCAACAAATACTAATAATATGAGCGCGATGCAATCTCACATCGAATCTCGTTTACAGTTGAACAACAGTAGTTTGGCGAATGTGTTGTCAAATCCGAATAAAGTAAAACACACGCGAAGATCTGCTGCTTCTTTTTCGGCGTTAGAGAATCTGCCTTTAGTTGTCGACAACGACCCCACTAGGGTGGTGTCGTCCGACCCTACTAATAATAATAATAATAATAATAATAATAATAACAATAACTACATTCAGAATCCGGTCGGTTCAAATATGAATGAAACTTGCGAAAACTCTGAGCAGCCCGGGCCTAATAATACAAGTTTTAATACACGGTCACCTGACAAATTCAACAATAATAATATTATTAACCGAGGCTTGTCAACAACGTCGGGCAGCTATAGTAATATTTCCAATCTAAATCCGGCGAAGCCGACTCATAGAGAAGCGCTCACCAAAAAGCTCTCAGAATATGAGCACCTACATGGGTTTGCTGAGACTTCGTTGTCACCTGACAAGAAGTCTAGTAGTACGGCTCATTACCAGCAGTTTCGCCCCCCCGTGTGGGACTCGGTGGAATTACAATCCACACCGGTGGGGCCTTACGAGGTGGTGGGGCCTTACGATCCCCGCCAGGATTCGCCGCTCGCTGCCTTCAATTCGCTCAGTCCACAAAAATTTAGTAGTAGGACGTCGTTGTTGAATCAAAATTTCAATAATTTAAATATGACATCGAATAACTTTAATAAGAAGCCAAATCTAAATAATAATAATAATAATAATTTAAAGGCAGCCGCTTCAGAAAGTTTGGATTCTTGGTACCCTTCCGATAAAATGCGCACTTTTTTGGCGAGAAATAATCTGCCGATGCCGCAGGCTCTAGCTAAAAAAGGCTCAGCAGTTAATACCATGCAGCATGGTATCGGCCCATTGTCGAAGGAACAACAGCTGACTGGTAGTAGTAAGGCGGCAATATCCATGCCTGCTTACAAAATACCGAAAAAGTCGAAAACTCAGACTGTCGCCGGGACTGCGGCTGCGAATCAGGTGGTGGTTGTCGATAGTAGAAGGTCACCCTCCACTACTCACGACATATTAAATTCTAATAATAATATATTCACCAACAATATTACTAGTGGACAAGCTAGGGGTGGCAAAAAAGCGTTGTAGGCCCTTTTCATGCCATCGATGAAACGATAATTTTTTCGCTTACTATTATTTTTTGTTTTTCGATCTAACACATTGTTTAAAAAAATCTACGGAAAAAAAAGTTATCACTTTCTATTTAATTCTAAGCTCCTCTATAATTTTGTACCTATCGTGTATTTTTCGCTCTGTGGTGCCCTAAATTTAACTCAATCCCGATCATTTCGTAATATTAAAACCCACAGATCATATCTTTTTTAGTCTCGTTAATATACTAGTGATGGTAGTAATACTATCGACGCACCAGTCCATATATCCACCACATTTCAGATTCCTTTTTTTTCAAATTAAATTTGAACCAAAATTTTGTATTGCTTGTATTTATTATATGTTCTCGAAGTAAATTAAACCCTATTCGTCGACCAAATTAAAAAATAAATTAAATATAATTATTTCGTAGAGAGTTGAATTCTTCTTGTATTTTTAGAATGTGCTTAAACAGAAAAAAAACAAAACAAAACAATTTTCATTGTTTGTCTCGTGTGTTCTCTGGGAGAGTCGAGGCTAGACTTATTACTCACTAAGACTCGACACTTAGAAGTTACTTCTGCAAATCATCTTAAAGTGTGAAATCTCCTGAGTGAGTAATACAACTCTGCGAGTAATATTATACTTTGTTTTAAATTGAAAATTTTGTAAATTAAAATTAAATAATTAGTAAAATTAAAATGAATCAGAACTTGACAGACAAACAATGGTGTCTTAATTTTTGACCGATTCCAATCATGTATGAGAGGAAACAGCGAGTATTGCAGCGCTGCACAAAAATTTCAAACCGCAGCTGCGGTGAAGAGTACACCACCGCCGATCAAGACGACGCATTTAAATTTTCCTTTGGAAATCTCGTATCGCAGGCGGCTGTTAGCGCTTTTAAAAATTGGGGGAACCTAAACCCAGATGGACCTATTAGTAGTCAGAGTCTGAATCAAAGCCTGACTACTACTAGCTCCGAAACTAGTAGTATGACAACATTATTAACTAGTAGATTTAAATCACCTCAGATTATTGACGATTCAAAAAAGCCGGATGATTTAAATTTATCTGATTCATTGTCAAAAAAGTTACTACTAGATGATGACGTCATAGATGATGAAGCGTTGAACCAAGAAGTGTCCGATGAACCACCACATAATAGTACTAATAACTTCGACATGGAGGACGAAGACGCGAATCTTAAATTGTCCCAATTGGACGACGTGAATCAAAACCTGCAAGCGTGGATATTGTCTGACAATTTTGATAGTAGTAAGACTAATATTACTAATGCTAATAGTATATTAACTTGTCGACAAACAAATACTATTAATAATGAAGAGGCGGAGTCCGAAGTCTGCGGGGGATCTCAGATCATTGAGGAACCACTGATAGCCACTGTGCCCAACAGCACAGACAGTGAAATAGTCAATGACATTGACTTTAATAATTTCACCCACAGTTACAGTAACAGTACAACAGGTTACGGTAGTACTACTACTGGATTATTCACACCATCTGATACTACTAGTGGATTCACGACAGTGGCTACACCTTATTCACTATCAGAAGACACTTGTAGCGCAACTGATTCTTCTGAATATCTAAGTATTATTAAGACTTTCTATTACTGACACTATGTTCAAGTTGTGATTTCAAATCTTAAATCATCTTAGAATTCTATAACTTAGAATCTGAACAGTAACTTCATTGATTAAAAGTAATATTAATATTCATACTCATATTAGGTAAAAACTTCTTCTTAGTGCCGAAAGCCGAAGAAGAAGAGGGAGCTTCTCATGTGAAGGATCCCGTTGCGTTAAAGAGACTCCATGAGAAGCTCCCCCTGCCACGGGGTCTCACACAGAACATCTTTGGTTCTTCCAGGGCTAATATTAATAATATAGCAGCTTCACAATTATGTCAAGAGCTGCCAGCAATGCATCAGAACTTCTTTCCGCGCCTAGATTCCTTTCATACCAGGTCTCCTCCTCCGACGACAAATTTCAATTTCCATTTAAGGCCGAATGAGGTGGATAACAAAAATTTTAATAATATTAATAGTCTAAATAATTTAAAATTTAAAGACTTAAACAATTTAAGGCCCCAAAACAAGACTACTACTACTTCGAATAAATTTTTCTTCAATTCAGATAATACAAATTTGCTATCAAGTGCTAAGCTACAGTTGCCTATTAAGTCTTCTGAATCAAAACATTCTTCTTCTGATATAAATCATATTAATAACTTAAAGTTAAACGTTGACAGTAGTACTACTAATTTCAATAAGAATACTAGGGGAAGGAAAGCCGAAGATCTAAAGGAGCGCAAACTCTCTTCGGAAGCGACAACTGCTGAGCCTAGCCCAGATCTGAAGCTCTCCGAAGATCCAGCTCTAATATTAAGTACTTAATATAGATTTTGAAGTTCAGTCTAAATTTATGAGACTTTGATATTGAGAACTTAGTGACTTAGACTATTACTTCTATTAAGCTAGATCAAATCAGACTAGCACACTTGCTCTGGAGCAAGTGTCAAAGTAATTATAGATGTTGGTAGCCGCACTAGGTAGACTTTGATCACGCTTAATAGGCATTAGAAAGTTAAACATCGAAACAAGGTAGACTGAATTTGGACACTGAACTGAGAGACTGCGAAGAACATATATTAGAGTAGTGAACTGACCTGTGATCGCTATCAGGGGTGCTACCCGGCCATGTACTTGAAACCAGTGGTCAGAGAATCGCGTTTTCTACGTAATAAAAAGTGCTCTACTAAGTTTACAGTACAAAGAATTCTTAATGTCAAACTCGCGCCGCGTAATATGTCACAGGTCTCGATTCACAAGCCATCCAATACTCGGAGGTGCGCACGAAGCCTTCTGGGATGGCCTTAAGTTTTTGTTTCATCATCGCCCTCTTTCCTGGCCCCAATAGGGTTATCTTCAGTTTGTTCGCTGTCTCAGTGGAAGACATGGTTGCTTCAGAATTTTTTTTTTTTTTTAACTTCAGATCGGTGATTATTATTAATTATATGCTGGCAATGGTTTAACTCCAATTTAAATTATCGATTTAACGATATAATATTATGAAATATTAAGATTTAAATAATAATTATGTACAATCAGATTTAAAAGTGCTCAATAGCAGTCTATTCGCTCCAATACTTACGCTCTAAGACTCAGTGGCATTGAATATCAATATTATTACTTAAAATAATAAATTATTAAAATTAATACTAGTAATAAATTTAAATACAATGGTCGAATTGAGTTTCAATTTGCTAATAGTTATAAATTATAATCAGTCTATTAGTCTGACACAATAAATTTAATGCTACATCTGATCATTTCTTAATAGTCAGAGAATGATCAGGGAAAATTAGAGCAGTCTCCAAGAAACTAGAACGTGAAGTCTAGAATATCCCCAAATTTTCAATACTGCAAACACTGGAGTCCAAAATGGCACTTGGTAGTACAACCTCAGAATGTGTCCATTGTGCTGTAACTTGCGTGCTCTGCTGTCCAAAAGTAGTTGGGCACACATATTAAATATTACTGCTCTCATAAAACATATTATGATAGCAGCGTCATGCAGAACACAACATTTGAGAAATATTATATTGGCTGGCTCAACAACATTTCCCATTGAATCTGATGTAATATTAATAGAATATTCTACATATTCCTATGTGAATAGTTTCAAGAAAGTTATAGGCACATGATCAGTCCACCTCGTCATCCGTGAAAACATTATAATTATTAATATAACTTAAATAATTACGTATAGAATAATATTAATATTAGTATTCTTATTAAATGAATTCTCCTCTGAGTCTAAATAATTTAGAATCAATATTCATATTAAATTTAAATTGAAACTCTTATATTAATATTATAATATTAATATTCTATAATTATTCGCAATAATCTGAACTGCTTTTATTTATTAACTCGCTCTTCTCGCCGCACAGAGGTTGCTTTTATTTAACTCACTCTCGCCGCACAGAG
>JACKZZ010010138.1_pt1 | contig 11628 bp, 5 predicted proteins | sample 8027871 | NCBI WGS metagenome assembly JACKZZ01 (sample SAMN15724774, study PRJNA655200) | protist metagenome | isolation source: fluorescence activated cell sorting (FACS) single amplified genomes of... | place: USA: West Boothbay Harbor, Gulf of Maine | collected 2000-07-19
CTAGAATAGTATAAATCTTAATATATTTTTCCAATTCCACTTGTTAATATTATTACTGTGTTGAAAAAGGTCCAATTTTTTTCCAATGACTTTAAAATAATGTATTCCTGGAAATTCGGGTAAGAAATTCGGGTAAGCGACGCAAAACGGGTCGACCAACCGTGCAACCACCTTACATGAAACTTCACCTTCAATCGTTTTTAAACATTAAGGTAAGAGCTCGTTAGTTTCTCTCATAGGATAGTTTTCAACTTTAATTTCATTATTTTGTGAATAATAAGTTGTCACCCTCCTTTTGTAAACCATACAGCCTTTCCCAAAACGAGAAGCACTGGGAATTCCCACGGACTAATTCTTTCTTTTGTGAATTTGTTGGAAGGTAAACGACATAAAACTACTTAGTGAATCATGGCTAAAATGTTGCGTGCTAATACACGCATTAATCCAAGTGGTGGAGAATCCGACGAATTACTCAGTAAATCAATGGCTGAAGAAGACGATAGAGTTGAATATTGCTTTAAGAATGATGGTGAAGCTAATGTTGAGTATGAAAGATTCATTTCGTGGATAAAAACAATTGATTATAAATATGTCAAAGATAGTATGAGATGGTTGATGGAAACAGCTTCACTATCATTTAGTTTGAGTGTAGATGACTTGATGATGGCAATGACAGTATTTGTATTATTTGCTGATAATATTAAATTAATGGCATGGTCTAAAGATATAGATGGTGAATTTGTTGTTATTAACGCAGTATGTTTGTTTGCATTCATTCTTGAACTTGTATTGAATACTTGGGCGAAGACAAATATTTCAAGCATAGTGCCTTTTAGATATGATGGATATTTATTTACATTTTTTTGGGTATTAGATGTTATTGCTATACTATCAATGTTACCAGATATTCCATGGATTGCTGATCCTATTGGATTAGGAGGTATATCCAATAGCGTGAGTAGTACTAATAAACTGTCTAAAGCCGGTAGAGTTGTGAGATTGGTACGTTTAGTTCGTTTAGTTAAATTATATAAAATTGCTAGTGAAAGACGTAAAAAAGCTAAACAAGAAGAAGAAATGATGGCACTTGTTCACGAAGGTGTATTAAAGTACGAAGAAGTTGTCAAACAACGTGAAATATATAATACAAGACAATCCAGACTTGGGGAGCAATTATCAGAATCAACAACACAAAGGGTTGTTATACTAGTATTACTTATGGTATGTGTACTACCATTGTTAGAAGCCCCACAAGTCAATTATGGTCCTAGTTATGCAACAAAACTTTTGCATAAATTTAACACAGAAACATCGTTACCAAATTTAGGTAAAACAACATTAATAAATGTTTTTCAAAATGACTTAAAAACTAAAGATGGTAGTCCTTATTTATTAAGTCTTGAATTTTCAGGTGGAACGTATGCACATGCTGCATTTGAAGAAACAGCTGAATTAAATGCATTAAGATCTGCAGCTAAAGACACCTATACATTCACTGATGGAGCAGGCATAGTAACGAGTGCTACTTATAGTTATAAGTGGCTTGAATATGACAACGCTATGTTTAGTGTTTTAACTACTATATTCATTGCTGTATTATTAGTTGTTGGTAGTTTGATATTCACAGCAGATACACAAACAATGGTTATTGCACCTATTGAACGCATGATGAATATGGTAGAAGCAGTAGCACGTGATCCATTAAAACCTTTATCATTCGATCACAGTGGCGAAGCAGCCACAGGAGAATATGAAACACGCTTACTTGAAAAAACTATTGAAAAAATTACTGGTTTATTACGTGTTGGTTTTGGTGAAGCTGGTGCTGGTATTATTAGTGCAAATTTACAAGTACAAACAGGTGGCGGCAGTGCGGCTGTGAATCCACTCTTACCAGGTGTACGTATTTATGCAGTTATTGGATTTTGTGATATACATCATTTTGAAGAAATTAATCGTTTACTTACAAATGATGTGCTTATATTTGTAAATACCATTGCTGAAATTGTTCATTCACGTGTTCATTATTGGGGTGGTCAATGTAATAAAAATCTTGGTAACGCATTCGTCATACTGTGGCGTATTGGCGATGAACTTGACGTTCAATTACAAACCCAGGGTGGTGGCAATAAATCACAAGCAATTAAAGCAGTTGCTGCTTCAAATCGTAAAGGTGCAAGTAAAGTTGTTGACTTGCGTCGTGTACCTGGTGTCGACAAGCTCGCAGATCACGCCCTCGTTGGATACTTAAAAATTATTGCAGAAATTAATCGTTCAGAAGTAATACTTGATTATCGTAATGAACCAAGATTAACACATAATGGTACAAAAGATTATAAAGTTAGTATGGGTTTTGGTTTACATGCTGGTTGGGCAATTGAAGGTGCTGTAGGTTCTATACATAAAGTAGATGCAACGTATCTGAGTCCTCATGTAAATATGGCTGCACGCCTTGAAACATCATCTCGTCAGTACGGTGTACCTATATTAATATCACAAAATGCTTATGATTTATTTACTTCAGAAGTACAAAAATTATGTCGTAGATGTGATGTTGTTACTGTGAAAGGTTCTGAAGTTCCCATTGGTGTATTTACTTATGATGCTTTGCAGGATCAAATGTTTCCTAAAACGAGAATACAACCTATTGAAAATACTGATGCAAATTTAGAACTTTGTCCTGAAGAAGACGAAGCAATCGAGAGAAGATTTGAAAGATTTGCAAGTATGAATATGTTCCCACCACCATACGACGAAGACAATTCAGATGAAGAATTTGATGAAACAGTTTATACTGGTGCTATGTCTAAAGTAAGTTCAGGTGAGGTTGTGTTTGGTAGAAATAATATTGATTCATCAGAATTATTTGAAATTGATACTGATTTAAAAATATTAAGAGCTCATGCATCTGATGTGAAATTTCTAGAAGTCTTTAAACAAGGTGTTGATGATTATTTAGAGGGTAATTGGACTAGTGGTAGAATCAAATTGACCCAAGCCGATCAGATGATGGCAAAATTAGCACCATCATTAGGTGGTGATGGTCCTTGTAAAACTTTATTAGAATATATGGAAGAAATGGGACCTGATTCACCAGACTGGTGGAAAGGATACAGACCATTGACAGCAAAATAAATACCATATTGGTTCATCTTCAAAACAACACATTGAACATAACATAAAAATTCATTCCATAAATTGAAAGAAATAAGCAAACTGTGATTAGAAATTTATCCAATGAGATAAGATAACACATACACGCAAAATATATCAGTAACATAGAGAGGGCGCGGGGAACATGGGAAAAATTACTTTGTAAATATTAAAAACACAATGAAACAATTTATTCCAATCAATCATCATTCTATTCTCTTATGGGACAACGTACACACTTACGGGACAACATTATATTGTGCAAATAAATTCTCTGGATGTGTAACATGTTTAAATTCTAAATTATTTCCACTTGGATCCTTAAAAAACGTTGTCCATTGCTCTCCGGGTTGTCCTTGGAATCTTAGAGTTGGTTCAATGATAAATTTGACACCTGCTGCTTTTAAGCGATTAGTTATATCATCAAATTGCTCTTTGCTTAATACAGCACCAAAATGAGGGACAGGTACTTCATCACCATCCACAGGGTTGTAAAAATCCAAGCATTTATAATCTTCACCAACATAATGGCATACAAGTTGATGTCCAAATAATGAATAGTCTTGCCACTTATCCTCACTACGTCTTCCTTCTGCTAAACCGAGAATACCTCCATAGAATGCTCTTGCAGCAGTCATATTGTGCACAGGGATAGCAAGATGAAAAGGATTGCCAGGTGCTGGAACTGCATCCACTTTAAATGTTGTATCACCCATGCAGAAAGTGTATCAATTACACAAGTAATATAAAGCTCTTGTGAAAAGCGTTAGAGTTTTGAGAAGATTGATCATCAATTGACTTGGACTTGAGATCCGGGTCCCACAAGATTTCTGGAAGATTTTCCTTAAGTGCACCGATCAATACACTCTTAAATATGATTTCACAACGCTTATTAAACACTACTGCAAGACGCTGTTACAGCTCCAGCAGAACAACTGCTCTTAGCTTACACAACAATGCAGACACCATAGGTTTCATAGGTCTTGGCCACATGGGTAGTAAGATGGTAGCTAACATGAGTAATGATGGAAAAAATCTTCTTGTGTTTGATATGAGCACAGATGCAGTATCCAAAGTCACTAATCAAAGTAATGCAACTCAAGCACAAACTATTGAAGAAATTGGAGAGAAATGCAGTGTTGTATTCAGCATGCTCCCAAATGACAAAGCTGTTAGTGCAGTAAGTGATCAATTATTGAAAGGAGCAGGTGAAAGCAAGGAAATGATCCATGTTTCATGCTCAACTATCTCACCTGTTACTTCACGTGGGCTTGCAGCACAATATACATCCCAAAATAAACAATTTATAGCTTCTCCTGTTTTTGCTCGTCCAGATGGTATTAGTAAGAGACAAGCTACATGGATGATTGCAGGGGAATCAAATGGACGTGCAATTGCTGCTGAATTATTAGAAAGTAGTGGTAACTGTGTTGATTATGGTGATGATACCGGTGCATCTAATGTCGTCAAACTATGTGGTAATTTCTTGATTGCAAGTACTATCGAAGCTGTTTCCGAAGCAATGGCTTTAGCTGAGAAGCATAATGTAGATCGTAAAGATGTAATGAATATGTTAAGTGGTTCCATTTTCGACTGTTTAATTTATAAAGGATACGGTCAACGTGTGTCTGAGCGTGATCATAGGCCTGGTGGATTTTCATTGGAATTAGGCTTAAAAGACTGTACATTAGTGAATGCTGCAGCACGTGAAGCTGATGTACCTATGCCATTTTTATCTGTATTACTAGATCGTTATACAAGTGCAAAAGCAAAAGGTAGAGCTGATTTTGATTGGTCTGCTATTGGTTTATCAGTGGCAGAGGACGCCGGGATTGATGTATCAGCGGACGTAGCTCGCACGCGCAAAGATGTCGATGAAGGAAATTTATACTAAGAACAGAGTTTTAGGTAGGTAGGTAGGTAGGTAGGTAGGTAGGGTAGGTATATCACTATGTAGTTTACAATATTATTTCAATTCATTTACAGGATCTGTAAAATGCTCGTCAGTACAACCCAAAAAAGTGATATTATCAATATACCTAAAAATATCAACCCACCTAATTTACTTTTTGTTTTGTCTTTACGTAAATAAACTTGTTCTTCATGACTATCAGGTAGTAAATATAAGAAATATAATGGTAAAATAGATATTATTGATGTTAATAATGATAATCTCCATAAACCTTTCGTATCATGATTTTCAAGTGCTTCATTGGAAACATTCCAGATTTCTGCCATGTAGGTCCCAATCGATGATGCTACTGGTAGAGCAACATTGGAAAAAGTCGTTAATATAGCATAAGATGCGCCTTCAGCACCAGCAGGACATACCGACATGTACATAACACATATAGGTAATAATTGTATGCCAGTTATATATGAACCTAAGACGTCGTCACCCATCGAAAAAACGTAATCAGAGATTCCTAATCTTTTATTAACACCAAATATTAACATAAGTTGCATATAGGAAAAAAATACTAACAATAATGTTGTATAAATATATATATTTTTCCATGTTGATTGAAAATAATAATATTTATAAGCTAATACGCCACAAAATGTCATTATAGAACCAAATAAAACAGTCAAACCAATCACCCAAGTTGGAAATTTTAGATCTAATTGTAAATAAGAAGACCATGCTACATTTGGTATTTGAAATAAATTATATATGAAAATAAATGACATTGGTTTCCAAACGGATTTTAATTGTACAGTTTCCCAAATTTCATGGCACTGCTTTGTGATAGTCAAATCAATATCGTTGTCTTCACCGTCATAATCTACATCATCATAATCAATATGAATGTATGGTATATCTGCTACTGGATTTAAGCTACCATAATTCATATTATTTGTATTAGATCTTATTATTGGTGTCTCTGAATGAAGTAGTTGTGGTGCTTCTTCTGTTTCTGTCTGATAACCTGTAAAACCTCTACTGCTATTGTAACCACTATAACCACTATATTGCGTAGTATTAGATAAATTTCCTTGTGGTGGTGGTGGTGGTGGTGATTCAAAACTGACACCTTTCTGAGTCTGTAATTTCATACACAATGAATTATCAGTATTCGATGGATCTTTCTTAGCTGCTATATGTACGATATCTAAAGATGCAATCTGGCGTGATGAACCATAGTGAAAACTTGGACTACTTTGCGATAGATCAGAATATCCAATATTTAAATTTTGACCAGTTATAGCACGTATTCTTCCTGGTTTTATAGTAGAACTAGAACCAGTTGAATTGATTTCATTATCTAATAATGAGCTTTGATTTTCATTATATACTGTATTTGAAGAGGCCATCTTCAGAATACTACGAGGACCACGCAAAAATTCTGTTGTACTGGTACCATTATTCTTCAACCCACTACTACTTGGAGTTGCATGCTTGTATCGAACAGGAGTTTTAGTGATATCATCAGTATTTGCAATACAAGGTACAACAACTGCTGCACCATGATAAGTAACTATAGGACTAATATTTGAATTTGCATGAGGGTTGTAACGTTTTACAGGTTTTACTGGCGTAGTTAAATAACTAGGTAATTGAGCAGCAATAGATGCAGTAGTATCATCATTATCTATTCGCATATTATTTCCATTATCATGATTATCATTACTTTTATCAACATCATCATGTTGCAACGATATTCTAGTATCTACCAACTCGATGTCCAAGCCAGTGGACACCCTGCGTTGACTGTGCTCAGTATAATCATAGCCATATTGATAGTGTTGAGCTGCTTGCACAGCTAGTTGATATATATCTTCAACAGACTCGTCTAATATTGGTTCTAAATATAATTGTAATGGTGTTGTTAAATTTAACTTTGCAGCTGTATTTGGGTTTTTTTGATTGGAAGTAGGATTCGTGTTACCAACCGGCGTCATTGCGATACCCGGATCACCACATTCCAACATATTATCAATAGTAGTACCACTTATCATTAAACCATATGTTTCAGCATCTTTTATTGTTTTTAAACGCTTTATATGACCTTTTGGATATTTTTCAATTAAATATGGTAAAGTAGGAAATAGTATTAAGATCGGTATTATACCATTGATAAAACATATAGAAGAAAATTGCATACCTAGCCCCCACATTTCTGTGACAGGACTTGAAAATATAATACCTAATATCGCGCCAATGATATTACCGCCAAATCGACAACTATAACACGTTGCTTGCATTTGTCCCTTCATATATTTCATTTCAGGCAGGTTCGTTTTAATAACGGTAGAGGCTGATAAATGATGACGATTACCTTCATACTTGCTTCTTTCTACGCATAATGTATCACACATCACATCACACATGATTAGCCCTACCGAGCTGAAAAGCACGCATATAGCTAATAATGTTGTTGCCCTGTAATTATGTGGCCATAGCGCTGCAAGACTTTCTGAACTTTGATTTATTTCCTTATTATTCACAATTATTGTCATTGCTGCAATATGATAGTAATAGAAATATGATAAAGAGTATAATAGCGCCCCAATAACCATATAAGGTTTTCGACGTAGACCGTATATTGGCACAACATCAGATAAGAAGCCCATACAAATTTTTAGTGACCAAGGTAATGTTTGCAATATAATTATTGTATTTTGTATTTCTGGTTCTGCTTGTAAAGTATGTACTAAATATATAGCCATAGGTGTAGCTGTTAATGTCTGAGCTAATCCTACCGTAAAATAACCAAGCGGTATAGCTATATTGTTCTTGTGCCAGAGATCAAGCGGTGAGGACTTGATACCATCACCTGAAATGGATGAGGTCAATGCAGAAATACGATCATCTGGATTTGATGGGTCGTTCACCTGCAGTGGTTTGTATGCTACTGATGTATGCATACTTATGTTTCAAACGATCCTGCTAGAAGCTCTTTCTTAAAGGATTTCAATTAGTTGAAGACAAATGCACCTCGCAGTCGTTAATCGAATCACGAGTTAATAAAAGCAAAAGACTATACAATATTTCTTGTCGTATTTACTCAAATGTATTGAGATTCTGTTGTAGATCTTCCAGGGTTTACGAAAGAGAGTGTACGAGGATGACGCCGTCGTCGATCCGGAATGAATCGATCGATCGAGACCGCGCGAGCTAATTTCAGTATTCAGAAGCAAACAAAAGTGTGTTATACTGCAAAGTGTATGTTGTATGGGTATGGGTAAGCTCTCTCGCTTCAGCGCTGCTCAAAGTATAAACACACCTGCCATTAGGTCCTTCTTTCAATTATTTTCAGATCCAACTCTTGTTATCCCAAACAAAACTATCAAGCATGTGAGTGAACTACAATATGACAAACTGAAAGCTGATGGTATCAAATATCTAGTATTTGATAAAGATAACACATTAACTTTGGCATTTTCAGATACTTTGCATGAATCTGTTTTAGATTCAATAAAAGAAGCTAAAACAATATTTCCAGGTTGTGTAGCAATATTAAGTAATTCTGTAGGATCATGTGATGATGTAGACTATAAAGGTGCTATTGAAACGGAAGAAAACTTAGGAATACCAGTAATACGTCATAAACATAAGAAACCAAATTGTTTCGATGAAGTTAGAATGCATTTCAGTGACATTGTATCAACTACAGAAACACAACGCAACGATGAAGTGTGCACAAGTGCGAACGAGAAAGTAAATGATATCAACACTGCTAATGATATTAGTACTACAAATATCAGGGTGTTGGACGATGGCACCACTGCTTCGACTATAGCAACTACTACTACTATTTTACCAGGAGAAATATGTGTAATTGGTGATCGTGTTTTAACTGATATCATGTTTGCGAATATGTATGGAATGTACAGCATATCAGTCAACCCTCTATCAGTAAGTGAAGATCATCCAGTAGCCCGTGTTGCGAGAAGTTTTGAAACATCTTTTTTATTACCTATAATAAAGGGAATGGGGTTTAAGAGGGGAAAGTGAGATGGGGAATATATCTTTGAGTGAAATAGTGTTTTTCTGTGTTGTATTTGATGTGTTCATGTAATTTAAGTCTCGATTCCTTCGGGAAAACCGCGGGACCCCGTGGTTTTTGTGAGTATCCTGACCATTCCCTCTGCTCATTTTAGAGCCGTCAATATCGTAGGTTGTACTTAACAACTGTTTTAATAGACGCTTAGTGTATATTAAGAATATCACAACTTTCTTAATTTTACATAGGATTTTTAGATCTTGTAAATCAACATAGCGAGGGTAGAGACCTGCAAGTGGAGCTATGAGTGGAAAAACACAGGATGTGCTGAATCAAGAGGCAATGAGTGTCGTGAAACAGGCGCTCACAACTACTTCCACTACTGGTAAACCAAAAGCGAAGTGGGGCTCAGCAAAAGGTCGTATTAAGATAGACGTAGATTGCAATAAAGATGCTCATAAACAAACTAAAGTCGTAACAGAAATAATTGTTACACCAAACAAATCTAAATGCGGTACACTTGTAAATAAAAGTCAAGATAATGTACATTTAAAGCCATGTACTAATCAAGATTATAAATGTAGCACAGATACCTTGAATGATAATAGCAGTACGAAATTCGGTATAGTGCAAGTTTCCCCCATTGTCAAAACAATTACTAAGCCACATGGGAAAGGGGCACTTCCACCAAAAGCACCAACATTAAGCAAGAATAAGTCCCATAGTAGTATTGCGAGTACATCGAGTGATGATAACACCATTGTGAAGATGAACATGAAGAACGATGACAATAATGATGATGATGATGATGATGACGAGGAGGAATTGCGCAAACTTAAATCCCTTCAAAATGATATCCGTGAAAGAAAAGAAAAACTTGCTAAGATGAAGGCTGCTGCTGCTGCTGCAATTACACAAGAAGCAGCAAAATCTGCTGTTAGCAATAAATTAGAAAATTTAGATAAGAAAACATCATCTAAAGGTAAGAAAGCTTCACATTCACCGGCAGTCAAGGCTTCGCCAAAGAAACTCGCACCACAAATAGTTAAGAAGGCAGCATCACCATCAACTAAAGAATCAATATCTGTTCTGAAGCAGTCTATGAAGAATAAGCAGTCTGTACCAACTGTACCTACAAATGAACTACCTAATCCAACATCTTCACATACAATATCAAGTATAATACCCCCATCAGTATCATCAGCACAATCAACAGATGCTAAAGTTATTCCAGGTTCTTTAGGAAAAGTAGCCGTACTTGGAATGTCACCAGCGTTTATTACAGACGCATTACGAATAAACCAATTAAAACTCCTACATAATCAAGGTTATGATATTACAACAGTTAGTGAGTTTCAACCAGAAGATACTAGTAAATTTTATGATCCTAATAGTAGTCATATCTGTACAGATTTTAGTAGTTCAAGGGGATGGAATGAAATATTACAATCATTTTTTAAAATTATTATATTAGATTATTCTTGGTTTCAACAAGATTATTTTTATACCAATTATGGTGGTAAAAATTGGTTTAGTGATAAAGTATTAAAAAAAGGTTTTATGCAACGTTTTTTTGATTGGGATGGTCATGTTATTATATTACCCTTGGACGTGCGAGGAGATGTATGGAGAGAATTTTGCATTGCATATAATAACGATGATAATATGTCAAAAACAATTAATTATCAATATATTCGACATGAATGCAATCCGATGGTTATTGCAACGAGAATCGCTGAAAATGATATAACATGGTTTAAAGATGTACCAAAAGAATTTCAATGCAAAACTGATGAAAATCAGTTACGATACTTAAGATCTAATAATACCGATGGCGCAACGCATATCGCAATTTATCCTAATACATCGAATGCAAGAAATACCTTAGAATCATATATATTTAAAGGTGATGGTTTTGAATATTCACCTAATTTACCAAAAATATACATACCTGAAGGTAATGAAACTCAACATAGAGAGGCACACGGTTGTACAACAAGTCGTAAGAGATCCAGCAAGGACACTACAACATCTGTTATAAATAATGCTATTAATAAAATTAATGAAAAAAATAAAATAAATGGTATTATAACTGAAAATTGGATACAATGTGAATCATGCGATAGATGGCACAAAGACAGCGAAAATAAGGCTAGTGCTCTTATCAGTGATCAACACGATTCAAGTAACAAAGGTAACAAACGGCAACGTAATAATACTGGACAAGATTTTATCATATCACCAACATTTACTTGTAATATGCTTAATATGATATGTTTAACACCAGATGAACTTGTGATTGAAAATGATTATATTAATAAACAAATTGAAAATGATAAAAAATTACATTTTAAATTACAAAAAGAGTATAAAATGCAAATTGAATCGGATAGCAGTGCTTTCAGTAAAAATAGCAGTCGTGGATCAGCATCTAAAACGTCCAATAAAGTAGTAGACAAAGCAAAAGAATCATCGCTAGATGATAATACTATATCCTTGAATGCTGAGCTTTGGTTATGTTGTGATA
>JACKZZ010010139.1_pt1 | contig 11628 bp, 6 predicted proteins | sample 8027871 | NCBI WGS metagenome assembly JACKZZ01 (sample SAMN15724774, study PRJNA655200) | protist metagenome | isolation source: fluorescence activated cell sorting (FACS) single amplified genomes of... | place: USA: West Boothbay Harbor, Gulf of Maine | collected 2000-07-19
TCTTTCAAGATTAAATTAATTTTAGATGTTTCTCTCGGGTGTATTTTTAAATATATTTAATATTCTATCACGCTTTATGTGAGTCTTTGCGACATCGAATGGTGTAATTTTCGTTGAGGTTACTACAACTGTATCCTAGATGGGGGAATGGAAGTAGTAAGCTTTATCTTTCGATCAATTTAAGGTAATGGAATACGAACTAGTAACTCTGCCGCTTCGAGGAAATATTCGGATAGAACAAGTCAAAAATAGTAGATGAAATGTCAACGAACACGTGCGATACGCTGGCTTATACTGTTCGAAATTCATAATTAACTTATTCCGATTATATTCACAAGATTACAAAAAAAGTCATAGTCTCACTCCTCACCAATTCAACGCCTCGTTCGCTTAGATGGATTGATCTCGAAGACCCCATCACGGTCATCTTTCATTGTACGAGGATCAGCAGTGTCCAAAACTTCAGGTGCTGGTTCATCATCCTGCACGTTGTCATCTGCTGCTTCAACTTCACCACCTGCAGTATCTGCATGCACCTGTGGCTCACGTCGACTTGTGGAAAGTCCTGAATCACTCTCCATTCTGATCAAGGCGTCTGCCATCCTTGCTTCGTCGTCAACGATGTCTCTACCGAATTCATCCTTACCAGAGCTTTTCTTCTGCTGGGATCTTCCATCACTTCCACGTTTAGCACCAGAAGCTTTTGGTGCATTGTTGCTGCGTAAGGCATCTTGAACGACTCGCTTTTCGTCTCGCACCTGACCACCAGAAATACCACGACCGTACTGTCTTCCAGGTTTGAATCCAGTGTCTTTATCACATCGAATCTTACGATCATCAACCATTGTTTCATTTAGAGATTTTAATGCAGCACATGCATGCTCAGTTGTATAATATTCAACAAAGCAAAACCCGCACGGTGTCTTGGTTTTCATATTAAGACCCATGATGACGCGTTTCACTGGACCTACAGATGCGAAAACTTCTTCGATTTGGAGTTCAGTTGTATAGAAAGACAGGTTTCCAACATATAAAGTTTTTGAATCCTAATGTTTTTTGTTAGTCAAGAGGTAAATCGGAGGAGAAGTGTGGGAGTATATGTTAGTTTGGTCCTTTGGAAGTTTATGGTGGTATTGGAGATACAATAAACCATACATCATCATACAAAAGAAAGAATTAATATCCTTTTTCAATATAAAACGACTTGATGCTATTGAAATTGTAAGATGTAATTGTCATATCATCTTTCATTTCACTTACCTTGATTGCAAGCAGGTTGTCTTCTTGGGAATTATAGTACTTTCGATCCCAGCAGATCAACTGCGGCTTCTCATCAACATGATACAAATCCATTGTGGTAGAAAATGTGTCAACTCAGGTATATCAATTGTGTATTTGCCTCCGCTTCCCCGATATCGACGGAACCCAAAAAAAACATGCGGGGCCACCAGGATCTCTTTTTTCAATTTAAAGAACTTATGAAGACTAAAATAGATATTTATGGATAAAAATAGGTAACAAAGGCATTTTTATAATAATTAAGCTCAATTTTATCTGCAAATGAATCCTAACAGTGATGATAGACGAAATCACTGGCTTTTGGAAGTCATGTACGTATTATCGATGATTTGGGAGATGTACTGTTGCTATCTATGACTAAATATGATACTCACTAAATTGTACGCCATATATACTTACAATTTGCTACTTCAAAAGACAAAATTCTAACATCGATCTCGCTGTATATATCACATTCTGCCGCATCCTTCTCCAATCAAAACAGGTACGGACTCGTAAATGTCGTCATACTCGCTCCAGTATGCGTTTCTTTTACAAATATTATCTTTAGCCATCCATTCTTTATACCATATTTGCCCTCCGTTACGAAAATTGTGATGTTTAGCAGTGCAGTTCATCAAATGTGCTTTTCCGCATCGTCCACTCTGCCATTCGCCGTGGGACAAGTGCAAGATGCGGGCTTAATATTCCTTTCGTCAATGGCATATAATATGGTTGAGTCTATGAAGAAGGAAGGGCGGAGTGCTGACTCTATTATGAGTACAGTTCTTGTAGTGATGTCCATTTGCACATTCGCCCTCGGCATATCTCTGGTGGTGATTGGTCGCCTCAAGTTTGCTATCATTGTCCAATATATACCAGTTCCAGTTATTGGTGGGTATTTAGCTTTCATTGGATTTTTTTGCGGGCGGGCAGGTATCGTGATGATGACGGGACTGGAGTCATACGGTCTGACATTCATTCAGGAGCTGCTGGAACCGAAGATTATGATGCTGTGGTTTCCAGGTGTTGCGCTCGGCTTGGGGATGTACATGGCATTAAGAACATTCCGATCGCCATATGTAATACCTATTTACATGTTTGCGATGCTCGGTGCATTCTTCACTTTTCTGCACGTGTGCGGCATCTCGATGAGCGACGCCCGTGATGCCTACCTCATCGCCCCGCTGACCAAGGAAGAGCCCTTCTACCATGCATGGGAGATTTATAACTTTGGCGATGTATGCTGGGAGCAATTACCTCGACAATTTTTCAGATGGGTTGGTATGTTTATTGTTGTTGCGTTCTCCTCATCGCTGGATGTGGCGGCCATCGAAATGGAGCTCAACAAGCCTCTCGACTATAATAAGGAACTGCAGACTGTAGGAGTTTCCAATGTCATCAGTGGACTCTTTGGTGGATACACAGGGAGTTATATTTTTAGTCAAACGATATTTAGTATGCGACGGAAGGTTTCGACACGAATATGCGGAATGGTCATCGCCATCTCCGAGCTGTTCATCATTGTATTACCATTCTCCATAACTAGCTACATCCCACGATTATTTTTTGGCGCTTTTCTGACACTTATATCAGTGGATCTGATGTATGAGTGGCTTATTGTTGTGCGTTCAAAAATTATGGGAATAGAATTTGCTGTGTGTTGGTTGTCATTTGGATCCATGCAAATGGCTGGTGTCGAGGCTGGACTCGTGATGGGTATCGTCTTCTCCATCATTGCCTTCGTCATCAGCTATGCGAAGACGACTGCGGTAGAACCTGTTTTCAAAAGCAGCACAGTTGTGAGAACTTTCAAAGAGCGTGCATTATTGATTGAAAATAGGGGTAAACTGGTGACGTTGTCCTTACAGGGACACATTTTTTTCGGTTCCGCCATGAAAATGTTGGAAGACGTGAAGAGCAGAGTTCAGATTACGAGCGAATTGGGAGAAGAAGACGATGAAACAGGTAAACTTGCGGACACTGAAACCAAGTGCTGCTCAGCTGTGTTATCTTGGTGCAGTTCAAATGTAGAGGAGAGTAAAGAAAGCATGGACACAGAGATGGGTACTTTGCGACAGCGCTCCCCCTCCCAGTTCATGTACTCACCGGCACCCTCTCCTATGAAAGCAAGTCAGAAGCCTCTTGGTAGAAAGTTTTCTTTTAGTGGAGGATTTGGCGGAGGAAGCCCCCATAAAAATGGTTACGGTGCTCTGAGTCAAACTGATTCACTTGACCACAGCAATCACGCCTTCAGTATGCCAATGCTCTCATCGAAGGGTGGCGCGAATAGAACTACTGTCCCAGCGACAGAGTTTCTGGTTCTGGACTTCGAAAAAGTCTTTGGTATTGATGCTACAGCAACTAGAAGTTGCTTTCTTATGCTTGTACAAACTATGCATAAAGCAAACGTCGTTGTAGTCTTCACAAATATGAAGCCCAATATCGAAAGCACGCTGCGCGCGAACGAGGTCATATCAACAGAGGACATCATCATTCCGATGCTCGACGATGCTCTGGAGTGGTGCGAGGAGAAAATCATCACTAAGTATGGCCCTATGATGTCGAAGAAAAACCAATCAGCTGGTGGTGACAAATGGCGTGAACGCAAAGGGCAGCAACTTGATGCCACTTATTATGCAAACGCGTTCAACCGCCGCCGTGTTTCGAGCGACTCCCGCTTCGACGTGACCTCTCGGGACTTTCTGTCAGGGGAAGGCGACCTGGAGATCGAACAAGTGAAGTCATTGCGACAAATTTTAGAAGATTATCTAGGTGAAGCTAATGAAAGCGAAGCCCGCAAGCATGCTCTTTCGAACCAAGTGCTCTCTAAGTACTTCGACCGTAATATCATAGAAAAGGAGCAGCTGGTGTACGATGTGAGACAGGCTTCTAGTTATGTGTACTTTTTGGAAGAAGGTGAGATAGAACTTGTCAAAATCAGTACAGTATCCAAGGACGAAGGTTTAGGAACAACTCAAGAGTGTATTGAGCGTGTCAACAAGATCAACACCGGTGGCATATTCGGGGAAAGCGAGTTCATCCTCAACGCACTGCACAGCACGCGGGCTCTTAGTGTCCGAAGCTGTATCTTCTGGACTCTTTCCCGCAATAACTTCAGAGTTATGGAAGTAGAGCACCCACAATTATGCTTACTAGTGCAGCAAATTCTCATGAAATCTATCAGCATTTCAGCTCACAACTCTACCCACTAGACGAGATTATCAATTTTCGACTTTGAAACTCTTCTGCATAATCCTGTAAAATATTGATAAAATGTTTGCTTTGTGTCTTACGTACGAAATTCTTGAAGCCTCTACTTTTTCAACATCTCTAAATGAAGTTAAAGACTAAATTTGTCACAAATCGGCTTGCCAGAAGATCTCGTATCCGTAGGGGCGTAGGGCATCGCTTTCAAGGATTGATATTATACAAACATACACGCTCCTATTGCACATATACAACAGGAATATGAGTCGTGTGAAAGCTCTTAAAAAAACTTCCATTTGGGAAGTTGATGAAGTGGCTGCCGTGACCAAGCCTGTGCATCGACACCGCATCTGGCACCACTTAATTCATGGCATGGATGATACGAATAATAAGGATGCAGAAGGTAAAGACTTTGTAGATTTTGTTCCTTATAAGTCATGGAGTGTTCCTAAAGACCACATTTCGGTATTGCAAGAGAAATTCGTTCACTTTACAACCAAAGTAGTGGAGCGCAAGGATTCTGCTCGTGGTGATACAACAAAACTCTTAATTCAGCTACAGGATGGCCATCTTATTGAAACTGTCATAATGCAACACCACCATTATCGTACAGTCTGTTTATCTAGTCAAATAGGTTGTAAAATGGGTTGCAAATTCTGTGCGACAGGGACGATGGGTATCATAGGTAACCTCACTGCCGGAGAGATCATCGAACAAGTAGTCCATGCAAATGCTATATCAAAAATAAGAAATATTGTATTCATGGGAATGGGTGAGCCATTGAACAACATGGGTGCTCTCTGCAAAGCCTTGGACTTCTTGGTGGACACCCGCCTGTTCAGCCTCTCTCCCCGACACATCACTGTGTCTACCGTCGGCGTGATCAAGAACATGAGAAAGCTTACAGATGAATACCCAACTGTCAACCTAGCGCTATCTTTACATGCACCAAATCAAGAAGTACGTCTGAAGATTGTACCATCTGCATCTGCACACAAGTTCGCGGACCTAATAAGCGAACTGGATCATCGTATCAATGTTTGGAATGGAACTGAATCCGCCGATAAACTCAACCCCGCTCATTTTGGCGATGGTGATGATACTAGTGTCAGTACAGATAAAGGGAGCAAGCTAATGATGCGCAGTTACAAGAAGAACCAAAACAGTGCAGGTATCATGATCGAGTATATACTGATCAAAGACATCAACGTGCTGCCTGAGCACGCACACGAACTGGGAGAGGTACTTCGGTCGAGGAGGGAAGAGATATTATTGAACTTGATCCCCTATAATCCAACAGATATAGCAGAAGATTTTGAGCCCCCAAGTCAAGAATCTATTGATGAGTTTGTCAAAATACTCATATCAGACCAGTATCGGATTCACACTCGAGTCCGCCACGAAAAGGGTCAGGACATCGACGGCGCGTGTGGGCAACTAGTGGTTCAAACCAACAAGAAAAATGCGAAGAATATAGATATTGAGGATACCATGTTAGGAAAGAAAAAGAAGTCGAATAGAAAGACAGAGCTGGGTGGAACAGACGTCGAACCAAAGAGCAGCAAGCGCGGCTACTTCAATATCCACAGCGTGGTGACTGCTGCAAGCCTCGGAATGTTCGCCTTCTCAGCTATCCGAGGTAATTAGGACCATTTTGTCAGTATTTTTGTATAAATTGTGTTAAATTAACAGGATGTTTCGTGTGACACTTCACTACAAACTCAGGGAAAAAAGTTCTTTATTCTCCATAGAAGTGAAACAAGTAAGGTTTTGAGAAGTTCCTTCGTTTCGTGGTAAAAATCTTATAATATACAGATACAATATAAAAATTATTTCAGGTGGAAGCAATATTAGATACAGCTATTGCTACCTCGCATCACCGACGTGTTGCGAATGCACTGAGAGGCCTCTGCTGCCCAGAGTTCGACGGTCTGCCCGTCGAAGCACTCTTAGGTCGTAGCAAGTTGACACCCCCGCCGCCCTGGTTTTGCTGGAGAAGGTAAGTCTCTCCCTTGCTGTTAGAGCCGAAAGAATTACTATTAGAAGACGACGATCGAACCTTTGATCCACTAGAACTTCGCTTTGTCGTCATGAGTCGTCGCTTCTGGAGATTCACATCCAAGAGAAGATAATAAAACGTGGCAATGGATGAGTGGGTCTTGGTCAAAACCAGACGAATCACTTCATCTTTTCCAAGTCCAAATTTATCCAACTCGGCGAGAGTTTGCTCATCAATATCATCGGAAGGCTTATCCGAAATCAAGATTGGGGTTTCTAGACGTAGCTTGTTAATGTCAGGAGATGTTGCTAACTGAACTTGCAGCCATGAATGCCTCATTGCAGCAGATGCCGTGATACGCTGCGATACATCTACCGTCAAAAGCTGCCTTAGAAGGTCTTTTACAGACGAACTGAGTTCTTCAGGGATTGCAAAAGTACCACGTGCGATACGCCTGTACAAGTCTGGGTAAGACTTCGCACGGAAAGGAAAGCACCCACAAAGAAGAGCATAAAGAAGAATACCCAAACTCCACATGTCGACAGGTTTACCTTCATATTCTGTTCGACGAACAATTTCCGGAGCCATATAAGAAGGCGTTCCACAGAACACCTTGAGCCGTTTACCAGGTTGGCATACAGTCGAGAAACCAAAGTCAATAAGTTTGATATCCTTATTATCCGCAAACAGAACGTTCTCCAGTTTGATGTCTCGATGAGTGACACCGAGCATATGTAGATGTTCTATTGATTGCAGGACCTGAAAGAAGATTTTGCGACTCTCGTCTTCAGAAAGGCGCCTCTTGGCCTTAACATAGGAGCACAAGTTACCACCATCGAGACATTCCATTATCAGATGCATTCTCTTTGGTGTCTCCACTGCTTCGTACATACGGGCAATTCTAGGATGCGAAACTTGCTCCATAATTTTAATTTCACTATGTACACGCTTCCAATGAGCAGGATCTTTCAACTTGGATTTATCGTAGGTTTTAATAGCCACTTTGGATCCAGTAAGCCGATGCCAAGCAGCACGGACTTTACCGTAACTTCCGACACCAACAACCTTACCAACCATGTACATGTCCATGACAGCAGTGCTAGATGGAACAACACCACCGCGACTGCCTTTGCTCAATAACAGAAGTTTCCTCAGGTCTAATGCATCTCTGCATGAACAAAACTGGTTAGGTAACGTCGATATGCCGACATCGACTAAATCATCACCCACGGAGTCGACACTCCTGCTACGAGCATCAACACCTCCGACACTGGAGCTTTGCAACTCCACTGATTGTGAGGGCGTTGTTGTTGATACTTCAGGACGAGACCCAGATCGATTACCAGTAACAGGCTTACCGTCCATTTCATCATCATCATCTCTGTTAAGAATTTGACGTCCTCCTGCTCCACCACCAGCTTCTTGATTATCACCATCCAAACCCATGTCCGCTTCTTCCACATTTCCTTCATTTGATGGCAAAGCATACTTTTGGCTAGCATCTGGGACAGCATTGCGAATACGGGATGTTGCTGACGAAGGCCGTTGACTTGAAGGAGGTTTGTTCGCATCTGTAACTCCAACTGCATCATTAGTATTACCCTTGGCAGCTGACTGAAGTGCGGAAGCTCCACTGCCGTCATTATTATATCCATAGTGAAGTTTGTATGATGTACTCCAGTGGTCGCCATTGCCACCACCGCTTGGCTGATGATTTGAGGAATGCGATGAAGGTCTTGTACCTCCGCTAGAGCTCGCACGCTGCTGTTGGTACTGTGCCTGTTGCTGCTTCTGTTGTTGTTTTAACTGTTGCTGTTGCATTTGTTGCTGCGCGAGATGCTGCTGATAGTACAGTTGCTGTTGTTGCATAGCATTATTTCCTTCCACATTGATATTGTTGTTCGATTGCCGAACAACTCCTGCAGATTTGGGACGCATATAAGAGCTGCTGCCCCTTGATGAGCTGCCACCACCGCTACCAGCATTAAGTGCTGGCATTTCTGTATGCTGATGTTGACGATGATGACTAGAAGTACCGTCTCCATTACTATGATGATGTCCACTACTATTACCTCTAGAATGTCCAGCACTTGATGGTCTGACATTACCACGCGATTGTTGTTGACCTTGAACTCCATAACCAGAACCAAGTAAGGCAGCATTTATAACTGGTGTTTGCATGTAGTTCATACCTTGCTGTGAGTTCTGACCATGCGTTGTACGGGCATAGTTCATTGCATTACCACTAGTAGAACCGCTTGAAGGCCTCCTAGTTCTTGTTACTCCAGCTGAACTTGGACGTTGGGAGCCTTGATGTTGCTGATAAGGAGAATACTCCTTATTCCGATGGGAAGACCCACTCCGTTGACTATAGTCCTTCGACATTCTACGTAACTGGTGTAGTAGCGAAGATGTGGAGTTTGTCTGTTTGACGGGGGAGCAACGAACACCGGACATCGATCGACCTTCGTGCGTCCGGAGTTTTCTCCTTGTAAACGAAGGGTAAATTGGGTATAAGTGCATTTGCAAAAATGTTTATGATAGATTACAACTGAATAATTTGTGTGTTTATTAACATTATAGAGTTTGAATTGCATCGTGTTCCTCAACAGTAAGTAGTCGTGACAACAATTCCCATGTCTCGTCACTTTTCGGCTCGATGATTGCGCTTGGTTTTTTCTACCGATTTCTTAGAAGATGCCTTACTAATACTCATTCTCGGAAGGAGGCGGTTTGGGCATTGTAGTAGAAACTATTGGGCGAGGGGAGGGTGCATCTTTGGCTCTCCTGCTTGCGAGTAAACTGATTTCTCTAGTGGAAAACATACTGCCGTCGCCACTACTGGACAATTCTGGTCCAACATCCAGGAAATCAGGGATAGTTGGTTCAGCTTCAGCTTGACATAATACAGTCCAAATACCAGCCACTGGTTCTATGTATTCGTAAATGTGGAAAGATTGACGTTCATACTGAAAGCAGTACCGCTTCTGGCGGACAATGTGGTGATTTGGGTCCGCACTACTAGCTAAAATATTGTACATGCGACCTGAAATCACTTGCTTGAGCTCTACTTTCTCACCAGAAGGTAACTGCTTAACTGTAGTGAGACCGTGTGCATGAAAACTACCTTGAGAACGCCTTCGTATGAATGAGTATAATACTTGAAATTCGTCCTCTGAAGTAGTGATCATATCTTCCGAGTCTAATGCACTGACAGTGGTACTTGTCTCCCCCGATGGACTGGTGCTACTTTTGTTTTGGAAATTACGAGGTGGCGAGCCAAGAGATTCGCCACGAGAACGCGCACGACTTCGTGTTAACCCTGAGCTGACAGCACCTACACCTTCTTCCAACATAATCTTCTCCACTTCAAACTCCTGTAAACCTGTAATTTGGCTCAAATCTGGTATAGAGTTCAGGCTATATTTATAACTTCTACGAGTAAGTGAAGGTAACCCTACATAGCCAGAAAGCATAGAGACAAGTAATTCCATTTTTCTCTCAAAAGGCCTTTGCTTTCGGTTGTCAATGATGATATGATGAGGGTGGCCATTCCAAGCGTGTTGAGTTTTCCGATCTTGAGCAATAGCTTGTTCCGGAGTTTCATGACGTGCTTCATTATTTGCAAGACTATAAAATGTTTCAGCACCATCAGCTGCTGTAACTAAATGAAAAATTGCGTCATATCTAGTATCTCTCGCAGAAATATGATCTAAACCTACCTTCTGTAACACACCTGTCCAGATTTCATCTGTCACGTAAGCTGATCCATCCATGACACCTCTATCACAAAGCAACACGCTTTTCTTACCACATGCTCTGGCATAATTTTGGAAACTATCTTCTAATGTCAACTGAGTTTTTATTACAAAACTTTGGAATGCACGTTCACAATCTACACTTGCTAAATCTTGAGGGTAAGCACCATTCAAGAATAACATTGTAGCTGCTTCAGGTACTACAAATACACGAAAGCCACGCTCACGCAAATAAACTTGCATGCGCTCCATAGCTGTAGTCTTTCCAGCACATGGCCCACCGGTGATCACGAACTTATAGATTCGCTTGTTGGGATCTATCAAGGTATCACTATCATCCATCTTGACTCAACTTTTTTACTCAATTACTATACTACTTTTTTCTTACAAATCTACTGATTAAAACTACAAATGTGTTATAACAAAGGGACTTTTATCACAAAAACATAACCGGGATGCCGTGATATTAACCCAACCGCCGGCCAGCGACGTACGCGCACAAAAATCGGGGACTTATGAGCTGTGCGGTCTGTTAACAAATTTTAATTAACGTTAGTTGTGTTGTTTTGCACGAGGGCATACCAACATCTATATAAGCCTGTAAAAAAGTTTAAAATATAGTACATTAGAAGCCGAACCGTATCGAAACCTACTAAGATAGGTAACCTTCTTGTATTTCACGATGTCAAAGGTGATATTCGATAACAAATTTTATCAATTAGTGGATGGTGACACACTACAATTTAAGGCGGGGGTTGAAGAAAAACAAATGAAGCGCGCTGATAATGATGAATTATTGCGGGACCTTGCTTCTTATGTCGAGACTCGTCTATGCGAGGACATGGGCTTCTCCCCTATCAATATTCCAAGTGATGATTTTCACAAAGGACCTACCACAAGTATTTTGGTTTCTGAGGACTGGGATAAAAAGCAGGAATTATTCGTGATATGCATAAACCAATCAGGATCACAAATGGGTATTTTCAGTAGATCCATGTGTTTTGATGGTGGTTTAAATAAAGGTACCGTGTTCCCTTATGTGAAACGTGCATTAGATGTAGGATATGGCGTGGTAATTTTGCGCCCCAACACAAATACTATCACCGATGATGCAGGGAAGAAAGTACAAATCCCTGGTTCAGAATCTCCTGAGCTGCATGCGTTGTGTGCTTGGGAGCAGGTCATTTCCCAATCGGAAAAAGTTGATCGTGTGATGCTTTTTGGTTATGGTAATGGAGCTGCTTTATGTCACGAGATATTTTTGAAGTCGATTCACACAAAAAACGTGGTGAATGTCATCGTCACTGTCGAGGCCAGTCACTTGGCAGAGAGGGATGATCCTCTGGATATTAAATCTGCTTTATCTAAAATTGCTTTAAATTT
>JACKZZ010010711.1_pt1 | contig 11627 bp, 11 predicted proteins | sample 8027871 | NCBI WGS metagenome assembly JACKZZ01 (sample SAMN15724774, study PRJNA655200) | protist metagenome | isolation source: fluorescence activated cell sorting (FACS) single amplified genomes of... | place: USA: West Boothbay Harbor, Gulf of Maine | collected 2000-07-19
GTTGGGTATTATGTTCGACTGCTGATGCCACCGGCATGTAGCAAGGCGGCAGGACTCTCCCCTCCGAGAGCGGAAATCCGAATTGAATTATGATCGGGAAGCAATCGCGGGAAACCCGGGGAAAGACTTTTAGACTTTTCAAAGTAGAAGGCATGGCATAGCGAGCTCGATTCAAACCGGTTCGGTGTGGAGCAAAAGCCGCTCTCCGCACGCGGTAAAAGAGCCAGTACACTGTTAGGGCATTTCAGACCCCCACAACGCACATTTGTAAGCTCCTGACTTCAGGACATGAATGGAGGAGACGAGGACGTTCCTGGCGCGGGTCTATCATGTCTGGGTCAGAACCGAAAAGACGTAGGCGCAAGCGCCGGAAGCGACTAGCAAAACGTTACCACTCCCATGGTATGGTAACGTGTGTGCAGAAGTTTCCTTTTGATGGGATCGACATGCAACGCGTGTATTCCCCTGACTCCAAGGAAGAGGTGTTTGTAGCCTATGCTGCTACGGAAGAAAACACCAGTGGAAAGTCTTGGTTGAATCGGACAGAGCCTTCGATCGTCCCAGGGTTTTGGAATGCGCAGCTAAAACGCTTTAACGCGACTGGCACTCCTGGGTTTTGTCGTCCAAAAACTGTACCCTTAGCCGAACACTTTTGGGGAAGTATAGGTTGTTGGCCGCAGCCGGTAGAATCGGCTGCAGCGAAACCCAAGGTCGTCATAGAGCCTATACCGGGGAGTCCTGTGGATATAGACACCAGCGCCTACCCGGAAAGGGGCAACCAAAGTGGGCTTAGTCCAGATTGAAATGCTGCTGGTGATGCTGGCAGCAGCAAGCAGCAGCAGCAGGAGGCCAAGATGGACACGATTTGACCGGGTTATTATTCAAATTCTCACTCCACTCATGTTCCCACGGAACGACTATTCAGGAACGAAACGAGAAAAAGAAGCATGAGCGATCTCTGTGATGCAGCCTTTATTCTAATAATATCACAACGGGGTGGACTCGTCGTTTATAATTGAAGAAATTTGTCAAAACGATTACCGTCACAGTGGCATGCAGCAGAACTTTTGGCTGCAATATGTGGATTGATGTGGCGTTTTACCCCATGTGCAGTGTGGTTATATTGAGGTAATACTTGAGAGAGTGTACTTGATACACAAAACATAATTGAAATGAGTGAATAAATCCGTGTCTTCTAATATGAAGCCTTCTACTGAGGAAACTGCATGATGAAGTCTGACGCGAATACCGTAATTAAAACTGAAATTCAATATATTTTCAATGTAGATCTCCCATGATATGCATATGTGAGTACACGCGCAGTGCAGCTAAAGTTTTGTCTAATAACATACCATAGCTGAATCACTCAACTCAATCTACGGCCAAACGGCATTATTACAAAAAAACAATGGGTCGCAGCCCATGCAATACGCATATGTAAGAGCTGCCGCGCTGCTTTATTTCGAGACAGGGAAACAGGGAAACGAAGCAAGTCTTGTTCATGCTGCGGAAAACAGCCCTTTGAATATGCCCCCGTGAGAATGGAAGAACCCTCTGAGACGCGAATAAGAGCTTGTGATACTCACTGTATGCGCATGAACAAAGAGTGGTGTAGTACCGTAAGCCGTAGTGGAGCGCTGCGTTAACGGTGATGATGCAGTAATCGATGTCTTATATTAGAAACGGCCTAACTGCCTAGGTTGCGGTTCAGAATCGGCACCAGCAGAGCTGAACTGAGCTCAGCTAGGCTGGGCCTAAAATCGGTGCTGAGAAGGAACCGACCTTCGCCGCGCCAGCCAGCGCGACTGCTAGCGAGCTGGCGCAGGGCTAGTGTCGCTTGACGTATACGCTGCCAGCGCCTTAGGTACGCATGCCTACTACATAGCAGTTCTGTACGTATCTGTGCCTAGGAGTATTAGCGACTTAGTATATCGTTAGTAAGGTATTATATGCTTACTATAACAGGCTGAGATTCTATGGTAGCTATACATTTTTATTCCAACATGCCATATGCATTGCCTAGTATTAATGCCGTGCAATGCTCTGGTGAGATCGAGCAGCATGTTAAGCTAACTGCATAGCTAGCAATCACAGCATGTAAATGGCCATGCCTTTGGCGGGCCCGTGTACAATCACGTGGGCTTGTACTAAAAAGTTTTATCTGCCTCTACTGCTTCTTCATTTCCTCTTGTTCCATCTGCCACCACTTTGCAGCATCTTTCAAATGCTTTGTCACATATGGGTTGGGGTCGTCACCATGCATACCTGGGCAATTGACAACAAAAAAGAATTTTAATCACATATCTCAGCCAATCGAAATAATCACGACAGAACTGTTGCATGCCGCGTTTAAATTTTAATGTGTTTCATTTTAATGATCAGTCCGACTACCTGCAAGAGTGTGGTTCACGTCTCGATGGCTTGTCTCATCAGCAAAGAGGTTTCTCAGCACATCACTCCACATAGCATCTTTTTCGAGCCGCCAGTAGTTTATTGCAACTGCAGGTGCTTTTAGTTGGCTCCATTCGCGGTTCAAATGCGTTCCTGTTTCCCGCCAAAAAATCAGTTGCATGTCAAATGAAGAGAAAGATGGTGTGAAAAAATGTGTGTTTTTTTGCGTTAGCAATGTTGCGAAAATGTTACCTGGAGTGTCAACTACTCTAATGAGATCTGCGTACGTCTGGGATGCGGTCTCCTCGAGGTAGCCAACGAAGCGGTGCAGCGCTTTGGGTTTTACAATGTAGAGCAGCGTCAGAATTGGTAGTAGTGTGAACTGAGCTCCCATCACTAAACCTCTGGTAAAGCTGGTTGCCTTAAACATTCGCATGCAAACAAGCAAATGCATCCTCTCGTTTTCTGCTTCCTCCAGAAGGGTGTGTATCCACCTGGATTAAGATTTATTGATTCATCAGGTTAAAAAATCACCAGTCAGAAACACCGATGCAGTAGGCTTCTTTTGCTAGGAAACCAGAGAAATTTTACTATAAATCTGCCCACCCGTGGTCTCGCTTGAGGTTTCTGAGGCTGTTAAAGTGCCGAATGCTGGCAGCAACCATCCCTGGAACGCCTGCAATTGATTCCAGAATAATCAGTCTCCACTCGCAGGCCTTTACTGTCGGATTCTTCTTGTTGAAACCAGACAGACGATTGAACCCTGTGTATAGTACATCTTTCACCACGAAGCGGATAGCCTAATTGTGGGGTTAGCGTGGGAATCGAGTAAGGTGCGGGAGACCAGACGTAAGTCGGAGTCGACACGTTACCTTGTCCAGCATTGTCTTGGGTTCATGTATAGGTAGTGAGTGCAGTTTGGCATCAATTTCGTCGGCTGACCAGATGTGATTGAGGGTTGGGTTTTGCCATGTCTTTGGTATGTTCAGCGGGTGGGGCTGAAGTGTGGCCTTGAAGTGCAGCATTGAACGGTTTCCTTCTCGCAATTCCTCGCCAGTGTGAGAGCAATGACGCTGATATGGGGAGTGAAATAATAATTAAGGTTTACTGTGGGTTGACCGAGAGTTTGTTTTGGTCAGGGTGGAATGGGTCGTTGGGTTCCGGAGGGAACATCAAAGTGTGTCAACTGTAACTGCACATGAGTTCAAAGGGTTAGGGCATTTCAGTTGATTACCTTGTCTGCGGGTGGCTCCTTAGTCTGCGAGAATGGCCGAGAAAGCGAGAAAGCTGATCGGGTCAAGTTGATCTTAAACGCACGAAGAAGCATGGTCGGGTGAATGTTTAAGTTTTTAAGTTGTCCCGTTGGTTCCCCCAATAATAAGAATAAGCACACCCTTCTTTTCATGGGTATGTTTGACTCTGACTCTGTCGTCTCAGTCAAGCAGAGCAGAGCAGAGCAGAGCAGAGTAGAGCAGAGCAGGGCAGAGCAGAGCAGAGTTGTGGATCAGAAAAAAATACCTCACCTCAGTCAGAGATCAGACCCGATTTTGGTCGATTTTTGCCTGGATTTTCCCAGGATTTTCCACTAGCGAAAAAATCGGGAAATTCGTACTATCGTCAGCCAATTTCTGATGAGCTATTTTTTTTTTATTATTCTCTAGGACTCCAGGTTTGCGCATTTGCACATCCTAATTTCTCAATTTATTTGACTCAATTTATTTACGACTACTACTGCCCCTAACCTATACAGAGCGTCCATTTTTGCATCGAGCTTCCGCGTGGTCGCCATAGAGAGCCTTTCTCGTAGCAAACACTGCAGTGCTGAGCTTCTTCACAGCAGCTATGGCTACACAGGCTATTGACAACGTCAGCACCCAATGCAATAAGGTTGCCAAATCTGTAATTCCTCCCCCAGCTTCCTCTACTGTGAACCAAGAACCGTCGAGTAGCAATCTAGTAGAAATAAAAGCATCGGTAAACGCACTGCTAGGGTCTGTAGAAGACGATAGTAAGAGTGGTAATGACGGAAAAGCTTCAGCCGAACATCCCAGCATACATCCTCAGCCCGCCAGTGACAACGCCAACGACGGCGAAAATGCTGCAAAAGCTATAACTCCTCCCCCAACTACTTCAACTGTGAACCAAGAACTTTCAAGTGACAATCTAGTAGAAATAAAATCATCAGCAGACACACTGCCAGGACTTGTTGTGGACACTAATGACGACAAAAGACATTCAGTATTAGTTCATGCCCATCACAAAAGGGACCTTCTTTATGTCCCGCCGTTACCACCGAGCCCAACAGGGATTAATCTCAAAGGCGTACTAAAAAGTGAATCGAGAGTGGCGCGTGATAAATTAAACCCAACCAATAGAGAAATATGTTTCCCGGACAAGCCTACATCATTTGAGGAAATGTTGCATGCCCGTGGACACAAGCTGGAAAATATTAAAAAATTTAGAAAATCGGATGTAGCACCAAGCTACCCGTACACAGATACGCCCACTGTTGTAAAGTCGAATTGTTGCGTTATGTCCTAGCAAATTTTATGTATTGAACCAAGCCATTGCTCACGCAGGGACGCAGCGCTAGTGCCAGCGCGCCATCGAAGGGTAATTGTATAAAATCTGCATGGGCGCGCGACGGGCAATACAGTGTGTCCCACTAAAGGGCGTATAATATACACCTTGAGTGTACACTTTTTTTGCCCGAAAGGGCAAAAAGTATAGTTTCTTGCTGAGCAGCTTGAGGTTGCTTTGCTGAGGTGTATAGAAAGCTGCCTCAAAATCAGCAGTGCTTTTGCCTTAGGTGTATACGATATATACCTTTGCGCTTATTTCTATACACACCTGCGCGAAGCAGGTGTATAGAAGCGACGTGAGCACGCATGTGCACTATAATTTTTTTCACTAGCGGCGCCTCAGCAGCCTCGGCTGGCGTAAAAAATAAAAATCGCCCTGCGGCGCTGCGAGCTGCGCTTGGAGGCTCTTCTTGGCTTCTTGAGCAAGTGGTGACGAGTATCGTACCAGAGCCTCAAAATGGACGCACCGTGGTAAAGCATCATATTCAGATTAGACCACGAAACGGCCAATTATTCACGTTGCATTCGACCAGCTCGCACATAATGCTGTTGTTTGCAACTTCTGCAGAGATTAAGAAATCATATGTAGAGAAAAAGATGTGTAGAACGGTGTTGGTGGGCAATCAATTTCAAGAAGTTCACCAGGTCGAGCAACTGTTGGTTCCGACCCCCAGGGTCGGGTCCAAAGACTTTTTCGACAAGCTATTTCTTATCGACAAAGTACGAAACCCGAAAGAGATTCAAAAGATGAGCGAGCCGAACTTGACTGGGTTTCCAAAGCTTCAGATGTATCTGAGGGGAGTTAAAAATAGCGGCAAGACAGCGAGGAGGGCAAAGGTAAGAGTTAGAGACATTTGCTACGCATCCCTAACGGGGGTGCTAAAACGATTCCAGAAAGATTGGAAATCCATTCGAGAGTGCGTGGTTGTGAACCCCAAAGATGAGGTGATGTTAGAAACAAGACTTAGTTGTTGATTACATCGATTTTGTCAAATACTTTGAAAGATTTGGACAGGAGTACAAAGATGTAATTCAAGCCGAGGCAGCTCGTTTTTATCGCAAGCGACGCCGGTTCCTGGAGTTTATTGGGATGCCAGATGTCCGCAAAATGACGCGGGCGCAAAAAGAGAACATTGAGCTGCTCGTGCCTCAGGATCCCGAGCGGAACATAGTGCTGTGGTTTCAGTGTCTAAAGGATGAGCAACCGCTGTTCAAGAACTTTGCAGACTTTACGGACGCGTAAGCATCGAAGCAACGCAGAAACAGAAGGCGTAAGAGTATGCGTGCTAAATTTTTTCATGCGCATTTTAGTGTAAATTACGCAGGAAAAAAAAAAAAAATCCCCTGCCGGGGGCTTGCTGTGCATGCATGTACGTCTGTAAATGGAAAAATAAACGCTTAAAAAAACAGCGCCGCAAAAGAGCGCCGCAGGCGAAAATTTTCAGCCGCGAATTATATCGAAAAATACGCAGGGTATAGGCTTTTTTCTAAGATCGCCGACGGCTATACTTTTTTTGGCGAGGCGGTATATATCAAATACTTGCGGGACACACTGGGGCAGTACATGCAATTAATAAGTCCCTATGTAAAGAATTTTACTATAAATCATTAATAGAGCCGCAGCAAGGAAGCGCAGCAAAATAAGTAGTAGAGAGGGGGTTCAGCACTGCTGAACCCCCTCTGTAGTGCTGAACCCCCTCTCTACTACTAAATAAAATTAAGTCTCTGCTAAACGCGTGAGCTGATGGATTTAACAGTCATCTTAAACTGCATGACAAAACCCAATGCGCGCTATGCTACTGCGCTTCTTTTTCAAGTGAAGTGCCGTTTTCACCAAAAATATATGTTCGACGAATGCGGGCCGCCGCCCGCGGACCGGTCGCTGCGCCCTGGCTGCCAATCTGCCAATGCGCTTGCGCTGTTGGCGTGCCGCGCGCTGTAGTAGCTAGCCGCATGCTTTTTGCGCATTGGGCGCTTTGTTGGGCTCAGATTTAGCTCTTTATTGCAACTATACCATTTGAAATGTCAGTAACGACTCCAGGGTCAGCCAAAGTTGAAAGGTCCCCAAGGTCTTCCAAATTTCCACTTGTCACCAGTTTTCGCAAAATTCTTCGCATTATCTTGCCAGAGCGTGTTTTAGGTAAATCTTTCACGATTTGAATCGCATCTGGCGCGGCAAACGGGCCAATAGCCCTGCGCACGTGTGTTCTGAGCTCCTTGACCACAGTTTTTTCGTCCAGTCCACTTTCGTCATCTGGTCGTACAACGTATCTGAAGTACAAACATTATTATCAGTGTTTTCCTCCACAGCGACTTGTTATTTTCTTTTTTTTCAACCTAGGCTTACAATATATCAACCCCAACAGACAAAAAAAAAAAATCTCAGTTTTCAAATACGCAATCGTACGCGTAGATTCCTTCACCCTTAACCTCGTGAGGAAAAGACACAACTGCAGCCTCTGCAACAGCTTCGTGCGCTACAAGCGCGGATTCGACTTCAGCCGTGCCTATTCGATGTCCCGATACATTTATAACATCGTCTACTCTGCCTGTAATCCATATGTGTCCATCCTCGTCTCGGCGAGCTCCATCGCCAGTAAAATAGTACCTGCCAAGCCAGGGAAATCAGATTTTCGAATCGTTTGGTTTTCAAAAAAACGTGTTTCAACTAGGGCAATCAAACTATCCCTTTCACTCAACTTCATACCACCCAATACCGTGCGTGCAAGCTCAATTACCCTGGATATGGCCTAAAATAGGTGTCCAAGAACCTATCATGATCATCAGCAAGTGTTCGCGCAAACCCAGGAATGGACCCCTTCAGAGCCAAAATTCCATTCACATCATTGCCTATAATTTCTTCTCCAGATGATGCATCCAGCAGTACTGGCTCGACGCCATAGAACGGACGAGTAGCAGCGCCAGGTTTTGCGTTCATCTCGTTAGGAAACGGCGTAATTAACACACCTCCTGTCTCAGTTTGCCACCATGTGTCAACAATAGGGCATTTTCCTTTTCCGACTTCTTCAGAGTACCATTTCCATGCCTCTGGATTGATTGGTTCTCCAACTGACCCTAGTATCTTAAGTGACGATAAGTCGTATTTCGTAGTATGCTCACCGCCTTCTTTCATCAGAAGTCGTATGGCCGTCGGAGCGGTGTAGAACTGGTTAATTTTGTGCTCTTCAACCATCTGCCAGTAGCGACCAGCATCTGGGTATGTTGGGATCGATTCAAACAATACGGTTGTGGCTCCATTTGCTAGTGGTCCGTAGACAACATAAGTGTGGCCAGTGATCCATCCGATATCAGCAACACAAGCGTACACATCTGCTGTCTCGTACGCGAATATCTCCTTGTGAGTCAGCGAAGCATAGCATAAATACCCACCTGAACTGTGAATTACTCCCTTTGGTTTACCTGTGCTTCCAGAAGTATACAGTCGAAACAGTGGGTGCTCGGATGTGACATATGCCATAGGAGCAGCTACTGGTCTCACGTTTTTTAACTCAGTGTCTAGACAAAAATCGCGCCCTTCCTCTATCGATGCTCCCTCACCCGTACGCTGGTAGACAAGCACAGTCTTGACTAATCCCTCAGGACAGAGCTTAATAGCCTCGTCAACTGTCTTTTTGAGTGGGATAGTCTTTCCGCCTCGCAGTCCCTGATCAGCGGTAATAACAACCGAACACTTCGCATCTGTAATTCTTGTTGCCAACGCTTCGGCGGAAAACCCAGCGAAAACCACGCTATGAGCAACACCAAGCCGTGCGCAGGCGAGCATGGCATAGACAGCTGTAGGAGCCATGGGCATGTAGAGAGTGACAGTGTCTCCCATTCTCACGCCATGTTTAACCAGCACGTTTGCCATCCGGTTAACGTGTTGCTGGAGCTCTAAATACGTCACTTTCTCCGCCTCACCGGGTTCGTCGCGCTCCCAGATCAACGCTACGTTGCTACCATTGCCTGCGCGTACGTGTCGATCGACACAGTTGTCTGCGACATTGAGCTCACCACCAGCAAACCAAGTGATGGAACCAGTGATAAGACACTCTTGTCCCTTGGCTTCTTTGAAGTCAGTTTTCCACTCTAACAGCTCCCGACCTTGCTCAGACCAAAATCCCTCCGGGTCGCTCACACTGCGGTGGTAGGTATCGGCATAGCCCTCTGGTGAGGAGAAAAACCGTGCCAAGGTCTGCTGCTGGGGCTGCTTGCGAGCCACTTCGGCTCGCCGCATAGCAGAGCGTCGGCAGAAGCCTGACCTGGTGGTGGAAACAACACGAGTACGCAACGATGCCAACATCCTGGTCTATTGGGGAGCGTAATACTGCGGTATACTATACGTAGGGTCCAAAATATACCCTAGTATGCGCTCCTGTAGATACGTATTTGTGTTGCGATCCGTCGAATCCAATCATCAAATAACAGGCTGCTGGTGACCCGGGGTGGGCTCGAGCTCTACTTTTTCAGCGCGCGAAAAGTGCGGCACTACTCATTATTTAGCGGAAGCATGGCGCTCACTTTCGAGCTTGCTTTCCTCCTGCTTCCGATTCAGGCCTCCAGTGAGAGTATTTAGGTGGTTTATACTCATGTTGAGGACAAACTTACTGCTTTGGAAGTTCAGCAGTACCTTTGTGCTGCAGGAAAGACTTCTGGGCTATGCGCAATGACAAGATTGGATCCAAGCTTGAAATATTATTGACGAACTCTTAAGGAACGCAACGCACGATCACAAAGTTTGTCTCCTTCAGACATCGAATCAATTTCAATAATGCTTTTCTTCTTTCTTCATTTTGGAGTTGTCCAAAAGCAGCTACACCAGGGGAGATGGATACAGTTCGAAATATTCTCACTCGATCACGTACGAGCTGCCGTGCAGTATAGCACTTGAACAAACAAACTCTGATTTGAAACAGTATATATCACCAACTGTTGTCATTCTCCCCATCCCAACGACATATAACAACCCCAACCCTCGTCTAGTTGCGACGACACTTCATATCATCATGTCTCACTTTAGAACCAAATCTGAAGCTAAAAAAGTGTATACATAGTACATATATCATCCCCATCTTCCCCCCCTGCAGTAACTGCTTTCTGCCGCACACCAGGCAGCAACTCTGATTTCACGCCAGTCAAGATATCGCGAGCTGGTGGTCACAGTGCCGTCGAGAGGGTATTTGAATCGGAGGCTTCCGGAAAATATTGCGATTAAAGCGGCAAATGGTGGTCCGGAATGGAAAATATCGGGTGACGAAGGAAGGCGCAGTTTCAAACGCTATTTTCCCGCCTGTTGGTGTCCAGACTGTTCTTGTGATAGGCCCAGAGCGTGCTACTGCTTCTCCTGCTATTACATCGCGGCGCCACTGCCAGAGCCGATCTAAAATATCAGCGCGCTTGGACAGCATGAGGTATGCGTTGTTCACGCACGCACCTGACCTTAAAACAAGCCACGCAGGCACCCACCTAGGCGCGCGAGCTATTGGCGTCTAGCCTGCTGCGTCAAGGCGCTTGGCGCCGGCCACATGCGCATGCGACTATACAAGCTGCTCTCATGCAGATCGTACCCCGCATATACGATATAAACTTTCTCGAATTTCAGTCTATGCGGGCTGGCGACCGGTAATTCTTAAATTTTGAGATCTGCCGGTCCGTAGTAATACATATTACTACTGTGTATATTTTTTTTTTTCTTAGTACCTACGCTATGCCCGTCGTTAGATAGCTTACTCTGAATTGAGCTGTGTGTATATCTCAGGGTCAATTCCAACTTCAACCATAAGCGAATCACCAATACTCTCGAGAGAATATGGTCCGAAATGTGTTCGAATTAGACGAGTTACGGGCATTCCCACGCTTGCAAGCGCATTACGGACCTGTAAATATGTTAAATACACGGATCGATTCGTGTGAATTTGATAAAATAATTATGTCATTATTACAAGGAGTGTGGCAACGAATTTGTAAATGATTGAGTTTTTGCGTGTCGTGTGTCGCACTAATATGAAGAAAAAGCAAAACAGGAAACTACTAGGCAAGGTATAAATATCCAAGATATACATAGTCTCTTTATTTTCAACATTATTTATATGCTCTTGCTCTTACCTCTCTGTTTTTTCCTTCTGCCAGCTCAACCTGTACCCATACTGACTCGGGTGTTGCTAAGCCCATCTAATAAATCATAAATTCACGCACATCAAACACATCAAACACATCAAACACATCAAACACGTCAAGTCAAACACATCAAACACGTCAAACACATCCTGTCCAACTTACGTCATCAGGTGGGGGTATCTCGAAGGCTTTGATCGGTCTGTACGGCACACTTTCTCCAACAGGAAGCACCCCACTAGCTAAAGCTTCAAAGGCGCGCTCTTTTGACCAGCCAGCACTATTGCTGGAGTGGCTGTGGCCAGCTTGCTCTTGCTCTTGCTCCTGGTATGAAGTACGGTGGCGATTCGGGTTGTGTCGATGAACGCGGTGCTTGTGTGTGTGGTTTAATATCTCATGATATGTGTGGTTTGATGAATTTAAATTTGATTTTGAATTTGATGTGTCTAGTCTGTTGTGGCGATGGACTGTACGGTTATTGCTATGGTTGTTTCTGCTCATGGCGACGACATGTGTTTTTGCCTGGTATACTCTAGATAT
>JACKZZ010020776.1_pt1 | contig 11626 bp, 11 predicted proteins | sample 8027871 | NCBI WGS metagenome assembly JACKZZ01 (sample SAMN15724774, study PRJNA655200) | protist metagenome | isolation source: fluorescence activated cell sorting (FACS) single amplified genomes of... | place: USA: West Boothbay Harbor, Gulf of Maine | collected 2000-07-19
AGATCGAATTTTAGTTCATTTTCAAAAAAATCGCGTTAGTCACCCCTTCCTGGGAAGCCTCAGAGAGTAGATGTATGGATTCGGAACATTGAATTTTTGCAATATATGACAAGCCCAAAACGGTCACCCCGGTTCCGTCTCTGAGGCGGTGCGCTAGCTTTCAATGTCTTTCAGACCGATAAAAATAACGTAACTTAGTAAATACCGTCTACAAAAAGAACGCAACTAAATACCGTCTACAAAAAGAACGCGACCCACGCATCAAGAATGTTTAAGAGTCAGCGGCTAGCCTGCAGGTGTGTTACATGCTGAAGGTACTGTATCAAATGATAAATTTGCGCTATACTACACAGTACTGTATTCGTAGCCTGGGACAAGCTTAAGTTCAACTTTAGAAAATTAAAAACCTTGATGACGCAGGGGAGAATGATGCCGCAGGGCCAGTTGAAAATCACAATACAGCTTACTACTACGAGATCTATTTCGTTTGTCTGGAGTCTGGACTATCTTAGACAATATGATTCTTCTGAGTACCTTTATAACCTAACGTTACAAGCCTAAACCCCCTGAAACTACTATATAAACCAAATCAATACTATTAGGGCTCAGGGCTACAATACAAAAAGTTTGAAAATCTGATTCTAATGAAAAGAAAATAACATCTACAAAAAAAAACGCAACTAAATACCGCGTACAAAAAGAACGCAACTAAATACCGTCTAGAAAAAGAACGCGACCCACGCATCAAGAATGTTTAAGAGTCAGCGGCTAGCCTGCAGGTGTGTTACATGCTGAAGGTACTATATCAAATGATCAATTCGCGTTATACTAAACATTACTGTATTCGTAGCCTGGGACAGGCTCAAGTTCAACTTTAGAAAAACCTTGATGACGCAGGGCAGAATGATGCCGCAGGGCCAGTTGAAAATCGCATTGAAGCCTACTACTACGAGTTCTATTTCGTTTTTCTGGACTATCTTAGACATTCTGATTCTTCTAAGTACCATTATAGCTTAACGTTACAACTTCAAGCCTAAATCTCCTGGAACTACTTTATAAACCAAATCGGGTATCGAGGCCTAGGGCCACCATACAAAAAATTTGAAAATGTGATTCTTGTGAAATGAAAAATGCTTGTTCCGCAAACTTAGCCGGAGCTGCCCCCATTTACGACAGGCAGCAATACTGACTGACTTAAAATTTGGATTTCGATGGATACAACCCGGCACAGCTCACTACGTAAACTTTAGAATAGAGTGACCTACTACGACCTGTAAAACCATTCCGATTTACAACCACCCGCTGATAAAACTATTCACAACATGGTACTACTACTAAAAACCTCTGGTTTTCGCTTTTTTCCTCTCCTAAGCATGGGCCCCTTGACACTGGCACGGCAAGACCCTTTCCCCGCTCACGCTTGTTTCACCAGAAAATCCTCCTTATTTCTTGGATACCACCTGCCGGTACACACATTTCGCCCTCGCACCTTCCGCTTCATTCTCTCGTTCTTCATGCTTCAATGTTCTGCTTTACCTGTTTCTCGAATTCCGCCCAGTCGATCTGATCCTCGCCCTGCGTAAACCAAGGATGCTCCTTAATTTCCTTAACTCCACCAGCCCCGGATCCTAGACGCTCGTTGGGATTTTTTTTCAGCAGCGCCCCCACAAAATCAAGGAATCTGGTGACCTCTAAACGGCACTTTTCATACTCTTCAAATTCTTTGTTTACCTTCAAGCTATTATACTCAGGATTAGTCCAAAACAATTCTTTCAGAACCTGCTTTTTGGAAAACGATGGTTTTTTCAAATCTATGATCAGCTCAGCGACGCGCTTAGTCATTGCTTTTATCTCCTCATTTTTGTTAAGTTTCTTCCTCTCCTCCTTAAACTCCTGATCCATTTTAACAGCCTTAATGAACGGATTTTCACTTAGCACCATCTCGTAGAGCAGGATGCCGAGGGACCACCAGTCGGCCAGCCCAGGACTCCGGACCGGTGTGTCGAGGTAGACTTCGGGCGAGGTTTTTTCGGGGGTACCAAAAGAATCTAGCCGGGGGTGTGCTGGAAAAACCAATTGAATCTATCAAATCAGACCACATGTCCTTGACAACTCCATGACTATGTGGGGCAACACTTAAGAATCAGACTTTTTGCAAAATAAGAAGTAGGCTAACAACAACTACATTGAATTCAAAGACTAAACATTCAAACTTTTACCCTCTCGCAGGCCAAGTTTCTGGGCAATGTACTCGGCACAGCCACACAAACAACCCGATGATTCCGATGATTCTATAGGATTCATCGCCTTCCCCGAACCTAAGATTTTCTGAGCCCCTCCTAGGTCACCCAGCTGGAGATAGCCTCGCGCTCCTATGAAGATGTTTTCCAACTTCAAATCTTTGTGGACTATGTTCTTGTCGTGCAAATACTCGATACCCAATCCAATATTGACTGTGCAGATTTTGGCACATCTTAAGACCGCCCTGGTACTGTAAGAACTGTCCTACGCGATCCCCAGCCATTCCCGAATCCTGAAATTGCTAGCAGAATGTACCTTGGAATTACGTGAAAAGAAGACACTGTAAAGGTCGCCGCCATAACAATACTCGAGTAAGAAGTGAATGGACACCGTGTCTTCATACACCCCATAGAGTTTGTTAACCATAAGCGAGTCACACTCCTCCAGACGAGCCCTCTCCCGATCGATCACCGCGCGACACTCTTTACCGTCAGAACCAACTAGCTTCATCGTCTTACGTGCCATTAAGACAGAATCATTCTTATTGCCGTCCTTCAGCGATACCTTGACCAAGTCGACACTACCGAAAGTACCTTCGCCGAGATCTTGTTGTTCCTTGATGACGAGTTCGATCGTTGTCGCACTTGCCCGCCTTGTCAGGGAATCAGACGGAGATTCATCCAGATCAGAGGGATCACGAGATTCACCCAGATCAGAGTGAGCAGCAGTAGCCCCAAATTTAGCCGCGATCTTCTGCCAGTGTTTGGTGATCTCAACATCGTAGACGGGCAGCTGTCGCATCTCCAGCTTGATCGCCGTCGTCTCCAGAAGCACCTCGAAACCGAAACCAGTACGGCAACCCAAACCTACCCCCATGTTCAGGACGAATGGAGTTAGCTCGGCATAGCTGAGCGCAGAAGTAGTGGGAGGAAGCAATCCGCTGAGTAGCAGCGGGGTGGTTCGCACAGGGGACATCGTTGAAAGTTTTTGTAGGTAACGAAAGTTAAAACACCGCTATATGATATTGAAAAACGCTGAATTCCAGTGCAGTTGATCTAAGTTTAACTCAACGAGTGAAATAAAAGAAAAACTAAACCAAATCGATTTGAAATCACCTAGTCACAACCAACTACAATCGAGAAGCGGTAATCAAGAAGGAAAATTCCTGCCGGATGCCAGTGGAGAGGAAATGTTCACCATATTCAGGGTAAGACTGAACGATTCACTATCGTAAAGGTAGTTATGAATATCAGATGTGAAACACGATGGAACAATTGATCGCGAAGAAAAAATAATAGCAGACAAATTCTGTCGAAGAGGGCGAAAAAGCACCGATCGAGTTACAGTATGAGATATAAAACAACATCATGCAGAGAACATAGATCACAACGCCTTAAATCATGATGCCAGGATGCGACCTTACAGAACAATGGCCTGGTAAACGATTAGACTCATCTATGGCAGTGCAGTTTACGTTTTCTTTCGAGATCAAATGCCAGCCTTATTAGAATTGACCTATAGAATGTCACTGCTGCCGCCCTCATGGCCATCGCTGGGCGGTCGGAAAGACACACCTGTGTTGTAAAAAAGGGTGTTGCCTAAAGTTGCAGGTCCCAAAATCCATATAAAAAAACACCATTGACAAAGAACAACCGAGCATGAGCTCGCCTCATCTGAAAAGAAAGCTAGTCTCTGCGTGAGCTCTTCTCATCAGAAGAGCAAGTTAGTCTCTGCATGAGTTCTTTTTACAGAAAAAGCAAGCTAATCTCTGCGTAAGCTCTCCTCTCTTCCTAGGGTAGCCGGTAAAGCAACCCAGTCTCAGCTAAGAACTATTTTGCCACTGCATGGGCGAATCATCACAACACCGAGTTCCAGACCCTGGGTCGGACCACCGACACCTGGGCGAAGGACTAACTTGCCTCTGTGTGGTCGAACAACCACGTGCAGACGAAAGGTTTTAACGAAATTTTTGCAGTGTGTTCGCCCCAACAATCAATTTTTGCAGTGTTTTCGCACCAAAACCCTGAGACGGATGCCGCTGCAAGGTGCGCACGGCACTTCTGGACTTACTTCAATCAACAGAGACATAACTCCGCAACATGAAGGTGCAAATAGCCAAGAGGGGCTAAATGACAAGAAGACAGCAGAGTAAAAGGCATGCCACCCGAAGATGGACGCAGGAAAAGGAGCAAAGGCCATTGACAACCGCATTCCAACGGCGTCAACACACAGTAAGAAACACAAGGAAAATCACCAGAAGTGTGCGAAACCAAAACACCCTATCATCGCACGGCGCACGGAGAACGCATATCGTTCCGCTGGAAGAACACACTTCCCCGGTTCTTTGCCAGCAACGAGTGATTTTTGTTCGAGAACCCGTTGTGCAGGAATCAAGTTATGTATTCGCCCCAATACCCTGAGAGGAATGCTGCTGCCAGGTGCACACGGCACTTCTGGACTTACTTCAATCAGCAGAGACATGACTCCGCAACATGAAGGTGCAAATAGCCAAGAGGGGCTAAATGACAATAAGACAGCAAAGTAAAAAGCATGCCACCCGAAGATGGACGCAGGAAAAGGAGCAAAGGCCGGTGACAACCGCTTTCCAACAGCGACAACACACAGTGAGAAACACAAGGAAACTCACCAGCAGTGTGCGAAACCAAAACACCCTATCATCGCACGGCGCACGGAGAACGCATATCGTTCTGCTTTAAGAACATACCTCCCCGAATTAAGTTGAAGCCCAAAACGAGCACCCCGGTTCCGCCTCAGGCGCTGCACAAACTTTCAATGTATTTCAGACCGATTAAAAGTTCATCCACGCACAAAATGCTTGATGTTATCTTAAAATCTTGGGTTTCAAACCAGTAGATGAATTCGCTGTGAGTATGACTCGGCGATTCGCATTTCGGATGCACCATATTCATGCTTTAAAATAGGTATTAGACTATCGCACTACCGGGCGTTAAAACTCGAAGAAATAATGAAAAAACGGTTTCTTAGTTTCTGTAATTTACATCCTCACAAAGACGTCACTGCGACCCTATAGTAGCGTATCCCTTTGCTTTTGCTTTGTCGCCCGCCGTCTTCCGAAGTGAAAATGAGCGCACACTTTCGCCCAAACTCGTGCTACTGGAGCTGCTCGTTGCGTGACAACTATTACTCTGGCTTCCCGTTACATGCGCGTCCACGCGGTTACTCTTCAGATTTATATTCGGATCAACCCCTTCTAAGAACGCACTGTGAGTCCTACCTCGCTCTTGCTTCACGGTTATCCCGTACTCTTGCCCGCTCTCATCGGAGGAAGGTGATTCAATCGAGATGGAATTTGGATTAAGATTTATGTCATTCAAACTCTCGTGATTCATATCGCTATGTCGTAGCTTACCCGGTGAAGTAAATATCACCGGACTACGCGCCGACGACCGTGTTGCCGAGACTGGAGGACTAGGAAGGGGGCCACTGCTAGGCACGTTCGGGCCCCCAAGACTTAAAGCGCCCGTACTGCTCGCACCCTCAAGAGTGTTATCGCCTTTCCGGAAATTCTGATGTGTTTCCTGGGCACGACCGAAGACGCCGCGCAAGACGGATTCAGCAGTGAGGAAGCCGATTACAGGTCGACTCGAGAGATCTAAATTAGAAAGTTCTGCATAATTATTACTCGATTCGACCACAACCGCGAATTTCTGCCCTGGAGATGAGGCATTCATACCGGATTGAGCGCCGCTGCTCAGCCAATCCGCGCCTGTTGTTGACAGGAATTCCCTCAGACTCAAGTTGCGTGGCACGTATCTTACATCAGAGGAAGGTTAACCTAGTAACCCAGCGACACCAGCTAGTGACACACCACTCAAAATATCCGTTAATTTCAAGCAGCCGGAAATCGAAAAGCCACCGTTTAATGTCTCTCTCACAACAGGCACGAAACAGTCGCAAAGAAGACAGTGGCCCTGACTGCCACCATCTTGAACGCTTTTTGCCTAGCTCAAACTCCTGAGAACGTCCTCTTTCGCAGCAGCTGTTGCTGCGTGGTGCTAGAGTCTTACCTCTGATAGAACTATAAATTCTTTCCACCGCAGAGAATGCGTCTCCACAGTGTACGCAGAAGCCCAATCGAGGACACAAGAATTGAGATCAAAGGTTCGAGATATTGTTGAACCACTTTAACTTAGCATTCCATTCTTTTCAAAATTCTCCATTGGCGCCACTCGATTGTCTAAAACTGCTGCTTTCAGCTGATGACGGCACAAATCTGTCGCCGAGCTAGGGCCATTTGACGTAAAGTTCGACGTTGCGGTTGTGCTGCTCCTACTCTGGACGAGGCCCTCTCGGCTAGTCACGTGTTCCAAAGTCGCACCAGCACCAGCTCTACCGTGTCCCCCGCCCCGCCCCGTAGCCGATCCAGACCCGGACACATCCAGAGCTTCCAGGGATGATGATCCACTGTTCGCCCTTCCCGGGCTTGAACTTCCTTCCAGATGTCCTCCATGACCATGTCCGGCACTATCCGCGAAAGTCTTCTTCCCGAACAGAAGGTCCAAAAACTTTCCAACAGGAATGGCAACGGGTGAAAACAATACGAAACTTACGTCGATGAAGCACTCCAGCGTCATTATGGCTTACACTCGGCGCCGACCAGTAAGGAGGGCCATCGGAATCAGTTCGCCAAAAATCAGCACAAGTCCCACACTAGCTAGCGCGGCAATCCACTCGGGAAAGAGTCGGTTTATGACCAAAGGCAAAGTCTCAATCGCCAGAGTATTGCCCAGAAGGAGCGTGCTCAACAGTCTATGACGGTCCTGCATAAGTCTGCGTATGGTGTTTACGGGTGATTTTCTACTGTTAACTAGATCCGGACGGTATTTTTAGACCATGAAATTCACTTGAGTTTCATCGAGCCCGAGCATCATCACTGTTAGCCCCGAATAAGCACCAGCTGCTGCGATCAGGCACACAGACAGTAGGGTGTAAAACCAAAACTCGGAGCCATCTACGACTGGGATAACGGAGTTGCCGTCGAAACCAGTGGCTGGCACTGCTGCAGTCTGTGTACCGGTGACTGTATTTGTGGTAGTAGATCCTTTCAAATTCGCAGTTTGCCCGGTGGTGGAGGGTGATTGGGCACCGGCCGGCCCTGCTCGTAGGTGGTGGCCAGACTCGAGATGGGACATGATGTGTCACAGTAACAGTTACTAAGTTTAAGGACTCCTCGTCAGAACTCAGGTTAGAAAACAATCGAAAATGCTGCTGGGCAAATTTCAATAACTATTCCAAGAAATAAAACCAAGATGATACTGTAACTCCTAGCTTGGCCCTACAAACGGTGCAATTTCTAGAGCAGGAGAAATCCAGGAAAAATTGAAACTGTGCTCAAAAGAATTCAAGTTCTTCAAGTTCTCAGTGTAAAGCTTCTTGAATACGATTTTGACTCTCGCTCTGTATTCACCCACCTCAGTCACAGTGTGTAGTTCATTCAGACAAACCCAACGTCTGAAAAACAGTCGACGAACACGCGCAGAATTTGAATTTCGATCATACGAAATCAGGCGCTTTAAAAAAAATTACCATGGCGTCATAGCAAGCTACAGCGACAAAACCACCAGCCGCTGAACCTCAGTTTACTCCGTAAATCCTATCAATAAAACTCATATAACTGAGTCTATAACCTAGTAAAAATACACGAGCCTAGTCAATGTCATATACTATTAAACTTTTCTTAATACTCAGCCTTTTAGATTCTACTCGTACAATGGTGTAGTTCCTAAAATCCAATCATTATCTTTTCCTGAACCATAGCCAAAATACTCTATCGAAAACCAGATCCTTATGAAATTCAGTCAGCCTCTATAATTTCAAATAAATGTTAAGTACACACATAATGGCAATTCTACACTGTGCAATCGTCGAAGAAGTTCACATATTCAGCTACAATCGATCTACATAAAATTTCGACACTATCTAACAGAGCTAGAAATACCAATAGCAAAATCAGATCCTGAGCAATAGACTGCACAACTACAATGATCAATTAGATCAAAAATCAAGCACTTTTTTTTATCAACTGCTAGCCTTAGGACCGTATATCCGTTAAATTCAAAACAATTACAGAATTTTCATATTTTTACATCAGATTCAAAAGCTTCATTCATCGATACTAAACAGATAATCTTTTTCTAATACCAATCTATCAACTACAAACTACTCTCATAAACACATTGTGATTCACCTCAAACGATCATATCGCTCCTAATTTCTTTCCCTCACTCCTCCTCATCATCGAACACACCCGAGTTACTCCGCCCCGCTAACACCACCGTTCCCCTTTTCGTCTGCATCGCCTCCATTCTCTGTCGAATATTTTTTTCTTTCTCCGTCTCCCCGTGTTCCTCGTGAATCCCCCGCTTCAACGACAACCTTTTCTTGACCTGCATCGAGTCAGGCTCCGCACTCGGTCGGTGACTCACCCGGCCTCCGCCGCCGCCGTCAGTTGAACCCATTGAGTCCATAGCGCCGACGCCCATTCCCCCGTTCGACGAGAGCAGAGACGAGTGGATACTCCCATGGGTATTACCATGCATACTACTCCCGTGCATGCTGGAATGAGCTGTGCTTCCACCGGAATTCATCTAAGTATTCTCTGCAATCATATCCTCATCCTCCAGATCAGCCATGTCCTCCTGAAAATCACCAACCATACAATCCACGCTGTCTACCAGTTCTACTCGCCATCTCTCCAAAATATTCGTCAGCATCAACCTTGTGCACCCCTCACTATCCTGTTCGTTCTTCTTTTTAATCAGAAAATTCTTCAGAGCACTGCCCTCGGACAATTTAGTGAGCAAGTCTTTCTCGAGTTCGCGGCCCAGCTCCTGGCGTTGTTGTCTAGCCTCGCGGATTATCCCCCTTCTGGCTGCCATCCGCACCTTAAAAGGTCGGAGTTTGCTTGCTTCTTCCGGATACCTAACAACACAGCTATCGAAATCCTACCGCTCTAAGCACAAAACTTCAACGTATGTCAAAGCTACTCCCTTACAAAACCTCATTAAATTTATGTCCGTTAAAATCAGGTCCTCCCCCCAGTGCATTCCCGCCCGCATCACTCGTCCGTTCACCAGAACCAATCCCCTTTTCAAGATAAACAGCACCTAAATATCCCCGAACGGCTCACCCTGGGCATAAACTTTCGATTTCAAATTCAAACATAAAGCTGCAATAAAGCCCTCGTCGAGATCCACGCTGAGCGCGAAATAGGGCACTGCTCGGATCCAGTTGGCGTAGGCGGCGTAAGCGACTTCGGCCTTCAGGTTGGGAGACATGCGATCCATGAGCTGCTCGTAGACGCGGTGGCGGGCGATTTCTCGGGTGGAACGGAAGAAGGTGCGGAGACGGACCTGGGAAAATTGGAAGGGTGTAACGATGCGAAGAGGGACCTTGGGAGAAATTTCAGGGGTGTTCCGGGAAAAAGAGAGGAGACGGACCTGGGGACAGAGAGGAACGCTTTAAGGAATTATTTGCACCAGGCGCTACCAAGTCAGGTAAAGTTTCAAATCCAAAGTTATTGAAAGTTGTGTTGAAATCTCGTTGTTTAATCTTATCAGAGTTCAAAATTATACTGTTATTAAAAGGGTAAGGATACTACAGACCTGGAGAGAGGAGGAGAGAAAGTTTTAAAAATTCAGAAGGGGAGGGCAACTTGGAGGCTCAGGTAGGGAGTTTATCCAATATTGTGCTCACCAAGTAACAGTTCGTTATAATCTTAGTCTAGTGTAATCAGCGAAAATGTCTCCTTAAGGCTTAATTTCGAAATTAAAACGGAAACAAACACTGAAGAAAATCAATCCTACCCTAAACTCGTTCGGCAAATTTTTCGCCCGCATCATATAATTCAAATCGTCCATCGTCTGGTAAAACTCCCTGTTCTGGTGGTCCATGTTCGCCAAAATCGAGCACGCCGACCCTAGAATGGATGCCCAAATAATCCCCGCGCAAAACATAAGCAAGCATCCCACCGCCCGCTCGCCCGAGTACGTGGCTGTTAAATCGCCGTACCCGACTGAAGTGAGTGTCATAAGGGAGTAATGTAGGGAAAAAACGAATATGCGGCCGGGGGAGTCTAGGCAACGGAAACAGTCGTGACAGGAGACGGCGGTGTTACAATCCATGCAGCCGCAGGATTTCTCAACCCAGGAGGTGGGATGTTGAACCACTTTCACGGGGAGAGTACTATCGTGAAGGAGGGTAACTGGTCTTTGGGCAAGGAGACGTTGGGGATTCTCAGTCGATTCGGAACTTCCAAGACCTAGAGCACCATGTACCTGTTGTCCACCTGATTCTGATTCTGCGTTGAATGCCGACCAGAGTCGGCGAATCGCGGCGAGGGTCTCATCGGGGGGAATCTGACGGGAAGACGAGAACTTCAATTCAGAGTCCGAATCCGAATTCTGATGATCAACCACAGTATTAACGTCGTCGGATCGGTCTTCCGCATCTGAGAAAAGCTCTGCGTCCTCCCAGAAATAAGTCCTGAGAAGGGTGTCGCCAGAAAGATTCCGCAACCGCCGATTCATTGTTTTGTCCTCTGTTCGTGCCATTTCCTCCTCTGTCGCCGTCCTCGGAATAGACTCGAAATCACTGTCGCTACTAGACCCACTGTAACGCTTTGATATACTCACACCCGAATTCGCCGACTCCAGCACTCTTCGCACGGCGTTCACATAGATCGGATTCAGCTTCGATTTCTACCACGCCTCCGGTACCAAAGCTAGATACTCATTCGTAAATAACGGTCCCACCGAACCCTTACTTCCGCAATACCCCCACACGCACGCGATCCAGTGCGCACACAGAATCAAAATCAGGATGAACTTGATCAATGTCCGCGTGTTGTGAGACGCCCCGACTCCACCGCTGAAGGCAGAATTTTCCATAATTTTTTTCCAGTGTCCAGACATCCTGAGAAGCTTGACTAGCCGCACGATCCGGAACATCCTAAGGTTTTTCGTGAGCCTTACCACCCCAATCGAGTCTTCATCTTCAGCCTCCTGATCCTCGTTTATCGAGAAAATCCAGAAGGGGAAAACAGCTAAACAGTCGATCGGAAACCATCCCCGGAGGTAGTGTTTCACGATCTTCCCGTGGTCTGTAACCAGCGAGGATCCACCTAAAGTGGGCACTGAGTACATGAGGAAAAAATTCAGAATCAGGTCGCACACGAAGATCCCGTCGATCACCCTGTTAACTATGAAAATCCCGGAGCCAAACTTGAAGGTCAAAAACCCGATCTCGTAAGGCGTCAGAAAACAAACAACAACGAGCGCCATTCCAGAAAGCAGCTGAATATTCCGTGCTAAAGCATCTTCTTCTGGATTAAATACGTAATCAG
>JACKZZ010008548.1_pt1 | contig 11622 bp, 11 predicted proteins | sample 8027871 | NCBI WGS metagenome assembly JACKZZ01 (sample SAMN15724774, study PRJNA655200) | protist metagenome | isolation source: fluorescence activated cell sorting (FACS) single amplified genomes of... | place: USA: West Boothbay Harbor, Gulf of Maine | collected 2000-07-19
GTGCGAACCATTCTATTCTATTTATCATACTCTGACAGCATAAGCATAAGCTAAGCTGTAATACCCGCAAGCAAGAAATAGAATGGTTACCCGCCTTTAAAAGTCAATAGCAGGGAACATGATATACAGTAGGAAACATGATCTCACAGAAAACCATCATGAAAAGAAATAAGTAACAAAACACGAATACCGTTACTGCAGCAGCTGATGCCAACCCACAGCACAGCAGTAGTTCATCACAGTATAGACGTACAGGTACTACTGTATACTGTAGCAGCACACTGTCAAACCTCTCACTACACAGCAGTATCAGCGGCAGTATCAGGGTCAGCATCCACTACACGTGCAACCACAACAACAGTGTCATCCGGCTTCCCACCCAAATTCCACATAATATCGTTATCTTTCGCCAGCAGAGCAAATGGGGAGTCACGCCCGCGGTCCATGGAGTATTCGCGGGCCAGGTGTGTCAGCCTCTCAGATAAAATCTGAGATGGGTTCTGATTCTGGCCACCGTCCTGGTCCTGGTACTGGTCCTGGTACTGGTCCTGGTACTGGTGTTGCCCCTGACCCTTACCGTGGCCTTTGCCCTTGCCGTAGAACTCTGCCTCCCAGGCAGACACCACTGCCACAATTTCATCCAGATCCACATTGTCAAAAAGACCGTCAGTGGCCAATAAAATAATGTCATTTGCGTGAAGGGGGATCGAAGCTGTGCACACCAATTTAAAGCGCAAGCCAAGCAGACAGAGAGACGGAGTGATCAAGGAGCCACATAAGAATAGGCACTTCGCTAAACTTCACTACACTTCACTCACCTGTGTCGGCATCGATGGGCGATTCAAAGCGGCCCTGGAACTCTGGTAAGTTCGACCATCCAAGTTGATACGGCAAGTTGAATGATTTGAGCTGCTGCTGCGAGATGTACGCGATGCGCAGGCGATCAGAGTCGGCCTCTGAAAGGCCGTTTGAGCGAGCAGCAGAGCCGCCAGACTCGCGCTTCCTAAAGGACAGGGGCAGCAGCACCGGTAGAGGCAGGGGTAGAGGCACCGGCAGCATCACAGAACCAAACGAAACACATGCAGCAGTTAGATTACCACCCTTCACTTACCTCATGTAGCCTGCAACCTCAGTGTCAATATGTCGCAGCACCAATAACCCGCTATCACCAATATTGGAGTAATACAATTGATTCATCGCCAAGTCCAGTGTAGCAACACACAAGGTTGATGACCCCACAACAGCGGGTGACGGAGGGTGTGGCGGGCCCTGCAAAGGGGCAACATTGTTCGTTCTCTCCCAAGCTTCCGTCACAATATCAATCGGGTGTGCCACTGGAGCCACTGTAGCCACTGGAGCTGTAGCTGTAGCTGTAGCTCCTCCAGCAGCACTTTTCCTTTTACCAGCCCCTTTACCATTTCTTTTTTCATCTCTTTTTGACACAGCAGACACAGACATATGGCGCTCCACAGCTTTTTTCGCGTTTTCAACCAGTGTAAAGGCGTATAGTCTGGGGTCCACGCCATACTGGCGCCAGTTGCCGACACCATCGGCCACGCAGAGGTAGACCAGTTGTTGTGAGTATTCTGCAGGTGCGGCGGTAGCTGCGGTCTCGCTGTCGGCTGAGGTGTGTGGATAGACTGAAACGAAGAACGCGTCTGCAGGGTGAGATGGACAGCAGGCGATAGAGGACAGCAGCAATAATATGAGCAGGAGGCAGAAGCCGATCAGCCAGCTATGCAATACAACGCAATAGAACAGAGCAGAGCAGAGGCGCACCTTCGCAGAGTGCCATGTCGGTAGCTAGTTCATCGGGCCCGTGATGGCGGCGGCTGGGGGCCACGACACCCTTACGTTCACCATCTTTGGGGTGCTTTTTGAAAGGGTGTGGTAGACCATAAGACCCCACAAGGACTTGCAGTGGAGGGAAGTCGGCACTTGTTGATTGCGAATGCGACTGCGACTGCGGCAGTGGCTGTGCAGTATGCTTTACTGCTAAGGAACTCCCACCAGCAGTAGCAGCAGCAGCGGCAGTGGTGCCATCGCCATCTCCATCTCCATCTCCATCTCCATGTTCATCACCATCACCATCCAACCCCAGCACTTCCTCCGCATCCAGATCCGCATCCCCACCCGCATCTCCTACATGCTTATAGTCATGCGCCAGTACAGCCTGTACATTTTTGCAAGGTCTGATCACTAAATCCTTTGAAATCCCACGTCGTCCTGCCAGATTTTCCAATAATTCAGCTTTACGACCACTGTCACTGATATCAAATGTAGAATCAGACAACTGCTTGATATTCACAATACCCAACAGAATACCCTTTTCAATCACAGCCATATTCCGAATTTTCAATTGAAACATAATTTCTCGACATCTATGTACTGTATCAGATGGAGAACAATGTATTAGACGTTCGGTTGGTTTCATCACATGTTCAATATTAAAAGATTGGAGTGTATCAGGAGTATCTGAGAAATGACTGCATTTATCAAGAAAACGCAGAATATCTTTGGCGGTGTATATACCAACCACTTCATTGTTTTTATTAACAACAACTCCAGCAGAAATCACTTGATGGATATGTGCAATTGCTTCATCAAGTGTACATGAATCTTTTATAGTGGGTAATGATTTTAAACCATGTCTTGCTAATACATGGTGAATCTTCATCTTTGGACGAGGAACACTTTCCACATTTGCAGTACAAAAGGGTTTTGCTTTTAATGTCATTCTAATTTGGTTAAATGGTTGTAACCGTGCAGTGGACCGCAAGCGCGTCATCACAGAAAACATTATCGGTACGTGGTTTAACCAACCGACGCTTCAAACCTTACAATGTGTTTTAATGTGTGATATCAGCAATATGACAAATTATGAGACGACCTGTATGACTGTTATATAATTCGAAGTGTCTACAAACTTTATTTTTAATGTCTCCTGCTAGTGACAGTATCGGACCCGACCGTTTGAGGAATGAGGAGCAATTTCCATTATTCAATGATATGATGGCATGAACTTCAAATTGTGAACCTCAGTTCTGAGCATCATTGAAGCAAGCAAGCAACAGCTGCTGCAAACATAAGACAGTAAAAAATGCACCCGATAGAGTATATGACACTGCGTAAATGATTATACTTCATATGTGAAATCGAGGAATCCCCAAGATCTTGAAGAGTTCGTTTGTGTTCGATTTCGAATAAGTTCTCGAACACCTGCTGGAACACGAACTTAGGCAACTCGTGCAACGATAGTTACAATACACCAGCAGGTACACAACATGCATTACAATTTGTGGTAACGCTAACTATTTTCTACACCCTTTAAACATTTTTACCTTTATTTGTCTCTAGCGAAGTACGAAGGTCAATATGAATGTTAATAAATTTCACCTGGTGAGTGAGATTCATGCCCATGATGAGGCTCCGATCCGCGCAATTAATGTTGGACCATTCAATGATATTATCACGGGGTCTCAAGATAGTATGTTAAAGAGGTTCCTCGTTGATGAGCGAGGTGAAAGTGAACAATTTGGAGAGACAATTCCACACAACCATTGGATTACAGCAGTAACTTCACTCATGCCTGATGCAGCCCCAGATTTATATCCAAATGGGGTTGTTGTCAGCGGAGGAATGGATAAAATTATCCGTGTGTTTGATGGTCTTAGTGGTGCACTCATGGCCTCACTTGAGGGACATGAGAAAGGTATCATATCGTTTAGCTGGTTGGTACATCGCTCGGAATCTATCGAACCTAGTCGCGTTCAACTCATCTCCGGGTCATGGGATGGATCTGCCAAAATCTGGGACATGCACACCACTTCTTGTGTCACCACATTGGGTGGGCATGAGAACGGTGTGTGTGTGCTGGGAGTGCAGTCTATGGCACAGCTGGGATTCGATCTGGTGATCACTACTTCCACTGGCGAAGCAGTGAACAACACTCCAGTTAATTTCCAGATCAGGTTTTGGAACGCCACGGCAGGAGAAGAGGTGCCACTCGAGAGCAACGGCCAACCGCTGCGCATCGCTGATCATGAAGGTCCGATTCGTTCGATCTGCGGCATCTCAGGAGCCGTAGCAATTGGTGACGATACCTTCGAATGCACGTTTATGACTTCGTCCAATGACGGCACGACCAAAGTTCGCTCTCTTCAGTACTATAAGCCTGCTACTCGACCCAGCTCTAGCTCCAGCTCTAGCTCTAGCTCTAGCTCCAGTGGCAGTGGCAGTGGCAGCGGCCCGGCTGTGTCGCTACGGTGTGAGAGTATGGCAACACTGATGCACCCTAGTGAAGCTTCGGGTAGTGTGCCTTTTATTTTAAACTGCACCACCAATCATCCCGGCTCCAGTGCGGGCACCGCCAGTGCGGGCACAGCCCCGGGGATACTGCTCACCAGTGGCGAGGACGGGTCGGTCCTGGTGTGGAACAGTTTTACGAATGAATTAGTTCAAGCAATTCAGCACCCTACCAGTGTCTGGGGCAGCACACCACTGATCGCCAGTGAAGAAGCTGCTGCTGCAGGTATCACGCGCTTTGCCACCAGTGGACATGACGGTGTCATTCGAGTGTTCTCAAATGCTCCAGAATCGACTATTACTGAGGATCAGCGCGCCCTGGACTCCAAATTTGCTGCTGAGGTGAAAGACTACCTTCTTCGCAAGAATAAAGGGCCAACTAGTGAAGATGTTGCCAAGGCCCCTCTGTGGGACAATCGCGGCAGCCTTCCTGGCAAGTCAGACCAACAGGTTTGTGTCTTCAATAAGGGTGGAGTTCTGATCGCAGCACAATGGACGTTGGCCAGTGCCACCTGGGTAGAGATTGGCGTAGTTACTGGCTCTGGTAAGATCCCACTATCTTCTCTTCCTCGCTCGCCTCTCGCATCTCTGTTCATCTATCTACTGGTGCATTGCATGTATCCTCTTCATCCTGTTTCTAATTTCTTATGCTTATGCTTATGATTATGATGTTTTTGTTTTGTATCTACTTCACACACCCTATTAGGAGATGGTGGTGAGCTGAATGGCAAGCAATGGGACCATCTGATGCCTGTCGAAATTGAGACCTCAAGTGGTCTACAGAACCTCCAACTTGGTTATAATAATGGTGAAAATCCTTTCTCTGTTGCTAAACGATTTGTTGATGAAAATAATCTGGATCCTACTTATGTACAACAAATTGCGGATTGGATAATGTCAAAAACTGGTGGGATGCAAGATCAAAACACAATCGATATGTCTGGTGGAGCAGGATCAGGAGCAGTGAAGCCATCTTTCCCAGGCTCACAACACTTTCCTCTGCGGTCAGGATATGGTTATCAAGATATCCCATCTGCAGCACAATTTGTTAAACTGCGTGCTAAAGTTGAGTCTTTGTCTGCTGATATCTTCGGCGCCACGGATCCTGTACCTGCTGCTGCTGCAGTTGCTTTGACTGCTGATGACTTACAGCAACTATCTACCCTCATAGACGTACTAACCGAATCTTCAAGGTCACATGTGGATGGCTTGCTAGATTTTTCCGCTATCAGACCTGTCGTGGTTAAGATCTGTGTAGACTGGCTAGCATCCGAGGGTGCAGCAGGGGGGTTTACCATCAATCCTTCAAAAATTCCGATAGTTTTCCCTGGGTTTGATTTGCTGCGAATGCTGTGCTGCCATGTTTCGGGAGTCTCGCTGCTGACCTACCCTCACCATTCCACAGCAGTGAACAAGGCGATCACGAATGCTGTTGGTGTTTTGGTTGTTGCGGAGACCTCTGCCACGACTGGTGTGTCGCCTGCAAATGTACCTTCGTGTTTGTGTGCGTTGCGATTCCTTTGCACAGCAGTAAACCCGAAACAGCCATCAATGAGTGCGAAGGTGCTGTGCGCACTGGATGGGCTCTCTCGCGATCATCAAGGAGCTTTTTTCGCTGCGCTAAAGGAATATGGCTGTGCCGTGGCATATAATATGAACATGCATCTGGCTGTGTGCAATCTGCTGGTGAATTTGTCAGTCTGCTTCTCTACTGCCACTGCCACTGCCACTGTCACGCCTGCTGCTGTCAGCAGCTCTGATTCCGGTCGACAGTTCCTGGTGGTACACTGCTTTGATGCACTTCTGCACCTTCTACTTAACATCAGTACTAAGGACAATGGCACCTACAACAATGACATCGTTTACAAAGTAGGCTGTGGAATTGCTACCCTGTACCACTCTGATGTTAACCGTGCTCTATTGAGAAGTAACTCACTGCAGCTACTCGACAGAATGAGTGAAATTGCTGCAAATGTCCAAATGAAACTTCTAAATACTGGTATTAATGCACAGAATGCACCAGTATTTGAATGTTATAATGATATCAAAGCATTTCTGGCGAGTATTTAATTTAGAATGAGGTGTTGGAATGAGGAATAGGGGACGGGCACGCTGGGTGTACCTCATACAGATTGCTTCGAGTGTGCTGTTTTGATAGGAGTACTTTTAATTATAGCGTAATTCATAAGTTTAACCGTGTTCGTGTCCCTGGATTCAGGCTTTTTGCTTTTTTCCGGTTTTCCCAAACTACAACAGCGAAAAATAGGTGAACTGCAGTATAAGATACAAAATCATTTGTAGCACTACAGCAGCAGACTATCGATTCTTTTAAGTTTCAAAAAAAGGTGTCCGTTTTGTCGCCGGCTCAGCGCCTCGTTTGAACTTGGAATCAACAACCAAAGTCCAATGGCAACAATTAAATTCTAAATAACCTAAAACAAAGGAGAATATAAATCTGTTAGAAAAATACAATATTCATCCATTTATTTATTTTTATTTGTCGGAATTATTTGGAAAGTATGGCTGAAAATGAAGCCGAGATGGCTGAGATCACGAAGGATGTGGAACCAAACTTCATGGACCCAAACTTTATCCTTCAGAATCTCAATATATGCAGTTCTGAAAAGTTATACAATCAACCACCCTTCACAATCCGTGCGAAACAAAGACTTGCTGATATTGTGGCTCAGCAAGCTGTGTTCTATACCATGTTATGTTTGAAAGCATATATTGGGTGTGATATGCCCCCATCCATTGTTATTATTGGCACAGGAACAATCGGAAATGCAATTATCGAGTTATTAACTTCATGTGGATGCCAACCATATATGAGCATCTATGCTCGAAGTGATGTGGCTGCCAAACAATGGAGAGATCGTGGCTATCGCTCTCATCATATAATTCAGCGACTTGTTGGAGGTATGAATCCTGATATTTTTATTTTCGCATTCAATTTACAATCCTTTCCTAGTGTCTGTCGCCAAATGATTGATGTGGTAACACCTCAATCGGCATGCATCAATTGCATCTTTGGTCTGAACCGAAAGAGAATTTTCCGAGTTTTAAGAATTAACACTGTGTTCCGAACTTTTGTGGAAGCATCTCGAATTTCTTCTCGTCTCGAGAAACAGCTGGATACTTTAATGAAAGATGCCCGTGCCGCGATTGCAGTTACTGATGTAAAATCTGCAGTCTCTGATTTCTTCCAAGCTGGTGGTGTATTATCGAATCTTAGTGAGACCAAACCACCATTACCTTCAACAATGGCTGCTGGTGCTGGTAATCATCATCACGATGATAGCTCTGTTGATTCTGATGATGAAGCTGACGATGAGTCATTAGGCGATATTATGATGAGTGTTGAAGATGAGGCATGCAGTTTAATCGCCCAGCGCTCTGCTGATAGCATTGCCCATGTCATCACTTTGCTTGAATTTTTTAATTCCAATAGAGGTATGCCCCATCCACTAGCCCGCCGTGAGGCTATCGAATCAGTTCTTGGTGATGTCATTGATGAAGATCGCGAGCCCATGCCCTCACTAAATCCGCATATTGTACCGGTGACGCCACAGGATACCAATAATGGCCTCAGGCGTCAGAGTCGCAAGTCGGTTTTACAACGCAAGAGCACATCTTCTGTTCTTGGTAAGTATGGCGCCAAAAGTTCTGACCTGAAGATATTAAAATCACGAGAAACAGTTCTTGTGAAACAACCATCTCATTTAACATTTGATTTCCCAACCAACCACACTTCTCCACTTCTTAATTTGAAGTTTCCATTAACAGAAGTAATATGTCAAATTCATAAAAAAGTTGGTGCTCATTTCCAACGATATTTCAGTCGATTTATTTTAATATCTGATATTCCACCTCCTATTAAATCACATCCAGTGGATCTTGGATCTGTTGCTGGTAATGGTCCTCCTGAATGGCCTCCTGAACCTGTTTATTTCAATAATATTTTGGATATATATGCAGATCGTCGGAAAGTTTGTAAACCTATACATGATGAAGATGTCCTTATTGATGTGTATTCAGCTGATGCGATCAGCTCAGACACGAAGTCGAAAGGTAAAGCTACTCTAATGTTGTGGCCGCTATTCTATTCCAACCAGTCTTGTAATCTGAATTATTGGATAATTATTCACATTTCCGTTGTTATGTTCTGTTTTCTGTTTATCTAGGTCACAGCCTGTTGGTGCAAATGGACATCGACTCCGATGAAGATAATGCGGACATCAATGCCATCCAATGCCCTTCCCAAGTACAACGGGAACAGAAAAGTCAACTCATGCACGACATGGAAGATTTAGGATTTGGTGATGATATCATTTCGAGTCTTGAATGGAACTATTCCTGTTCGAACTAATAGTACAAGTCCACGTCCAGGAACAGGAACACGTCCAGGAACAGGAACAGGCTCCAGCAGTAGGTATTCACCTCGTGCTCCAGCAGGGTCAGCGGAACATGTTGTGGATAGTAGAAATAGTCGAACTGGTGTGAAATGAAGTGAGATGAAGTGCGTCAATTCTCGTTAGTCCTCCTTATGTCTACTTTACTTTCCGTAAAACCAAAAAAATAACCAATGTTTAATTTTTTGTATTTCACCTCGCAATGATTCATACACATACACACGCACACACCCATGTTCATGTTCATGTTCATGTTCATTGGTGGTGGTTTGCTCACATACACATAGGCATTCCTAGCACATAATAAAATTCGATCATGTGTTGATTTGATCCCAGTTACGTGCGTACCATATCAAACAATCTGAAACCAACGACATCGTCCTTGTAGCTGTAGGTATCCTTGTGATAGCCAGGGTCATTCACCACAAATGTATCGTGATCTTCACTGCTATAACCTGTGATCAAAACGAAGTGTCCCCCTTCATTCACATTTCCGATCACGATACGACCAGCCTCTAGGTATTCCACTATGGTATCATAACTCAGGTTCTTATCACGATCCATGCCATCCTCAGGCCAAGTGATGCGTGCAGGGTCGATTAGAGGCACTTGACTTTCAATTAAATCGTTATTACTATATCCTTCATTATCCCGCAGCCATACATTCAGTGTTTTGGGAGTAGAATCGTTGTCATCAATGAGGATGTTTGAGCCAGCAATGGCCATGGCAGTGGACGACATCAGACATCCCACTTGGCAAATTGTCTTCGTACCCATGTAATCGTCACCCCATTTGTCATCACATTGGCCAAACAGAGGAAATTCGAACGGAATTGTTGTATTGAGCGCTGCAACAGCGCCCAATAAGGAAAACAACACGGACTGAATCAACATGACTTACAAATAAGCAAAATTATTAAATAAAACAAAGCAAAATATTGACAAGCTGTAGCACTACGTCAACTCTTTCTTCTTAGTACTGCACTAAGGTTAAGCCATAAACCGATAAACGGTTCAATTGCAATGATCATCATCGACCAAAAATTGACGCTCTGCTGGGATTTGGCGGTGACCAAGGTCGCATAAAGTTTGCAGGAATGGAGGGACTCTGTGGAGAATAAAAAGTGTCACGTTAATGGGGTTACAAGTAACTTACAATACCGTAACCACTTCACATTTTAGAAAACAAGGTATTGGAGCATGACCTCACGCGCCAGAGCGATGCCACCGCTACCCGTCTGGCGGTATATCCAGACCAAACAGTGAGCACATTCTGCGGTTAGAACATACCCACCGAGCAAATCCTGTTCCCCAACATCACCCACATGCTCATGCTCACCCACTGTCAGTGCAGCCAAGGCCATACGAAAGCACCTCTCCGCAGGCCCCAGCAGGCCCAGCTCAAGATAAACGCGTCCGCAGTTATACAGCACTTCCTGCTGCACCACCAGTTGCAGTCGCCGCATCACTGTGGCAGGTGCAGCAACACACACAGCGACAGAATCGCTGGTGCCCAGAGCACCTGAAGCAGCCAGTATCAAAACCTGCTGCTGTCGACACTGCGCATACTGCATGAAGCAGGACAGTGCATCTCCCACCAGTGACTGGCATTTGGCTGGGTGCGCATTGTATATTCGCCCAGCCAGCAGCACCTGAAGTACCGCCAGGCATAACCATGGCAGCGGCTGGGTTGCCCCGCACTGATGCGCGCGCTGGAGCAGTGACTGTAGAGTAGCACTGCCCTCAACACTGGCGCTCAACCCAGCAGCAGCAGCAGCCCCAGCAGCAACAGACTCCTGCTGAGGCTGGCTCGGTAGGCAGTCCACACACGCTGCATGAAGGTAACTTATGTAAGCATCTACATATCGTCTCCGAGGCCCCACGCCTACACCCATCAAGGGGACATTCAAAGCGACAGGTGTTGCACCAGTAGGATTAGGTGCAGACACCAGCACCTCCGCACAGGAGTTCATATGCTCATGGCCTGCCAGAAGCGATGAAAAGACAAACCGTCGAGAGCCATGAGCTAGGTATTGGTGCGGGAAATAAGGGGGTCTATCAGAATCGCCAACGCCATCCAGCACGGCAATCCCTAAAGGAGCAGTGCTACTACCGCGCAGACAACAAGGGTAGCGAGCCGCCCTTGCGAGCACGCGGCTCACTAAATTTACAGCATCCACATCCGTCTTAGGATCATTAATAACCCGTTCTACCAGTTTATTCCACTGCTGTGCCAAAATATCCCCTTCCACTGCAAACACTGCCTCGTAAATAATACGAGGAGGGATCTGAGTGCCTGCCTGATGATCCAACGCCAGGGCTACTTTTTCTTGTGTGGAAAGCGTGCCCAACCCTTCCACCGGGAACACAAACACGAGCAAATCTTTCAACAATTCCTGCTTGCTCTGCACTGCATGAGAGCGGAATCCACCAGCATAATCAATGCCATCCGCTTCATTAAAAAGATCACCTGAGAGCAACATCTGTAATCGCTCTGCACGCGAATATCTCGCCCTGGTAGTGTAACGCCCCAGAAGCTGGGACAGGTGCTGTGCGACAGCTGGAGTAGGTGTTGATAGCGCCTGGCGGCAGTTCGCATATGTTTGGAACCTTCTCTTGCAGTTCCTGAGCAAGTCAGTCTGTGTCACAGAACAAGCAGTCACTGCTGCTCCAGCAGCAGCACCTGGAGCAGCAGCACGAGCAGCTGTTGAATTCACTACAACGCCTCCCTGTGCCCGCCGCAGTGCCAGCATCTTGCGCCGCTTCTCCTCCACTGCCTCCCGCGCCCGCAAGAACTGCTGCAGATGCGCCACCAAAGACTCCAACACCGCCGCGTAAAATGCCACCATAGTGTTCCGCACCGGAGCAGGTTTGTCCTCAACAGGAGCAGTAGACACCTTCGATA
>JACKZZ010019898.1_pt1 | contig 11621 bp, 6 predicted proteins | sample 8027871 | NCBI WGS metagenome assembly JACKZZ01 (sample SAMN15724774, study PRJNA655200) | protist metagenome | isolation source: fluorescence activated cell sorting (FACS) single amplified genomes of... | place: USA: West Boothbay Harbor, Gulf of Maine | collected 2000-07-19
TGGATGGTACGAAGAATTTTCAATTTTTATTTGGTGGCATATCTCGTTTATTAAATAACCATCATGAATGTATCAGTGCTTTCTTCGGCAGTGCAACAAAGCAAATTGAATTTCATCAAGAACTGTTAGTTTTATTTTGGAAACTGGCCGACGGCAACAGCAAATTCCTCTTATTCTGCATACAGCAGGTGGATGTAAATGAAATAGTATTACCATGCCTATACTTCATGTGGACCGGTAGAAATCGACCTTCCATGGCTGGATTGGTACATTTGTGTACCTTTATTTTATTGTTGTTAAGTGGTGAAAGAAATTTTGGTGTCTCACTCAATAAACCATATTCAGGTATTTTGCCATTAAGTGACATCACAAAGTTTACTGGAACGTGCGCTGATTTATTGATCATAGTGTGTCATAAGTTAGTTGTAAACGGGCATCGTACCTTGGACAGTCTTTACAATTGCTTTTTAACAATTATTTCAAACATTTCGCCATACATCAAAAGTATGTGCTTACCAACGTGCTTAAAATTATTAAACTTATTTGAAATCTTCAGTGGCAAACGCTATTTACTAGCACAGGATACAAACCACCAATTTGTCTTTTTTCTAATGGATATATTTAATAATATTATTCAATATCAATATGCTGGTAATTCACACTTAATATATGCTATTATAAGGCGCAAAAGTACTTTCGATAGATTGTTCAATTTGAAATTGGATCGAAACGACCAGGGCAATAATAATAATGATAATAATAGCAAAACAAATACTGATACAGTTAAAACGGATGATGAAGAAAAGACTGGTATAAATACAGCATCTCCAGAAATAGAAAAATCAAATTCATCAAGCGAAGTGAATGAAGCAAAATTCGTGCCAACGTTGGATTGGTTAGAAGCATGGAAATCACGCCTACCAATCGGAACGGTTCTCAGGTTATTACAACATTTAGTACCTCAAGTTGAAAATTTGTGTAAACGTAATGCTGGTAGTGCAGATGAGGATTTAGTACTGCAATTTTTGCAGAAAACAACTATGGTAGGATTGTTACCCGTCCCACATGCAATCATTGTGCGGCGTTATCAACCAAATAAATTTACAAATATTTGGTTTAGCACATACCTATGGGGTGTTATCTTTTTACGCAATCAAAGAATGCCATTATTTGATGGGACCAAAATCCGTTTGTTCCATGTGCATGTTGGAAGGTAATATTAAAAGTTATCTCTGTGACACCGGTGTTTGCGAGATGCGTTATGGTTGTTGTTGCGATTGAGTAATGGCGCGAGAAGATTTTTAAATACACAACATCCACATATATTACACTCTCTTTTATTGTATTTTCATAAATAAAAAGTAAATGAAAAGGAATAAAATTTATTTATTTTTATATTCGCTTCTCGGTGATAATAATATTTATATAAAACGATTTTATCATGTACGAAGTATTGATAGTTATAAATATCTTGTGTGTGTGTAACCCTTTTTATAAAATATAATTTGCAAGGTAAGAATTATCAAGGAGGAGTACAAAAATAAAAATACGACTCGCATAAATATATATATTATATTAATATTACGTGTGTATAAGTGTGCGCGCGTGTGTGTATATATACCAAAGTATATATACACTATGAGTAAGAATTAATTATATACACTGATAAAAGCCCCTCTTTTTCATACCTCGTATGATATTTTTATTATTTGCTGGCGCGGTCCATATTAAAAATAAAAAACTTTTTCACGCCTTCCCTAATACAACTTTCATTCTTTCAAAACATTGTTTCATTGCAACATGAATTTCAAGCAGTTCCAAATTTAACTCATCGCATGCTTTTTGTAATTTACTAGCATCTAACTCATTATTGCTGCGTTTTGCAATAACCACGGTATCGTGCTCCTCCAACGTAAAATTTTTCCATGTAAATTTTGGATCAACAATATCTCGATATAAAGTTAATACCTCGTTATGTGAGATGCTTCCTGGATTGGTAAAATTGTATTTTCCGACATAATTATTTCTTGCTAACGCCAAACCAATAGGCAACATGTCAGTCAAAACGGTCATACTATTTGGTATGTTTACAACTTTTTCATATTTTGTTATTTTAGTCACAAGACTACGATGATGCAAATCATCTGATATAGGCATTCGCATGCGTAAGGTTAATACATTATCATATTCACCAGTTTCAATTAATTTTTCTACGATGCCTTTTGTTTTCGAGTATACGCTCCCAACAAAATTTGGTTCGCATTCTTCGGTAAAACCATCGCCACTGCCTTGTTTGATTCGATCATCGTAATGATATATACAACCGGTCGAGCAATTCATGACATGGATGCCATATTGCCAACATATATCAATTAAATTTAAGGTCCCCATGACGTTTACACGAACTGTGCTTTGTTTATTTGATTCACACCAATCAACATTTGGCCTTCCAGTTAAACCTGCCGCATTTATACAATTTGTTGGTTGAAATGCTTCAAATTCAGCAATTATATCTTTTCTATTTTCTAGCCTAGAGTTAGATACATATATTGCTTCACCTGGATACTTTGTTTTAATTAAATCAATAATTTTTTGGCCGACCCAACCCGTTTTTCCACCAAATACGATCCATTTTCGTTTTGTAATATTTTGTTTTAATTTTTTAATTGGTCTTGGATTATCATACACGTGAAAGTTTTCCTCACTCATGCTATTACTACTACTACTACTACTACTACTACTACTACTACTGTTATTGCAATTATTGGGTCTGTTTCTATTTGATATTGATTGAGTGTACTTTCTCGCCACAATCATCCATCATCCAGCATCTTTTTTTATTATTTTTTATTATTATTATTTTTTATTATTATTATTAATAAATAACAACAACACAGTATTATTATTATTTTAATTTATTATGCCAGTCAACATACGTAATTTATTTATTATTAAAATTAGGCAGTATTGCAATTTTAAGTACAAAACCCCCCAATGTCTCCTCACTTTGAATGTTTTGGGTTTTGGCCAATTATTAATTATTTATTATTATTATTTATTATTATTTTATTATTTATTAAAATAATAAAACTTATTTATTATTATTAATATAGTAATTAATACTACATCACGTACACATCTAAGAATCATAAAGCCATTAATTTGATTGTGTTTGTAATATGTGCAGTACGAGCAAGTAGAACGAACGACGAATTAAAATTACGCCATCATTTATATTGGTTAAAGGAAAAACAAAAATCAATATGATTTCTGCAAAGGAGGTAGAGATTTGTGTCGCTGGGCATGGCGAGGAAACAACGATTAAGGAGTATCGTAATCCGTGGACAAATAAAGAAAATGTATCAAGCGGTTCTTTTGAAACGATGACAGGTAATGGTAGTTTAAATATGGGAGAAACGAACCGTGTGAGAAATCACGGGGAGGAAGCGACAATTAACAAAAAAAAAACTAAAAGAAGCAGAACAAGTGAAAATGAGAACGATATCAGAGATCATGTAGCTGACAATTTGACATGTCGTAACACATTTGGTTGTCGTGGATTTACACTTTATTTCTTACTTGTTTTTGTAAACGTATTTTTTGTCATACTAACGCTTCTATATACGCGCAATCATAAAGGCTTGTTTGGACTTATATCACGTCCATGGGTCTGGGCATTTCTTTTAATTACAATAGTTTATACGTTAGAAGTTTTATGGTTTGCAATACGTTGGCGTTCATACATGAAGTCGTGGATCAAACGAAATTTCGGGACTAGATATAAGATTAAAAAACATAATCTAATTAAAGATATACGATCAATGTATAGAAATAATTTTGGTTTAAATGGACGATTTTATTTATGGAAACTTACAGGATATGAAGTTTTTGAAAATTTGATACAATATAATAATTTACGAAGCATTTTTTTGTGCAATTTACCATATGAGATAACTGTTGTCATTTGTTTAATTTTAATAATCGAAACTGGTTTGCGAACACTTTCATATAGCAAAATACTGTGGTTTTCCAAGTCCGGCAACATTCGTGTAATAGATCGAGATTTACAGATTATGATGGATATGTTTGTAGATTTATTTTTTTTACTGTTTCCCCTAGCAATGATACAATGGTACCAAATGAGTCTGGTTCCATTGGTTACTCTGCAAATTATTACATGGCCTGGTTATTCTTTGTTCAGCAAATTTAGATTTACGCTATTTCAAACATTTCGCACTAATATTGATGAACAAATTGTTCTAGAACAAGAAAAACAATCTACAAGGAAACTAAGAAACCGAAAATCTCTGTATGGTACATCGAGACCAGAGAAAATAGAAAAGGAACAAAATAAATATTTCCCGCGTTGGGCAAAAATTGCTGTGTGTGGTAGTAGTTTCACGTATTGTATACTTTTAATTGTAACTGTGGTACTTCAAGGCCACTCGTTGCCACGTGCTAATACATTGTGTAATGTAATTCGGCTGTATGTGATTATGATGGAGGGGAGTGCAAAAAATAAGGGGGACGAAAATTTAAATTAAAGAGATCTAGTTATAGCTATAAGGGAATATTAATAGGTGAAAAAAAATTTAGAATATGTAAGTTATAATTATACTGACTTTGTATAAAAATATGAATTTAACAATCAGCCGCACTGCCTTTATGTAACAATTTTCTTCTTCTTTTTTTTCTTTTTCTTCTGTCTTCCGCCTCCTTCGCTGCTCCCTTCTTTCCATCCTTTCCCGTTTCAACATCTACGCGATATTCCATTGTATCAGTTTCCTCGTTGATATATATTGTTAATTGAATACGAGAATCAGCCCCTCCATATTTGTCGTCATCGTCCACCTCTTTTGGACAATCACCGTCTTCCTCTTGGCATCCATTTGCAGAGTATGTTAATTTTTCTTTTTTTTTAACGTATTCGCATACATTTGGCATCTTTAATAACTCGCATAGTGTTGTTCCTTCTTCTTCTTCAAATAGCTTATATCCTTTTTCTCTACTAAATTTAGACCTACCCGTTTCTTCTCCATTTTTGCAATTGTATCTGTACCTAGAAGAGCCTTCTTCTGGCTCGTCTCGTTCTATCATGGTTATATCAATAAAATGAATTAATCTTTCGTTGTCATCAATGTTAGTGTTCGCAACACCTTGTTGCACGCAATTATCACTATCCCTTTTAATATTTTCCTTCTTCTTACAGCCGCGATCCATAGGAAAACGATATGTGATAGGAATTATATATTCACCTTCAACACTATTTTTCCCTGCCCCAGTAATACACGATCTACCACCCACATTGTTTTCATCGTTTCCCTTTTTCTTCTCGCTTAAAATGGTTTCTATACACTGTCGAAGTTGCTTCATATCTTCTTTTGTAATACCTTCCTCTTGTGATGCATATTCAAATACATCGTCTTCACTTGCTTCTGGGTGTTCTTCTTCTATTTTCTCAACAATTGGTTTTAAATCGTCGCAAGACTTTATGGAATCTTCTGTAAGTTCATCAAAATCAACATCATTGCCACGATCACGTTTAACACGTTTTCTTCGTAAATTATTGATAATTCGTGAAAATCGCGTTACCAGTTTTTGCTTTTTCTCCCGTTTCAGGTTTCCACGATGGTTACGACTTCGCCGTGACAACAACTTTGTGGTTCTACGATCTCTTCTGCGTCTTCCTTTGCGCCCAGTACGTCGGTTTAACCACCCCCGTCGCATTTTAGTTCTGCTTCTTTTACGAAATTTCTTTACGCCTTTGCCGAATCGTAAAGTCTCGCCGCGTCCTCTATTTCTTCCTCGTCTTGTAACAAAACGTTTACCTGATCTTCTTGATGGCCTTCTTGGTGGCCTTCTTAATGGCCTTCTTGATGGCCTTCTTGGTGGCCTTCTTGATGGCCTTCTTGATGGTCTTCTTACAGTTTTTTTTCTCGTTACAGTTTTTGTTATTGAGGCTTTCTTCCTTCTTCGTTTTTTTCCTTTTCTGCCACCTTTTAGACTCTCAATTTCTTGTGTTTCATGGACTTCTACCAGCGATGCACCATCATTTGCCTTCCCATCCAATGCACTCGCAGTCGTTGCAATAACACTGAGGGCAACAAAAGCCAACGCATACAAAAATACTTTTGCCTTCATCCTGTCAATAGAATTGAATTTGCTACTACAATGTAAGTGAATCACCAACACATGTGTACCAGGGATGGATGCAACGAATGATGCTTACGTACATGTGTCGCGTATAATATGTATTATAATATAATAATAAAAGGAATTATAATATATAACATTCGTATAATAATAAGAATGATAATAACTCGTAGTAGTATAGAGAGTTCAATAAACTATACTATTCTTCCTTTGTTATCTGAACACTTTGCTAGGGCTAGCCCGCTAGCTCCCCCTTTCTCGTCAGTTCACTCGTTCACTCGGCTATCTCCCACTTCGTCTCGCTTATAGGGTGATTTACTGGGCAATGCAGTACTACTCCTGTAGTTCCCTGCATGGTCGTTGTAATACCTTAACAATGAACGGCACGACCCCTTACAGCTGATAGTACGTAATCTATAATTACAGAGGTGAATAAATCGTTTTAGTGCAAAATAATTCTCTTCTTACAAAAAATAATATGAATTTTTTTGAATGAAATAATAATAATAGGTAGTATTAAAAATTGAAATAATTATTTTAAAACATATTATAATGGTGGTGCACAATTTGGACCCCGTTTTTTTTTTTTTTTATACCTATATATTTTATACTTAACACTACAAAATGCTATTTACCTGCTATATTTGCTATATCCATGCCATGAGATATATTCATAATGGCAATAGCATTATTTTTTTGTCATTTTTTCAAAAAATCAATAGTGTGTAAATATAACATGTTTTTCTTCACGGTGAATATTTAAGGTAACTTGTAGATTAATGTTACGATGTTAATGTGTTCATACTAATTCTCCGGAAAATACCTTAATATCAACCCGATTGCTTAAAATATAAATAATATTTTGAATATTTCCGCAAAAATGATTGATTTTTATCCTCCTTCATACTTTCCAGTCAAAATGTGTAGTGTATCAAGTATACTATGTTAAAATAGCACTGAATAGCACTGTTTTCACATACAAACGTCTTTTGACATACTAAACGACTGTGTGGCACTGCATTATTATTGAAATTTAAATTTAACTTTTTATTATTATTATTATTTTTTTATTATTATTATTATTATTTATTATTGAAATTATTAGCTAGCTGGGCTATAGGTTATAGCACATTATTATTATTATTATTACTACGTACTACTATACTACTACTACTAATAAATTATTAACAACTTACATTTTGTAGTTTGCCGTTTTGTGTAGGAACTTAAACTGCACCGCGCGATGGGCATGGGAAGATTTTGTGCAATGGTATATGTTTGTGTATATTTAGATACAACAATACATCGAGACGTTGGAAATGCACAAAAGACACTGTTGTGTAAGAAACGCCGTTGTTACTGTCTGTAGACCACCCATTGTGCCTACTATTACTTCAACTTTTTTGATTGTAATATTGTTGTTTTTACCACCTTTTTTTTCAAGTGCTTTTAAAAATATTGATAAAAATACTGTTTATCGACCACAAGTATCGCCTGGATTGACGCCGAAAGAGAGCATTGCATATAAAGCTATTGTTGGTTGTATACAAGAAAAATATAATTCAGACGCACAGGAAGCGTTTGAGAAGTACGACAATAACAATAACGGTGTAGCAAATACTGGTGAAATATTGAAACTGTTTGAAGACTGTGAACTCGACTCCTATTTTAGACGGAAACGTTGGGTACAACGTATAATAAATAAATTAGACCAAAACCAAGACGGCGATTTAACAATATACGAATTACACCAAATAACGCTAAATATAGCACCATTGACATTTAAATTAACAGAAGCTTGTTACGACAAAGAGTGTGTTGCAAGAACCGGCCCAAGAAATAAACGTATTTGAGGGAGAGAAAATATATCACATACACACACACACATACATACATTGCATTTTGCATATATAATTCGTAAATAATGGGATCTGCATGCAGTATAAAGCGTGTATCAAACCAAGTTGCACCAACAATATTAGAACTGAAAATTAATGAAAATAATGTTCATTCTCCAAAAATTGTATTCTTAGGTATAGATGGAAGTGGCAAGTCAACTATCATTAACTGGCTAAAACGTTCTGAACTAGGCGAGGCGAACCATGACAATTTTTATAACCCAATACCAAAACCAGCGTCTCATTCAAGTAATATTTTAAATGATAATACTAATGTTAATGTAACTAATTGTTTAAATCAAATATTACTAATTGACGTTCCAGGAAATGAAGTTCATCGCAAGCATTCATGGAAAAGTTTGGTCCGAAAACCTGGAGTAATTATGATAGTATATGTTATAGACCAATGCGATGTATTACGATATTCTGTCGCAAGACAAGAATTAATGAAATTAATGGATTATTTGAATACATACAACATTCAATGTAGCTTATCGATTGTGGTAAACAATAAAGATAGAAATGAAAGAAGGTCAACAGCAACTGCTGCCAGAACGTCTGGTAATATAGGTGAAATATCAGATGAAAATATGATGATTGTTAGTAAAGCAGAATTAAAACAGTTGGTATATGATGTAAATAAAATTGCTGGTAATTCTAGTAAGCGTGTAATCACAATGTCCATAATAAATAATGCAAAAGACATTCTGAATTTAGCAGTAAATTTATACCCAACAATGCAAGAAAAAATAAATATTGATTAAATTTGAAAAAGAAAAAATTTAAAAAAAAGAAAAAAATTTATATAAAAAAGAAATAAAAAATTTGAAGTAAAAAATTATGCTTTTTACTCGGTGTAAAAACTTTATTCGCACACGTAGTTCGCACACATATGTACGTATTATTGTACTCACACACACACTTCTCTTTTTTTTTAAATCTCTCTCTCTCTATCTACTAATTTTCATTCCCATCTCCCCTCCCAGTCAAACATAAGGCTAACAAACTCATCCTTACGTACATACCATTTTCCATTTGTCTAAAATATGCAGCGCGAGGATCTGAATCAACATCTTCGTGTATTTCACCAACACGTGGTAATGGGTGCATCACAATCATTTTTTCCTTTGCAATAGATAATGTTTCTTGATTAATGTTAAATGTACCTTGTACTTTCAAATAATCTTCTTGATTCTCAAATCGTTCTTTTTGAACACGCGTAACATATAAAACATCTGCTTCTTTTAAAACCTCATTTAAATGTTCATGTTCTGTAAATTCAAGTTTTTTTTGCACTTCCTCTTTTATATATTCTGGCATTTTCAATGATGCTGGCGAAACAAAACGTAGCTTTACATCATAATTTATCAACAAACGTGCCAATGAATGCACGGTTCGACCATTTTTTAAATCACCCAAGAGTACTATTGTTAAACCATCGACTTTGCCATCCAATTCATTTTGGATTGTATAAAAATCAAGCAATGCTTGTGTAGGATGCTCGCCAACGCCATCGCCAGCATTTAGTAGTGGCTTTTTTAAATATTTTGCTACCCCAGGAACACTTCCTTTCTCTGGGTGTCTTAAAACTGTAATATCACCATAACATTCTAAACAACGAAGTGTATCTTGTAGTGTTTCACCTTTTTTGGACGAGGAATGTGATGGCAATACTCGTACAGTTGTACCGCCAAGACGTTGCATTGCACTTTCAAACGAACACATTGTTCTTGTTGATGGCTCAAAAAATACATTATTTAAAATTTTCCCTTTCAATAAATCACACCCACCGCATTTTGCTACCATTTTTCGCATTGCATTTGTCACCAAACATAGATCACTTAGACGTTCACGATTAAATTGGCTATATGACAATACATTCATATTTAACCATGTTGTTTTTACAGATTCAATCCGCTGTTGTAATATTCTTGTTTGCATGTCATACATTGTACTTGTAAATTATAATGCCAATAAAGTGTGCGTGTACTTATACTTACTTAATCTGTGTATATTCTTGTTATTTTAGGAAATGAATCCATTAAACGTTGTTGTGTCGAATGAAAGAACAACGACAGCAACAATTGGAACCAGTGGCTAAAAAAGTGCATCATTGTTGTGATGCCCCAAAAATGGTCGGTACACTTTATGAATACTATATTATTAATATTAAATAAAATATTATTAATAATATAATAATAAATAAAAAACACTATTATAGTATACTTATACTACTATAATAATACTATATGATACGAAGTGACACTTTGTTTTCTTTTTAAATTTTATTAATTTATAGTAATTTGAGATACATGTACGAAAATTTGTGCACGATTCTATGATGGAGATGTATCCCTCAAATCAACAACAAACACACAAACATTCACGGTCATTTTATATCAATATATATATAAAATTACAATTTACTATTGCTGAAAACATTGATACTTGAATTACTGATTTTGAAAACATCAACTAATTTATTTTATGATGATTTACACAAGCTAATTTGCAATGTTTTGTCAAACGCCATCACGTTTTTAATGTTAGCAAATATTGCTAAACTACCTCCCATAACACTAAAATTTTCTGGAAAAACTAATGTCGCCTCTGCACTTGAAACATTTGTATGCGCAATTTGAGACGGAGCAAATACGTTTACGTATTTTTCACCTGAGGCTGTATTTATATTTTTATCAATTGGGTATTCTTTTGGTTTGGCTACACCTGTCCCACCAGGGTTAACAAGAATGAGCATCTCTGCTACGTTAGTAACACGGCTAAATACTAGGATACCCCCATTTGAATCAGAGGCATATTTCCATACTATTTGGCCAAACGCCAATGGCGGACAACTTTTACGCAACGCAGAAAGTTTCCGTGTCAACTGATATAGGTTGTGGGAACGATCTAACATTGGATCACTGGTCCAAACTGGAGAGACACTTGGTGTAGTAAACCCTACGTAGGATAATTTATTTATCGAATCTATGGAAGCACGCAATCTCCAAACACCACTTTGAAAGAAGTCTTGACGTTTTAATGCATCACTATTAGAGGATTGCTCGCATTCTTTTTGAATATTAGCAGTGGCAGCACCTGCATTTATATGGTCTACAGATGGACAGTTACCATTAAATCCTTGCTCCATTCCATAATATATAATTGGAATCCCAGGCGCGGTTAGCAAATAGCCAACCCCTGACATTAATAAATCTGTGCGATCAATGTCTGCAGACAAAAATCGTGGCCAATCATGAATCTCTAGCAATGTAAAACAATCGTTGCACTGCACTTGTTTAAGAGTTTGGGCTACTATTGTTTTGTAATCTTCACTATTAAAATACTTTGCAACATCAGCAGATGGACGATTGCATAAAAGTGCAGTTCTTGATGTGCCACTTTCATCAAAATCATAGATACTATTCAATCCTGGCAATGGGAAAATAGAGTTATTTAAATACGTTGAGTTCAATTCCATCAACATATTTGTCAAAGTTGCAGGCACAATACCATGTTGCTCTGGATTATTGGGATTCGACATCATCCGTCCTAGTGCACGCCCCTCCC
>JACKZZ010012256.1_pt1 | contig 11617 bp, 5 predicted proteins | sample 8027871 | NCBI WGS metagenome assembly JACKZZ01 (sample SAMN15724774, study PRJNA655200) | protist metagenome | isolation source: fluorescence activated cell sorting (FACS) single amplified genomes of... | place: USA: West Boothbay Harbor, Gulf of Maine | collected 2000-07-19
TCGTAGTTATATCCTGCAGGCCCACAATTGGCACACATAACAGTCTTTGTATTGCCGCCTAAGGAATCTTGCAACAGTCTTGTTAATTTACTATCGCGATAAGGTATATGTTGACTTTTTGCATCGACCAAAGCAGAAATAACATTACCCAATGCACTTAGTGACATATTAATTTTCGTTGCTTCTTTTAAACGTTGGCCTGTTGCACCTGTTTTGGATTGCCGTTCGCTACCTGCTAAATCAACCATATTTAATTTCCCTACACGAATATGTGCTTCTCCGCTATCTTCATCCATTTCACTCGTTTCAATCGTAATTGTAAAGATACTGTGTGATCGCGAACTTGTTTGATTCATCAATGTAGACCCAACACTTCGGTTTTTCTTTCCACTTTGCATAACATGATCGATTTCACTAACGCTTTTTACTACGAAAGATGTTAAATCCTTCACATAAACACCACTATCAACATGTTCTTTCAAATCTAACCTATTTTTTGGGTCCTTTGCTAATAAATCACGAATTTGTTCGTTGTAAATCTCTAAGTACGATGCACGGACTAGAAATTGTTTTTCTTTTGTTTTGTTCATGGATATGTTTTGAAATATATGACGAAAGGTGTTTGGAATTATTCCTCTTAATTCTGGTGGGTCTGGTACCCCTTCCATTGTAAATGTTTTACCAGCACCCGTTTGTCCGTACGCAAAAATAGTGCCGTTGTAACCTTCCATGGCAGCATCAACAATTGGTGCAGCTGTTTCATCGTACAGATTTTTTTGGATAGTATTTGCGCCATATACATTATCAAACGTAAAACTTTTTGGATCTGTTCTTCTATCCGCATTTGGGTCCCTCAAAAAAATTTGACATGTTTTTCGATCAATGTCAACAACTTTCTCTCTACCATCTTGTTTTTCCTTTGATGACATAGGCCTGCATCTTACAACAACACGCACAGTCTCGGACTTTTTATTTGCAATTTTACGGGCTAATTTATGCATAACGGAATAATATGTAGAGTTATATAGAAAATGCAAAGTTAGTTAACTAATAATAAAACTATTAAAATAACTACTGGGAGAAAGACTTGTTTCAGACAAGAAACGCCCATGTAACTATTTGAAAACGCGTTTGCAATACTTACCTAGATGTTCTGCCGACATGTTGCTCCGTTTCGATGTATATAATGCTTCACTATATATAAGTGTGTGTGATCGTTACTATTCGCATGAACTCTGGTTATAGGTAGGCGAGTCCTTCGAATGTAGTTGGCTCACATAAGAAAGGTAGGGTAGTATAGATGAGACTTGTTTCCATTTACAATAGTGTTATTTTTTATTCCCTTTTTTAAAATCAATAATTAATTAATTACTATTATTATTATTATTATTATTATTATTATAAATTAAATAATTTATTTTTTATTATTTTTTATAAATATTGTCTTTTATATTTCAATATTATAACGCATTATAATTGAATTAAATTTATTATGTTTCCCATTTGTTGTTTGTGTTATTATTATATTAAATAATAATTTCATTTTGATTTGTCTCTCCTTTCAATGTGTTTTAATGTTAAACAGTGTTATCGGTGTTCAAAATTCGTTATATTAATTTCAAATGAATGGTATCGTGTTGGTTGTTTTGTACTTGTTAGTATAACCGTGACAGCTAGATTGATGTTTGATAGGTAACGATGTACTTGATAGTAGTAGTGTTAGATGACAAACACTAGCTTCTTCATTCTTCATTCTTCAGAAACGAATGCTGAGTAGTGCAATGTGCTTGTGACTGTTACATCGACGAATGCTGAGTAGTGCAATGTGCTTGATTTTCACATCGACGAATGCTGAGTAGTGCAATCTACTTGGAGTAACAACAATTTGAATTTCCCATTGTTATTCGTTGAAGTCAATCAGTCCTTGCAATTATATAGCAGCAACCAGGAGGATAGTCTACAAACGAGTAGTAGTACAAAAAAATAAAGTTGTTACTTGACTTTTTTCACAAGTATTACTATTCTACTACATTCCAGCAGTGTTTTTTTTTATTTTATTATTTAATAAAATATAATAATATATAATAATAATAATAATAATAATAATGATGATAATAATAAATATAATAATTTATATATATATTTTTTATTATTATTTATTATTATTATTATTATTATGATGATGTTGTTATATAAAAAAACAAATAAAAGCCACCTAAACAACGAGCTTGTTCCGCTGCTTGATCATTGACATTTTTGTGTATAGCCAAATACATAGAGAGGTAGTATTGCCTTTCTTGTAACCATGTTAAAAACGACGATTGAAGAGGAAGGGTCCGACACACAATCTCAGAAGGACGCATATCAAAAAATAAGAAGAGAAATTGCAACTTCTTCAGATATTATTGAGCTACAGACAAATGGAAATAGGGGTGGACTAGAAATAGAAAAGGAAGCAGAAACGGCGATGAATCAACAAGAGCAAATGGCGCAAGAAAAACAAATGATAGACGAACTAGCAAGAACAGGTGTAATATTTGCTTATGAAACTGCACTGTTGGCTGCTGCGAAGAAAAAAGATTTAAAAGCAACTGAATTACTTGAGTTTGTTGCAAAAAAAATAGAAAACTTTGGACGACAATGGGAATCTGGATATATAAATAAAGAACGTTATTTATCGCCAACGCGCAAGCTGCAACGGCAACCGCAACACTATGATACGCAAAGCGAGGCGCAAGAAACCAACTATGGTGAATATGATATAACAATTAACCAGGACGAATGGGAAGGTGAAATTGCTGAAGCATGGCCGAGTCCAACAAGTCAGTCATATGACGAAAATGGTAGTACATATGGTATAGGAGAGGAGGACGGTGAAAATAGTAACAATTTAACGCCCGGTGGCATCGCAAAGTTACAAGCAATTCATCGCGGTAACCAAGATAGGGAACGGTTGCGACAAATGCATGTTAGCGCGTTAAAAATACAAACATTAGCACGGGGTAATATTGCAAGAAAAAATCTTGAAAATGTAAAAAAACAACGCGAGGAAGCCCTAAAAGCACGAGAAGCCTTACATGCAGAACGGGCTAAGTTAGCGGAGGAAGCAGCAAAATTAGCAGCAGAAAAAGCAAAAATATTAGAGGAAGCAGCAGCATTGGCCGCAGAAAAAGCTAAAATTGAAGCAGAAAAGGCTGATGTTGAGGCAAAAAAACGTGAACAAGAAAAAGCGAAACAGCAAGCAGCAGCAGCTACAAAAATACAAGCATTGCACAGGGGTAGTCTAGGTAGGAAAAAAATAAGTGATATGCATACCGATGCAACTAAGGTTCAATCCGTAGCACGAGGGCATGCGGCCAGAAAACATGCGAAGCAGTTGAAAGCACAACAAACTGGAAAAGAGCCAGACGCTGCATTAGAAAAAAAACCAAAACGAAAAAAGAAGAAAATCTACAAATCAAAAAATAAATTACCGTTATCAAAAGTAAAAGATTATATTGCCGGAATGTACGAAAAAAAGGTTAAAGCGGACATGGTCGATGATAAAAAAGGCAACGAGCGAGATACGTTAGAAGAATTTTGTGATGATTTTTTCTCCCAAATGTTTGGTATGCCTGCATTAGCTGGTAAGAAGCGGTATGAGTTAGAGCAGGGTGTTAAACGGTATCAAAAAGATGACGAGTTTGTGCGATGGTACGGTACACTAATAGGCTGGTTGGATGAAGACGTGCATGAAGGGATTATTACGCCATATAAAGAAGAAGCCATTGATGCGTATTTATATGTAATGTCGAAGGTTTTCAATGTAGATGCTATTGAGGAAACATTGGATGATGACCCATGCCTGATTAAATATCACGATTTCAAAGTGGCAATAGAGACATTATTTAAAAACCAGCGCAATGATGAACAAATTAAAAAGTTAGAAGCAGAGGTTGAAAACACTATAGATGACGAATGTGTCGAATTTGAGTTTTCATTTGATTTATTGATGCGGACGTGGTACGAATATCCTGAACCAATAGCATGCCCAAAATTACCAAAAGAAGATGAACTGAAAAAAAAAACAACTGTGAATAAAAAAGGTGGTGGCAAAGGGGGTCGGAAAAAGAGGAGGTAATATTGTCTAGATCTAACAAAACATTTTTTTAAATGCCGACGCTCACTAAACACTTACCACAGTGTAGAAAAAAAAATGTAAACTAGCAAATAAATCCATAAATTTAAAAATAAACCTCTCTTTATAAATATTTTTATAATATATTTTATATATAATATAAATTAATTCTTGACTCACATTTTAAATTTAAATAAAAATTTAATAACACACAGAGGTATATATAATTAATTCTTACTCATTTATTAGAGGTATATATGTATTTAAATTTAAATTTCACAAAAATACACACGATATAAAATAATATGAGGATGTAATCTCTATAAAAAATAATATATCAAATGAATTAAACGAAAATAAAGAAAATTAAATACTTTTGGGTCTACTAAAATTTATATAAAATAATTTTTTTTGTAGCAAAATAAAAATTTCTATATAATCCTTTCTCTCTTAATCTAAAGTTAAAAGTTTCTTTCCGAGTAATGTGGTGTGAGGTGTGATACATATACAATTTTTGTGTAGTGTATAAAAGTGTTTTAATTCTTTCTCTTATTATATATATTTAATTTTGGTACCCGTTACCCACATGATATAATTCTTACCTCTCAATACAATACAATGGCTGAGTTCCTTGATTCGATCTTACTGCAAGTAAATACATCCTCAAGAAGGAAGTAGCGAAGGAGGTATATCGATGATTTAAAAAAAACAATTTAAAGAAAACAATATGAGTAAGAAGATAATACATATCACATTAGACACAAATTTTTGTGGTATATGCTCATCGCATCTTCCTTGATGTATCTTCAATCTCTGATTTACGAACACCACCTTTTGATTGAATTGCATGCAATACCTGGTACTTAACAATGTTTTCTAAATTATCCTCGTTTGAATCGTTTAAACGAATCTTGTTTCTACCACAATACGAATGTTGCTTTGATTGAGATGCCGCACAGCGTATATATACTTTATCCAATGGTGTCAAACCATATGTTTGTTCTTGCTTGTTAATGACTTCTATAGTGCATGCCGAATGATTTAACAATGCATGAATAATATCCGGACTTCGTTTTGCAAACGTACTAGCCCAATGAAGTGCATTCCAACCATGTTTGTCAGTTTGAGAAATGTCAATAGACGGGCCTGTAGGGATAGAAGAGAGAGAGCGCGCGCGCCGTGTTAGGGAAATGATCGAATAGGATAAATGTGGGAGTAGGGAGGGGACTTACATTTCAACAAAAACTTGACTACAGCTGTATGTTCACTACCACATGCTGCAATTAAACCAGATTTGCCAGCATAACCAGCATATGAAGTTTTGCCTACTTGATTTATGTTGATAGTTTTTTTTAATACTTTAGTACGATTGTCATTTACATTTAGTTGGTAATCAATTATGTTGAAACACCTAACGAATTGTTTAACATCCTTTAAATTTCCTTTTTCGCACGCAACAACAAATGGTGTACCGGCTGGAAAACGTTTTAAATATTTTTTATTTAGCTGGCTAAGTACATGTTTTGCTTTCTCTACGTTTTTAGTTTGAAAATATTTAGCACGTTTGTTACCCTCTTCTATTTCCCAATAGCGCTCTTTATCTACACATGCTCCAGTTTTAGCATTGTGCTTCAACAATATATTATACATAGTTTTCTTTACAAAATTTGGATTATCATTTACGCAATCTAATGCGGTTTTTTTATCATTATTTTGACAATTAATTATTTTTGAGGAGCATGTCGAATGTGACAATAGCAGCTCTAAAATGTTTGTATCGGTTGCCCATAATGCGACGAAATGGAAGGCGTTGTTTCCGTTTTTTGTATAAACGATAGATATGTCAATTAATGGTTGTTTTAATAAATATTCAACAATGCCATATTGTTCATATATACACGCAATTAATAATCCAGACCAATGTGGAACACCTTTAGAATTTCTTCCTGTTTGATTAATGTATTTTACATCACCGCCCTCATGCTGAATAAATAGTTTTACGTCGCTTACAGAACCTTGTTCACATGCAGATATGAATGGGGTACACTTCGGATTTTTCGTTAAATATTTGTTCTTTAATTGTTGTACAATTGTTTTGCTATCACTACTATCAAGCGATCGAGAAAACCGTGCGCTTCGCATGTTTTACAAGATGTATTTTTGCATGCCCATAAAAGCAACCGTAGCGATGATTGCAGCAACAAGATGTAAATGTGTGTTGCAGTTGTATATAAGTTGCAAGTTGCGATATTATATATAATATTACATACATACGTATTATTATATAATAATATAATAATGTAATAATAATATTATATGTATATACTATGATATACTATATACCTTGTCAATGAGAGGGACCTGCGTTGGTCGGGTTAGGATTAGGGTTCAAGGATATTTCATAAATAATATAATAATACACACTATAACACAGTGTTAATAATATTCTATTCTATATATTGCCATATTGATCTAAATCGGCCGTGAAGCGCGCCCAACCCAGCAACCCCTCGAGAAAAAAAAAAAAAAAAGTACAATTTGAGTATACTAAAATATATACTTTTGATAGGGAAACGACTAAAAAAGTCGATCATTTTGTAAATATTATTTATTATTATAATAAATTCATCAAAAAAGTGTTGAAGTGCTATAATATATATTATTATTATATTATACGCGTATATATTATATTATTTAATATTATTATAGTAGTATAATATACACCATATTATACTACACTAACACAGTATAATATAATAATAGTATATAAAAAAAAAAAAAAGAGAACACAGGTAATACCTGTTCCCAATGGTAATCACTGTAAGTACTCATACACTCAATATCAAAACTAAGGGTTACCATTGATTATAATAATTTCTGAACTAGATGTAGGTGTACTTTCTAACAACTGTGAAAAGAAGTTTGGTTTAGCTGCTCTAAAAAACAAATTTATTTTCGTAGCTCCTGATTTAATTCACACTCCAACGACAAACGGCAGTAAAATTCACCCTAGATGTAGGTCTAGTTGATGAAAAATTTACATTCACATACATACATGTATATATATTATGCACTTACTCACTGCTAGGCCACTATTAACTATTATTAATTATGCCGATGCCTTACTTTTTTGCCCCTTCTGCTTCTTCTTCCGGTTTTTGTTGCCTTTTTTTTTGCAAAATGCTTTATGCTCTTTCCAATGCTTTCTTTGGCACTCAGCATTACAATACCACACCGCGCGACAAGCAGTACAGAGCTTGAGTGGAGCATCACTTAATGGGTGTGGCTGTCGGCCACAAGTACTGCATACTGCATTGGATTTCTTGTCTGGTTTTATACGCACCTTTTCGACAAGATCCCCTGATTTTAAAGTTTTCTCTGACCGCTTCTTATTAAAATCATAAATTCCTGGGCCCTCCTCATTGTCATCGCCAAATAAAGTCGAACTACTAAAGACTTTTTGTCCGGTCTTTGCACTTCCCCTGCCACCAACAGCTTCTTTCAAACGTTTCTGATGCGCTGTAAGATCGAAATCGTATGGATTTCGAATGTTGAACTGTTTCCAGTTCAGCGCGCCAACTGCTTTTGGGTAGTGTTTGCATTCTCGTCCTTTCTTGAGCAATGTTCCATAACAGCCCATACCACATCCAAGCGAGTCTTCAGGAGCACAATTCAGTTCCCCTGCATAGAGTTGAGCAGCTTCTACTTTGAATTTTTCATTGCTGCGCATTTTGAAATACATATCGATCTCCTGATGACCAGTGTTTTTCGTCTTTAAAGGATCTCCCAAGTCAGCAATTTGGACCACTTCAATATGATGCATCCATGTGTCTCCTAGATCGTAAGTATAGATCATTCGGTCGCCTGTTTTGCGCAAAACATGACATAAGCTATACTTTGTATCACTCAGGTAATACGGTATTGTCTGGCCAATGTGCATGGCATCGATTGCCGTGGTTTGTTTTGGACCAAAACATGCCCCGCTTTCATTGTCAGTAAACATGTATGCATGGTAATGTCTTACCCAGCCCATTGCCGGTCCAAGAATCCGATCGTGTAAATTTGCGAATGTCATATTGCCATAACAGCTGACCAGTCGCCATACTCTTACTTTGCCTTCGGACCGCTTCCTAAATTCGGTAGCCCAGGTAATGGTATTTGAATCACGTGATATTTCACAGTGTTCGCTTGTGTTGAATGGACACAAGCTAACTTTAAGCACAAACAGCTTTTCCCCAAGTTGTTTATGCTCACTTGACATAGACCTTCTTGCAAGCTTTCTTTGAGTTGGCAACGAAAACAACCGCATAACCTGTGCTTCTGGTTTCTCCTTACCCATATACATAAACTGCGTTTGCATCCTTTTCATCATTGATTGCATCTGGTCTTCATGTGCAGGCTGTGGTACGCCCCAATAAACCATGCCGTCATAACTATTGTCCCAAATATAGTAGGGTATATCAGCCCCATCAACTTTTTTTTCATCTATTGCGTCTTGTAGACTAAACTTTTCGAGGAGACAAGCGTTTGCAATGTGAATCATGACTTCCAAAGGTTGGTCAACCATAAACCCTGGATATGGATAGATGTCTTTCACGGCAAAACTCACCTTTAAGTTTTTCTCCTCCTCTGTAAGTTCGGACGCATCGGGAAACTTCATTTCTTTGTCGGTGTACTATTACGTATGTGCGACAAAGAATGCATTAAAAACCAAACTCTGAAGATTAATATTTTTCATAAAAAAATGTTAGTACTTAGTGGCGCAGGTTCAATAAGTGGGAACGAAGAAGGAAATTGGTTGCAAATTTACAAAAATAATTGTTGTTACATGATGATTATTATATTAACACCACTATACTACGCGACAAAAAAAAAAATAATAATATAATGTATCTATCAAAATGCCATATATTGTGCTATTTATCGTATTGATATTAATTTCCGGTACAAAATTATAGTACACTTTGTGCAACTTCCCATGTCTGCTACTGGGACCCATACTTGTGTCAGTGTATATAATTTATACAAATATATTTCTATATATACAAGTTTTAAAATTGTATATTTTATTTATAATGACATATTTATAATGTCTATATGTAAGACCCCTACTTTTTTAATGGTATATAATGCTAGAAAATAAACCAAATATTCTGTTTGTACTAAACTCAGATATAGAAATCCAGATTGACAACAAATCTTATTGTCTTTAGTTATATTTCCTATATAATATATTATGGATGTTAGACTACGGTACTCGCTATGATAAAATAAATACAATGGAAATAGCCTGAAAATGTCCAACTATTTAATATTTATAACGACACACAATTGAAAACACACTGGACGTAAGACGTCCAAAATCAGGACAAACCTTATTTTTCTATCCTATAGAATACCAGATAATATATACTTTTTAATTTACCGTCCACCACCACCACCTTTTCTCATAGTATTGAAATTATTTCTGAACTTCAAATCTCCGCCGCCACCACCACCACGGATCGTATTTCTAACATGCGCCTTACCTAATGCCGTCAATACACTCGCGCTTGTTTGTGCCATCTGCATCGGATTGGCGTAACTGACATTTATATTATTATTACTGATACCAGTAGTGCCACTGCCATCATTGCTACTTTTGTTACGTGCATTGTTGTTGCCTAGATTGTTTGGATATTGCCGCGTTGGTGATGGTGTATTAATTGTGTTATCCAAATCATATTTTTTTGGTGTTGAATTATTTACATTAAAATCATCAAAGTCATCATCTAGATTATTGAAGTTACCATTGTCATCATGGAAATACATAATATTGTTACCATTACTATTTGTATTATCAGCAAGATCATTGCCACTGATAATAACTTCTCTCAGTTTACCTTCTTCTTGACAAAACTCCTGTAATAATTGTACTCTAGCATTTGACCATTGTTTACGATTTTCACGTTCTGATTCAAGGGCATTTTGTAAATGTGAAATTCTTCCTAGTAATTCCTTTCTACTCTTCGCCTCTCTATCTTCAACCTCCCGCGTTCTTACTTGTAATACCTCCCCAAGAACGCGTAGTTCGCCTAACGTTCTATGTGAACTATCCAACTCCGCTCGCAGTGCACCTATAGATGTGTTATATTTGATTATAATATTTGTTTATATTGTGTTAGTCATATTTTGTTTTATCAGGAATATAATATTATAAACCATGATGATCATGTGTAACATACGTATTTCTTGTTCTGATTCTTCCATTAACGTTTCGGCATGTTGGCGCTGTTGTTTTTCCTTATTTAGTTCCTCCATTACGTCCGTCATTAATGTACGTTGTTTTTCCATCTCAGCATTTGAAAAATCAATAGTGTTAGATGCACGGTTAATTTTTGATTTTAAATCTTCATTTAATGTTTTAATTGTTGCATTTTCCTTCACCAGGTTATTCTTATCCATTTCTAGCTTATGGACAATTTCAATGTATTCGTTTGATGATTTTAAAACTTCCTTCAGTTTAGCGTCGCTATCTTGTTTATGGTAGGTTAACTTTGTTACCTGTTTCTCCAATTGCTCTGCTCGAAGCTGCTGTGCATTTTGTGCATCTTCCATGGATAAAATTGCCGATTTCAAATCATCCCCAATTTGTTCTTTCTCTCGTTCAACATTCAGCGCTGCTATTCTTGACTCAGCAAATTGTTTTTCCAACTCTTGTAATTTTTCTGAATACATTTTCCCCTCTGCTTTTCGTTCACTTTCTGACAATTCAATTTCACGTCTTAAACTTAGTTCCAACTCTTTATGCGTTTCTATTGTTTTGTGATATTCATGTTGCGCTGCTTCCTGCTGCCGTTTTAATAATTTAACTTGCTCATTTAAAACTCGTTTCTCTTGTTGTAATGTTTGTACCTCCTGGCGAAACCTTGCTATTAATTTTGGGACGCCAACGTATCGATTTGTTTGTGTATTGTTTGCGTTGGCATTATTACTAGTATCGGTATTATTGTCATTTGGCGTAGTAGGAGGAGAAGTCGATGACGTTAACAATATATTATCTTCCACGGTCACACTTATATTTGGGGACGGAGGTGCAGAGTGAGTGTTGGCATTTGTACTACTAGGCAGCGAATTCAAAGACGGCATTCGTTGTCTTTCTTGCCTTTCTAATAAAAGTTCTGCATGGAGTTGTTCAATTTTTGTATCTTTTGCTAGGCTATCTTGTTTAAGCTGCTCAACTAGAAAACGTTGTTGTCTCAACCGTTTGACAGATTCTTCTATTTGTTTTATTTGCTTGGCTTCCTCCTGTTCTTCTTCAACTTCTTGCTTAAGTATTTGTTGCTGCCGCTCCTGATTACTCACAGCATCTACGTATAGTTGCTTCTCGTCGGACATATTAAGTTGAAATGGAAGTATACCATGTATGTATAGTAAGATTCTTATGTTTGCTCGTATGAACCCCTTCTTCAGCCAGCGGTGCTTGTTGGTGACATGTTTGTTGTTTTTTGGGGTGGCAAT
>JACKZZ010009902.1_pt1 | contig 11615 bp, 3 predicted proteins | sample 8027871 | NCBI WGS metagenome assembly JACKZZ01 (sample SAMN15724774, study PRJNA655200) | protist metagenome | isolation source: fluorescence activated cell sorting (FACS) single amplified genomes of... | place: USA: West Boothbay Harbor, Gulf of Maine | collected 2000-07-19
GTCGGAAGCGTACGGTAAATTGGCGAGCTGTGCCGACCGGAAAACCTTGTTTGGGCGGTTGCTGGGCTCGTTGGAGCTGGATTTCTTCCCGGGTATGAAATTCCCGGGGACGCAAACGGTGAATGAACACATTCGAGTGAAGACGATTGAGACGCACATCAGGCAAAAGCCGAATGCGCGCACGGCGAACGCGTGGAAACTGTGGAACCATTTTGGAGAGTGCGGGTCCGAGAAGGAACTGCACTCTTCAAAGTACAATAAGACGGTATCTGTGGGTCGTCTGCAGCAGGCTGTGGTCGTGAACGAGCTAGTGTGCCGGTTGAGCAAGCGCAACGAGAACCAGGACGTGGATGGATGGATGGACGAGGTGGCGGCGGAGACGGAGGGCATGTACATGCTGGACTGCCTGTGTGCATTGACAAAGCCAGACCCCAAGGTGTGGAACTACCCCTTGATGCGCGTGGTGGTGCGCGAACACGGGCAAGCGGGCGCGAACAACGCAGGGGGGGAATCTTCGTTCCGAAAAAGGTTCACGCTGCACGTGTACGCGACGCGGATGCTGTTCTATCTGGTGGCCTACGACCCGCTCCGGGTGGTGATAAACGCGCTGGACTCTAACATTTTGGTGGAGACCCAAGTCGTGCACGACACTTTGGTCAAGTCCTTGGAGGATTCGACATTTGTGGCGCCGGGTCGTGAGAAGGCGCGCGATGAGTTCACGCTGAAGGGACTGCTGAAGGCGCACGAGCACCTGGGGTACGCAAACTGCGTGCAACCAGACCACCTCAAGCTGGTGATGAAGCCGTACCAGTTGGAGACGCTGCGGTGGATGACCGAGCGGGAGAGCTTGAATGGCTTAGGTCTGAACGGGTTATTCTGGCAGGAGCGCAAGTGGGTGGACGGCGGGCGGTTCTACTACATGCCGACGGCGGGTGAGCTGCGGTTGAGTTTGAGCGAGCCGTGCGTGGGCGGTTTGCTGTGCGAGGAGATGGGGCTTGGCAAGACGATTGAGGTGGTGGCTTTGGTGCTGCGGAGCAAGTTAGCTAGCACGATGGAGCAGTCTAGTGGGGAGAAGAAGATAAAGAGTGGTAACGAATCGGAATCACACTGGGAGGGACCACGAGCGAAGCGATCGCGGAAAGATTGGTTTGAACCGCTACCGTGCAAGTCTACGCTGATTGTCGTGCCCTCCACGCTGGTGTCGCAGTGGGAGAAGGAAATCACCAAGTGCGTCGACCCGGAGTTCCTGAGCGTGGCGACTCACCTGCACAAGACACGCGAGCGCACGAACGAAGCCGCAGCACGTAGTGTCGTGGACCTGGGGGTGGACATCGTGCTGACAACGTACGGCATCCTGAAAACGGACAAGGCGTTGTCGAAGATCGCGTGGAAGCGCGTGGTGCTGGACGAAATGCAGGAGATCCGATCATCCACTACGGAGCTTGCGCGCATCTGCAAGAAGCTGGCCTGCTCTACGCGCTGGATGGTGAGCGGCACGCCCCTGTACTCCGCGCTGGACGATCTGAACGGTGAGCTCAGCTTTCTGGGCGTGTATCCGTTCTGTTTGCCGGACTCTAGCGACGGGTTCTGGGGCCGACGCGTGAAGCTACCATTCTTGCGAAAAGACAAGCAGGGTCTCGAGCTCCTGCATGTGCTGCTGGACGGCGTCATGATCCGGCACTCCAAGAGCCAGGTGTACGCGGAAAATGGCGAAATGCTGGTGGAGCTCCCACCCGTGGAGCACAACCTGGTGCCGATCGATCAAGATCTTTTTCAAGAAATATATCCGGAGTACAAGTTTTTGTGGGCGTTCCTGGAGCGTCTGTGCGCGGACTTGTGGGACATCCGACCGGACTCTCTTGCCCCACAAGCGGATACACGGCGCATGGTTCAGCATCTGGTGCATTTGGTGCAGCAGGCGTGCACGTCCGCCTATCTGCTGAACGGCGGCGCGGGATGTGTGTCGCGCATGCGCGAACTGGACGACCTGCTGCGCCGCGTGCGCAACCGGAGCTGGAGCGACAACACTTTGTTTTCACATTTCCACGGGTTCGCAGGCATTATCGTCAAGATGTCCGTTGACAAGATAACCTTCTTCCACCCGCAGACCGCGCTGGACATTCTGATGAATGCGCGCAAGCATTTGCAGACGCGAGCGGAGAAGGAGGCGGGGTACGTGGAGACCAATTTGGCACAGGGTAACTACAACACTGGTCGGACCTACGCCATGCAGACGATCCTGGACAAGACGTGCGACGCGCTCAAGACTCACTGCGGGTTAACCCAAGACGCCAAAAACGCGGCGTCGCGAGCTGCCAAGAGCAGGTGGCGCTTAGCCGTGGAGCGCATCACAAATGGCCAATTGGCCTGTGTGTTGCGCTACCGTTTGGCGGCGGACGACGAAGACAAGGATGAGGGTTTGCAGGAGGACTTGCTTCGTGCCTCGGCTTGTGCGGCGTGGAAGAACAAGGCTCTCGGATTGCACCCTTTGTATCTTGGTTGGAAGGAGAAGGAGGAGATTTTGGCGATGTTGCGCGCCACGCTGGGCTTCAAGTCGCACGAGGAGCTCGTGGAGTGCGCGCAGAATCATTCGCGAGACTTGCAGAGCGATTTGGAGAAAAAGGAAGATGTGTTGGAATTGAAGAAAACAAATCTGAGAATGATGCCTCGTGTGGACCTGGAGCGACTCTTGGAGCGAGACGACCTTTCCGACCTGAAATTTAACGACCTGGTGGACTTTGTTGTGAAGGAACACGCGGCGTTCAAGGACTTTACGGAGGCGCAGAAGTGGGTCAAGCAGGTCCAGGCCTGGCCAATCCTGGAAAACGCCTCCAAGGACGAGCTGGTGGAGCTGATTGTCAAGAAAGATGTGGCGGATACGGCCGAAGCCTTGAGGAGGTTCAACGCGAAAATCCAGCCAGGTTGGCGCCACAAGGTGGGCGATCGTTTGTACCGCGGCAAGTTCGACAAGGTGAACTGCACTGTATCCAAGCGCGAAAACTTGGAGAAGTTCATCTTGGAGTGCTTCTCGAACTACACGCGGGCGGTGGCGGAGGGCGCTTCCAACAAGCAGCACCAGAACCTGAAGGACGTCTTGCGAACGCTGATGGTGGAGTATGCGAACGGACACCACGCGATTCAGCCCAGAGAGGGCCACAAGCCGGCGTCGGAGGAGGACGCCTTCCAGTCGGCCATACAGTTCATGGAGGCGCATCATAAGGGCGGAAATATGACTTGTTCTTCAGTCGCAAGTCCTTCGGTCGTTTCAGGTGGAAATGGAAATGGAAATGGAAATGGAAATGGAAATGGAAATTCTTCCAAAACTACGAACGACCAATGGAGCGTCACGATCAAGTTCCGCGACAAAATTACGTGGACGCAACGCCTCAAGAGCGAGCGGGTCGAGGCAAACCAGTTGATCAAGGACGCATTGTCCAGGGTGCGCGATGAGGCACACCCGCGCCTGTTGGACAAGGCGCAAGTGTCTATCTCGGTCCAGGGCGAGAAACTCCTCGACAAAGACGAGGTCAGCGCCGGCTCCGTTGTGAAATTCCACCTGAGCGAGCGGGCGGTCAAGGCAGAGCCGCCACGCGACAAGCTCGCCCAGAGCCTTTTCGCCGAAATCAAGCGCGACTCCGAGGACGCTCTTTTGTTCAGGGAAAAAGCCTCGCAGATGGAGGGCTTCCTACACAAGATGCTCTGGGCCACGCGTGTGGGCCGTGGCGACTCTAATGCAGACAGCGTGGAGCAGTCCGGGTTTGACAGTTTGTCGAAAATCATGAACGGCAAGGCGTCCAACACCTTGTGCTGCATCTGCTACCAGCCCGTGCAGAAACCCACCTTCACGCGCTGCGTGCACATGGCATGCGCGGACTGCCTCTGCAACTGGATGAACGCCGCGCCCGTGGTGGATGTGAACGCGAGGATGCGAAGGGAGCAGGAGGCCGAGGCAAGGCGTCGTGGCGGCGTCGTGGTCGAGCGCGAGAATTACGTGCCGTGCATGCTATGCCGTCAGCCCTTTTCTGGGAGCCAGTTGGTGGGCGTGGACATTGACTTGGTGGGAAAGAACCGGGTTGCGGAACAGGAAATTATTAATCCCCAAGAGAATGGGGATCCAGACGAGAAGGAGGAGGAAGAAGAAAAAAATACCCACACTGAAAACGACCAGCCCTGGACCAAGCCGCGGTTCTCGCGATGCGTATCGCCCGCCAACTTGGACACGCTGGAAGAACAGATCCAAGAGTCTCTTCCACACGACCCACGCTTCCCTGCAATCCCCTCAAAGCTCCTGGCTACCCTGTTCAAGGCGTGCGGCGTCCCGGTGGGCGCTTCAGGGCGCACCATGCCACAAGATAAGAAACACTTCCTAGCGTCTTCGCCCAAGCTGAAAAAGCTCCTGAAAATCGTGATGACTGAAGTGGAAGAGTACAAAAACGCGTTTTTCTACGGAAATTATCGATTTAGCAGCGCGCTCACTAGCACCACTAGCAGCAATGTTGGCAAGACGGTGGTCTTCTCGCAAGACCGTCAGGTCGTCAAGCTCGTGTCCCAGCTGTTCAAGGCGTACGACATCAGCCATGTCTCGATCGCGCGCGGCGACAAGAAGGAGGACCAGTACGCGGCGGTACATACGTTCAAGGTGGACCCGAGTTGCCGCGTCTTTGTCCTGCACGCGTCCACTGCGGCGGCGGGGCTCACACTCACAGAGGCCAAGCATGTTATTCTCATGGAGCCCTTTCTTATGGCTGGTGAGGAGGCTCAGGCCATCAACCGTCTGCACCGCATCGGCCAGGAGCACCAGGTTGTTTGTTCCACGTTGTTTGTGCGGAACAGTGTGGAGGAGCGCATGCTGGCCTATCGTGAGCACGACCTTCAGTTCGAGGAGACGGAAAGTCCAAACCCGAGGCGAATCCCCGAAACTGAAGTTACCCAAGTTACCGAAACTGAAGCCGAATTGGCCAGGGTGGATGAGGTCAACAGCCGAAATCAAGGCCGCCGGCTAATGCTCAACCAACAAGAGGATATGAATCTGGAGTCCCAAATGACAGTGACAGATTCAAAGACTGGTTTCCTTTTTGGGTTAACGAACGAGACTCTTCCCTGATAGTTTTTACTTAAGATGTATTACAAAAGATTCTTCGGTTTTCCTTTATTTGATGTCCGACTCTACTAATTACGGAAAGCACGTGCTCCACGTGTTTGTAAGAATTCTGAAGGTTTTTGGATTTTTCTACATTTTAAAAAGGTAGAATCAAATTTAAAAGTACATTTCTTCCCCACTAAAATCCATAAAGCACTTTCTGTGATGAAACTCGCGCTTCTGAGTGTCGCGATCGCGACTTGGGGCGTATCTGCCCAAACACTCCCCGATGGAAGTGATGCCAGCGGTTTGCCATACTGTGTGCCTTGCACCAGGTATCGCTCTGGTGCCAGTCCTGGTACGTAGTGTGTAAGGAGTGAAAAATGGCGAATGCGTACCAAAATTCAAGCACACGTGCCGGGAAGGTTTATTCCTGGGTTTCCTAATTCCATACTAACCCATACTAACCCAATTTTCCCTGTTTCAGGTGACGGTGCCTTCTGCCAGCGGAATGACGGAGGATCGCGACAGGACAACTGCTACGAGTTTGACGACCGTGACGACTGCACGGATGAGGACTACGTGCTATGCCTTGAGCCTGGGAGCGAACCGACTGTAAAACCGACCGCCGAACCCACTGACTTCCCCACTCTGTTCCCCACGCGCTTCCCGACGGAGGTAGTGGTGAACCCCACCCCTTTCCCCGCGGGCTCGCCGACAAACTCGGCGTTCGAGTGCACGATCTGCTACAGCTGCTCGTCTCCTTGCGCTGAGGGTTGCGCCACAATCGCAGGCGGTATCGTATGCCCGACTTCGGCGCCTTCGGGCGGTTCAGGCTGTACTCCTCCATCCTGGTGTGGAGACTTCTCGTCATTCGCGAACCCGGCGTGCGCTCCGGAGAATTGCGAGGATTCTGGGACTGATTGCGTTGCTCCGTCTTGGTGCGGCTCATGGGAAGGAGGGTACACCTCAATCTGCAATTGCGACAGCTTGGACGATTCTGGTTCGACTGCCGTGGCACCGGCGTGGTGTTCGACCGCCACAGAGTACACTCCGAACTGCGACGGCGCGACAATTTCGTCTGATACCTCTGGAACGGCCCCTGGCTGGTGCTCTTCCTACGCCGACTACACCCCGCAATGTTCCGGGGGTTCTCTCGACACAACCTCTACAGGGGAGGTGTATGCATGGTGCGCCTCGGTGAGCGACTACACAGCGTACGGCACGCAGTGTTTGGGTGACTCTATCGCCACACCCGGCTCGTTCGAGTCGCCGGCATGGTGCGGCACGTATACTGGCCCGTACACGCCGCAATGCAACGGAGGGACAATCTCGACTGAGACTAGCGGCACAGCGCCTGCGTGGTGCGCGTCCGCCACCGAGTACACTCCTAACTGCGCGGGTGCCACACTTAGTACCGGGTCGACCTCGTTTTCCGGATTGTGGTGCTCTACATACGATTCTTACTCGCCAGCGTGCCAGGGTGACGTGCTAGACAACAGTCAAGGTACGGCACCGGCGTGGTGCTTGTCTGCCACCGAGTGGACTCCGAATTGCCGCGGCGACACGGTCTCCGAGGGCACCAACGGTTACGCCGCGCTGTGGTGCTCTTCGTACGACTCGTACTCGCCAGCGTGCTCTGGAGACGTTCTAGACACTACCACTGGCACAGCGCCGGCATGGTGTGCGTCTGCGACCCAATACACCCCGAACTGCAACGGTGATGTGATCTCGACCGGGACCTCCGGTTACGCCGCGCTGTGGTGCTCTTCGTACGACTCGTACTCGCCAGCGTGCTCTGGAGACGTTCTAGACACTACCACTGGCACAGCGCCGGCATGGTGTGCGTCTGCGACCCAATACACCCCGAACTGCAACGGTGATGTGATCTCGACCGGGACCTCCGGTTACGCCGCGCTGTGGTGCTCTTCGTACGACTCGTACTCGCCAGCGTGCTCTGGAAATGTTCTAGATCAAACCACTGGCACGGCGCCGGCATGGTGTGCGTCTGCCACGCAATACACTCCGAATTGCAACGGCGACTCGATCTCTACTGGCGCTGTCGGAACCGCTGCGCTATGGTGCTCTTCGTACGACTCGTACACACCGGCATGCGACGGAGACATCCTGGACTCGACTACAGGCACCGTGTACGCGTGGTGCCCGACTGCCACACAATACACGCCTTCTTGCGCCGGCAGCATCGTCTCGGCAGGGACTGATTGCGATGCACCTGCTTGGTGCTCGAGTCAGACCGAGTTCACGCCTGGCTGCGACTGCCAAGCCCTCTCCGCCGGCAACGGAGGCCTTGCGCCCGGATGGTGCCTGAGCCTCTCCGATTACTCCACCTACACGGCCACCTGCGACCAGCCTTTAATCGATACTTCCTGCACGCCTGCATCTTTCTGCTCCGCTGTCCCCGATAACGAGCTACAGTTCACCTCTCTCTGCTGCGGCGACTCGTCCAGTGTAGATGACTGCACCACGCCCGCTTCTTGGTGTTCGTCGCTGAATGAAGCCGAGAAGGCCACCACACCGCAATGCAATTGCGAGACTCAGTCTACGACTTCTCCCACAGATTCTCCTGTCGCGCCTCCCCCCACTAACGCGCCCGTGGCTGGCCCGCCTATCTGCCCTCTCCCCTGCGGCCGCTACCGCAGCGGCTCAAGTGCGAGCGACCCTCTTGTCTGCATGAGGCTGGATGGAGGCTCCCGCAACGGCCATTGCTACGAGGAGGACGATCGCAGTGACTGCACCAGAGAGGACTATCTGCTCTGCCGCAACCCGGCTCTGTTGAGCTCTGTTCAAGAGTCGGACACGATGTCCACTGGCGGAGCGGTGGCTACCGCGGCTGGTGTCTCTCTGGGTGTCGCTGGTGTCATTGGAACTGGCTTTTTTGTCTACAAGAAACGCCAAAACCAGGATTATTTGTTGAACACCCGGCCGCTGAGCCTCCAGATGTCTTCCACCAACCCTGCATTTGGTGTGTAATTGCCCACGATATGATGACCTACTACTATTAATTATAATGATCTTCCCCTACCGAAAGGTCTTGTTGGGTCATATCTCGGTCGGGACGGGTTCATTAATCTATCTGTCCAAACTTCGGCGAACGATGGTCTTTCGATCCCGACACCACGTTTGAAACCTTTGTCTACTTCTTGGATCTCCCTCCAAATACCCAGTTTCTTGCGCAGGACCGGAACTGGGTCTACGGGGCCGTCGATAGTGGTTTGAATATGAAACTGTTTTCAGTAGTGAAAACAAGAATTCTTCACCCGAAAAACTCTAAAATTTTTAAAAGAGCCTTTCGAGTGTCGGCCCAAGAATATAAAAAGATGATGGCGCTCTCGAGCTCTGCGAGCGAAGACTTCTGGCGAGACGCAGCGGCCCGAATCGACTGGTTCAAGGCACCGGAAAGGATCCACTCTGAAAAAGGTTGGTTCGCAGACGGAGAAGTGAACATGTGCTGGAACGCGGTGGACCGACATGTTGAGGCCGGCCTTGGTGCGCAGGTGGCGCTAGTCCATGACAGCCCCGTCACGGGCAGCGAACGGGAGATGACGTTTGACGCGCTTCTGGAGGAGGTGCAGCTGTTTTCGGGCGTGCTGGCTGCGCGTGGGGTCGGAAAAGGGGACCGGGTGGTAATTTACATGCCAATGATGCTGGAGGCGATGGTGGCCATGCTGAGCTGCGCGCGACTGGGGGCCGTTCACTCTGTGGTCTTTGGCGGATTCGCTCCCAAGGAACTCGCGGTGCGGATCGAAGACGCCCAGCCAAAGGTGGTGGTGACGGCGTCCTGCGGCGTCGAACCGTCGCGAGTGGTCCCCTACAAGCCGCTGGTGGAGGAGGCACTCTCGCTTTGCACGCATCAGCCTGTGAGCGTGGTGGTCAAGCAGCGGAATGTGCTACAGGCCGACCTCAAGACAGAATTCCGCGACGAAGACTGGGACGCCGCGATGGGTGGCGCCAAGCCCTTTCTGGAGTGTGTCTCCGTGAAAAGCACCGACCCCCTGTACATTTTGTACACGTCAGGTACGACGGGTGCACCGAAGGGCGTCGTAAGAGACACAGGCGGCTACGCCACCGCCCTCAAGTGGAGCATGGACGAGTTCATGCGGGTGCGGGCCGGCGAGACGTACTGGGCCGCGAGCGACATTGGTTGGGTCGTGGGGCACTCCTACTGCGTATACGGTCCCTTGCTTCAGGGCTGCACCAGTGTGGTCTTCGAGGGCAAGCCCGTGGGCACGCCAGATGCGAGCGCGTACTGGCGGGTGGTGGACCAGTACAAGGTGCACGCTCTATTCACGGCGCCAACCGCGTTGAGGGCCATCCGACGATTCGACCCAAACGGCTCTGGGGCGAAAAGCTTCGACATCTCCTCGCTGCGGACCATGTTTGTCGCAGGCGAGCGCGCCGATCCGGACACGGTGAGGCACTTCCAGAGGGTGCTCGGAAAGCCCGTGGTGGACCATTATTGGCAGACCGAGTCCGGCTGGCCCATAGCGGGCTTCCAGGACGAGAAAATCGGCACGAAGCCGGGGAGCGTCTCGCGAGCTCTGCCTGGCTTCGACGTCAGGGTGCTCGACGAGGATTCCTCCGCGGAGCTCGGCAAGGAAAATCTAGGCGATCTCTGTGTCAAGCTCCCGCTCCCACCAGGCGCACTGACCACGCTGTACAACGCTTCGGACCGTTTCAAAGAGGCCTACCTGAGGAAGCACCCTGGGTTCTACTTCACCGGGGACGCGGGCGTGGTCGACGAGAACGACTACGTGCACGTGCTCTCGCGCACCGACGACGTGATCAACTGCGCGGGCCACCGTCTCTGCACGGGCGCTCTCGAGGAAGTTCTCATCTCCCACACCGAGGTGACCGAGTGCGCCGTGATCGGGGTCAAGGACGACCTCAAGGGACAGGTTCCTGTGGGTTTCCTGGTCCTCGCGCAGGGCGTTGCTTTGGAGGACCACCCCACGATTCAGGCCCAAGTCGTCAAAATGGTGCGCGATCAGGTGGGCCCGGTGGCGAGCTTCAAAAGGGCCCTGGTCGTGGACGAGCTCCCCAAGACGCGCTCTGGCAAGATATTGAGGAAGACCATGCAAAGCATTGCCATGGACATAGCCTACAATATGCCCGCGACAATTGAGAATCCGAGCGCCCTGGAAAACATCAAAAGGGTTGTTTCTGAATTCAAAGGGAAACCAACCTGATTATATCTTCTTCCTTCTTTCAACTAGTACTCTAAGCACCGGCTGGCCCACTACTTCCCTAAACAAGCCAACTTTTTATTCATCTGGGGGTCGACTTGCGACACAATGTAATCATTAAAATCATTTTTGATCTTGAACTAATTAACATTAATCTAAGTACTATATACTATCGTAGCGTCTTCGAACTTTGAGTTGATATTGAAGTAATTCAGGGCATGTTCGATTTCCCGACCTTCTTTCTCGGGATTGAATGTGACGGTACAGGATACAGCATTATCAGACCATTCGCGCTGTAGAAAACCTTGAAGCCTCAATTGCTCCCTGATGGATACCTCACTAGTAGTACGAAGGCCTTCTCCTGCGATATGAGGTTCCGGATTCGAGATCTAATGTTGTTGGGTTTCTAATCGATATCGATCGTATACTGTCTCTCGAGAAACGAAAAATACACCCTCCTTTGGTTTAGACCCTGACCGACAAACTTTGCCAGCGACTTGAGAGTGGCAACCACCTCTTCATCGGTCCGAGACGCGTCGTATTTCGGGGACAGCTCGCCGCGGTACACCACACTTGGCTCCCTTGCGACGCGCATCGGCTCATTTTCATTTAAATTCTTCGCGTTCCGCAGCGGATAGATCATCACACTTGACTGCAGAAACCCAGACAAGACTGGAAGTTCGTTTACAACCTGCTGCTCCATCCATTCACCCACACAGCGCTGGGCATCCTCCAGAGTGGAAGCGCCATGTGCTTCTGAATATCCGCTCCAGAGGCCGAAAGTCACCTCAAAGCTTCTCTTGTGCATGCTGGACACACGGTCATCTTCAAAACGCATCTGTACCAATTGACTAAGCCATGCATTCTTCAGGTAGACACTCGTACTCACACCGAGGGTCAAAGATTGGAATAGGATCCCACACTTCTCCCGTGCCTCGGGAGAGATATCTACAAGAACAGTAATGATTCCAAGGACTAAAGCGAGGATTAAAGTAAGTGCCTGTAGTTTCCAAACCTCGCTCTCTTTTAATAACCAAAGTTTTTTCATATTGGCGTTTAATTTCGGAAACCGTGGCCGATCATACAGCCCAAACTGTCCTGCAATTTCGCATCATAAGAAGAAAAACCATACGCCCCATTCTTCATCCCTAAAACATTCAAACAACTCGCATACTGCGCATCATCCTGAAACACGACAGCATCACTGACGGGACTGCCCCCAACATCCATTACCGCCCTGAAATCCGGAAAAGCATTGTGCGTGAGTTGATAATCCGCGTTGGGCGCCCCAAAGACATAGAGACCTTGAAAGTCCAAGGCGTTCCGCTTGA
>JACKZZ010019130.1_pt1 | contig 11615 bp, 10 predicted proteins | sample 8027871 | NCBI WGS metagenome assembly JACKZZ01 (sample SAMN15724774, study PRJNA655200) | protist metagenome | isolation source: fluorescence activated cell sorting (FACS) single amplified genomes of... | place: USA: West Boothbay Harbor, Gulf of Maine | collected 2000-07-19
TATTTACGGAAGAAAATTCTGAAGGAGAAGTTTGATTCATCTCATGAACACTGTTTTTATATTAAATTAAATACAGCCATTATATAAATAGTATATTGGCTGTTATTTTACGTAAATAAACAAGTTTCAGAAACTGATTAATCATCCTGAGATGAATTGCAGCATGAGCATTTTCCCGTATTTCTATTTCTCAAATAATATCCTTTTTGATTTTCCAAGCAGCGGTTTCATTTTTTTGTAGTTGACCTGGTTCTGACTTGGGAAGTATTAAAAGGAGTATCCTTTGTAAAATGAGATGGCGAGGAGCGGGCTCCATTATATTATTGGTTTTTTACTACTTAGTAAAAGTTATGTAGTAAACTTAAAATGATAACAGTTTTATTTTAAAAAAGTTAGTTATCATAATTATATTAGTATAAATATTAGTATAGCTAAATAACAGCCAATATTTAATATTTATTTATAATTATATGATATTAGAATCAATATGATATAAATAGTATATTGGCTGTTATTTACTTAACTCAATATGATATAATAAAAACTTAAGTTACTTGGTGTTATTTAAAAGAACATGATGGTTATTTACGCAACGGGGGGAACTCTTCGAAAAATTTCCTATCACTGAGGCACGTGAGTGATTCTTTTCTTTACTAATTTACGACTACATGCCTTCTGCGTTCCCACCTTACATAGTATCACGAAAGTCGTATGATACATAGATCACTATTCCACGGGTATCTATCTTTTAAAATGTTTTTTCTCCTGCCCGTTGCTTGCGCTTGCACTCCATGTCAAACAAGTCGCACTTGTACTCATCCCATGGCATAGGCTTGTTGCGAATACGACGGTAGTCGTATTTTGGAGAGTGGTCCTCGTGGTGCTCGTGACTCAAGTGAATCGCAACGTTCGTGAGAAAAAGAAAACCACAAACTGCTACGCCAATCTTTGTGCCTTGAACCATTTGGTTCATTTCCTTCACCGCAGTTGCTTCGTCATGAGAAAATTGTCGGACTTGTTGAAATCTGTTCATTGCTGGGCGAGATATGTTGCGGAGAGCTTGACGGAAAGCCTGAGGATGAAGAATATTCAAGGGGAGGACAGTTAGCACGACCGTGTTTTACCGACTGAAAAAATAGAGAGCGAAGAAAGCTCGATAGATTGAAAAGCGACTTGTGTACGTACCATGATGATTATTGGTGAGAAAAATAATTAAATGGATTAATGAAAATCGTCAGCAGTTGCAGGATGCTCAGCTTGCGGGTATGGTGTGCCTTCGCGTCAATCGAACACTTGCGAGAGCCCAAGAATGTGTCTCTACCGTCAATCACTTCATTTTTACTCGTCCGAATAAACATAATGTAATAAAAAATGATAAGTCAAATTATTGCCGATAGTCAATTGATAGAGCAAATGAATATGATTACTACTATGTCGGATTCTGATCTTCACAAAATTACAGGTTTAACAATGAGTTTGCACTGGCTATAACAGTCATAAATTCTTGGCTGCGATATGCACCTTCATGTTCCGGGTGTTTTTAAAGGGAGTGTAGGTGTGTAGGTGGCAACACCATGTCACCATCGTCTATATAATTTATAGATATTCTATAATCTACTGCAATCCGTCCTATGTGCAATAATCATAAAGTCATAAAGACGAGCGTCTATCATTTGAATAGGGAGGAATACACACAACAACTGAAAAAAGTCATATTGTACTACTGTAGACAAGAAGAGATTTCTTCTGGTTGATTTCGGGTGTATTGCAAGAACTCAACCAAACATTCTCGCACAAAACATCTCCCACGCTGTCACAATGAGGAAACTACTTGAAATAATACAGTATTACAATACAAACATTTAGTTATTTTTTTGGGGGATGGAGTAGAACAGTAGAACTAGTCTGTGAATCCCTTCTCTAGACTCTAGAGTGGACACAGTATAGGAATATCGATTGGTTATAGAAAAAGATGCACCCGCAAAGTGGAGCTTTCGAAATACACCACACAGCGGAGGATGCATTCCTGGCCATTAAATCCATGCAGGTGAGGAGTGTCATAGGTCGACAATATGTACAATTAGTGTTACTTATAGAGGAGATGTTTATTAAGTATAAGAATACATCGGAACAGCATATCGCCATTAGGCGGCAGCGTACAATATCTTGTGCGTCGATCGATTGCACCGATATACCTTGACACACTACTGAAGGGACAGGAAAATTGGAAGGAAGCTGTTTTCTATTGATGTGGGCCCGAACAGCGTGCACATATGCGTGGCAAGCGTCATGTACTTTGGTGGACATGAGCTCTTCGTTCTAACAGTCACTCGCACAGTACAATCAGCTTGATTTCGTGGCACGCCAGTTTGTCTGTTGTTCTTCTGCTGTTCTTTATCTCTCGCACAAGATGGTGTCCCTCCGATTGCAAAAGCGCCTAGCCGCGTCCGTATTGAAATGCGGCAAAAGAAAAGTTTGGCTTGACCCGAACGAGTGCTCTGAAATCAGCATGGCGAACTCCCGCCAAAACATTCGCAAGCTAGTGAAGGACGGTTTCGTCATTCGCAAACCAACGATCATCCACTCTCGCGCTCGCGTCACTGCCCGCTTGGAAGCAAAAAGCAAGGGGCGCCATACTGGCCACGGTAAAAGAAGAGGTACTGCCAAAGCGCGCATGCCATTCAAAATTTTGTGGATGCGCCGCATTCGTGTTCTTCGTCGATTGCTTCGCAAGTATCGCGATGCCAACAAAATCGACAAGCACTTGTACCACGAACTTTATTTGCAATCGAAGGGTAACCGGTTCAAGACGAAGAAAGTATTGATGGAAGCCATCCATGCCCGTAAAGCCGAGCGCCTTGCACAAAATAAGCTGGATTTGGTTGCTGAGACGAAGAAAGCCAACGCTCGCAGAAAACGCGAGAAGAAAGAAGCAGCAAAAGCAGCACTCGAAGCAAAATCTAGTGCAAAAAGCAAATAAATTCTTTGATGCACTTGACTTGCCCGCGTCTATCCCGTACAGGTGTGTCGCGTGACACATGTTTCCAGGAGTGCCGAAGAAGATATCGGTGCAAACAAGTGCGTTCCAAATTATATAATGAGTACTTATTTGAATATACTTATCTAGGAATTGAGAGTGTATAATTTAGTATTCTATTCGTATACTAAAATAATACCGATACGTCGTAAATCTGTCACAGAGGAAAGTGGCTCGTGGCTCGTGGCCGGTGATAGAGAATTTGAGCGATACATATGAAATAACTTGGATATGCTATTCGTGCTGCTGCCCTTTCAACTCTTGGCTGTTATTATTTACGTAAAACAAACACATTCCTGAAACTGATCAATTATCCCTAGATTGTCTGCAACATGAACATTCTTCATCACAAATGACATCCTTTGCGGCCTTCGAATAATGCCCTCAACGCAATAGTACAGGAATATCTTTTCCTGTGCTTTCGGATATATTTGTCATAAGAATTTAAATTCCTCACCATAGTCTGTCTACTTGACTTTCTAAAAGGTTTAGATGATGTAGGTTTATCTCGATTCTCCGAATGAGATCCATTGTGACATTCCAAGCAGTGGCCTGAGTTTTTTGAAGTTAGCCGGGTTCTGGTCTTGTGGGTGGTAAACGGATCGACGTTTGAATATGGGGATATCATATCAACCATAGTGGATGACGTAGCTGTATCAGCATCTTCCAACTGAGATCCAGCATCATTTTCCAAACAGTGGCCTGAATTTTTGACGGGGGCCGGGTGCTGTCATGAAAAACAGTAGAAGAATTGGCAGTTATAAGATGTGATATAACTGTAGTATTATCTGGTGAGTCTGTCTCGTCGAATTCCAAATGAGATCCTGTATGACTTTCCAAACAGTGGCCTGAATTGTTTGAGAGTGGCCTGGTTCTGTCATGAGAAACAGTAACAGGATTGACAATTGTAGAGTGAGACGTCGCGTTCATTGTAAGAGTAGGTGAAGACTCCCATCTAGGTATTTGCGAAAAACCGGTGGGTCCCGCTTCACCTGCCTCGACAGCATGGGCCGTTGGTAACTGTCTTGGAGCATTAGCCGAACATACCGCGATTCCTGATTTAAGCGGCCATCCGATAGGGCTCCACTTAGACACATTCCAAAGAGAGATATTAAGGTCGGCTGGAATTCAGATACCTCATATTATCCCGAGCGTGAGCATTCTTCATCCTCTCGGTTAACGAATGTACGTAACACATTGTAGATCTGTCACAATAACAGTCAACGGATTAAACTCATCCGGTACTGTTGAATCTCAAACTTTCTCGCGAACGGTATGCAGTGTCTTCGAATGGTGTGCCGTTACCCAACATTGAAATGGAGCGACCCCGCCTAAACCAAGAAGTGATTGAATCCGCCAGTGCACTTGCTGTAGTCGATACTTTCGCGGCTGTAGCAGTGGAAGGGATATTCTCTTCCTCGCAGTCCTCAACAGGCAATTGTATCGAACAAGGCTTCCTGCAGACACACTTCACGTCATCCATTGTACGACTCAACAATTCGTCCCATAATTCCACCACAGCTTTCTCAGCTAGCACTCTTCTTTCAATTTTGTTTTGCCGCTCAGCATCAGTGTACATTGACTCTTCGATACTGCACAAGAGTCTTCGGCTGACGCCGAATTCAGAGGCAGCTGCGAGAAGCCGGGTTGCGTCGAAATGAATCTCTTTGAAAGTATCCGGTTTAAGCAACATATTCTGGTGGTCAGAAATACGTTTGAAAAAATGCAGAATTTCTTCCATGTTCATTGCCAACAGACGTTTCTCGAAAGATTTCAACAAGGCAAGGCTTACACTCATCATGACACTCCATCCATCCAGTACAAACGCATCAAAGACTCGGACGACGACATGCTTTGGCAAAAATTTGCTATCAGTGTATAGTGTCATGAACCAACTTGTTCCAAACATCGAGACATCAATTTCTTCCCTCTCGAAATGCATGGCTAAATCTGGCATGTGCATTGCCATTAACACATTAAACTGTCTAAAAGCAACTTGCAGATGGGGTAGGCCTACTCTAAACAAGTCTTTCAATTTTCGTCTCTCCATTAACAATTCTAGAATGTGGTAACTCATGGCTTCGTTCCACCCACAATTTTCGAGCAAGAAAGAGGTAATATAATCTAGCCCTTGACAATACCCAATTAGTTCGTTGTTGGCAGCGTAACAACGTAGGACACTTCGTAGCCGTGTTTGCCTTTCTTCTGTGCGCATTGCATCATCGGAAGCATTTGCCCCAAATGTTCGGCGTACGTCCTCGTCAATTAAAGCGGCAGAAGACTCCGAAAGTTGATCGACCAGCACGCTCGCCGCTATATAGTGCTCTGCAATATCACTAGACGAACATTTTACTTCCTCGTAGATTGATCCATCGAGTTTGCCATTGGAGGTCCATGAGAGCAATTCGCGACGCCAAAATGCGATTCGTGAGGATGTGGTCAAGCCCACCGACCGAATGCTTTCTCGAAAAATACTGTTGCGGTCGTCCATCACTCTACGGCTGGAAACTAAATGATTCCATCTTCGACACACAGTTGACAATGTAATACAGATGATGCGTCATTAACAATCGATGGCTGGAGCATGTCGCAAGTAATGAACCCGCGTCTATGGCAACACTTGAAGAAAAAACCTGTCGCAAAAAATGGGCTATGGATCGTATACAATGATACCGGCCATCGAGCACTTTGATGGTGCGGTACATTTTCACTTTCACCCGGGTCTGTCTTGACTGAACACGAATATAAAATCTAAACCCCGAAATCCAAAACGCGATTGGAAAGTGCGGGGTCTCTCGGTTGCCTCATCACAATGATAAAAAACATTTTGAAAATTGAAATGAGTTCACTGAACACGACGAATAATAATAAATGAACGTGAATGAATTTCCTAGGCCTTCAGGAACATACATACTGTACGGCGGTATCGTATTGTAGCAGACTACGCATAGCATCATACAAAAAATGACATCGCATCATGTTACAGTAGTAATTTTAGAAAACAGAACTGAACTTCGATACGGCATTGGCATTGATGATTGAAATAATTGACAAACTTTTTGGTAAAATTTTCTTAAAACATGATTTCTAACTTTAAAAATAACATAATATACTTGACCTATTTGGTTGGTTGTTTATAGTTCTATACTCTTCGGCGTTATCCAATGATGTTCTTTTTGTCGAAGTAGCATCCGGTGTGCCGCTGGATCTACTGATTTAAGAGCGCCCAGCAAATGATAAACAATGTCCCCATGTTCGCGATATGCCGAACATTCTGCATACTCGTCAACTGCTGTTATCAAATTCAAAATGGATATTTTAAATACCGGAAGTGAAATATTGTGAGTGGGTGCAGTTATTTTTGTAGATAAAAAAAGGATATTGTCTCTCCACGAATGCAACAAAGTCTCTACTTGCTGACGCCATAATTTTTTTTTTGTGCCAAATTCTAGGAGTTGTTTCCCTTTCAATCGAACGCGTTTCGTACGAATAGCATTGCACACCGCTTGTATGGCCACGGATAAAACCGTCAAATCGCGAGGATTTTTGTGAGTAGCTAAGTCCAACAATAACTCTGGGTCTGTCATTGTTTTATTTGTAGAGAACCAATGGCTTTGTTGAAGTGCAAACGCGTTTTGTGGCTCTTTGAGGAGGATTGCTTTTGCCGTTTTCAATACTCTCCGTGCATTTGGCTGCAATTGCCAGCCAACCCCAATTACGCTGCCCTCAGTATTTTCCGTGGCATGATGATACAATTCTGGTAAAAAGAACAAAGTTCCTTCGGGTTGCACGCACCTCATCGGCTCTTCGTCTCTCGTCGAAAATGATACGTTTTTCCAGTTCCCCTTCACCATTAAATCTAACTCCCGAATCACCCTTTCTGGCATATTACCTGGCTCATATATAAACCACTCTTTTGTTCCACGCACAAGACCAAAGATTGTATCGCCATGGTCATGATAATCTATACCTCCACCACTTCCTCCCATGGACAAAAATTTGTACTGCTCAAAAGAGTCTTTTGACATGGGCGTATGAGCAGTAAAGGCATGGAATAAAGCATTTGGGATTTGGGGTGCATCAAGTGAAAAACGTGCCAGCAACTTTTCCTTATGGTAACGTTTGTTTAGTTTTTGAAGAGTCGGGAACATGACAAATACCGAATTTTTTGCGCCCTGAGTGCTGTTGTTTAATTCTAAGAATGTTTGTAACGAAGATTCTATTGAAGTTACACCGCCAACGAGAGGAATTTCGGAACGTTCGCCGCTTTGAACCCTCAACACACCATATTCTTTGAACAGCCCTTCATCTTTTCGCCATTTCTTCAACGCAGGCCATTCGCTTAATGCATTGATAAAAAAACACGGTTGTTGGAAGTGGAAACAGTGTCGTAGCCATTCATCTTTATCGACACGTGAGACATCGAAGCTTCTCAACTGACAATCTCTAGCACGTGTACAGTCTAGCACAAGCATAGTAAAAAAGACTAATTGGGCCTGGAAGTAACACATGACCCAGGCACTGTATGGGTCGAGGGAAATCTGGCCCCAGCCCCAAACTTTTTTTCGCGACGATTGTATCCATGCACCGGAATTCGCCGCAAATGACGGGCGAGTATGATGAGCGTAACGAACATGCCTTGCACGTCCCACGTCCCTCATTCCAGATCAATCAAAACGTCCCTCATTCCAGATCAATCAAAACGTGCATCAGTTTTTTTAGACTACGATAAGTTAGTACTAATAAAAGTAAGTACTGTAGGAGTGATAATCAATAAAAAAATAAGTAATTATTTTTGAATTTTACTACAAAATTTTTCAATGTCGGGTCACTTAAATCACACGCACAAGTCAAAATCAAAGGCATGAAACTGTTCCAGTCATTGAAAATTCGCGATTTGGAAGAAATCTTTGAAATCAATATTGCCTCCACAAATGATGATTCCCACTCTCGCGCCTTTCGGCAAACCTGTTCGTTTCCAAAAGTGTTTAGACAGGGCGACGGCAATACCCGTGCCTGCCGATGGCTCGATCACTATTTTCATGCGCTCATACGCCAATTTCATTCCATTAACAATATCCTGTTCAGATACCAAGAACACCTCGTCAACAAAATCTCGGACGTATAAAAATGTGTTTGTTCCCAGCGTTGTCCGGAGTCCATCTGCGATAGTACTTGCTCCATTTTCTCCATGGTGGCAGATTTTACCCGTTTGCTTCGAACGGTATGAATCGTCGGCTCTCTCGGGCTCTGCTCCATATATCTTGATTTCTGGGTACATACCTTTAGCAGCAGCACAGATTCCAGAAATAAGACCACCGCCTCCCAAAGGCACAATAATTGCATCGAGTGGACATTTCTCGTCGCTAGTCTGTACCTGCTCCAACAATTCTAATCCAAGTGTTCCTTGTCCAGCAATTACTTTTGGTTCGTTACTTGGGTGTATGAACAATCCCCCCGTCTCAACACAAGTCTCATCAGCTGTTTGTTGCCGCATAGAATTTTCACACTCTACTACACTGGCACCATATCCTAAGACTCCTGCCTTTTTGATAGCAGGTGCGGTGTTCGGCATTACAATAGTCGCTTTGATGCATCTGTTTTTTGCTGCCAAAGCAACAGCTTGAGCGTGATTGCCCGATGAGTGTGTAACCACACCACGCAGTGCTGTAGCCTCATCTAGAGAGAAAACAGCATTATGCGCCCCACGGCATTTGAAACTTCCAGTCTTTTGGAAATTCTCGCACTTGAAAAATAATCTTGTTGGATCATGTGTATTCGTATCGCTCATCTTGCCTTGGGCTTCCCCCGCCAGTCGATCCATCGTCGCGGAAGTCAAGACAGGAGTCAGATTAACGTATTGGGATATGCGAGCTCTAGCAGCTTGAACATCTTCCACTGTGACGGGGTATACGACACTCATGTGTATACTGTATGCACTGAAGCAGCAGGGTTCGCGGTGTGTGTGTCAGATCGATTCACAAGTTTCAGTGCTCCTCTCACTAACTTCTTGACCTCTAACACCATCAGTGGGTGACATAGGCGCAATGGACGCGTACGACCCACGCTGGAACGAATCTGCTTGAGCTCTCGCTCGAATCGAAGAAACTGACCACCTGAACCTGAAACGAAGACGGCTTTATTAAGTCCGTCATAGTAAAATAATAAGTACAGTACCACGTAGTGGTATGAAGTAAAAATATTTGTGGATGAATTTTGATCGCATTGACACTTCGTTCCATATTTTACACTCTGACAAGTACTCTATTCGACTAGTCAAGTCAAGGCATTAAAATGCGCCGCTTATGCATTCGACACGCTCTTCATGAACACGAGTAATGGGAGGGAAATTTGTCCAGCCTTACTTCTTCCACCTAAGCAAAAAAATCTGCAAGCACTTCCTTTCAGTCTAATAATCCGAATAATATCAAAATAGTTCTTGAAGTTCATAGTTAGTAATTATGCTTCAATTTTTTCCAAAATAGATGATCGAATGGGATGTCGTTGGGGGAATAATCGGAGCATCCTATGGTGACATTTCCGGTGAGGGAGACGCACGAAGAGTCTGAAGATAACCCATCATATACTGTAGCATCGTAATGTCCGAGGATTAATTTTCAAAATGAAAAACCCGGGTGGTAAAAATGCGTATAGGGAGAAATGTTCTAAAAGAAAAAAAAAATGTTCTACAAGAGTGAACTTACACACGACACGTCTTATAAATCGTACCTATGGTTTCTCCGTTGTAGAGACGGCTCTGCACTGCTAAACTAACTCAGTCTTTCGTACGCCCTACGAAAATAACTAACGCACTGAACAACAGCAGTTGTTCGCCTTCTGATCTCGCCAATGGTTTGTCAACTAAAACGATGTCAGGCCCAGTGGCTTTTCCTTTACGAACCGAGCGTGTAAAACATTTTCACTACGGACAAACGCAGACTGCGAGAATTCAGTTTGTGTTTAGCTTCGTAGTGTGATAGGCCAACGGCCTCAAACGTCGTCGTTCCCCATCCCAGATGAAATTAGGTGACGCCACATAGTCCCTTACGGGGAAGAAACTCCAACTGATTTGAGAAAATTGATGGCGTCGGCGGCAAAGCCGGAGCAGAGTATCGATATCAGAGTTTGCGCCTGAACCTTGACGAATTTCCATGTAGAGTTTACCTTAATTATTACTAAATTTATGTAGCGTACTTTGTTGCACGTCAATCACTTCATGTCCACCAAATAAACTTTAAGGAATCGTAAATTTCACTAGAGTTAAATTTTGGAAAGCGATAGCTAAATTCATACTCCGCTTACTGTCCGACTTTGAACATGTAGATGATGTGTGAATGTAGTAGAAATTTCTCCATTCTCATATTAGATTAACGATTAAAAAAAACGATAAGCGCTTTGACGCTTGACACGACGACGCCCCGGACGACGCACTTTATTTCCCTTTCTTTTTCTTCTTCGAGGTTTTTTTCTTCGTCTTCTTTCCAGTTGACTTCGATCGCTTTCTATTTCCTCCCCTCGAAGAGCTCAAACTCGAGGCTGCTGTCGCTGGTCTTGCTTCAGCGGCACCATCGCTACCGTCATCCACTTTCAAATTTGCTTTATCTGGGGTTCTGCTGTCGACAGTCACATTCTCCAAAATTGTTTTTTCCACCAGCAGCGATTGGACCGCCGCCTTAATTTTTTTCCCTTTCGCCTTCTTCTTCGGTGATTTTGATGCTCCCAGACTAGCTCGACTTGCGCTTCTGGAGTTTGGCCCCCGTATTCTCCACTCGCTTAAGACCCCTAGGACCCAACCGTGCAGCACAGAAGCACCACTGCTTATTCCTTTGATCTTACTAATGTCGACAGTTTTTGTAAGGCGTTTAATGAGCTTCACACGACTCGAATTTAGCAAAGATAGACGGTGATTTAATATTCTTCTTTTCACACCCATCTCACCAGTCTTCCCTAGCAGCGCCGTACATTTCGCCCAGGTATCTAATTCTTCTGGGGAATGCCCCAGAGTAATAAACATGCCAACTATGACAGCAACAACCTGTTCATTCGGCTTTTTGAAAGATTTAATTTCTGCAATTGTGGTTTGGTCGAGTTTTTCTACTTGGTTGGCAATATCCCTCAGATGCTCTAGCTCTTTCTCTATCTTTTGTGCCTTCGCCAATAATTTTTCCTCCTTCGGATGCAGGGCATGCCACGCTTTGCTCAAAGAAATTTCCAAACGATCGAGATGATTTGGATTGTCGAAATCATTCATGGAATCAATCAAGTCCAATTTTATGCCTTCTAATTTCGTTCGAACGTACTCGTCGCACTCTTCTACCAATCTTGCTAAAGGACCGACGACATTAAACACTCTCCGAACTTTCTCAAGTTCTACTTGTATGATATCCACATCCCCCGTAGCCTTTTTCTCCTTTAAGACGCGAATGGCGGACATTTGGGATGCAGCCGCTTGGTGATCTTTCGCAAATTGGTGCGTTCTTTGTTCCTCCTCGAACATTCGCTGTTGAGCTTCCTCCCTTCGCATTCTTGGAAGTTCCACTTGGGCAACCAGAAAATTAGCATCACGGCGTTGGACAAA
>JACKZZ010015446.1_pt1 | contig 11611 bp, 15 predicted proteins | sample 8027871 | NCBI WGS metagenome assembly JACKZZ01 (sample SAMN15724774, study PRJNA655200) | protist metagenome | isolation source: fluorescence activated cell sorting (FACS) single amplified genomes of... | place: USA: West Boothbay Harbor, Gulf of Maine | collected 2000-07-19
ATCTACCAGTACGAAAACCGGAGGTACTACCTGCAGGTGTACGAATATCCCAAGAAAAAACTGTTTCACTGTAAACTTGTAATGCAGAAAATGTAACTCGGAAGTCTTTGTCTTGCTACACATGCAAGACAGGCGATTTTTAGCTGTGTTTTCCCTTAGGAACCTCGCATGGCAAGTTTTCCCTGTCGTGTAGAGCAAACTTGTGATGCAAAACTTGCAAAATCCTTACAGTGAAACACTTTTTTCGTGCGATAACGAAGTTGCGTCCCAGCGAATGGGCGACCTTATCCTGAACGAGGAAAACGTCACCGACGACATGGCCGCGGCCATGGGCCCGCTGCTGCGTAAGCCGGAGTTCCTCTACGAATTCATTCGCAAGTGCTTAACCCTGACCGAGAAGGACAACGAGGCAGGGCCGCTCGAGCCCAAGCTCCTCGACCTGGTCTGCACGTACGACAAGGAGAATCCGCCCCCGCCACCGGGGCAGGAGTAAACTGCAACTGAGGCAGCTGCGGGGACGATGCAACTATGGAGCCGATCCTTGATACTTTGCGTTCTTCGAATTTGTCAATCGCAAAGTGGAGGACCAGCAGCACGAGGGAAGTGAGCTCCTCGTTCTTAATTTTCAGGAGCTGTGAAAGCAGAAGATTCAGATTGCTAGTGTACGTACTATGTCCAATGGTTTCTTTACTAAATAGTCAACTAAATAACGCAAGAGATATGAAAATTCGGCGACCCGGAAAGAACCCGAAGATGCATTTTCGGCTCGCCGGTCGCGCCCGAATGATCCCAAAATAACCAAAGAACATTTATCTATAGCAAAAACTCGAGGCTCCGGCTTATTTATGTTTTGTATCAGTTTGAGCAAAAAGAAAAATTCACCCACTGCGAGCATCCGCGTTCACGTTCCGGGCACTCAGTAATAGTCGTGCAGGTGAGCCGCGTGACGCTGCGGTGCTAGAAGTAGGAGCACATCAGCCCTAGTTACCATTCCTTTCAAGTCTACAAAGTCACACAGTTTTTTCAGATGAACAAGCAGAGGTCGCACAAGACCCGCCAGTGCTGTTAATCCCACAGTTACGTTTTACGATAAATCAACAAGTCAAGTAGGGTGCTACCGTCGTCCGGCGCCGGCTCGCATCAGAGGAAATTAAATCTACGAAAACATACAGAAATGCCCTTGTATCTCCTCGAACTTCTCTCTGTAGGATACGTATGTTGAGAATTTGGACAAAGCCATCCTCGTCGAATGAAAAAACTGTCCTTGCGCGGCCTGCCTCGGTGGTCGGGCGTACCATCTTGAAATGAAAGCAAAATACTTTGTACAATAAATGGTGGACAGATTGAGGATAAGGGTATGCATCAGCATGGCATCTGCATCGTGCAAGGCCAAGGGCACAATGCCGAAATTAAAAGAAGAATCGAGATGTGTTGATCGTTGATGAAGATGACGAGAAAAACTCACTGTCGATGTATTTTTTTCTGCGTTTTCGGTACGTGTATTTCAACTGCTATGAAAAAGTGGCGGTTTATAGGCGGTACTATCGGTAGTTACGGTTCCAAACTCAAGTCTCTTTCGATTTCACAAGTTCCTCGGTTTGCTACGCTCGAAGTTGTAAGCTTAAGCTAGTCGGTCAGCTGCATTTCTTTTCGCGACGTAAGATGATGATCGGCAGGCCGCGTCGACACCTCGACCTCCTCGATCACTATGACCTCCATGCGCATCGGAAAATACGAATAAGCACTTGTGCGTATTTTCACACGACTTTCCGCCTTTCCAATCTGCTGTAGTTGCGCTTCCCCCTTTTGTGAGCTCAGCACGTTTTTTGGATAAGACTTGAAAGTTTTTACCTGTCTTTGTGAAGAACCAGAAGCAAAGAATAAGAATAACAAGAGATTGAGATACATCGAATTTTTTTATCCGCCGTCGATTTTGCTACTGGTGTTGACAACTTTGTCCAGATTCGCATTGATTTTCGTTTGCAGCCGAACTATCTTCATTTCACTTTCGAGCACACGATGACTTTTATAGGACAGCACAGCCATCGCCACCGGCCGTGTGTGTCGGCCGAATTACTCACGCGCGCAAAGTTGGCCGCGGAAGTCCTTTTACTCCTGCAGTATCATGGGTCTGTGCTCGCGAGGACAGACCATGCCGAGCTTTCGCGAGCCTCTCCTCGCCTACGCGGCAGTCGAACGCCACGGGTTGTTCATGATGTTGAACAAGCGCAATCAGAAAATGAACATAATTTTGCTGACTTCTCGTTTTCTAACGGTACCGATCATGGCGCAAAGTCCATCCAGTTTCTGGAGAAACGCGCGTTGGGTGGTATGGAGGACATGGCCGTTCAGCAGCTGCAGGACGAGGAGACAACGAGAAAGATGGCCAAGAGGTTGGAAGTTTGGGTCGATGCAGGCATGCCACTTTGGAGGGCTGCGCATATGTTATTGTTGAGCCAGCCCATAGGGAGCCACGAATACAAAATCACCGAAAAAAGTCTTCACGCTTGTTCTCTCTCCGACAGGTGGAAAAAAAAGCACGAAGGTGTTGCGCTTGCGGTCCTGCGAGATGACTTTTTAATCCCTGGCATGACGCAGGAATGGTGGCAGAGGAAGTTATATCCTCCGCAAAAGAATCACATCTGATCAAATTGCAAATTGAAATTGCCATGATACCGAATTGCCAGAAGCTTTGCTCCTCTCGGTGAAAAATGTCTCGACTTTCGCGACTTTTATTGAGCCTGGCATTATTTCGTATCCTAATTATCGTAATTCCTGTGGTATCGATCGGATGTTTTTGCAATGTATGACTTGGGGTTCCTCACCGACACGGCTGCCACATTTGAGCAGAAGCTAGGAGCGGAGCTCAAACGCGGGGTGCTGGGGCCGACGCATGCACAATCAATTAGAGACGTCGACGACAAGGCAAGATTGCGCGAATATCTAAAACGACTGAAGGGCCTACGACCGCACCAACGGCAGCTCGGGCTCGATTACGAGTTCTTTCGCCTTTCCAATTGGCTGCCGGAGGAGCCGCTGGACACGTTTAACATTTTTGCGTCCAACGAAAAGCTGAAAAAACAGCTCGCGGATGTTGTAGCCAAGGAGCTATACCGCAATAAGCGTAATCTCAGACGACGACGAGAATCTGTTGGGCAAGATGTTCAGTACTCCAGGAGCCAGATCGATCTATTCTTCAAGCCCGACCAGGGGGCCGAGAGTCGGGGAATTTATCGCCTTAGGGGTGATGTACGCATAGTCCCCTTTTCCGGGGCGGCGCTAAAACAAGGAGACTCAATACGACAAGAAGCAAATTTGAAAGCGAAGTTTGCGATTGAATGGGTGGGGGTCAATGCTCAGGGCAGCTTTGGAAACCGGAATCTTTTCTTTGAACTGGACGAGGCTATAATGGTGCCATCGGCGGCCACGACCGCAACAGACGGACAGAGCAACGGACAGACCGCTCAGTTGGCCTTCCCGTTCTCCTCCAATCCGTCCCTAGGCTCTATTTTGGAAGATATGCTACAGAAAAGTGCAACCATTAGACCAGAAAAAAAATGAAAACATCTGTGCTGCGGATTTTACACAAAATTGATTCAAATAAAGGCGCCTTCTCTTTGGCTTTCCAGCGGGACGATTTTTTTTTGTAACGCTCGAATCGCTAGCACGCATTACATGACGCGCCCCGATGAGGGCACAAGCCATATGACATCATGCATTTTGGGGTCTTTTCATCGATCACAGAGCTTTTGGTGGCGCCAACAAAGTAGCAATGCAAAGCGCTTTTGGTGGCGCCAATTCAGAAGCACACAAACAAACTCACTTTATTTCTTTCATCTGGTATGGGTTTGCTTTTCTGTAGGATAGGAGAATTGATGAAGCAAATACGTCACTTCGTCGACGAGAGGGAACGCAGGGGGCCAAGCGTCACCGTCACGCTGCCGTTTGCCAATTCTCCTTCTGGCGCGTACAGTATAGAGCGGGCAGTGCACCACGACTTCGCTTTTCTTGGCGAACAAGATGAAGATCTAGTGTCCAAAACGGGCGGGCGGTTTTTTCCCGTGAAAGTACCCCAGGACGCCGCCGAATCTTTTCAGAGCAAGTCACCACCCGAACTCCGTATGCTGATTCTGGATAATCGGGTTTACATGGGCTACCTGAAGCAAAGCAGGGCAAAAATTCTCAACTCACACTACGACGTGGGGTATACGCAAGAAGGCAAGAAAGACCATGCCTCTATTTATGTTTGGGACGCGGAAAGAGGGGCGCGTAACGCGCTGCAGTTCGCACGAGCCAAAGTTTTGCAGGATGACGAAGCACACCTCAGCGGACGACAGCAGCCTGTTCATTCGTCCCAAGAAAGTCTGCTGGTGAACGAATTTGGACTCGACCTTGTCGAGTTCGATTGGCAACTCGAGAAGCTCGCGCGCGTGGTTATTCCCGAGATCATACAAGACCTGCAGGTCCGTTTCGGGGCAATAGACTTCTTCGTGGTTGGAACCGGGCAAGGACCGAGAGAGCCCATGTTCAAACTGGTCGAGCTCCAGTCGACAGCGAAGCCGCAACCCTTTACTGCGCCCCAGTGGGTCGACAGATACCATCCGGAGACAGGTTTGGCGAGCTGGCAAATCGCAAAGTTTCGAAACGAAGTACTCATTGACGGAACGCCAGAACAAATCCGCGAAAGCATGTTGTTCAAAGGAATCCACCAAGAAGGACGTCCTGTGCACTCGTTCATGTATAAGTCGCCCCGTCCAGACGCAGATACAATGCAAGAAGAACTCTACTACATGTGCTGGAAGTACCCGGAAAAAAGCAGAAAGGGCACTTGTGACTTGATACACGGCACGGAAAGCGGATGCAGTTGCACTGACGGAGAAATAGATGAAGTCATTTCTATTTCACAAAGAACAGACGTCCACCAGCGTCGGCGGAGTCAGAGAGGACCTCAAGAGCGAGGTGAAGCGGGAAAAAACGAAGAACACCAAGACCGCGAAAAAAAAAACAAAAAAAAAACAAGAAAAGAGCAGTGCTATCGCAGGAAACAAAAGAAAAAGAACAGAAAAGATCCTAAGAAAAAGAAAGGAAGAGAAAAAAGAAGCGCAAAACTCACGCACTAAAGTCGCAGGGGAGGATAGTGTATAAAAAAGATAAAAAGCGCCACAGCCTTGGAGCTAGATTTAGATAGCACACATGGAAGCGGCAACAGCGAAAACGAAAAAAAAAAAAAATCAAAAGAAAAAAACGCCATACCTCCCGGCGCAGGTTGATCAAGCAAAGCGCAATAAAACTCCGGCTAAGCACGGCGCTTGGAGAATCTCGTATACCTGCGGGGCCCTCGGGCTCCGCGGCCTGGCCTCGACCGATTGCTCGGTAATTGAGTTCGACACTTGGCGACCACCGGAGGAGAAGGGGTGGCCAGGTGGTTGGTCCGGGGTTAGGATGAGCGCCATGGATGAGGTGGTAATGGTGCTTGTCCTTGAATGCTTGCGGAAAGAGGAGTCGCCAAAGGCAAACTTCCACCGGGTGGCCGGTCAGTGCTAAAACGGGTGGGGAAACGTCATCTGGTGCGCAGACGTGTTCCACACCTCTGCAGATATTCTTACCTTCTTGGATTACTAACTTAGAAGTATGTGGGAGGATTTTTTCCGCTCACCTTAAGAAGCGCGCGCGCAGTTCTTTTTTTATACCATTTTTGCATTTTTTCCACGTCTACTTCATCTAATGACAATCCATTTTGCAGTCTACATGTATCCATATGTGGCGCAGTTGTGTCTGTACAATAGAATAGTAAATTTCAAGTTACCTTTAATCATGTCCTCTTCGGTTCATCAAATGGCTTCGTAGGCGCGAGCATGACAAAGGGCCCGCCTCCGATTTCGTGCGAGCCTTGTGACGTGAAGGGCCCCTGCGGATTTTAACTCCTGCTAAATCGATAGGGATAGGCTCGGCGATGGCTAAAGCTGGAACTACATCATAATCATCTTTACAGAAAATCAGTGATTGATGAAGAACTACAAGAAAGAGAAACACAATAAAAACGTTGAGGCCAAGGCTGTATCTGTTCGTTGATGGCTGAAGCTATTTTATTAAACAATATTATCGGTCCGCGAACGATCCCGTAGAAAAGAAAATTACGTAAAAAGTGAAAGATGAACACGAAAAATCGGTCTCGTGGATGAACGAGCATTCTTCGGTGCTTATATATGAGTTTCAATAGGAGCTGCAGCATGAAGATCAGTCGGTCGTCGGTGATAGAAGTATCTTATTCTCGGTGACGTTGTACCTCGTAGCGGCAAGTCATTCGGAATCGTACGACCGTTATTTTTACCGGTCTTGGCCACTTTCGCTCTCCACCTCGTGCACATAGATACGTAGAACTTTACACGTCTCGTCCTGGGCCGGACCAGCACATTGGCAAGAAGACATATTAGTTACCACGTGAAAATATCGTTATCGTGCAGTTGACCAGCACCAGCAGTGACAGCTGGTGGCCTACGTCGTACGAAAATTTCATACACAAATAAAGACAACGATTTTTCCATCCATCGTCTTCATCGTCTCTATTCGTGTGCCCTTTCACTTCACCAACGAACCGCAGTAAAAAGAGTTGTGACGATTATAATCGTTTCCCCCCCCGGAATCGCTTAGACTTCTCACTCAGCTACTTTTACGTTTCAAGCACTTCTTGTAAAAACAGCATCACACCAACTTTTACCGGAACTACAACTACAGTTTCAAACAACTACAACAGCAGCATCCATCTTCAGCTACAACAAGCAAAGCAGTTGGCGTTTCACAGAAACCGTGACAGCTCAAGCACTTTTCACTCAATCTTCAGAGTAGTGTTTCACTTTTTGTGATTTCCGTCTAATCTGTATCGAATCGATCAGACAAGCAAAATGCGTACCGAGACCAACGTGATCCCGGAGCCGAAGGATCTCGACAAGCTGCTTGGCAGCACCAAGTACATTGACCCGGATCCCGAGGTGGGACAGGCGTTCTGGGTTGGGTGCCCGGACCTGAAGATCCAGCGCGGCCTGGACCTGCTCTCCAAGCGCAACGGCCGCAACCTGCAACAGTCCGACATCATGTACTGCTGCGGTGCGTGCGTCTGGCTGGAGCCGCCCTACCACGGTACCTGCCGCATCCCGGTGTGCCGCAAGCCGCCAACCGAGTTCGGCGAGAAGCAAAGCGACCAAACCGTCTACTGGGTACTTCTACGATATTTTTCTCGTCGTGATGATCATAACTTCTACAATTTGTTTTAGATGCCTCGACACTTGCTCTTCGCTTGAAAGTAGTACTGTAAACTACTTCTTTTAGGCTGTGTACAACATGATCGTCAAAGCCGAAAAAAATATCATGCACAAACTTTGTTCTCAATCTCAGGTTACCTACATGGACTACACGTTCGTGGACCCGATGAAGCGTCACTGCCTGGTGAAGGTGGGCGACGAGCTGCACTACTTCCGCGTGTGGTTGGCCCACAAGTTCGGGAAGATGTTCTCCGGGTACGACAACGCGGCGGACACCAGCTGGTGGTACAAGTTCTACCTGACCCTGGACAGCGACCGCAGCAACTCCGTGGACATGGAGGAGTTTCAGTCCGGGCTCGCGCGCATGGGCTACCCCACCTGGGAGACCCGCAACAGCGAGGAGGCCTTCCAGCGCCGGAAGCACCTGCTGGAGATCCTGGACACGGACGGCAGCGGGGACTTGTCCTTCGAGGAGTTCGCGGTGGTGCTGGGGGTGGACCCGAAGGAGATCGAGAACAAGGTGGAGGAGTACACCATGGACCGCCGGTGGGACGAGCTGCAGAACGCGATCAAGAAGGCCCGCTTCAAGGACGAGGAGAGCTACGTCGATATCCTGTGTAAAAACGTCCCCACCCCAGAGTTGTCATGCGAATCTGCATGGTAAAAATGCTTCTCATGCGGAGCCCCATGAGAGGCATTTTTAGTCGTGTTTCGCAATTTGTCATGCTCCAATCGGCATGATGTGCTAGATCTGTGATGCTGCTGAACTAGCTAAACAGGATTACACTATGAGGCCAAATTTCTCATGCAGAACTCCCAAAACTTGGGGATTTGTGTTGCAGACTTTTCATCTTGACTATGGTGTGGGAATGTTTTTACATATGATAGTCGACGGCCGGTACTCCATGCGCAAGGCCTACGACAACATGCTTCGGTTCCGCAACGAAAAGCGCCGCTTCAAGCGCAACACCGAGTCGCAGCGCCACCTGGAGGATCTGTACCCGGCGCAGCAGAAGCAGAGCAAGAGAAAAGGCAGTAGCGGAAGAACCGGAAAGCTGCCCGTCATGTACACCCAACACGACACGGTACCTAGATCTACTTAACGTTTTTAACACGATCAGGACAGATCATTTTTTCTTTCGATTAGACTACAACCAAGAAACTTGTTACGTAAATAATGATCTTGGCTGTACGAGTCCGACACCGACTGTAGGTAGTGTCATGACCATTTTTCACTCTGATACCCCCTGCATGTATGCAAGACCATAAAAAAATGGAAAAATCAACAAATCAGATGTGGTCCTGCCGTAACTCGATTGCTGGGCGTGGCACCGACGTGCACCCGAACTTCCGAGAGTACTTCGGTTCCCCAGGCGCACTCACTTTGGATCGGGAGATCAAGGAGCAGCTTCAACGCGACATGTACCCGCCGCCGCCAAGGTATCTATAGATTGCAGTTCTTTTCTTGCGCATTGACAGATTTTCTTTCTTACCCGATGAATCTTCGGTGTGACGAAATCCACCTTTGAGAGAAATTATGTTCCGAATCGACTCTGTTTGAACGCGATGGATGATACTAAACATTCTGGTTCTTCTCTGTTCGTCCCAAATTTTGTCTCCACCCAATTCAACCAACAGGATCCAAATGAAGGAGGAGTTGGCTCTGCTCCGGGAGCATTTGAAGGTGGAGTTCAACACGGACACCTTTGAGTCCAAGGACGTGATGCAGCGCATTTTCCAGAAGTTGGACGCCAACGGCAACGGGGACGTTTCGAAGGAGGAGTTCGTGCAGGGGCTTCGCGAGCTCCACTACCCGCCGGGACCCACCACCATCACCACGCGCCGTCGCCGCGAGCGCATCTTCCACCACATGGACGCAGACGCCGGTGGCTCTCTGGACCTGGAAGAAATCGCGAACATCCTGCGCGGAATCGGACCGCGTGCCCTCATGGACAACGCGGCCGACCTCGCCATCGCCGGAAGCATGCGCGGCCTGTCAAAACTCGGCAGCCCGAGCGGCACCGCCAGCGGAACCAAATTGCCGCCGATCTGAGCAAGAAGCAGGTGCACAACATGCGACTCCTTGCGGAATGATCACCGAGATGAGACTAAAACTAATCCCTTGTTCCCATGAAGATCGTGTATGATAAACCGAATGTTCTTCCTTCTGTGCAGCTTTCGACTCAGTTGAGCACTTCTCTACTTCTGTCAGTTGTACTTTTATTTGTTTCTTTTTCATCATTTTCACTTCAACACTGTTTTCAACCATATGCTAGTATACTTTAACCTTTTTCATAGCGTACATAATCATAAAATGTTTTTTACGAATAGCTTCATCAAATTTTTCTATCAGAAGTATAATTTTCAGAGCTCTCAAAACGCGAAGGAGCAACCAGAAGTCAACATCAGCACACAGGTTTACAGCGCGCAAGATCTTCTTCACTACTTGAGGAGTGGTGCTTGAGACCGCATACACTGAATATGACGGTACCCCCGGCGTTTCTAGGTGTGTGTTTGAACTCCAGATGATGTCGCTTTCCCCTAAAAAAATACTCCGCTTGAAACGTCTAGTACAGTAGCATAACCCACGATGAGTAAGAATTACAGAACGAAACACACAGACAAGAACTCCCCGCCCATATCGTTTTCTTAACGTCGAAGAAGTAGAAACGTCACAACTCTCTTCATATCTTCTGTGCTCGGCTCGATGATTACTTCGCTTACAACTTTCACAACGAGCTTATGGGCTTTGTCATAAGAGAAAGAGCTGTCTTCCCAACAGAACATCTCTAGCGGACGAAGCTTCTCCTGCCGTGTCATCTTGTCGAACACAAAAAATCCTATTCTACATGAAAAATACCACTGAAGTAGTTAGGACACAATCCGACGTAGAACACAACCTCCTTCACATAACTACTACTAACTTGAGCACGGCCCCCTCCCGTGATATTTTGCTTCTTGGAATATCCTTCCTTCTGATTTTGACCCGCATACATTAGCAAGCACTCTCTAAACAACATTTCAAGAACTAAGATCTGTAAGAACATCTCCAAAGCTCTGGAATTTCTTTGAACAAGTAGAGCTCATAGCAAACGACTACGACCACGATGCCGCTCCAGCTCTTTACTTTCTGCAAACGAGTTTTCATCTGTGATACTGTGTACACTTATCAACCTCAATTAGAGAAGTTGCAGTTTCGACGATAATCTCATTTCTCAGCAAGGTAGAAGCCGGAGTTGTATCAAAGCAAGCGATTCTCATTTTCACCCGGGAATCCGTAGAAAAAATAGAGGCGTCTTCGACTTTTCTGTAGTAGTTTCCAACACTAGGGCTCCCCCCCGCCAGCGCTTCACCTCCCACTACGGTCTGCTACAGCGATTTCGAGAGAACGCACGACCTTGCCGAATCCTAGATTCGTCAGGATGATCAACTCACTTTTGGGCGACTAGCAATACAGCACGAGAAAAAAACAAAAAATGGGCTCAGGGCTGCAAGCACATGATGCTAGTACCACTACCACGCAGGAGACCGCTGAAATGAGTGATCTTGTTCTGCTCTTAATTACGGGACAGCCACAGCACTTCTGTTCCCAATTGCGAATGACGTTCGACGGTCTCAAGCAATAAGCATAAGGTGCAAGCTTTTGAACGCGGTTGATCTTGTTGATGTATCCCGGATCCTTGATTACGATTTCTCTGGTGCTTGTGGATTTTCGGAGCATCAACTACATGAAGCACTACAGGTAACGCTTTCGTGTGTTTGTTTCTTCCGACGTGCAGCAGTACAAGTACTGAAGATCAAGTAGATCTTTAGCGACGTCGCGGACACGAAAGTGCCATCTTTTCACCTGCTCATCTCGGAGTCAAAAGTGCGGATGACTACTAAAGGATCTTCTGCAAGATCAAAGCGACAGAATTGAAGATCACAGTCGTATCTCTCTGCAACGCGAAGCATGCATTTTTGCCAATGAATCTGAAATTTTAGCTTGTAGTCCCTCACCGTTAATATGCCATATGGATAAAACAAATCTCATCAGATATTCCGGTCGCGCATTTTTCTGGTTGTGGTTGTCAGGTCGTAGTGATGCATCCATTGCAATCGCAATGTGGGCCTTTGTTTTCTATTTTGTGGCTTCCTTCTTCGTGCTTTTCTCTCTTTATGTTTTACGGCTAGTGATCAAGGGTTTTATTCTTATCGAAGAACATTTGCGCGACCCAAAGAATTCAAGGTTCACAAGGTACCACGAGGGCAACCACACACCACGCAGTTGGGTGTGTCTGCATGACCCGGAGTACGGTCCCTCCAACGTAGATGCACTAGAAAAGTATTTTCCCACTCTGACCAACTGTGCA
>JACKZZ010014523.1_pt1 | contig 11604 bp, 16 predicted proteins | sample 8027871 | NCBI WGS metagenome assembly JACKZZ01 (sample SAMN15724774, study PRJNA655200) | protist metagenome | isolation source: fluorescence activated cell sorting (FACS) single amplified genomes of... | place: USA: West Boothbay Harbor, Gulf of Maine | collected 2000-07-19
AGAAGCGCTGCGCCGCGCTCGAGGCGGAGCTCCGGCGCACCGGCGCGCAGTGGGCTGCGGGCGAGCAGCGGGCGGCCACATTTCGAAAGGAAAGAGACCAGGAGCGTGCGGACCTTCTAGCCGACCGGCACCGCGTCGATTTGGAATTGAAGAGTGCGGTCCAAGAGGCCCGCGAGAAAGCGGTGGAAACCGCGAAACTTTTCGCGCAGTTGCAGAGACGGGACGCACAGTACGCGGAGCTCGAGCTGGCCCTCTCGCAAGAAAAGGCTGCGCGGGGGCACACTGAGGAAAAGTACTTCAATAGGAATTATTCAATGTAGAATTTGCAGGTATCTTTCGGTACTGCGCTCGAAGTCCTTAGTTGGTCGTTGGTACGCGCCGCTCTGGAGACTGGGGTAAAAGTAGCGCCTATTCGCTGCACGGCGCATATCAGTGTCCGTGACGCATGCGGCACGCGGGTTGAAATCAGTCGCCAGGCTCCTCTCTCATCCAAACTCTCCCAGGCTCCGCGCCGCCGAGGATGCCGGCGCGGCGGCGTCCGCGGACCTGGAGGAGGTGCGCGCCGAGCTTGCGCAGCGAGAAAAGCTCTTGAAATCGCAGCAAGGGCAGATCGACGCGCAGCAGCTGCAGATTAAGGCGCAGCAGCAGGCGCTCGTGAACCAGCAGGCGGACCAGGAGCGGCAGTCGGCCGAAATGCGTGACCTGAAGGAGGCGCTTACAAACACGCAGGAGGCGGCGGCCACGCAGGTCGGCGCTCTGGAACGCGAACTGGGGGCCACGAAGGAGCTGTTGGAGGGTACCACTATCGAGCTCTCGCGCGCCGAGGAGGAGCTGCAGAGCCAAGCGGCCGAGTGCCTGCGCATCAGCGTGGAGCGCGAAGAGCAGTGCGCGCTGCGCAGCCGCTGCGAAGGCGAGTTGGAGACGCACCGCGTGACTGCGGAAAGCATGGAGAGCAGCTTCGGCGAAATGCTCGTGTCTTTCCAGCGCGAGCACAACGCGCTCATCCAAGAGAAGCAGCGGGCGGCTGAGGTGGCCGCGGAGAGGCAGGCCAGGGCCGCGCAGCGCGCCAAGAAGAGCGAAAGCCGCGCCGAGGCGCTCGGCGCACGTGTGCACGCGCTCACGGAGGAAACCGCCGCTCTGCTCGGTGTGAACGCGAGCCTCCGCAAAGTGGTGGACGGTCTGCGGGACCAGCTCGAGCAGGCGGACAAGAGGGGTGGTGAGGATCGTGTTAGATCTAGGAAGGGGCCGGAGATCATTCGCACACGTGCACATGTGCACTTTTACTAGTACTGCTGCACTATCTCTTCCCCGGATGAAATATTAAATACCGGCCGGATCCACTCTGCTTTTGGGCGGCGTTTGGGTGTAGCCGCCGGTGCTGTTCGTCGTCGCTCCCGGGGCAGAGCCCTGCTTTTGGAGGCTGGGCGTTTTTTTGCGGAGCTGGAAGTAGTTGTAGGCCGCGTTAAGCCACTGGTGCGCCTGCTGTGCGACGGTGTGCGCATCCGGCTCCGGCTGCGCGCCTGCCTGCAAGTACCGCCGCACCTCCGTGCACGCGGAGTCGGGGATGCGGCCGCTGTCCACAGCGTACGGAAACCGGCGCATGGCGTTGATGAAATGCCCCGGCTTAGACATCACCTTTTGTACGCTCGACCATGACTTCTTTCCTCCCTCGATTTCCATCGTGTTGTCCACCTCCGCAATCAGGACCATGGTGGCTACCGCGATGTCCTCCACAACGCGCGACACCTGGAGCGAGACGATGGGTCCAACATATTTCGAAAGAGGTGAAGTGGCGTCCGGCAATTGATGTTGTTCACCTGCTAATTTCCTGCTCTTTTCTGCGTGCTCGATCAATAGTACAACGCCTCCGAAAGTTACCGACAATCCGGCGCGACTAATATCAATTGGAAGGGGACTTTCAGTAAGTGAATCCAGTACAGTGACAAGAATATTTCTGATACGGTTAATACCGTCTGCTGATTTCGGAACTCCACGATCTGTTTCACGCTCATCTTCTCGAGGGGCGCGGAGAGTGCTTCGTACGCCGCCTTGCGCTGTTGTTTTAGCGCGGTGGAGGAGAGAGACGCGGCGGCGGTGCTCTCATTTTGCTGCCACGGCTGCGAGCCACGTGGGTCGACGCTAGAGCGGGGAAAACAAGTAACAGAGAGAGTGAGACCATAACTTCGCGAACGCCTTACTAGGCGCCGTACGAGAACCACGTAAATACAGTAGCTCGCAATTTCACGTTCTTCATACAACAATAACGCCTCTTTCACAAAAAAAGATAACAACTCCAGGGCGACTCCTGTACACGTACACAGGGTCTTCGCAAAAATTCCTTACGTCATCCTCGCCCGGCTGACTTTCAATCGAAGCGCGATACGAGCCAATCGAGAGTCCAAGCGGTCTCTGACCTCAGAACGGAGTGCTGCACATGAAAAAAAACTCCTAATCACGATGTAGGGACAATGGCGGGAAATGTACGCATAGCTGTATTTAAAAAATTTGAGACGGTATACACGAGCAACTGCGATGCTCGCAGACTCTCTAACTCATTCCCTCTGCGAACACGAGAAACAGCATGAACACAATCCGGTCCTTCACATACGCTGCTCTCTCGGACCCCACTGGCTCTCTTGAAGGGGCGGAATATGCCACAGTTCCCTAGGATGTGCAAAAGTTTATTTGCGACGCTAGGCGCCGCTCCATTCATTTTCTTGCGCGGGAGTTCCGCTCAAGTTTCGACCCTGGAGCTTGGCTTCATCAGTCGTATCACTTCTGAAATTCTGTCCCCAAAAGCCTCCGGGCGCTCAAGAAGCGCGCCTAGCACTGGCAAGTTGCATGCATAGTACTAGACGCCTCATGAGGACGAGAGATTCCACAACTGAACTACGAACAGGCCACTATTCAAATGGCATCCATGCTGCTGCTAGAGCCTAGAGTTCGTCACCTCTGGGCGCCTTTCCGGGCGCCTTGGGCCCTCCGAACCCCTCTCCGATCTCCTGCGGCAGCCATTCCAGGAGCACGTTTTTCTTTTTCTTGGTCTTTTCCACGAGCATCGCGCGACAGCTCTTCCACACGCTCGCGGAGCACTTGGTCTGCTCGAGCTTCACGAGCTTCGAGATCTTGCCCGATGACGACAAAATCTTAGCACATGTTGTCAGCACGTTCATCAGAGGCTGCGGGTAGTCCTTATCAGAAACCTGTGACATCTGACTCTCCAGCCACTGGTACGACTTTTCCGACAGCTTGTCGTATGCGGTTTCCTGAGAGACACGGGTGGGTACTATTAGGTCCCGAATAGACAGGTAAAATATTCGTGACCACGGTCGATCCATTGGAACGCAATGGTCCATGGATATCGAGATGTTTCTCTGTCTCCGGGTGCGGAGGACTTCGTACAAAGTCAAACGCCCAGTGAACAGGTAGATTTCGGGTCGTGGTGCGGCACCCAATGAGGAGCACGTCGCAGTCACGCTAGATTATAGCAACAGCGAAGCCTGTAAATACTCACCCAGTCCTGGACACACAGTTCGAGTACCTCGTTCCTCCTACCTCCTACCACTCAGTTCGAGTACCTGGTTTTTGATTTCCTGCACAACGGTCGCGGGGTCGTAGCAAAAGGCGAGGTTAAACTGGCGGTAGCTTGGGTTCCACACGGTGTTCCGTACGATGGCCTCGACCACCGGAGGCTGGTAAAGCATCTGCTCATAGTACGAAATGGAATCCGCCAGGGACAGGGACACGCGGAACCAGCCTAACAAAAAAGAGAAAAGAGAGATGGGGAACGGTCCGAGTCACAACACGGAGTATTATACTTTGGCTCGCTACCTCGCTTGGTCATTCAGGGGGCGGTCCACGACAGCGAGAGGGGGAGGGGGCTGGTAGACGAGGAGGAAACTATTCAAAACTCTGAAAGGGTGCGCGAAACTTATGACTAGGGTTCACAGTTGAATTTAAGTAACTTTTAACGATCTGTTTCAGGAAGTACCAATCTTCGATTTTGAGTGTCCGTATAAATGTTCGCACTAGTGTTAAGTGTGAAGCGGACGAGGTGGTAGTACCCGGCGGCACGAAAATGATGTCTCCCGGCTCCTGGTTGCACTCGATGTAGTTTTTGAGGCCGAACTCCTCCTTCAGCTCGGGGAGTTTTTCCTCGAAGAACATGTACGCCGAGGTTTGCTGGAATTCGAGCGCTTCGCGCGCTTTCTCCGCGACCTTCTGCACCTCCGCCTCGGTAACGAGTAGCCAGCGTCGGTACCCGTGCACCATCACGTCGAAGAAGGGGAGCCCATTCTCCGCCTTCAGCTTCTCGCCGCTTCCGGACGGGCCCATCACGAAATAGCGGAAGTTGCCGGCAGCGTGCTGGTTGATGAAGGCGGTGCCCTCCTTCTTGCCCAGAATCGCGCGGATCTCCTCCTCCGTGGAATTGTGCGCGAAGAACTTCTTCGACGCCCGCTCCCAGTCGTAGAAAACGTTGTCCACGAGCGGCTTTCCGGAAGAGAAGGACCTGGGAGACGGGAGGAGGAGGATTCGACGAGAGGGAGGAGTCTGGCTGATGAAAATCAGAAACTTGACGAAACTTCTACTGATGCAGCTACTAGTAGATCAAGGGAACCTCTACTGTTAATGTTGAGTTGTTCTAAGCACTGGAGCAGTCAATTTCTTGGGTCGATTCAATCAGCGCAGCGCTGAAAATTGACATCGCTCAAGAGATGGATCGGTTCGATGCGACTCTCTCTAGACGATTGATTTCTTCTGCGGTACTACAGTCGTACGTCGTGAACACGTCAAGATCGCCCTCATCCTCGACCATTTTCGTAGCGGACACGGTCTGCTCGCAGTGTTCCGTCGCTTGGCCGGGAATTTTCGGCGCCGCCGGCGTGCCGAGATAGCAGTTGGTGAGGTAGCGGCTCATCGGGATCAGAGCAGGCTCCGTCATGTACACCATGTTGCCCACAATTTTTTGCCGAGGCTGGTCTGGCGGAAAGTACTCGAGCTGGGTTTTTTTCTCCAGGTACTCGTTTGTGCTGAGCTTGTCGGCGGTGAACATTTCGCGCGCCGCCGCGAGGTTTTTGAAGAGCTTTTCCCCGTTCTTGACGAGGAAGGGCTTGGTGAATTCCAGCTTACTACTGCCGCCGTACTTCTTCTCGAAGGCCTCCACCGTCATCTCCGGTATCTTGTTCTTCTTGGTTTCTTTCGCGCGCAATTTTTTCATTTCCTTCAGCTTGTATTTGCCGACGGTGAAACTGACCGCCTTCTCCTTCTTTACTTCCGCCTTCACCGTCTTGCTGGCCTCATCTAGTTTGCGGAGTTGGTCCAACATGTTGTCCAAAAACAGCAGGATGCTCCCGTGCAGCTTGCTCTCCTTGCCGAAAGCGACCAGCTTCTCTCCGTCGGCCAGCAGCGCGGCGGTATTTTCGTTCTTGTTCACGCTCATTTTCGCGTGCAGGTTGATGGACTGCTGCGCCACAACAAGAGGCGGGCTGCCGACGAGGCAAAAGAGGGCGGCCACCCTTTGAAGAAATGGTTTTAGCCGCGTCATGGTCGTCGCGTGAAGCCGGCCCGACGGACGGAGAAGTAGTTTGGTACCTCTCGCAGCAAAAGGTTCGACTAATACGAAAATTTTTTCTTTGACAATATCCCACCACCACCGCAGGAACCACTTCCAGTCTGAGAACCCATCATTTGTGAAATCAATGATCACACTGGATCCACCACAGTGCTTTTAGAGAAACTGTCAAAAACATTGCTCGGAGAAAAACAGCGCCACAAGGCGCCTTTGAACACCCGCACGCACCCGTCCGTTGCGACACAACGCCGTCACTTTCCGCGGGTTCTTGATGAACAAACTTTCGGCAAACTGTAGTGTACAAACAGCCAAAAAACGAGTCGAGAGGAAAATAAACTCAATACTCTGGACTCGGTCTGTGTGGGCGCTGCAGAATGTTGTGCTGGCATGTGCAGATGGAGCCGTACTGTTAGACTATTATTACCTATGGTAATTGGAACTCGACTGAATACTATCAATCGCACTCAGGCGCGTACCGGCAATACGCAAACAACAGGAGAATTTATCGTCCTCGTTGCGAGTAGCTCGCACTTCTGCCGCTCTCAGTGCGTTTGATCTTTGACTTTACTAGTTTGCCTGGTCTTTGGAACCATCATTTATCTTTCCCCCCGCCGCAGCATGCCATGAGTGCCGGTCCGACGCAGATGCCCACTATTATGAGAATGACGATGACGGTTCCCCAACTAATGAGCCAGAACCACCAGCGTTTGCTATCGTAGCTCTCTTTGTGTTCCTTGGCGCGCTCCAAGTGTACCACTGCCGCGCCCGTATACTCCTCCGTGTTGTTCACATTGAGTTCAATGTTATCCAGCAGCCTCCCTTGCTCATCCACCAGCGCCCCAAGGTACAGGAACAGATCCCGCAGCTCCAGCACGGAGTCCTCGAGCTTACGGAGATCATCGTACTGCGCGTGGAGGTCGTGCAGCGTTTCCGTCAGGGTCGCGTGGCCCCCCTTCTGCAGCTGCTGCGTGATGGCCTCGCGAACAGACAGGGGGTCCTCGTTCGCGAGCTCGCGGATCTCTGGAAACATTTGTTCCGATTCACAACAATTTTTTTCGCGAGGCTGGGCCTTTTAACGCTTTTGCTTTCACACAAACCCCAGCGGGATCACAGGCCAACATACTACAGGCCAACAGAATGCGACAACATCTAGCACGAGGCAGTCCCTGTTAACAGGCCAACATAATAGGACAAAATCTAGCACTAGGCAGTCGTACCCTGTTCCGGTGCGTCGGGGTATGCTATCCGCAGCTGGCGCTCAACCTTCTCCTTCACGCGGATCTTGTAATCTTCTTGAGCCTTCATGTAGTCCGTAAGGCAGGTCTTGAATGTGTTGCTGCTCGCGGTGATGATGGAGGAGCACATCTGCTTTTCCGCCGGCGTCATCTCGGCCCCGTCCTCATACTGAATGCGCTTTAGCTCGTCGAGGACTGGGGGTGTGTTGCAGCGCGGTGATCAATAATATGAGGGGTAAAACACCAAGTCCGTCGATAGGTAATAGTAAATACCATTGATGATGCGAAAGTCTCCCCGCAGCCGGTTATGACATCAGTCGTGCTCCAATGCGGTGAGTTGCTCGGAGTATCAAGATGTAAGTCTGGTATTCCTCCCACTCGGTTTTGGTGGCAACCTCCTGCCTTTCACCACTATTCCCCATCTTCTTCTATCCTTACTAGCGAGGAAAAGTACTTTGTTTGATCCGCACGATATGATTCTTCCCCGTGTCGACGAGTTCATTCACCTTGGCTGTGGTCCGTCTCTCCCGGTCGCCGCTGGTCGCCATTACCGCATCGCGCGTTAGCCTCGTGATTTCCAGTGATATGGACGATATCTCCTCAAACAGCGGATTCAACTCGCTGTGGGAAGCCATGAGCTGCGGCATTATGTGTGTTATGGCACACCCGTCATCCGACATGCCAGCGACGCTGCCGTAAGAGGGAGTGGGCGAGTCCCCTCGCACACCCGCCTTCATACGAAGAGCAGTCAACTTGTCGACCACCATCTCGAAAAGTATTTGCTAGTAGTTATCGTTAATCTAGGGTACACCTTCAAACTTCTGCATCACGAGTCGAAACGAACTCCTACATTCCCGAGACACTACTTCGTAAATTACTAAATTCCAACAAATACGGTAACGATACACCACTGTCACTCCTTGTTACGCCGTCAGGGTTTGGAGTGCACGTAGCACTGATAACGAAAAAAAAAATAATCTAACAGATCCCTCAAGAAACTGCACTTACTACAGGAAACTACCGGCGGTTGTCAGTGGGCAAGACCGACGGAGGGAGGGGCCAGAATGATCAGCGAGATGTCCGGCGGGCTGGATCCGAGTCGGGCCACGAGGGACTCCGATGAAGTGAGGAAACAATATACGTGCGGACTCTCTCTCTCTGCTTCGAACACGTCCACCGTAACCGAATCCAACGGAACGTCTCGCCCTCAAGGGACAGGCCGCTGCAGCAGTCAGAACCTCAGCGGCACGGCACACCCTAATTAGCAGAAAGACCTCAGCGGCGGGGCACACACCTCCCCTTCTCGCGGGAGCCCTGAGAGCGAGGCAAGTGGTTTTCAAACACTGCGGATACTTTCGTCCCACTCTTGAAGCAAGGCTCTAATGTTATGTAAGGCTTTGCGGCTACCATCGACTTTTCGCTTCAACGCGGAGCCGCTACATTTTCGAGGGACCGAATATTGTGAACGGGAGAGCTGGCAGTGCGGGACAACTCCGGACTTGACGTGTCTTTGTTCTGCCTTTGTGCAGCGTTATGACGCAGCAGCACTCCCACAAACTACACCCGCGGTGCCAGAGCCGCATTCCTCGCACCTCTCACGACATCGGCAGCGCTCGCCTGCACCCGCCGGCTCAGCGGGTACACGAGAACGCCGCTGAAGCCCCACGAGGCAGCATTCACCCAGCAATATGTGGTAAACCATGCGCTTCGTTTGAGCGCGACTGCCGCAGCAAGGTACACGAGCGTAATCACGCCGTGGGCCGCCATGGCCCAACGCGGGAAGGAAGTGAGTGCACTGCAGCAAAACAGATCGCGCTCCGCTAAGATTATGGATTCAGATTCTGAAGGCACCGCCCTTCCCGTCGCCGGTCCCTCGCTCGGAGACGTGTCAGCTCGAGCGTCTTCACCAACCCTGGCACTGTCCAGAGTCTGCAACGCCACCAGCCGCTCCACGAGTTCCGCACGCCGCAGACGAAACCGCCACCAGATCCTCACCCCGCAGGCTCCCGCGGCGACGGCGAGGAGAAAAATTATGCAGCCTGAATCGAACGGCGGGTTGCCATTCACCATATTCTTGACCGCCCATCCCCAAAAGAAGAAGCCCACGCCTAATTGCAGCGAGGAAACCACGAGGAGAACGTCGAAAATCAAACAGCCGGCGGGACGTCCGGCTGGCGATTCCAAGCCCATCAAAGGAACATTCCGCATTTCACCATTTTTCTATTGGGTCGTGTATCGTACTACCCTCACGCTTTGCACTCTTGCCACTAACGTAAGCACTACTGTACTTGAACTTTGAAATTCCAGACAAGGACATCGTTTTATTATACCGGCCATCACACTTCCGAACACCTCCAGAGCCACATTTCTCGTCATCTCGCGTGTTTTATACAATCTTTGGGTGTGTTTTTCAAGCGCTACCGAAATTTCTTAGTCCAGTACATTGGGCGAGGTCACGAGGTAATGGAAAGTAACCAGAAGCACTCGAGAGTCCGTGGACTGCCACGGCCCACTGGTCTGCGCCGCTTTGTTTGCCCTGTGCAACGCATGAAAATACTCCTCTCTATCGACAATTCTGGGAATGGGAAGTGCCTGCACCGCTTCGAAGGGACAGCATTTGGTCTGATCCAGACAGCATTTCGCCACCAATCAGATATAAAGATGTCATGCTCTACTATCGACGAAACGCGTTTGTACTCAAAATGTTCAGGCTCTAAATGATAGAATATCACCCACCACCAGTCTCCACCACTTGATATTCCGAACCTCTTAAACAGAGGTATGCGTCGAGTCCCGACCGTATTATTCACAAAACAAAATAATTTATTAACAAGAAATCCAACCTCTTCGCATATCCTACTATGTCTGCGGAAGACCCAATTGCACCGAAAAAGTTTAAGCATGTCTTCCGGGTATTTTGATTTCACTAGTTTACATACTCTGCAGCACATTGTTCGCTTCGTTTACAAAAGCGACAACCCTGCCACTGTGCTTGTAGGCATTACCGACGCACCTCGGTCGGCGAAATGCCTGACAACATAAGTCTGCCTCCCTATCAATGCCTCTACAACCATGTCATCATCCATCGTATCGTATCACAATGCCATTGTCATAAATTACGACGAAATCCCAAAACGAGGCTCACAAGGTCGACAGGATTATCTTCCCACTTTGTTAATTATTTCGATGTCACCGAAAAAACGCGAGTATCAAAGAGTACGTATCCTCTGCACACAAAAACATGGCACTGTCGAGGCAGACGCAGTGTTGTACTATGACGTTACGTAGGTTCCGTTGTTCCACTCCTCTCCTGACGCTGTTCCAGTCCTGCTCTGGCCCTCAAGCTTCATCTGCAGCTTGAGTTGCGCGGCGGCATCGAGACTGATGGATCGATGCGGGGGCGGCGAAGCTGAAGAGTGGTCAGATTAAAGCAGTTGGCGGATTATTACATTCAAATCACAATCGAACCTCACCACTCAAAGAAGATTCTGGTTCGAAGGGACCCCACACCCGGTAGAGTCCTACAGGCTACTGTTCGGCGCATTACCCCGACCATCTGAGCTGGCACATAATATTGCAGGTATGCAAGAGCCGGAAAAAAAATTCACAACATGACTTCCCGATCCTAACGATGCAATGGTGTCCGTGATTTTCAATTCAAAGAGCAGCGAGGACAATGAATTCTGAGGAAATAGTACCCCTCATGTGGGCGGTGACTCCCTTTCCGCTTGAGGTCCCCGTGCTGCTTGTGCTGGCGCTATCAACCACGTCCTCGGGGTCTGGCGTCGTGGCTGAAGACACTGTAGAGCGGTGCGGTAGAACTTGAGTATGATGGTACGGTAGAATTCTAAATTGTCGACGCATAATTCGAAAGGAGTCTCCTAGTAAGGGACAATGCCGCACGAGACAAAGAACCTAACAACACTTGAAATAATACAGGAATAACAAACTGCCAGAGCCTGACTAGACTTTATAGCAAATATCCGAATTGAGAACAATCGATGCTTACCTCCATTGGCCTTGGTGTCAGCGCATCCTAATGGCGATGTCCTCGTACTACTCGTGGAAGCACTGTCCTTCATGCCCTCCAGGTCACTGGCTGAGATTGGCGAAGCAGACATCGGCGGATCTGTGAAGGCAAAAAATAATTTATGGGAAAGGCTACCCGTACCGTATCGTGTCGTATCGTATCGCATCGCCGGGCTTCTGTTCTGCATATGGCTGTTCGCCACGCTCATTGGCACGGCAAATCTTTCACTAGTGTAGTGTCCTAGAAAAAGCCCCCTGTGTGTGCTTCTCTTCCAAAACTTTTGGGAGGGTCGTATTATTCACATCGTGACGTATTACAAAATCGTCTGCCTCCTGCTGGTCTCTATGAGCACCCTTCATGCTTTCCCTCCGAGTTTTCTCTTATTGAAAGAATATCAATTTCAAATTTTTGTAATTCGACCGTAGTCTATCCTATATCCTGATAGTGGTCTGTGTGTCCGCACCCTGCTTTGCGCTTGGGGCCAGACAGACACGCCGGAATTATACACAGTACCCGTCTTGTCCTTCGGGGGTTCTCTCTTCCATCCCGCTGATGCCCTCGAACTGGTTGTTGATATCCCGTCCAGATCGGCATCCAGATCGGCGGCCATGCACTCCTGTGCCGCAGCTTCGCTGGTGCAGGTGACGGTCTCGCCCCCGATGACGTGATCGCCGCGCCGCAGGCACTGCTCGAAGGCCCGCTCGTGAGCGAATCTAAGCACGACGTAATCGCGTCCCATACGCCTGATTTTCACCGATTCCCACCCG
>JACKZZ010003745.1_pt1 | contig 11602 bp, 15 predicted proteins | sample 8027871 | NCBI WGS metagenome assembly JACKZZ01 (sample SAMN15724774, study PRJNA655200) | protist metagenome | isolation source: fluorescence activated cell sorting (FACS) single amplified genomes of... | place: USA: West Boothbay Harbor, Gulf of Maine | collected 2000-07-19
CGAACTGTGCACCGCTCAATGTGCTTGGCTTGGAGGCATAGACAGGGAAGCACTGATGGGACAATTGTTATGATGAGCCCCCCGCCCCTTTTGATGGCCCAGGCGCTCTCTTCCAGTTTTTAATCGTATCATCAACTGAGTCTACAGTGGGCACACTTTGAAGAAAAAATGGCGCAACCAAGTCTTGAAGAGCCCGCGTTCACAAAGCTCTCCTCTAGACACCCATCCCTGGGCGGGGGTGCGAACGGTACCGAAAGCCAACCAAAAGAAGAAAAGTAGAAAGTATATTCCAGTAATCCACTCCATCTTTCCCACACAAAAACACACAAACAAACATCTTCTCTTGTTCTCTTGATATTTCGTTCTCTTCTCCTCCTCACCTTTCATCAGCACCTCTTTGTAACTCTGGACTAACATCGCGGCATGAATTTCCATACAAAAAGGCAGCCAACGTATTCATGGCACGGACAGTCGTATTGTACCAGTGTTTGAATATAATAGAGAGATGGTGTGCTTTCTTGCTCTCTTTCTTGCCTTCCATCCCGTTACAGGGCTCGCAAAAGTCGCAAGAGGGAGGCGTAAATCGTGGACAGGCAACCGTGTCAGTCCAGCCAGCGAGCTCTCTCAGTATGGCGCGACGACCGAAGCCAAGATCTCTGTCTTAAAGAAAAAGTCAAGGTCCGACCTATGGCGCCGTACTCTAGACACTCAGCACAAGGCCGCTGCCACTCGGCAAGTCAACGTGTATACTTCAATCCTCAGTCTCAGCGATATCAACACTGCAAAAATGACCGTAAGCCGCACCCTTGATAACTGCAAGTATATCCTGTGGTTTCTCTAGTCGATATCCTCTCCTCTGTACACTTTTTGGAAGCATTTTACCTCTTTTTTGTTGTTGTTTTTGTTGTTCTCGGTTCCAGTCGCAATAATACCTATCCCCTAGAAAGGGAAAAGTGCCAGCAGCAGCTTCATCTATGAAGCAATCCCGACAGAGATGTCAACGTGTGATAAAAGAAAAAAAAAAAAAAGGAAGCTATTGTGTCTGCAATTTTTGCACTGATATATCAGGTTCATGTTGATTTAGCAATCCATTGTTGTTGGATAGAAAAGCATCCCTTCGCCCAAGGTGAGTGATTTTGCTTCCCATGAAGCTTGGACTTTGAAATTATGATAATGATATGTGTGTAAACATCCCAATAATCCTTTTCGTTCTGACACTTAAACACCCCTCTGTTTTCTGTTTTCTTTTTTCCTCTAGGCACTCATAAGCCGGAAGAAGGAAAAGTCGAGGGCGCTCGTGATAGTTACTTTCCTTCAGTGGAGAACATGTACGATACTGTTTCCATTTCGCTCTGCCCATTTTCTTTTGTTCAAGTCAACATTGGAGTACAAGCACCCTTCAGTAGGCACTTCCCTACCTCTTCCCTTCCCTTATGTAACTTTTTAAACCCGTGTTTTGTACTTTTGATAGTCTTTTCTTGCTCCAAATTGTTACCTTTTGTCCTTTTATCTTTTGGGATGCACGTTTTCGTCTGACTCAATCTGTAGTAACAAAACTGATGAATCCGGCTATTGGGTACCCAATCTTGGTGAGTCTTCATACCTAATAGTTCCTCATGCAGCACTGCTCTTCGAAATCTAGATGCACTTGCCAGAAAGCATGAGTTCGAATACAATAGATCTTGGCCAATTCCCTTATGCAACATGTATGTAACGTATGCCCCCTTGATGGTGTCTCCTGATTTCACCTTTGCTGATTACATAGGCATCACCAATGCCACAGAAAATATGAATAAAAAGGTGATAAGCAATTATTTTGATTCAGTGACTGCGATACGACGCTTCAGTGTGCGCATGCGTGGTGAGGTGCAGCAATGGTAAAGACAAAGAGATTCATCCCAATCCGACCCGTCCTAGCCAACCATTGTAACCTCCAATCATGGAAGGACAAGCTTCGATTCATTCCCATTTATACAGATACCTATGGACAAATAAATGCTCTTCTCCTTGCTGGCATACTTCTTTCTCTCCTTCAAACCATTGCTGTCTTTGGATTAGAACTCTTGCGCCTAATTTTCTTGTATTCTCTCAGGTTTGACTTGACTGACTTTCCCTTTGATTTCGTCGATTTTGAGATCCTTCTCGAGTGTCACGGGCAGAGCGTGGACGAGGTGCGCCTGAAATGGGACAAGGCACGCTATCATAGCCCCCATAAGTGTGAATATGGTGGCTTACAGGACAGAAGAATCGTGTTTGAATTTCCTTTACTGGCCAGGGCGCGACTCATTACGCACGGCATTGACAGTATAGAGATGCACAGCAACACTTTCCACTTTGAGAATGGTAGTTATGATTCTCTTTCTGTTGTCTTTGCTATGGTCCGCTTCCCCGAATACTACATGTGGAAATTCTTTCTAGTTCTCTACATGATCTGGGTCCTGTCCCTCTCACCCGCTCTGTTTTCCTTCGCTAATGATAACCTGCACAACCGAATGGACTTTACCTTATCTTCCTTCCTCGCGATCGCTGCCACACTCTTTTTTATTTCCCAAGACCTCCCTCGCAGTGGTTATCTCACCCTTACAGACAAGGTGGCTACCTTAACGTTCGGATCCACCATCTTTACGGGCCTCCATTCCATTGTGACCTACCTCTATTGGTCGAAAGGAGACGAGGAACTGGCACAGAAAATCGATGTATGGGGGGTTGTCATGATAGCTTCCATTTACATCCTTTGGAATATCAAGATCCTCGGGAGCTCCATTTATTGCCACTTATTGAGAAGGAGAAAGGCAATATGGTACCCCATAGTTAATGAATCAGGCTGGAGAAAAAGAACTTTGAATCGTTTGGCGTCTGGTTATCTAGGCTTAGCAAGAGCTGACACGCTGAGATCGCCTGTGAGACTCCCGCACATGTAAGGACCATTTCTGAACCCACCCCCCTTTATATATATATATATATATATACATATATATATATATATATATATATGTATATATTCTCTCTTCTCTTCATTCGTACAAACTCATCAAAATAGGCTCATGCATCTCCACTTTCCTTGCCCCTCTTTTTCTGGCTGATTGGTGTGCATATTTTGTTTTCGATTTTTATCTTTACTCTTGCTATCGCTGTGGAACCTGTTGCTTCAGAAAAATAAGTTTTTCTATTCGGTGGTCTTATCTGTACATTTTCAGGAGCGATATGATCGAGAAAGAGGCACCTCACATGCCTAAGGCTGATGGATCATCAGTGGATACTGTAGCGATAACGAGTGGAAGTTTGAACGATCCCTTATTGTGAGTAAAGTAATGAGAACTAGTCCTTTCAATCATAACGACCGGACCTCTCTGTTTTTTAATTTTTTATAGCGGTGTCGCGATGTCGATGACTACAGGCCAATGATCCGAGACAGTGTCCCTGGCGTAGAGCTCGTTAGCGTAGCGTGTTGTGGCAGGATCCGTCTGTCAGGTAATAAAACGAGAGCGAGAGAATACATTGCACAACTGAGAAGATAACTCTACACAAGTTTGGTTCATACACTACACACGTACACATGAACACTTGAGGGGGAGGGCAGGGCAAGGTGCTGATTTTCTAAAAAGGGAGCACCTTGTGTAACATTCACGATCATAACACAATATACGGGAACGGAAAGTAGGCAGCCTACATTCTTGTAGACAGCATCGGAAACCAGAATCACATCGATAGTGGAGAGACGCGGAGTACTCCCGCTATACCTGCACAGAAGCAAAGAGCAAAGAAGGTAAACAGCAGAAAAGCAAATTCGCAATGTCCAACTGGCTGGAAACAATGCTTTACATATAATAGCATTAACTTTATTCTTGTATTAGGTATTGTATGGTGGCGTGCGTCTGCCTATGTTGATGTGCGTGCGTGATGTGAGTGTAGGGAAGGGGAAACGGGGGTTCCTCTGTATCACAGACCAGGCTGACGTGTACCGCTTTTGCTGGTCGGGTATGTTCTGCGCCACCTACACAATGCGCCATCACATCATTATATAGCCCAGCTAAGTTACCTTCACGCTGACAAGAGATTATAAAGAAACAAAAGAAGTAACAAAGATGGCCCATTCAAGCTCCTGCTCCTGGCCAAAGATACGAAGTAACTACACTATCTGCATGTCATATATTGTGTACCTCAACCAAGGAAGTAGAAGCAAGAGATGCGTTTCTTGCTCCGAAATGGTTCATCTTGCGTCTTTCTGAAAAATACCGTCCAAATTGTCTGGTGTAGGCTTTGCCCGCTTCCTGCCCTTCCTGGTCTACAAAGTCTAGTCCCTCCCTGATGATCCGCATCACTCGGGAAATAGGAACATTGTTCTCCACGTCCAGGATGGTATCACTGTAGTCGTTCATATCCCCAAACACGATGATGTTCTTGTTATTGGTGAGTTCGTTCTCGATAAGTTCCCTAATGACAGATGCCTGCGCCTCTCGTTGCACGCAGCGATCCCTGCGGTCAGGGAATGCCTACGAAGAGTGTATGAAGACAACATTGAGGACAGGAAAACCATGACACCAAGCGAAGGTGTGAACTATGAAGAGGCTAGCTGCATAGTGTCAAAGGAGGACAGGGATTCCGGGGGGAGACAAAAGCAAAAAAGAAAATGACAGGATAAGAAAGAAGACGACGTTTAGGGCAAACGATAGATTTTCTTCTTGCCTACCAGAAAATGAAAGTTGAAGAGTGTGAAGAGATCTCCCTCGATGTCAAAATCAGCATAGAAATGCTTCGAAACACCATAGGTTCCCTCACAAGAGGAGCCAGTGCAGTCACAGGTGTTCCCGGGAAGGGGATACGGGAACCGGTTCGAGGTGCGCATTATGTTGCTGACGGGATCCACTCTAGTAATCAGCGCCACGTTCTGTTGTGTAGCAGTATCTGTACCCTTGACAAGGTAAGGCCTGTAACCAGAGCAGCCCTGAAGCCTCAAGGCTGCAATTAAGTCGTTCATTATGTTACAATCATAAACTTCTTGCATAGAGGCGATATCGGGATCAAGCTTGCAGATAACTTCTGCAAGCTCACGCACATGCTCCTGCAGTCAAAGATTCAAACCCCAAGATCCATGTGGTTGGGAAAGAACAATCAAGGCAATGAAAGGAAAGGATCAGGAGGAGTAGAGAGAGGGTGGGACGAGAAAAGTTGTCCTGGCACCTCACGTTCCTGTGAGGTGGCTGGTGATCCCTATTCACAACCATACGCTTACTTTCTTTTCGTGCTGTCTAGTATGTATACGCATCAAAACTAGCAAGGCAAATAAAAGCAATTGGGGACATGCGAGGGAAAATAGGGCTTTGACACTGGGAGCAATAGGGGACATAAGAGGAAAAGAAGTGATGGTAAAAAGGAGCAAACCTGTGCTTCCTCAGGGGTTTTCCATGGGTTGCCACTTGGAGAACCAGTGCCAGGGAAAAGCCTGCATGGGAAGGACGGGCAGTTTGCAAAAAATTAATAGTTAGAGTTAGATGCTCCCGGAAGACGCGCAGTGTACACGACTCCAGGCATAGTATGATGAGGCAATGAACGACGACAGACTAGGAAGTGGGTAAAACAAGGCGGCTGAGGTTGATAGGAAAGGGAAAGGAAGGGAAGGTGTTTTCGGGGAAGCAAGGTCTAGTTGGAAGAAAGAAAGGAGTGTTCGCTGTGAAGGGATATGTTGCCCTTCCATTTTCAGACCACTCAACGTTGTAACTGATCACTCTAAGATTCTTTGTATTCGTCCGGCGGTCTTCTGGATTAGCAGGAGCTTCAAAACAATCCTATTATCACATCATACATGAAAGAAATAAGCTGTCTTGAATCGATAGTGTGAGGGAATTCTCCCACGGCTTAATTAATTGATAGGACAGATGAACGAAGCAAGGGGGACAAACAAGAAAAGACATAGCTCAATCAAAAGAAAAAATGGGGGTGGAGATACGATGTGAACCCGAAATGGACACACTACAAGGAGGACACACTTGACAAACACGCACACGCACTTGAAACAAACACAGACAATGAAATACAGACTCGCACACGTACGCACCCAGTTCTGTGCCTCTGTGCGGCCCAACAGGCCCCATGCAACGAGCAGGAGCGCGCAGGTCCATAATGTCTGCTGCTGCATATTTTGGTCGTCGGAAGACTACATGCTGTGGGAAAGACTTTTGGGCATGCATATAAAATCTAGAAATAGGATTATTAGGTGTAGATCTACAAATGTGTTGTTTGACCAAAAGAGAGAGAGAAGAGAAGAAGAAAGGGCTGGAACTAAGATGTCCGAACCTGTTGGTGGTGGGTAATATGTGCCTTCTCTAGCTCCCTTCTCTTCTTCTTCCCCTTCCTCCCTCCCATTCCTTCCCTCGCCTTTCCTCCTTCTTCTTCCTCTCTCCTTCTGTTCCCAATATTTCCATGTTCATCATTCTCTTTTGCTTTATCTTTTGTGCGCTTGTGTTGGCAGTTCTGTTTGTGTATCGTCTGTAACATCATTGCGAACTCCCTCATTGGATCTTTTCTTTCCTGTTAATTCTTTCTCATCACCTTTGCTCTTCTACAAAGTATGTTTCTAATGTTCATCCTCTTGTTTTCACTGATTTCTCTCACGTAGTGATTGCCTCGAAGACCACCGCCAAAAACAGCAAGAACCTCTCCAATGCGGACTTTCGCAAGCATTTGGCTCAGCGTTTAGTCGAGACGCAAGAGTACCGGAAGAAAAAGAAGGAGTTACTAGCAGATGATACGGATGAGGTCGGAGTCGGGAATGCTGGCTCGAGGGGGAGCGGCCAGAAGAAATCAAGCAAACGCTTGGAGTCTTACAAGAGATGGAAAGAGAAGCAGCGTAAGAAGCAGGAGGAACAGCAGGATGTCGTCAAGTATCGCGACCGTGCTGAGGAGCGAAGAAAAGGCAAAGACAGTGAATTCCAGTACACAGAAGAGGAGCTTAAAAAATTTCAGTCTCTGTCGTATGAGCAGTCCAAGTTCTTAGGTGGGGACATGGAGCACACTCACTTAGTGAAAGGTTTAGACTTTGCCCTCTTGGCCAAGAAAAGGGAAGAGCTTGCGGCCGCGGAAGAAGCGAAATTTGATGAAGCTGTAAAGGGTGTAGAGGCAAAACAACCCAAAGCGAGGAAGGAGGCACAGAAGAAAAAAGAGCAAGAAGAGAAAGCTGTTACATTCAATTCTTCGTTGGCTAGAAGTATCTACCAATGGACCAAGGAACAACAGGAAAAACGTGAGTTCTTTTTTTATCCGTTTCTGTCTCTTGATTCACTTTTGTCAGTGACCACCGTGCGGGCTCCTACTTGCACAGAGCTTCTTCTTTAGATATAATTCATACTGCTACATTTACAGTGAATCATTTACAGAGCTGGATGATGTTTCCGCTTGCACCCTCTGGAGAATTATGTTACTCAGTGAAGACGTACATTGTACATCCACAAACCACCCGTGATATTGAGCATCTCACTCTAGCATTTACCGCATCCATCTTGTTCTTTCCTTTCTTACATGCTCTCCCTGCTCGGGCCCTGCTGCTCCATTGTCGGCACTTGGCAATCCTTGTTGATGTACATGATTTACAGGTGCTGTTCGGCCAGTGGATCACTTCGTAAAGGGACGGATGACCTTCGAATTCGATCTTGACTCTCAATTACCCTCTCGTGCTGTCCCTACCACCGTGATTCACCCTTTGACAGACATAGAGCATGACAGCGACAGGATCCCCGGCATTGTCAGTACTGATGTAAGTAACGTGAACAATTGTAGTTATTAATGTTTTCTAGAATCCGCAAGAACAATTTATGCCAATGAGAAACAAGATGATAGGAATGAGCAGGAAAGAGAGCAAGGTATAGGCAGCTAGCTAGACGTATACAGAGCGAGAAACGAACACCGACTTTGCATAGAAATATTATTTTGAGTTAGAGAGCAGCAATATGGCTTGTCTGTTTGAACGCTTTTCAGATTTTGAAGAAGGTGGACAAGATTATGACGCTGATGCGGCAAGGGTCGATGTCTCTGAAAAAGAGGAAAAAGAAAAAGAGCATCGGAAATGCTACCACTGCCTCGGCCGCTGCTGCGCTGGAAGAACAAAAACTTCAGCGCATGGCTGATCTAGAGGAAGACATGTTTGCAGACATTGCCGCTCCTGCCAAGAGCAAAGGCAGCTTGAAGACAAAGGCACCTAGTATACAGAGCCATTCTAGTCAGTATTTCGAGGGCCCCTCTGCCGTAAAGCAAACAGAGTCTGAAATCGCTGAAAATTCAGCAGCGTCGAAGAAAATGAAAGTCCGCTTCCAAGAAGTTAAGATACAGAAGGAGGGCACAGACGAAACCTCTTCTCAAGACAAAGCAGAGGAGGGTACTGCAGCTGAGAAAGGGAGTCGAGAGAAAGTATTGAAAAGCAACAGACTGGCTCCCTTGCAGCCAATGGACACTTACGGTAGTTATGGAAGCTACGATTCCGATGATGAGGGGGATCTCAGCAAGATGGACCAGGTCTTCATTTATGCTTTCAACAACAGTATTGAAGGAGTCAATTCGCCTTGTGTTTTCTTTTTTCCCTCTCAAGTCCCTGACGGAGCTTATTGTGATTTCGTCCTTCTACTTCACCCTCTTTCCTCGCTCCGTTGCTTCCTCTCTGCTGTGCTCTTCCTTGCCCGACACTCCCATGCGTGGGTGTTTGTGTGTATGTTTTTAAAACGAGTCTTTCTTGGCCCCTTTTTTTCTTCTTGTTCATGTCTTGATCTTCCGCACTCTCTTCCTTGCTATGATGTGCTTTCATTGTTGGTCCAACGCCCCCGAAGGATTGCTTTTGCCTCAGTGTTTTACACATTTTTCTTTCTTCTGGGCTGGATTCATAGGGTGCGAGTGGTGACCGCCTCAAACGCTGGGATTTTGAAACGGAGGGTGAATGGGAGAAGTATAACTCGAGCCGTGAGGCCAATCCAAAATCGGCCTTCCAGTACAAGGTGAAGGTGAAAGAGGGACGAAAGACTATCAAGGACCTAAATAACAGCGCTGCCAAGGCAAAGCAAAGGGAACAGCGCTTCAATGAAGACTTTCAGAAAATTTCTGCCATTATGGAAAAGAGGGAGAAGAAAAAAGGAGGAGGCAAAGGAAGTAGTAAGTGGAAGGGGAGCGGTGGAGATGGGACTTCGGAAAAGGCACTGAAGCGACAAAAAATTCTTCAAGGCTTCAAATCGAGGTGATCCTCAGTCGACAAAATGAACGGTATCGAAAAGCTTTCCGAACGCTTGAGAGGTATAATTTTGTCCTTATGCCTGCTGGCTTTTCGTAACGCTCAAAGTGAGGCATCCGCACTTGTGCGGAGAGTTTCTTTCCAGTGGCACTCACAAGAATATCTAAATTTTAAATGGATAGGCCGAAACAAATGGACTCATTACAAACTGTCGACAAGATATCTATTATTCTCCTTGGATTCGTAAGAGTTTTGGGAGTTGGAGGTGCTTTTGGACCACTAAGATCCTGATGACTGCAAAATGTGCACGTAAATTTGCAAGAAGTAGAATGTAGATTCATTTTTTCTTTTACTCTTCCTCGTTCTTTGTTAAAAAGATGCAGCAGGTTATTAGTCAGTTAGGGGCATCTTGTAAGCTCTTAGTTTAGAGCTTGTTGATAGATCTAGTCGCTTCTGACCACGATCTGTTTAATTACGTGGACCAGGTGGATTTGAAGGTGCGGGCGCTGTTCCCGCAGCTCTAGAGCTGTAGTATAGAATAGAATAGATATCTCTCCTCTCTCTCTTATTCTTATTCTTATTCTTATTCTTATACATATATATATATATATATAATATATATATATATATATATATATTTTATATATACATATACGCGCACACACAGCACACACACACACAGAGCAGATCCCTTGACTGCCTCATTTTATCAGCCAAATGAAGAGACAGGCATCTCTACAATTGCAGACTTGGCTTTGCACACAGGGAAGGGTCCCAAGATGCTCTGATTTTCTCATCTCCTCTCTTTCGGCAACCGCACCATCATTCTCTTCTATCACATCTCCTCTAGCATCTCTCCCTAAGTCCCTTTTCTCTACCTCCGCGGACCACAGCACGTTCCACGTCGGCAAGCTACGCCCGCTGCCCTTTACAGAGCACAGGAGATCCGTCAAGGTATCCTAGGTTTTGCAATGGGACGATCACATGCACTTTCCCACTGTCTTTCAAATAGTAGTTTTCAAACATGCAACAGATCTTGTCAAGCCTTCCAAAAGAGAGCAAGGCAAGATCAAGAAATGGAGAAAAGAACGAAAGGGGAGAAAAAAAAAAAAAAAAAAAGAAAGGGGGAAGGGGGCTATATTTTGATGTTTCTGCCGACCTTTGACTTCCTTTCTATCCTCCCTTCATCTTCACTCTTCATACTCCTCTCTTCCACCCAAACCAAGAATCAGGCCTGACCTATGTACTCTTGTGACATTTCATTGCCATTCTTCCTGGTGCCCAGGTGTACACCAAGACGGGTGATAAAGGTACTTCATCTCTTTTCAACATGGCGAGGATGTCCAAGACGGCATCCTATTTCCACTGTCTGGGTCATACGGACGAGCTCAATGCGCAGCTTGGTGTAGTCTATTCTTGGTGCTACCGTTCTGAAAAGCAAGAGGCACGGATAGACGGTAGGATAAGACATTCGAAATTCTCACAAACAATTTTTCATGGATTTCTTGTTTCTATAGGGAACCACGCTTTATCTTTGCCCTGATTGCTTAAAGTTTTCTCATAGCTTTCCCTCTTTTATTTATTCATTGAATTGTTCGCTCCTCTTTCTTTTCTTCTTTCTTTTCTTCATCCCTTTTCTCTTTTACTTTCTCTTTCTCGAAACCTTTTCTCATTTATAAATTGATAGACTGATGTCAGTTTTTTGTTTCTTAAATACTTTTTTCCCTCATTTTGCAGAGGCTGCAGGCCCAAGTGGTCAACACTTAGTTATTGAGACCCTGGCGACACGCTTGCTCGAGGTAGGAGGAATGGGAGCAACATAGTGCTTCTCATTCTGGCTTATGCCGCTGTCTCCTCCCAGCTCACATGATGTAGTTGATAATCAAAAATTTCAATGGATTCTCTGCTTGTGCCTGCTGTGTCTGCTCAATAAACTCGTTGCGATTTCCTGCCGTCGAAGATTCAATCGCGACTGTTCGACTTGGGCTCTCACGTGGCTACTCCCCTACAATCTTCAACTCCGCAGCAATTAGGTCAGTCACTGAAGCATTATTTTTTGTATCAGCATCGGTATCGGCGTCATCTGTCCTCGGGCCGCAGCGCAACGATCTAATTCGAAAGATCCAATTCGAAAGATCCAATTCGAAAGATCCAATTCGAACCATTCCATGCTGAAATGGACTCGAGAGCTTCAATCTAGCCGGACACATATTCCAAGATGTACTTTTCTCTTCTTTGTCTTGTTCACCCATTCTGTCTGTCTTTTTTTCAATTGTTCAAGGCAGTTTTCTTTAAATTGTTTGTTCGTTGTCTGCTTTGCTGAATATCCACTGTAGAGCGCACGGCTTTTCCCGAGCACCACTGCGAGACCCTGGAGCAATGGATTGATGAGAT
>JACKZZ010012076.1_pt1 | contig 11598 bp, 4 predicted proteins | sample 8027871 | NCBI WGS metagenome assembly JACKZZ01 (sample SAMN15724774, study PRJNA655200) | protist metagenome | isolation source: fluorescence activated cell sorting (FACS) single amplified genomes of... | place: USA: West Boothbay Harbor, Gulf of Maine | collected 2000-07-19
TTGTATAGTATTTTATTTTTATACTTTGTATTTTAATTAGATTTAATTAGTAATAAAATCTCTTCTTCTTTCTCTTCTTCTTTCTCTTTCTATATACTATGGGAAGAGGGAGGGGAAGTATTTCTTTCTTTTTTTTTTTAAATTCCGTTACGCCGGAAGGTATTATATTTAGCAAATAAGAATGCAAACCAAAACCCTTTCTTAGTAGTAAATATAAAAGACTATACAGGATTAAATAGGATCTTCTTTCTTTCTTCCTCCGATTCATTCATTCATTCATTCTTCTAATTATATCCCTGTTAACAATAATACTGTAATATTAATTAATTTATAATAATTTTTTTTTTAAATATTTTATAGAATAATGGAATAAATTACCAAGAGTAACATGCACAATTGCACAAATAAGAAAAGCAATGATGATTATAATTCCACGGGATAAATTGGTTTGATCTGTGTACTTCGTTTGATTAAGAGTTGTTCTGTTTTGTAGAATAGGATAGTTTCATTCCGTTGGTGTGAAACCGTTAGTAGTTGTTGTTGCACGGTGGGGATAATAGTTTGACCGGTAACAGCACTCTCATTGTACGAGCGCGAGAAAAGAACGGTACCAAGGGAACGGCGCCAGGGGGGGAATACACACTAGCTTTTTGGAAGGTAAATCATGGACGGGGATGCCACTGATATTTCCAACTCGCCCGCTTTCGTGGCGCTGGACGCCTTGCTGATGGAGGGGAAACTCTCGCAGGCCGTGGTGGACATGTACAAGAGCAAGTACGCGCAGCTGCACGACTACGTTATCCAGACGTACGAGAAGGAGAAAAACCTGTTGACCAGGGCAAAGGTGATGAACCAGGAACTTTTAGGGGAGCGGATCCAAATGGAAAAGCAATCGATTCATAGACACGAAGAGCTGCAGGCGCTTTCGAACCTGGAAAAGGAGAAAGAGCTGTCCTTGAAAGAGCTTCACGACTGTGAGGAGAGGGACATGATTCTTAGCTACGAACTTTCGCACTTAGAGATGGAGCTGAAAGAGTCCACCGAACGTTTAGAAGAAATGCATAAAGAAAACCAGGCCCTTGTGCAGCCGGAGATCCAGAAAGTCACTGACTCGATAGCCTCCCTGAAGGAAGATCTGGCCAGCACCGAGCGTGCGTACGAGGCCGAGAAGAAGCGCAGGGCCGACATCAGCGCCCGGATCGACCAGGTCCGGGAGGAGCAGGCCGAGCTGGAAGACGAGGAGGCCGAGAAGACCTCGCTGCTGGCAAAGCTGCAGAACGACCCGGAGCGCATAAGAAAGCAAGCGGCTGTCGTCGAAAAGGCTGTCGTCAACTTGGACGCGGAGCTTCTGCGGTTGGAGGAGAAGATTAAACAGTGCGACACGGAGTTGGACCACCAGAAGATGAAGCGCAAGGAGGTAGAGGCGGTCTCCAACGATTTGGGGAGAAAGCTGGAGCTGCACCGCAAAACCATCGAGCAGCGAGAGAAGGAGGTGGACACCGTGCGAAAGACCCTGGACTACGAAAGGCACCAGCACCAAAAGTTATTAGAACAGAAGGTTGAGCTGGAGCTGAAGGACAAGGAGGCCCGCGAAAACCTGCGCCACGCGATGGAGCAGACCACCATGGCGAACAAGGAGTTCGACTCGCTGAAGCGAAAGATCAAAAAGAAGCAAGGCATGCTCGACAGCGCCCTTGCCCTGCTCCCTGGCTTAGAGACCCAGCAGCACGACGCCGAAAGCGAGCTGGCGACGTACAAGGCGGAGTGCTCAAAGCTTAAGAAGACGCTGAAGGAAATGAAGCAAGAGGTCGACGTCTCAATCGCAACATTCCTCCAGAAGGAAGTGTTGGAGAAGGACAAGAAGGAGCAGCTGGAGCAGCAGCTCAAGGTCATCAAAGGCTTGGAAGTTCAAATTACGAAATGGGCGGCAGAGGAGCACCGGCAGAACAAGACCATCCAAATCCTTAGTGCGCAGCGCGAAATAAAGGCGAGGGAGGCGTCCAAGGCCGCGGCGCTCGAGAAGGAGACGAGGGAAGAAGTGAACGTCAAAGAGTTGATCATTGTCGATTTAGGAAAAAAATTTAGCGAGACGAACAACCGTTTGAAGGAGTTTAGTGCCCTGTACGACGTTGTGAAGAACGAGCGCAACAAGTACGTCAATTTGATCCAGGCCAGCAGCCAGGCGCTCGCAGAGATGAAGGAGAAGATCAAAATACTGCAGAACGAGGTGGAAATTCTTAGAAATGAAAGCTTGGCAAAGGACCGGGCGTTGCAGAAGGAGCGCTTGTCCCACCAGACAGCGCAGATAGCGCGCGACCAGTTGCGCTTAGACACCAACAAGAACGTCGCGGTGTATCGCAAGAAACAGCAAATAGTAGAGCAGCAGATCGTTGAGATCGACAAGCTCAATTCCATCATCAACGGGATGGAAAAGGAAATGTTGAACTTGAAGAAGGAGTACGAACACGCCGTGGAGGCTAGAAACTACACCGGCGTGCAGCTCATCGACCGGAACGACGAGCTTTGCATTTTGTACGAAAAGGCGAACATCCAGGAGGAAACCCTGAAGCGCGGCGAAATTGGTTTGCGAAAAGTCGAGGAGGAGATTCGCATGGTCAAGCTTCAGGTCGCAGAAGTTCAGCGACAGATCGAGGTGACCAGGAAGCACATTCCCAACCTCCCAGAGTACGCCGCGCACATTGTAGCGTTGAAAGAACAGTTGAAAAAGGAGGAAGAGGTGACAGATTCCTTGTGTAGGAATTTAGAGAACCCGGACAACACCGGAAGATGGCGTGCCCTCGGGGGAGAGGATCCGGACGTAGAAACCTTGAACGCGAAGATCCAAGTGTTGGAAGAGCGCTTGAACGATAAGAAAGAGGCGCTGTTAGAAAAGGAGCTTGTTTTGGAAGAGGTCACTGCCCTCAGTGACAAGCTTCGGGCCCAAGCCTCGGACGGCCGCGAGGATACACTGAACCTTGCCAAGCGCGTGAACGAGTTCCAGGCCAGGATCAAGGAAGTAACTCGCAAAATGATGGCAACCGTGTCCGAGCTGAGTATGTACCAGGCCACGGCGATGAAGCTTCAGCAGACGAAGCACGACCGAGAGATGGAGCTTGAAGATGCCCAATGGCGCCTGGAACAAGGCCAAGCGCCCACCGAAGCGGCCGAGCACGCATGGTACAGGAAGGAGAGAGAACGTTTGCGCCGCGCCGAATCTGCAGCATCGCAGAACGGTCCACAACGCATGCAAGACGGGATGGTCCCCACTGCCGTCGTCCGCACGACCGCGGAGCCTCGTCCAAATGCGTACATTCCAGACGAAATCGGGATCCCCAAACCGTACGGTGCGCTTGCCCCTTTCAAACCAATGCAACAGGGAGCCTCGATGCGACACATCAGAAAGCCGAAGCCACGGGAGATCGAAATCTAATAAATACAATAATCATCAACAATATAGTAATAAAAACGTTTACTTCTTGCGGCGACAAAACATAAGGGAAAAAAAGCATTTTTTCCTTTCGTATTTTCAAAGAGTACCTTATCTAAAAATTAAAGCGGTACATTACTCTCTGCGTTTTGGTTTATTTTTTCTATGAATTTAAAACAAAAAATTGGCTATGATAGTTATTTATATGAATTTTAAAAGTTATTCATATCATTCCTTGCACTGACGTTTTCTCATCAACCGTTCCGTCAACGGCATTGTCAAATACAATTCAGCATCGTCATCAAACGCTAAATCAACGTCGATCGTTTGGCCGGTGCTGCTGGTGCTGGCGCTGCTCTTCTGTTCCCGTTTGGGTTGACCGCCCTCGCCGCCAGCAGCACTCCCATCATCACGCAGATTTCTTTTCCTTCTCTTTCTCGCTCGTTGCATGGTTTCACTGCTGCCCTCGTCACGTTCAGTCGTTAAGTCCAACACTGTTTGGGATTTGGAAGTTTTTCTTGACGATGCACCAGCAGCAGCACCCTCCGGTGAATCTCTTTTCGCAAAATTAAACGTTACAAGATCACGGACCCAACAGTATACCATCCATTTACAATCGAAGCTGAACCCAGCGATATTCACACTGCTCCCAGATTTGTTTCGTTGGGTATACTTTCTGTCCCATGAATCCGCAAACAAAATCTTCGATTCGTTGTACCCAACTGCGACACGGCAATGTTCGTTCACATTTACAACGACTGGTATGCCATTGTCGATTTGTTTCTCAATGTAAAAGGCTATTTCATAAATATGCTTCATTTTTGCGTATTGACCCTGCGGAATATTGTATCGCCTTACCATAAAGTCTTCATCGTTCACCCAAAACTTTTCGTTGAAGCATTGCTCCCGCTGGTCTGCGCTTCTCAAGGGCATGTACACCAGTCCTTTGTGAGATTTTATGATCGGTTTCGATATCATGTCCAGCGCTTCTCCCAGGTCACCGGACGCATCCAAATTACCAATCTGCATTGGTGGCTTCCAGTATTTTCTCCAGCTTCTTTTGATTTTGGGATAGGGTACCTTCAAAAAGTGTTTGGTGTGGCCGTGAAGCTCAAACGCGTTAAAAATGGCCACCATCGAGCACGCACCGTTTTGCCCTTGGTCTATCCCATTGTATTTATGGACATCGATGATAGCGTTTGGGAAGTTGTGAACGATGGATTTTCGTTCGTGGACCACTCTTGGACTGGATATGTCTTTGTATTCCCCAACTAAATATTTTGCCTCCCCTTCGTGCCCCCTAAAATCACGCAGCTGGGCACGAGGAACGCGCGTCATTTTGTACTTCTTTGACAACTCTGCTCGTTTCCCTTGGTAAGAATCCATCATAACGAACTAGACTGTTACACCCAATATATACAATGTGTTTGTTGGTCACATTATTATTTTTAATTCCTATTCATAAAATTTGTTCAACGTTATTTTTTAAATTATATACACACAGACATATATATACAAAGAAATAATTATTATTATATAGTAGTGGTGAATGAATAATATTATTATTATTATAAATAAAAAATGAAGAATGATGTGTTTGTGTTGTGTTGTTTGTTTATTGATTCATTTGTTTATTGATTCATTTCTTCTTCTTCTTCTTTTTTTTTTATTATATTATTGGTATTTTTTTATTATTGGTGGACGTACCGGTACCGGGTAGAGAAAAGAGAGAGAGCTTCTTCTTCCTTTTTTTTTTTAAATTATTATTGCATAGACACAGCATTAAATGTATTACTCATTTTACTAAAACTATGATATTTTTTTACATCACCACTCTACTCTCCCCCTCCTCAAAAGATTATTTTTTTATTCTATTCTTCTTCACTCAACAAACAGCACAGCATGCAGAACTAAAAACAAAAAACAAAAAATAATAAAAAAAAATTTATTATTTATTTTATTATTATTATGATGAATGAGCTCACTAAAACTCTTTTGGTAAAAAAAAAAATTTCAAAATGTTTTTGAATTATTTATTAATTTATTGAACATGCCTTTTTGTGTATGTATATAAAATATATGGATAGACATATTTTCACACAACAGTATTTCCTTGGTTCTTCATTGAATGGAACTTATATCTTTCTTTTTGTAGTAGGTCTTTCCTTGTTGGTAATACAATTGAAACAAGTTGTCTGTCTGTGTGTGTGTGTGTGTGTGTTTGTGTACGTACGCGTCCGTCCGTCCGTCCCTTTGGAAGGTAAGAATGGCATCTATGGCTGCTGCGATGCCAGCCGCCGGCAGGTCTGGCAACAGTTCGTTTTTGGAAAGGGATGCGCTCAAGAATATTGTGTACCGTATTCTCTGGTCCAAGGTAGGCTTTGAAGTGTATAGTCGTCTCAGCAACTTGGTGGCCGTCGACCGAGTCTGTGACTGGCTTGGTGGTGGGACCGAACTGAGCCGAGAGGAAAAGGATCGGCTGTTTGTAGATATGGACGCTGCGTATAAAAAGGTGGTTGATTACAAACAGCTCGAACGCTTTTCCTACAAAGCATTTTTGCCCTCTGGGTCTGGCTGGACCACCAATTATTACCCAAAGGACTACGACTACTCGTTGGATGGGAGCTGGATCGATAGCGAAGGGGCGTATGGATACTCCTTGTCCATGCACTTGAACGTCCTTCGCTCGCGAAGCGGTGTGCCCTACTCAGAGTCAAAACGAATCGATTGTCCCCCAAACAAGGGTTGGGTAGTTGGATTTATCCAATGGAACCTTAGCCTGGCGCCGGAAGGAACCTACGAGTATAGCTGGGTCGGGAAGAGTGCAGGCGTTGAAATGGTCGTAGGTTTTGTCTCACACATTGATTCAAAGGGCATGATTGTTGACCCTGCGACCCTTGGAGAGGGTACCAACGTCGACATATTCTCAAGCAAGTTTGATCTCATCGGGTATGCAACTTTCTCACCAAACGAGTGCCTTGGCGCCGACTTTTACCGCTTTTCCATAAAAAAGGGCGGCGAAGTCGAAGGGGTTACCTTGTCCCATGCCCCTGCTATCCCATGGGGAAACCCGGTGAAAGGGCGAGCGTACAAAGTCCCAACGTATTGTGAACTGAAGGTCATGAGTGCCAATGCAGCACTAAAGGGCTTGGGGTCTGCAAAGAACGTCGACGAGCTTCTTGAAAGCTTTGAGAGTTTGGCAGTGAACGTAGAGGCGCGAAAGGCGCCGACGTTGACTGTAACGGACGTTGTCGTTGTAGGCAGGCAGCTTCGCCAGGACCGTTTTGAAAATGAATGGTCGGTCGATGTAGCCAGAGCGTTTGGTAACGTCCTCAAGACGGTCAAACGAAACAACAAGCAGGACGATGCGAGCGCCAAACGAAAGAATCTAGAAGAAGGGGAACATCAGAAGAGGAAAAAGCGAAACAGTTGACGAAATTTAGTCGGGGGGGAGCGGGGTGTATATAAGTTTAAAACGTGTGTGTGTGTGGTATTAGGTTTTATAAAAATTCTACGTCATAGCTTCCGTACCGTACACAATGTCCTCACGGTGAATATTTTTGTCCTGCTCCCTCTCCCCCGTTATGATCAAACCGTACGATCTACGTATACGTGACCTCACGTCAAAGGCAATTTCAACACGGGGAGATCATTTATTCCATCATCATCATCGCCATCTTCTCTTTGGTTTACGAGGATGTGTATTTTATAGGGAAAATGGGTCATACTACTAAAAGAATCTTAAAAAGTACAACAATTACGAGGACTTCGAGGTTCTTTGATTTTTTCCGACCTACCTACCACCACATAATAATATTTTTTATTTATTTATTATTTTAATAATCTCATAGAGAAGAAGAAGATATTCAATCACCACCACCACATCTATTTTAATTAATAATCTTCTTGTGCATTTGAATATTTAAATGTACCGTTCCTTTATTAAAAATGGGCGAAAGAATAAAATTAGATATAAATGTTAAACAGTGATGGAGATTATAAATTAATTGTACGAAGTCCTATTGAATTCTAAAAAGGGTTACAACAGCGAGTACGATTTTCAATTATGTCGCAAGTTTCTAATAGAGGCAAGGGGGAAGCGGAAAAGGAAAGAACTCCAGAAGAGCAGGCAAGGGTAGAGAAATTAATTAAAACAATTGGGAGCACGTTTCTTCTTGGTGTTATTCAGACGACCCAGTGTGGTTCTGCAAATTCTTCTGCAATACTTGCGGCCGTTGGAGGAAATACTGCACTTGCTGCCCGTGACTACGCGACGGTTTCGACCCTTGGTGCAATGTTGGAGTTTGCCACTGGACCTTTGTTCGGAAAAATGAGCGACAAGTACGGTCGCAAACCGTTTGCAATTATTGGTGCGTTTGGAAGCGTGTTGATGGACTTTATGGTCTATTTAAACCCAGCATCACTTCTTTGTCTCCGTGTTCGAACGATTGTCTCCACAATGTTTAATACAATGATAATTACCATCGTTCGAGCTGCCCTGTCGGATAGGGTGTCGGGCAAAGAGCTTGGAATGGCAAACGCTAGAATTGGTATTTATGCTGGGTTGAGTGTCGTCTTTGGGCCTTTGTTCGGCACGTACATGCAGAAAAAGTTTGGAAGTAGAACAAATTTTTTGGTCGCTACCCTCATCGGCACTTTGAACCTACTCAATCTGTCTGTAAACTTTGAGGAAACCTTGAAAGACTGTGACAAAAAAGAAATGAAATACGACAGCTCTATCAGCCCATTCTCGTTTTTCAAATTGCTGCAAAAGGGCAGGAAGATGGCCGCGACGTCTTTATCTTTGGCCCTTCAGTGCATTGGAGAGCCCAGGTTTATTTTTCCTTACGCTCAGATGACATGGGAAAGCGTGTACAAATATGGGCCAATGCGTCGAGGCAGTTTTGCCGCAGTCTTTGGTGTCAGCTACATTCTTGGAGCAATTATTGCTAAGAAAAGGATTGGGGCCTTGGGCACTGAAGGCCACGTCAGTGAAAGCAATATTGCAAACTTGTTGGGATTTTTTATTTGGAGCACTTCGAATGATAAAATAGGGACGCTCCTGTCTCTTTTCTTCCTAACCTTTGGTGTCCGTAAACGTGACGGGTTAGAGGTTATCCTGGTACAAGAAGGAAATAAAGCTGGGTGGGGTCGGGGGGAGACTTATGGCTACATCGCCAATTTCAAATCAGTCAGTGCCGTATTGGCACCACTTGTACTGGGAAACACCTACTCTTATATGACGTCAAAAGGCCGTACGTTTTACGGAGCTCCTATGTTTGCTGCCGCCATAATTACATGTTTGTCGGAGACTGTCTTTCGATTAAGAGAATAAAGAAAGCCATAAACGGTATGATACGACAGACTTACTGCTTACAATTGTAGGTTTTTTTTTAAAAAAGAGGGTATAAAAACGCATACTATAGAATTTGTTTTTTTTAAAAAGCATACTAAGTATCTAATTATTTATTTTTTACTGAAAGTGTGCGAGTAGATTTTTGTCAAAATTCGCACACACGTTTATTACATTGTCTCAAACTTCTGCATTAAGTTCGGTCCGTCCTGATAGCTCGTGCTACCAGCCATCGGGCTGTTGCTCCCAAATTCACCGTTGTGTCCGCGAGTTTGCGCGGGATTCGTTCGAACGAGGCGCCTTCTTACTCGGCCGTGCCGACTGCTGCCACGCACTACCCAGTTCAATTCATTGGACTTGGGCCATGCCTTCGATAGCAAATCGTCTGTGGAATGCAGCAAACTGCCTCTGCTAGGGGCACGTACTACCAGCATAGACGGAAAATTCTTTCTCGGTTCGGGGACAGTTGCCGATACTTTCCTGTCTTCCTCAAATGGTTCTTCCAGCGGCGGAACAGTCCACTGCATTTCGCTGGTCTCCGGTGTCGCTGGAAGTCGCATTGTTCTGTAAGCGTTTATGTTAGCACTGCTAGCGTAATAGTTGCTGTCATTGTCCAGTGCACCATACGAATACAGTTTCGTTGACATGGGCCTTACAGGAGTCGCAGGCTTCTCGATTATCTTTTTGTGCAGAGTTACTTGGTAAATTAATTCTGAGCGTTTCTCCCTCTTTCTCGACTTCCTTCCAAACATAATCGTTGCGCCGTCTAAAATGCTAACCCTAGCTATGCTGACACGTTGCCCATTCACGTAGCTTCCATTTGTACTGTTGCAGTCAACTAAATGCATTTTTGCGTTTCCTTCGTCGTCATAACTGCCGTAAATCATTGCATGAACCTTGCTTATCATTTTTGACTGGATCTTGGAGTCTAGTACAATGTCGCAACCCATTTCACGGCCAACGACGGTTCTTCCTTCAAATACTTTAAGAATTTTTGGAATCTCTTTCGAATGGTAGCTCTCTAGTCTTGCATCACTTTCGAAACGATCTTTGTCTCCCTCAACAATAAGTTCCAAGGTTGCCATCGGTTCTTTTGGGGGTGCCAGGTCAGGAGTTTTCGCAGCCGTTTTAACGGATGGTTTGGATGCTGCCACTTTGACGTAATCGGGTGTCAATGTTCTCATGTTGCCATTGTCTCGTGGTAATCGGGTCCATCTTGCCTTTGTCTTGAACCCATTTTCTGAAGATAATGGTTTACTGAAGCCATCGTTCACTCTTGGAAGGATTTCCGAAACCGGGTGCTTCCGCATCGGCGCGCCGTACTCTTGAATGCTTTGGTTTTGAGGGACGATCTGCGCGTACGGTTTCTCGGCTGCTGCGCTGGTGTTTTGCATATTTTCAACCATACCTTTCAGCATCTCTACAACCGTTTCGTACTTCGGAACTTTTCTGGGCTCGTCTAAATTGGTGTAGGGATGAAAGTCATCCTCGTACAACTCTGTGTCGAGAAGATCCGCTTTTTTGTCCACGCGTCGTTTCTTCGCTTTGACCTTGCGTTTTCTCTCTGACCGAGCGTTTCTTTTCTTGTCCATGCCTTTACTGCTAAAGGATACAGTGTCGCTTAAGCCTTTGAAAAGACCTCGAACCACATTTGCTCCGTTCTCGCCTGTCTCTCCTCGGTCATTCTTTTTCTCTGCGCTTGATTTTGCTTTTACCACCTTTTTGCGAACATGTTTTCCTCGGTTCGGTAAACGGTTGGGCTTTCCCTCGCTGACATTCCCCGAACGTTCGTAATCCTCCGCCGTGCTTGCGGTGCTTGGAGGAGTCTGGTCCTTGATTATCTTTTCCTTCGTGGAGGCAAGTGGTTCTTTTTGGGGTTCATCTGGCGTCATTCTGATATCATCCAAGCCGTAATCTATACCAGCAAAAGATATCCGCTTTTTGCGTTCCTGCAAAATGTTTACATGCTCTTCCATCAACTGCGTGTGAGCGTTTTTAAACGGACGCTTCTTCATTTCTTCCAACTCCAACGACTTGAAATGCATTTGAATTTTTAACTTGTACTGCTCCTGGTCAGCCTTGGCTTCCACTTTCAACCGCTTTTCTTTCTTTTTCAAAAAGTTCTTTTGCTGTTTAATTTTCTTAATGTTTGCTTCTGTCAATTTAATTTCTTGGTCAAGCCGTTTGATATTGCTTATCCGCTTGCTTGTTCTCTCCATGCTAGATTTTGCCTGTAATTCAACGAATTTGACCTCGTCCTTCTCCTCCTCGCTCAAAATGATTTTTCTGTCCTTTGCAGTGATCATTTGAGGTTTAAACAATCCAGTTCTTATCTTCTTTGGGACGGGGTCGAACCCTCCCTCTTTCTTCTTTCCTAATTTTTGTTTTTCGCGCTGCCCCCGTATGCGTTCGACGTGCTCCCTTATGAAACGCTCTTTCCTTTCTTTAGGAGACTCCGTGTCCTTCACATCCACGCCCACCAGGAACCTTGGGGAAGTTAGCTTTTTGCGAATGTATTTCTGCAAGTTCGTAACAGAAGGTTTGCGGATCTCCAAACTGAGTTGTACGGGTGCCTTTGATGCATTCAGAGACTGGCGCAAGTCTTTTGATGTCATGCTTCGCCTGAGAAACTTATAAAACGAATCATAGTTTTTCTCTACTCCCGTTGCCATATGGAACCGTGTGCTCATGGTAGTCCGTTTCGGCTTATTGGCGATGTAGTAGTCTTCCTTTTCGCTGTCTCGGAAGATCCCTACGACATGGTTTGTAATAAAATGTCCACAATAACAAATCAAAGGTTTTGTGCTATCCGCTACCC